>Ga0214917_10000385_pt1 | contig 57973 bp, 40 predicted proteins | sample LL_1208_BB_MetaG_FD_177983 | JGI IMG/M metagenome (GOLD analysis project Ga0214917, IMG submission 177983) | Freshwater microbial communities from Lake Lanier, Atlanta, Georgia, United States - LL_1208_BB | ecosystem: Environmental > Aquatic > Freshwater > Lake | place: USA: Georgia | collected... | reverse complement strand
TGTGGGACACGGGCTCGAATCCGGGGAGAGGGCGATGGGGCCGTAGGAGGTCGTGGAACGTCAGGACAGGGGTGACGGGGCCGCCGCGGAAGTCGGCCGCTCCGCCGCCGTTCAGGAGTCGTCGGTGTCGCTGACCTCGCGGGCCGCGCGGGCGAGCACCTCGGCGAGCCGGCTGATCGCTTCGAGCGTCTCCTTGACCTTCGGTCGCAGGGGATCGATGTGCTCGTCGTGAAACGACCGGCTCGTGGCATCGTCCCAGGAGTCGCGGGCGGAGTCCCACTTGACCGCGAGATGTTTGAGAGCGAGCGCGAGTTTCGCCGCACCGCTCGACAATTCGCTGCCGTTGTAGCTCATGACGCCTTCCCCTCGCTGTCGGTCCCGGGGTCGGTCGAGGGGGTGTGGGCCGCGGCCGGCGGCTGCTCGTCGAGGCTGCGGGTCACGGAGCCCGTCGCCCCTTGCTCGCCGCGGCGTGCGGCCGGGCTCGTGCCGCTGGTGTACTGGTCGAGCGAACGGAGCATCCGCTCCAGACGGGCCATCGCCCGCGGGCAATCGAGGTCGATCACCTCGCGGAACCGCGTGAGCCGCACCCCCGCCTCCTGCTGCTCCTGGCGGACGAGCGGCGTCCAGCGTCGGACCGCCTCCGCCTTCTGCTCGGCGCGGGCGAGTTTCTTCTTCGCCTTCTCCAGTGCCTTCTTCTCCTCGGCACAGGCGGGCTCGTTGTTCCCCACCTTCTTGTAAGTGCGGCAGTACTGCAGGTCTTTCATCGCCTGGTTGACACCGTCGGAGGCTCGGCGTACCTCGGCCTTCCAGTAGGCCGCCTGATCGACGCAGATCCATTCGATGATCCGCTGGGCCTGCATCTCGACCTCGGTGATGCCCTGGCCGGTCTCGTGCGCGAAGGCCGCCACCGCCGTCTTCACGAACGTGATGGTGTCGATCGACTTGACATCGGCCTGGGTGGACATGGTGCGACGCTCCATGCCGCGGGCCGCGGTGATCTGCCGCCGGCCGGTCGCCCGGCGGCACGAATCCGCGACGCGGCGATCCTGCTCACCGCTGCTGCTGGTATTCCTCGACCCGCTCCGCCTTCCGGATCAGGTACGGGACGTAGTCGCCCGTGGCCTCGACGAAGCGGCCGAAGGTGGTGAGCTGCTGCTCGAATTCCTCGGAAAACTTCTGCTGTTCATGGTCCCGCCAGGTGGCGCTCAGGGCCGCCAACTGCCGCTGCACCCCCTGCATCTGCGCCATCACCTCGGAGCTGAAGACCCGCAGCCGCGCGGCAAACCGGCGGAGCTCCTGTGGATCGACGATGACCTGTCCCATGGGATTCCTCTCCTTGGTCCACTCGGTCCACGGAAATGCCGCCGGGGCAACGCCGCCACGGCGCCGCAGGCCGCTGACCCGGCACCGCGGTGGACGGGCACCTCCCCGACGCACACTCCCATCGTATCGCACCGGGAGCGGAAACGCACAGGCAGCCGCCGCCGGCTGGGCGTCGGCCGCGGCGCAGCGTACACTCTGCCGGGCGGGCCGCGGTCCGCCGGGCGATCCGCCCACGAAGGACCTGCGCAGGAGACGTGCCGAACGATGCAGCCGACCACTTCCCATGGCGGCGGCCGGCCGCCCGCCGCCGGAGCTCCCGGCCATGCCGCCCAGCCCGGTGGCGGCGAGGCGTCGATCTGTCCGGCGGTCGGCTGGCACGTCAGCCACCTCTTCTACCGCTTCGACAGGACGCGGCTCGCGGCGCTGGAACCGGCGGTGCGGACCGAGGGCGCGAGACAGTTCATCGCCGCGCTCGACCCGGCGGGGCCGGACGCTCCCACCCGGCTGCAGACCTGGCTGGTGCCCGGCCACAAGGCCGACTTCGGCGTCATGGCGCTGGATGCCTCGCCGTTGAGGGTCGAGGCGGTCCACCAGCGGCTGCTGGCGGGCCCGCTGGGGCCGGCCATCGAGCCGTCCTGGTCGTTCATCGGTCTCACCGAGGTGAGCGAGTACGTCCCCTCCGTCGAGCAGTACGGCGAGCGACTCCTGGAGGAGGGCGAGACCCGCGGCAGCCCGACCTGGCAGGCCAAGGTGCAGGGCTACGCGGCCCGCGAGGAGTCGATGCGTCGAGCCCGGCTCGAGCCCGAAATGCCGCCGTGGCCCAACGCCTGCTTCTATCCGATGAACAAGAAGCGGAAGGTCGGCGAGAACTGGTTCGCGCTGCCGTTCGCCGAACGCAGCCGCCTGATGGCGGAACACGGCCGGACGGGAATGACGTTCGGCGGAAGGGTGACGCAGCTGATCACGGTCAGCGTCGGCCTCGACGACTGGGAGTGGGGCGTCACGCTCTGGGCGCGGCGGCCCGAGTTTCTCAAGGAGATCGTCTACACCATGCGGTTCGACGAGGCGAGCGCCCGCTACGCCGAGTTCGGCCCCTTCTACACGGGGTACGTGCATCCGGCGGCCGACATCCTGTCGCTGTGCGGCGTCTGCTGACGGCCGCTCACTCCGCCGCCGACAGAAGGATGTCCACTTCCGTTCCCTTCGGCGGCACGCGGCCCGCGAAGGCCTCGAAGAGGAGCGCCTCGTTCGACTGCGAGCTCTCGATCGTGAGGTCGAGCATCGCCGTGGGGAAGTTGGAGACGCAGATCAGGTCGCCGCCGTCGCCCTGGTAGTACTCCTTCCCGTCGCCGGGATCCTTCCAGAAGGAACTGCCCGCGAACACCCAGTCGTCTCGCATCGCCGCGCCGGAGCGGGTGTCGCGGACCCAGTCCTGCGCCCGCAGTTCCCGGACCATGCCGTCGCCGTCCTTCCAGCGCAGCCGCACGCGGACGGTCGGTCCCGACGCGGCGACGTACTCGGGGTCGAACGTCACGGGCCTGCCCGGCTTCAGGCCGATGGCGACGAGCGCCGTGTGCACGAGCCGGGCCGAGGATCGCGCGGCCACGAGGGACTCGTAGTCCTTGGTGCCCTGCGGGCAGGCGAAATACTCGATCGGCCCCTTGTCGACGGTCACCTCAGCGCCGACGACGACCGTCTTCGTGGCCGGATCGACCCAGACCTCCTCGACCGGCGAGAGTCTCTTGAATTCCGGATGGCGGTCGGCCGTGGCGGCCTTCGGGGCGGGGTCGGCGGCCAAGCTTGGGGGACTACCGGCGGCCTGGAGCGTGGCGAAAAACAGGAGGGCAGCGAGCCGCGACCTCATGGTGGATCCCCCGGGAGGCGGCCCGTGGATGCCGGGCCTGGATTGGGCTACGATACCCGACCACTCCGGGGCGTGCGAACCCGCGACGGAGCTCCCCGATCCTCGAGCGGAACGAAGCCGAATCGATGGCGACGAAGCAGGCGGGCGGCGGTCGATCCACGACGCGAACGACGGCCGCCGGCGGGCTGCCGCGGGCCGAGGACGCCGCGCGCAGACGTCGCCATGGGGCGGCGACCGCCACGGTGGTGGAGCGGCCGCCCACGGTGGGGGCGGGGCAGGCGGGCCGCCGCATCCGTGGCGGGGCCGAACTGAGCGACTCGATCGACGTCCGCAGGCGGTTGCGGCGGCTGGCCCGGCAGATCGAGCGGGGGCCGAAGCACGTCCAGCGGATGCATTTCATCGAGGCTGCGATCGGCGACTGCCTCGACGATGCGGTGTCGCCGGGAACCGGCGCCGATCGTTGGCTGCTGTGCGAGGCGGCCACGTGGGGGCTGGCGTGGATGGCCCGCACCAGGCGGGCCGGCGGTTCGGCGGGCGGCATCCTCGAACGGCTCGTGCGCGAGGCCCGCTCCGCCCAGACGGCTCTCGACGCGGGCGACACCTCGCCGGCGCGGTTCCTGCTGACGCTGGCCAGATTGTTTCGCGACATCGAGGCCTGCCGCTGCCTGGAGCCGCCCGCGGCGACGGCCCTGTCGGCGGAGCTGTCGCGGCTGGTGTCCGACGAGGGGTGCGTGAGCCTGCACGGTGCGGCGGCCGTGGTGGGCCGCGTGGCCCGCTGGGCGTCGGCGCGAGACATCGCCACCACCACGGGGCCGGCTGTCTGGGATGGGCCCACCGAGAAGGCGTTCGGCAGGGCCGTGGCGACGGCGCTGCGGCTGCTCGGCGGACAGGGGCGGATGCTCGTGGGGGCGGGGCGGATGCCCCCCGCTTTCTCCGCGCCGGTGCTGGCCGCGGCCGCGGATGCCGACTGCAAGCGGGTGCGGCGGACGGCCCGGCTGGTGGCCGCCGCCCCGAAGGCAAAGAAGGCCGAGCAGTGGCGGCAGCGGACCCTGGCTCGTGACATGCACGACGCCGCATCGGCGACCGCCATCCTGCGGTCCGGATGGGATCGGGATGCGGTGCGGGTGCTGCTGGAGTATCGCGACACCGTCCCGCACCTCGAGATCGCGGTGGGCGACCGGCTGCTCGTCGACGGCCCGTGGCGGTGGCGGGCGCTCGTCGATGGCAGGCCCGTGGACGCCGAAGGCCCGTGGACGCTCTCGTGCTGGGAATCGGACCGGAAGGCCACCTTCCTGGAGATCGTCGCGCCGCTCGCCGGCGGCCTGCAGATCGATCGGCAGATCGTGCTCCTGCCGCAGGACCGCGTGCTCCTGCTGGCCGACGCCGTGACCCGACGGGCGGAGCACGCCGAGCCGACGAACGGCCAGCCGCATCGAGCGGGGGACGGACTGGTCGTGGAGTCGTCCGTGCCGCTGGCATCCTCGCTGGAGGGGGAGCAGGCCGAGGAGACACGCGAGGTCCTCGTCTACGACACCAAGCCCCGGCTGCTCGCGCTGCCGCTGGCGTTGCCGGAGTGGAAGTCGGCCGGCCGCGGCGGCTTCGCCGTGACGGCGGGCGGGCTGTCGCTCGAGCAGGTGTCGGCCGGCTCGCGCTGCCATGCCCCGCTCTGGATCGACCTCGATCCGCGTCGGCAGGGCCGGCCGCTGACGTGGCGGCAGCTCACGGTGGCCGACACGCGCCGCAACCTGCCGCCACATCAGGCGACCGGCTATCGCGTGCAGGTGGGCCGCGAGCAGTGGCTCGTCTACCGCGCGCTCGACGTCGCCCGCAACCGCACGCTGCTGGGGTGCAACGTGTCGTGCGAGTTCCTCGTGGGACGGATCGGCCGCAGCGGCGGCGTCGACAGGCTGATCGAGATCCAGTGAGCCGCCGCGGAAGCCTGCCTGTATGCCGAGCGAGGACGCGATCGTCGCCCGCTGCCGTGAGAATCTCGCCGCGGTGCGGGAGCGGATCGCCGAGGCCTGCATCCGTGCCGGCCGGAGGCCGGAAGACGTCCGGCTGGTCGGCGTGACGAAGTACGTGTCCGTCGACACGGCGCGGATCCTGCTCGGCGCCGGCTGTGTCGACCTGGGGGAGAGCAGGCCGCAGTCGCTGTGGGGCAAGGCCGAGGCGATGGCCGGGTGCGAGCCCGCGGCTCGCTGGCATCTCGTGGGCCACCTGCAGCGAAACAAGATCCGCAGGACGTTGCCGGTGCTGTCGCTGCTGCACTCGCTCGACAGCCGCAGGCTGCTCGAGGCGGTCGACGAGGAGTGTGCCGCCGCAGGGCAGGTCTGCGACGCCTTGGTCGAGGTGAATCTCGCCGGCGACCCCGGCAGGACCGGCGTGCCCGAGGCCGACGTCGCCGCACTCCTCGAGGAGGCGGGCCGGCGGAGGCATGTCCGCGTGCTGGGCCTGATGGGGATGGCGGCCCTGCCCGACGGCGACCCGGCCGCGGCGCGACGGCAGTTCGCGCGGCTCCGCGACCTGCGGGACGCGCTCGCATCCCGCCTGCCGACGCCGACCGGCCTGCACGAACTGTCGATGGGGATGAGCGGCGACGCCGTCGAGGCGATTCTGGAGGGCGCGACGCTCGTGCGGATCGGGTCCGCACTCTGGGAGGGCATCCCCGCGTCAGCGGGCCACTGACGCCCGCGGTCGGACCGGCGCGGCCGCGGCGGCGGCTCAGCGGGCTCGGCGCGACAGCATCCTGACCCCGGGCGTGTTGCCCTCCACGTGGGGATGGAAGGGCGACCGCAGGAAGACGTTGCCGGTGACGGGGTCGGCGTGCATGGTGGAGATGTTGGTGAAGTCGTCGCCGACCGCGGCGAGATCCCAATCGGCCACCAGCGGCACGCCTGCCGCGGCCAGATCGAAGAACCGCAACCGCTTGGGATCGCGGCTCACCACGAGCAGATGGCGGCCGACCTGGGTGGCGTCGACCGGTGTGCCGTCCGCCGGCAGCACGGCCGCCAGCGAGTTGGTCGCCGTGTCGATGAGCAGCACCTGGTCGGCCCAGCTTTCCACCGCCGCGATCCAGTCGAATCCGACGAGGTCGACGAGCGTCGCCAGTCGCCTCCGGGGCGCCGAAAAGGTCCGCTCGACCCGGCCGCTGGCGAGGTCGATCCTGACGACGTTCTCGACGCCCGAATAGATCCGGGTGCGTTCCAGCACGAAGAGGCAGCCGGGGCGGACGAGGATGGTGCCGGGCAACAGGATGTCGTGCTCGAAGGGCACCGCGCGGAAGCCGGTCCAGCGGAACACCCTCCGGCTGCCCGTCTCGTTGAAATACATCGCACCGGGCCGGCCGCCGAACTGCTCGACCTGCAGCCGCGCGGGCATGGTGCGGGTCCGGACGGTGAGACGGCCGCGACGGAGCCGGGCCACCGAGTGGTAGGTGCGCCAGCCCCAGCGCGGGACGTAATGCTTGCCGACGACGAGGATGCCGTCCGGGCCGAACGGATAGAGGAATTCGAGCGTGTGCGGCACCCTTGCCGAGGCGACCACGCGCGTGCCGTCGGCGGCATGCGCGTCGAGCCGGTAGTCCTCGAAGCGGCCGTCGCTGTGGCCCTCCCAGAGATGGCCGGCATGAAACACCTGGCCGCGGTAGACCTCGCAGCGGCCGAGCGCGGCCACGGTGCGGACGTCGAAGTCGGGACTGGCGTGCATCGGATCGACCGCCTGAACGCGTGCCGGCACTCTTCCGGATCGTCGCCGTGTGGGCCCTCACCGCATCATAGCAGCCCGTGGACAAAGCCGACCGCCGCTGGATGCTGCGGCAGTCGACCCGGGAAACCCGCGGCGTTTCCTGCGGTCGACTTCGTGGACCATCCTGTGTCGGTCGCCAGGCGACCGGACGGGGCCTGGATGACTTTTTCCACAGACAGCCAGCGGCCGCGGTGGGGCGTGCCAGCGTTCGGTCGATGGCGGCGGTCGCAGGGCCGCTTCAGTCGTCGAACCGGACCTCGCGGATCTCGAACTTCATCGTGCCGGCGGGCACGTCGATGGAGACCTTCTCGCCGACCCGGCGGCCGAGGAGACCCTGGGCCAGCGGGCTGGCGACGTTGATCCGGCCGGTGTCGTAGTTCTCCTCGCCGGCGCCGACGAGCACGAACACCTCCTCGTCGCCGAACTGCAGGTCGACGACGACCACGGTCGCCCCGAAGACCACCTCGTCGCCGGCCTCCTTGGCCCGCTCGACGATCACGGCCCGGGCGAGCTTGTCCCGCAGCAGGTTGATCTTCGCCTGCATCATGCCCTGGCTCTCGCGGGCCCCGTGGTATTCGGCGTTCTCGCTCAGGTCGCCCTCGCTGCGGGCCGCGGCGACGCGTTGGGCGAGCTTGGGCATCTCCACCGTCTCGAGGTGGTCGGCCTCGGCCTTGAGCTTGTCGTAGCCGGCACGGGTCATGGGAATGCGGTCGGACATGTCTTCTCCCTCCAAATGGTGCCGTGCATCGGATCACGGCGGACGGGGCCTCAGCCCGGCGCCTGTGTCTCGGGCATGTACAGCAGCCTGCCGCACGTGCGGCAGGTCACCACCCGGCCCATGAGCAGGTTGGAGTGCATGTTCCCCGTCACCTGGTGGAAACAGCCCCCGCAGCTCCCGCCCTCCAGCGGGGCGAGCGCCTCGTCCCCCTTCTGCTTGACGACGCGATCGTAGAGTGTCCGGACGTCGGCGGGCAGCTCCCGCTCGGCGGACTCGAGTTCGACGCCCAGCCGCTGCACCTCCCCCTCGAGCGACGTCGCCTCGGAGGCGACCCGGGACTTCGTCTGCGCGAGCTGGGTGCGGGCGGCCTCGACGGCGGTTTCGGTCCCGGGCAGCGTCTTCCGCACCGCGTCGATGCGGTCGAGCGCCTCGAGGATCTCGTCCTCGAGCACCTTGGTGGCCATGCGGTCGGCGGCGATCTGCTCGGTGAGCGTCTGGTATTCCCGGTTCGTCTTGCAGGCGTTGAGCTTCGCCTCCAGGTCGTGGATCTTGGCTTCCGCCGACTTCAGCTGCAGCTGCTTTTGATCCGCGGCGACCTTCGCCTTCTTCACGTCGTCCTGCACGTCGGTCCTGGCGGCCTCCGCCGCGTCGAGCCGGGCGGCATGGGCCGCCACCTGTCGCGGGCCCGCGGCTATCCGGCCGCGCAGGTCCGCCAGCTGCCGCAGGATGCGGTGCAGCGTTCGGAGGGTTTCGGTGACGACGGCGCTGGACATGACGGGCGAGGGACTCCTCGGCAGGGCGATCCACCCGCGGTCAAGGGTACCAGATCGCGCGACGAAAAGCAGCGGGCCGGCCGCGGAACGCAGCCGGCCCGCCGTTCGGATGGCCCGTCGGCCGGACATCAGCCGGGCGTGCTCTCGAGGAAGGTTTCCAACTGCCGCGACCGCACCGGGTGCTGCAGCTTCTTCACCGCCTTCGCCTCGATCTGCCGCACGCGTTCCCGCGTGACGCGGAAGATGCGGCCGACCTCCTCGAGCGTGTAGGTGTAGCCGTCGGTGAGTCCGTACCGCAGCCGGATGATCTCCCGCTCGCGATACGTGAGCGTCTTGAGGAGTGAATCGAGGCGGTCCTTGAGCAGCCCGTGCGTGGCGGAATGCGTGGGGCTCGCCGTCCCGACATCCTCGACGAACTCGCTGAAGCTCGCGTCCTCGCTTTCGCCCACGGGGCGGTCGAGGCTCATCGGCTGGCGGCCCATGTCGAGCACGCGCCTCGCCTCCTCGAGCGGCACGCCCGCGGCCTGCGCGATCTCGTCGGCCGAAGGTTCGCGGCCCAGTTCGTGCAGCAGCTTCTTCGCCGTGGTGCGCAGCTTCGAGAGCACGTCGATCATGTGGACCGGGATGCGGATCGTCCGGGCCTGATCGGCGATCGCCCGCGTGATCGCCTGGCGGATCCACCACGTGGCGTAGGTCGAAAACTTGAAGCCGCGCCGGTACTCGTACTTGTCGACCGCCCGCATGAGCCCCGTGTTGCCCTCCTGGATGAGGTCGAGGAAGCTCAGGCCGCGGTTGCGGTACTTCTTCGCGATCGAAACGACGAGCCGCAGGTTGGCGGCGGAGAGGCTCCGCTTCGCGGCCTCGTACTCGTCCTTCAGGCGGCCCAGCGCGTCGACCCGCCGCCGGAGCGACCGCGGACTCTCCAACGTCGTCAGCATGAGGTCGCGGAGCTCCTTCCGCCTGTCGGCCCGCTCGTCGGCCGCCATGTGGCCGGCCTCCATGAGCCGCAGATCACGCTGCAGGCCGTCCATCCGCGCCGACATGCCGCGGAGCACCTTCACCAGCGGCTGCACGCGCCGCGTCCGCAGGCTCAGCTCCTCGACGAGCGCCAGCGACTTGCCCCGGGAACGCCGGAAGCGAGACCGCGCCGCCCGGGCGTCGGCGGGATCCGTGCGGCGGCTGATGAGCATGCGGAAGTCGGCCTTGCCCTGCTCGATGAGGTGCTCCAGCGTCTGCAGGTTGTGCGGCATCCGCGCCTGGATCTGTTCCTTCGTGAGCCGCTCCGTGAGCGACACCTTGATCGTCCTGTCGAAGGGCAGCTTCCCCTCGTGCACCCGGCGGAGCGTCTCGACCGTCGCCTGCATCGAGTAGGAGCAGCCGAGGATCGCGCGACGAAACCGCTTCCTCGTGACCTCGATCCGCTTGGCGAGCGAAATCTCCTCCGCGCGGGTCAGCAGCGGGATTTCGGCCATCTGCGCCAGGTACATCCGGATCGGATCGTTGCCCGCGTTCGAGGGCGGCGTGGTGATCGCCTCGTCGCGGCGGGGCTGGCCAGGCCGCGACGAGACCGCCGCGGCGGGGGCCGCGGCCGCGGTGTCGTCGGCGGCGGGGACTGCGTCGACGAGTTCGATCCCCTGTTCCTCGAGGGCCACCAGGAGCGCGTCGATCTTTTCCGGGTCGACGGCCTCGTCGGGCAGGTAGGAGTTCACCTGATCGAACGTCAGATACCCGAGCTTGCGGCCCGTGGCGATCAGGGCCGCGAGGTCGGCATCGGTGTGGCCGGCGGCGGCCGCGGGCGCCCGGTCGTGGCGGGGCGACGACGAAAGCTGCCCGTCGCGGGTCGACGAACCGCTCTCGGCGTCGCCGGACGGCGACGCCGGCTGCCGGTCTGGGGAGTGCGTGGGCTGGGACATCGGCCGGGCGGTCGCGGATCGACGCATCGGGTGGTTCTCCTTCGCTATCCTACCGTCACCTCGCGCACCGCCCCCCGGCCGGCCGGAGGCAGCGCTTCCGGATGGCCGATTGCAGCGACGAGACGGGCACCCTCACCCATCCTTGGGATCAGTCATGCCCTGAGCGGCCCGCCGTTGGGCGACGAGCTGCTCCAGAAGAGCCGCCTCCGAGCCGGGATCCAGCTGGGAGGTTTTCAGTGTGCGGGCGCTGCGGTGCGCCTGCCGCTCGGCGGAGCGGCGTCGCAGGGCGTCGCGCAGGTGGTCCATGCGTTCGCGGCCGTCTCCCGTCGTGCGGCCGGCGCTCGACTCGTCGACCGCCACGAGCAGGTTCTGGACGACGGGATCGGTGATCTCGAGGAGGAGCCCGGAGAGCGCGACGGGCCGCCCCTCGGCGTGCAGCCGTCGGGCCGCCTCCAGCACGACGCGGCCCTCCGAACTCTCGAGTTCGGACGACTCCACCTCGCGGACGATGAGCCCCGCACCATCGGGCACGCCGACGAGCACCTCGATCACTTCGCGGTCCCAGGCCGAGAGCCGCGGCAGGCTCGCCGGCGCGGTCCCGGCGTCGCGGCCGCGGCCGGCAGCGGCCGACTGCTTTCGCAGCGCGATGAGCCGCGATCGGAGCACATCGCGCGACAGCCCGAACCGCCGCGACAGCCGGCCCACGACCTGATCCTCGCGGAGCCGACCCTCCGACGGCGCCGTGGCCGACGTCGATGCGGTGGCGAGCGCCTTGAGCACGCTCTCGACGGCCGCCAGCGCGGCGTCGTCGCCCGCGTCCGCCGGGAGCCGGGCGACGATCTCGTCGAGCCGGTAGTCGAGCGGGTCGCAGGCCGAGGCGACGAGGGCCTCGAAGGCGTCGCGGCCGTTCTCGAGGACGAATTCGCAGGGGTCGACGCCGGACGGCAGCCGTGCGATCCGCACGTCGATCGGCTCGGCCAGGATCACATCGAGGATCTCGTCGGCCCGGCGGCGACCGGCGTCGTCGCCGTCGAGCACCAGCACGATGCGGTCGGCGTAGCGACGCAGCAGTTTGGCGTGCCGCTCGCCGAGCGCCGTGCCGAGCACCGCCACCACGTCGTCGATGCCGGCCTGCCGCGCCGCGAGGCAGTCGGTATAGCCCTCGACGACGACCGCCCGTCGCGAGCGGCCCATCGCCTCGCGGGCCGTGTCGAGTCCGTACAGCATCGAGCTCTTGGAAAAGAGCGGCGTCTCGGGCGAATTGATGTATTTGGCGGCATCGGCCACGGCACCGGGCAGGACACGCCCCCCGAAGGCCACGCACCGCGCCTGCGGGTCGAGGATCGGAAACATCAGGCGGTCGCGGAAACGGTCGTAGTGCCCGGAGCGGTCCGACCGCTCCACGGCCAGGCCGGTCCGGGCCAGGATCGCCGCCGACATCCCGGCCGCCGCGGCCTGCCGGAGCAGCCAGTCCCACGAGGCGGGGGCGAAGCCGAGACGGAACCGCTCGACGGTCGCCTTGCCCAGGCCGCGGGAGGCGAGATAGTCGCGGGCGGGGCCGGCCTCGGCGGCCGACGTCAGGCAGGCGTGGAAGCGTTCGGAAGCCCAGGCGAGCGTGGCCAGCATCGCCGTCTTTTCGTCGGTCGGCATCCCGCCGCGGCCGCGGGGCAGGTCGATGCCGGCCCGCTGCGCGAGCTGCTCGAGGGCCTCGCGAAACTCCAGCCGTTCCATCCGCATCAGGAAGCTGAACGCGTCGCCGCCGATGTTGCACACCCAGCAGCGGAAGGTCTGGCGCTCCGGGTTGACATGGAAGCTGGGCCGCGAGTCCTCGTGCCAGGGGCACAGGCCGACCATGGCCTTGCCCTGCCGCCGCAGCGACAGGTATGACCCCACGAGATCGACGATGTCGATCGCATCGCGGACCCGCTCCTTCAGGTCGTCGTGCGAGGCCTGCGGGAATGCTGAGGGCGTCACGGTCGGCGTGCTTTCGGCGGTCTGAATCGAGGCCACCGCCGGAATGTAGGAGCGTTCGCCAAACGGGTCAATCGCAGGAATCGACGCCCCAGACGGCCCGTTTTGCCGCGGCGAGACTGGGCTTGCCAAACCGCCGTCGAGTCGCACCGCGCAGGCACGATCGATCCCGCGGAGACCGCGCGTGAGCGGCCCGCCGCTCCGCGTTCGCTGTCGCGGTCGCGGTCGCGGTCGCGATGGCATCAGCCGCGATCAGGAGAGCAGCCGATCGATGCTCGCGAGCAGCCTGTCCATCGCGAACGGCTTGCGGATGTAGTCGTCGACGCCGAGCATCTCGGCGTAGGCCTTGTGCCGGCTCCCCTCGTTGGCGGTGATCATGATCACGCGCATCGGCACCGGGCGGGAACGCCGGAGCTTCTCGAGCACGAGAAAGCCGCTGCGCTTCGGCATCATCATGTCGAGCACGACGAGGTCGGGCTCCTCGGATTCGGCCATCGCGAGGCCCTGATTGCCGTCGCGGGCGACGAGGATCTGGTAGCCGCGTGACTCCAGCACGGCCCGCATCGACTCCACGATCTCGTTGTCGTCGTCGACGAGCAGCACCCGCTTCGTCCCGGCCCCCGCAGACTGCCCGCGCGGAGCAGGGTCCGTCGCAGGCTCGCCGGCGGGCCTTTCCCGGGCGGCGGCCGTCTTGCGGGGTTTCCTGGGGACGGGCATGCGTGTGTCTCGGAGGGCATCCGGCGGTGATCCGCCCGCCGGATCGGGAGGGGGTGGGCACGGGGCCGTCCCCGCGCTGCAACTCTGCGCAGGATATCACGAATGGAAAGCGGACGGCAAACCGGCAGACGAATTCACGCGACGCTCACGCGGCAGCCCGCAACGCACGTGGCGGCGATCCGAGAAACGCCGCCGCGCCGAGGAGTCCCAAGGCGGCGCCCAGGAGCACGTCGCTGGGATAATGCGCCGACGTCGCCACACGCTGCGTTGCGGCTGCGATCGCCAGCATCGCGAAGAGCCACGTACCCCGCGGATACTTCCACGACAGCGCCGCGGCGAGGCCCGCCGCCATGGCCGCGTGGCCGGAAGGAAAACTGTTGATGTCGCTGTCACTGGTGATCCGCGACGCGGCCGCGGTGCCGAACGTCGCCAGTGCAGAGGCCACGTCGGCGAGGTCTGTCGCCCGAGGTCGAACGCGATCGACCATCGCCTTGATGAGATCGACGACGATGCCGCCGGCAACCGTCGCGGCGATCATCCGCCAGCCGTCGCCGCTGAGTCCCAGGCGGCCGAAGACGGCCCGACTTCCGCTGGGCTGGCCGCCGGACAGGGACGGATCGAGTGCGACCGCAGCCAGCAGGATCACTGCAACGCCCCAGCCATGGGCGAACACCTCCGCGAAGTTGAGCAGCCGCTTCAACTCCCCCGGCAGCCGACCGGCCTGGCACCAGCGGGCCGCGTCGAGGTCGACGGCAAGCGCCAGGCTCGAGGCGGCCGCCAGCGCGACCGCGAGCGGGACGAGATGCCGTCGCAGGCCGCGGGCATCGCTGCGGGGCGCGGCGGCGGTCGCGGGTGGAGTCGAGGCGGCGGATGGTCGGTCCATCGCGGAAGTCTTGCAGACGTCTTCGGTCGCTGTCGAGATCGAAGGACCGCCCGAAGAGGCACTCGCGTCAGGGCCAGGCCGGGGCCGCCTTCCCCTGTCGCTGTCGATGCCGAGACGGTCCGCTCTCACGTCCAGAGGCCACGGTCGAGCATGCGATAATTGACGGCCTCGCTCACGTGGCCGCAGCCGATCTTCTCCACGGCATCGAGGTCGGCGATCGTCCGTGCCACCCGCAGCACCTTGTCGTGGGCGCGGGCCGACAGGCCGAGGTCGGTGACCGCGGCCCGCAGCAGTTCGGCCGCAGCCGTGTCGAGCGGACAGAATTCGCGGATCTGACGGCTCGTCATCCGCGCGTTGCACCGCACCGGCAGCCCTGCGAACCGTTCGGCCTGCCGTTCCCGCGCCGCGAGCACCGCCTCGCGCATCTGGCTGCTCGAGGTTCCTGCACGCGCGGCGGCGAGTTCGCGGAACGGGACGGCGGGCACCTCGAGATGGATGTCGATCCTGTCGAGGAGCGGCCCGGAGATCTTGCCGACATACCGCTCCACCTGGGGGGCCGTGCATTGGCAGTCGCGTCGGGGGTCGCCGCGATAGCCGCAGGGGCACGGGTTGAGTGCGGCAACGAGCATGAAATCGGCGGGGAATCGGGTGCTTCCGTGTGCCCGGCTGATCGACACGTGGCCGTCTTCGAGCGGCTGCCGGAGCACCTCGAGCGTGCGGCGGTTGAACTCCGGGAGTTCGTCGAGGAAGAGGACACCGTTGTGGGCGAGGCTGATCTCGCCCGGCATCGGTACGGACCGGCCCCCGATGAGGCCGGCCTCGGAGATCGTGTGGTGCGGGGCGCGGAAGGGCCGGGTGGCGACGAGCGGCTGCCCCGCCGAAAGCAGGCCCAGTGCGCTGTAGATCCGCGTGGTCTCGATCGACTCGGCCGCCGACAAGGGGGGCAGGATCGTCGCAATCCGCTTGGCCAGCATCGTCTTGCCGCCTCCCGGAGGCCCGATCATCAGGCAGTTGTGTGCGCCTGCCGCGGCGACGCAGATCGCCCGCTTGGCGGCCTCCTGGCCGCGGACGTCGGCGAAGTCGACGTCGTAGGCCGCGAACCTGTCGAACCATTCGGCCACGCGGGGCGGCGCTCGCGGGATATCGAGGTCGCCGGAAAAAAACCGCACCGCCTCGTGCAGCGAATCGACGGGGATCACCTCGATCTCCTCGACGACGGCGGCCTCGGTCGCGTTCGCCGTCGGCACCACGAGTCCGCGCAGCTTTCGTCCTCGCGCCACGGAGATCGCCGCCGAGAGCGCGCCGCGGGTGGGCCGCGTCGAGCCCTCGAGCGAGAGTTCCCCGACGACGGCGTACTCGTCGAACCGCTGCGCGGAGAACTGCCCGCTCCCGGCGAGGATGCCGAGCGTGATCGGCAGGTCGAAGGTGGCAGCCTGCTTGGGCATCTCGGCCGGGGCGAGGTTGATCACGATCCGGTCGTTCGGCCGATTGAAGCCGGAGTTGACCATCGCGCGGGCCACGCGGTGGGTGCTCTCGCGGATGGCCGGGTCGGGCAGGCCGACGAGCACGGTCGACGGCAGGGCCCCCGTCGACACGTCGACCTCCACGTCCACGGGAACGGCGTCGATGCCGAGAAGCGAAAACGTCTGCAAGCGGGCGAGCATGGGCGGTTCCTCTGGCTGATGCCTGCGAAGCGACGGCGCAGGGCTGCGCGAGCGGGAGCGTGTTGCGCTCTGTGCCGGTTTGTCCTGGGTACTGTACAAACGTACATCATTGCTGTCAAGCGGGGTGGGCCTTGCGGGATCGGTCGTGTTCGCGTGCTTGACGGTTCTCGCGAGGCAGGGCTACAGTTCGCGGCGGAAGTCGCGGCGGACGCGTGCCGGCCGCTCCGGCCCTGGAACGGGGGCCGCGCAGTGCGGGCGGTGGTCAGCCGCGACGTCGCGTCGGCTCGTGCATCGTCCGGGCGATGCCACGGTGTGTTTCGCGTCGCCGGCCTTCGGAGTGCAGCGTCGTGCGGTGTCTGCTTCGATCGATGCCGTGGGCGGTGGTGTGGGCCGTGGTCGCCGGGCTTGCGCCGGCGGCCGAGGTGCCCAGCCTCTGGCAGCGGACGACCGGCGCCGACTGGCCCTGTTTCCTGGGGCCGGCGGGGGATGGCACGAGTCCCGAAACCGGCTTCTTCGGCGACGGCGGCCTGCGCGGGGCGAGCATCCTCTGGCAGCGGCCTCTCGACGCCGGCTACGCGATGCCGTCGATCAGCCGCGGCCGGCTGTTCCACTTCTCGACCCGCGGCCGGCTCAACCGGCTGGAATGCCTGCGGGCCGAGACGGGCGAGCCGCTCTGGTCGTTCGAGTATCCCACCGACTACGAGGATCTCTACGGCTACGGCAACGGGCCGCGGTGCTGTCCGGTGATCGACGACGACCGCGTCTACATCTTCGGCGCCGAGGGGATGCTCCACTGCCTGCGGGTCGTCGACGGCTCGGTCGTGTGGAAGCTCGACACCACGGCCCGCTTCGGCGTCATCCAGAACTTCTTCGGCGTCGGCAGCACGCCCGTCGTCGAGGGCGACCTGCTGATCGCCAACATCGGCGGCTCGCCCGCCGCGAGCAAGGATGTGCCGCCCGGCCGGCTCGACCGCGTCAAGGGGAACGGCTCGGGGGTGGTCGCCTTCGACAAGCTGACCGGGGAGGTGCGGTACCAGTTCAGCGACGAACTGGCGAGCTACGCGAGCCCGACGTGCGCGACCGTCGCCGGCCGCCGCTTCGGCTTCATGTTCGCCCGTGGCGGCCTGATCGGCTTCGAGCCGGCAACCGGACGGGAGGATTTTCACTTTCCGTGGCGGGCCACGATCCTCGAGAGCGTCAACGCCAGCAACCCCGTCGTGGTCGGGGACGAGGTGCTCATCAGCGAGACCTACGGGCCGGGGGCGGCGCTGCTGCGCGTGAAGCCCGGGGGGAGCGAGGTCGTGTGGAGCGACGACACCAAGCAGCGCCGCAAAATCCTGCAGGCGCACTGGAGCACGCCGATCCATCACCGCGGCCACGTCTATGGCTGCAGCGGCCGCCATACGGAAGGGGCTGAACTGCGGTGCATCGACTGGAAGACCGGCGACCCGAAGTGGTCGCAGCCCGGCCTCGGCCGCACGAGCCTGCTCCTCGTCGACGGCCACTTCTTCTGCCTGACGGAAGCGGGGGGCTTGTTCGTCTTTCGCGCGAACCCCGACGCCTATCAGCAGGTCGGCGAGATACGGCTGGACGCCGAACAGGCGGGCGGTCCCGACGGCCGGCGCGGATTGATCCGCTATCCAGCCTGGGCGGCGCCGATCCTGTCGCACGGCCTGCTCTTCGTCCGCGGCGTTGATCGGCTCGTCTGCGTGGAACTCGCGCGGGCCCCGGATGGCCGCTAGCTGTCTGCGGAAAAAGTCATCCGTGTCCCCTCCGGTCGCATGGCGACCGACACAGATGGTCCACGAAGTCGACCGCCGGAAACGCCGAGGGTTTGCTGGGTCGACCGCCGCCGCATCGAGCGGCGGTCGACTCTCTCCACGGGCTGCCAGGGCGGAGCCGACTCGAGGCCGGCGGGCGACGGCAGGCAGACGGCGGTCGTCCGGCCCGGAGTTCGCAGTCCAGGGTTCGCAGTCCAGGGTTCGTGATCCAGGGTTCGTGATCCAGGGTTCGTGATCCAGGGTTCGTGATCCAGGGTTCGTGAACTCATGACGATCTTCGCGACCGAGGAGAGGCGGCTTGCGGTCGCGGTGCGGCTGCTCGCGGCGGCCTTCCTGCTCTGCCTCGGCCTGTCGTGGAAGCTCTGGATCTCGAGCAGGCTCTATCCGCTCGTGCCGCTCTTCGGCCTGCTGCCGCCGCTGCCCCAGCCGTGGGACCGTCTCGCGCTGGCCGCGGTCGTCGGCCTGCTCGCGGGCCTCGTCATCAGGCCCCGCTCGATGCCGCTGGTCGTCGCTCTCGTGCTCCTGCTCGGCGTGCTCTTCGCGCAGGATCAGAGCCGACTCTGGCCGTCCTTCTACGAGTTTTTCCTCCTCTTCCTGCTGCTGCTCACCTGGCGGCCTGACGGCGGCGAAGAGGAGTCGCAGCGGCTGCTCGCGGGCATGCGGTTCGTCGTGGCCGCCGTCTATTTCTGGGGGGGCGTGCAGAAGCTCACCCCGCACTTCTTCCACGAGGAGTTTCCCTGGTTCATCCGGCCGCTGAGCGACCTGGTGCCGGCGGCGCAGCCATGCATGCCGGCGCTGGCGGTGGCGGCCGCGATCGGCGAGGTCTCGATCGGCGTCGGGCTGCTCACGCGGCGGTGTCGGGGCTGCGCGCTGGGCGAGGCGGTCCTGATGCACGCGATCATCTTCGTGTGCATCGGGCCGATCCGGGGCAACTGGAACGACGCCGCGTGGATGTGGAGCCTGGCGACGGCGGCGCTCGCATGGGTCCTCTTCCGCGGCGCGGCCCCGTTTTCGTTCCGCGCGATGTTCGCCGCGTCATGGTCGCGCAGCCTGCCGCAGATGGCGGCGGTGGCGCTCGTCGGCGTCGCCCCGGTTCTCAACAACGTCAACCGCTGGGACTCGGCGCTGTCGTTCAACGTCTACACGGGCAACGTCACCACGGCCGTCGTCGTCCTGCCCGCCGACGCGGTGGGGCGGCTGCCGCCCGAGGTGGCCGCCCACGTGACGCTGCAGGGTGCGGGGGCGCTGCTCGACGTGAATGCCTGGGCGATGCGGGAATTCAACGGCGGAGCCTATCCCGAGCCGCGGATCTTCAGGGCCGTGTTCCGCACGATCTGCGGCCTGGTGCCGGATCCCACGCTGCGGCTGGTGATCATCGAGAAGGCGGGCTGGTTCGTCCCCAAGACACGGCGGCTGGAGGCCTGCGGCGAATGGTGAGCGGTCGGCGCGAGGGTGCTCCGCGGGCGGTGCCGCGGCGAGCCCGGCGGCGGTACACTGTCGGCCGTCGTGCAGACGCGATGCAGACGCGGTCGATGCAGGGGCCGCGGCGTGCGCCGTCGGTCCGCCAGCCTGTCGAGGCCTGGCGCGGGTGGCGGTGAAGACAAGGAAGCGAGCGGGTGTCATGCGGCGGGCTGACGTGTGTGTCGTGTGCAGCGGAGCCGGCCGGAGCGCGGGCCGGGCCGCCATGCTGTTGCCGCTGGTGCTCGTGGCGACCGGCGGCTGGGCCGCCGGAGCCCGCGCCGACGAGGGGATGTGGCTCTTCAGCCATCCGCCGCTGGCTCGGATCCACAGGGATCATGCGGCCGCGCTCGAGGGAGTGAAACTCTCGCCCGCATGGCTCGCGCACCTGCAGCAGGCCTCCGTGCGGTTCAACTCCGGCGGCTCGGGCTCGTTCGTCTCCCCTGACGGCCTCGTGCTCACCAACCACCACGTCGGGGCCGACGCGCTGCAGAAGCTCGGCGACGCCGATCACAACTACTACCGTGACGGCTTCGCGGCGGCCACGCAGGCCGACGAGCTCAGGTGCCACGATCTCGAGCTCAACGTGCTCATGTCGATCGAGGACGTGACGGCCCGCGTGCAGGCGGCCGTCAAGCCCGGGATGGAGCCGCAGGCGGCGTTCGCCGCCCGCCGCCAGGTGATGGCGGAGATCGAGAAGGAGTCGCTGGCCGCCACCGGCCTGCGGAGCGACGTGGTGACGCTCCACCAGGGCGGGCTCTACCACCTCTACCGGTCGCAGAAGTACACCGACGTGCGGCTCGTCTTCGCGCCGGAGCAGCAGATCGCGTTCTTCGGCGGCGACGCCGACAACTTCGAGTTTCCACGGTTCAACCTCGACGTCTGCTTCTTCCGCGCCTACGAGAACGGCCGGCCGGCGCGGGTGCCGCACCATCTCGCGTGGAGCAGGCAGCCGGTCGCCGCGGGTGACCTCGTCTTCGTCTCGGGCCATCCCGGCCACACCGACCGGGCGAGCACCGTGCGGGAGCTCGTCGCCATGCGGGACCGGCAGGTGCCGTTCTCGCTGGCCATGCTCAACCGGCTCGAGGTGATGCTCGGTGCGTACAGCGACGAGGGACCGGAGGAACGCCGGCAGGCGATGGAGGATCTCTTCGGCGTGCAGAACGGCCGCAAGGCGCGGGAGGGAATCCTGGCCGGGCTGCTCGATCCGCGATTCATGAGGCGGAAGCAGGATGCGGAGGCGAGGCTGCGCGCGCGGCTGCAGGCGTCGCGGCCGGCCGGCGGGGCGGCACCGCAGCCCTCGCCGTTCGAGCGGATCGAGCAGGCCGAGGAGCAGATCGCGCGGGTGGCGCTGCGGCACAACCTGCTCGAGGGGGCGGTCGGGTTCAACAGCCGGTATTTCGCGAACGCGCGGACGATCCTGCGGGCCGCAGACGAGGCCGCCAAGCCGAGCGGCGAGCGGCTCCGCGAATACCGCGACTCCAACCGGGAGTCGCTCGAGTTCCAGCTCTTCTCGGCCGAGCCGATCCACGACGCGTTCGAGATCGTGAAGCTGGCCGATTCGCTCACGTACCTCGCGACGGCGCTGGGGCCCGATGATCCGCTCGTGCAGCGGGTGCTCGCCGGCCTGCCGCCGCGGGAGCGGGCGGCCCGGCTCGTCCGCGGCACGGGGCTCGGGAAGCGGGCCGCCGACGCGGGGGCAGCCCCGCCGGCCGACACGCGGCGGGCCCTCTACGACGGCGGGAAGGCCGCGGTCGAAGCCTCCAAGGATCCGATGCTCGAACTGGCGCGGATCGTCGACGAGGAGGCGCGGGCGCTCCGCAAGGTGGTCGAGGCGGCGGGCGAGATCAAGCGGCAGGCGCACGCCGAGATCACGCAGGCCGTCTTCGCCGAGGGCGGCGAGGGCGTCTATCCCGATGCCACGTTCACGCTGCGGCTCGCCTACGGCACCGTGAAAGGCTACGAGCAGGCCGGGCTGAGCGTGCCGCCGATCACGACGTATGCCGGCCTCTTCGCCCGGGCCCGTGAGAAGCGGGAGGCACCGCCGTTCGACCTGCCCGAGCGGTGGCGGAAACTCCAGCCGGATCTCGAGCGGGACGAGGCGTTCCTGAAGACGCCTTTCAACTTCGTCTCCACGGCCGACATCATCGGCGGCAACAGCGGCAGCCCGGTGGTCAACGTGGCGGGCGAGCTGGTCGGTCTGATCTTCGACGGCAACATCGAGTCGCTCGTGCTCGATCTGGCCTACGACGACGAGCGGGCCCGTGCCGTGTCGGTCGACGCCGCCGGGATCCTCGCGGCGCTCACGAAGGTGTATCGCGCCGACTGGCTCGTGACGGAGCTCACGGCGGTCGCGGCGGCACCGCACGCGGCTGCCGACGACTGGCGGTCGCTCTTCGACGGCAGGGCGCTCGGTGCCTGGCGGCCGACGGCGTTCGGCGGCGAGGGGGAGGTGGAGGTGGTGGATGGCGCGATCCGCATCGGCATGGGGGCCGACCTCAGCGGCATCACCTGGACGGGCGAAGTGCCGCGGCAGGCCTACGAGCTCGCGGTCGACGCGCAGCGGGCCGACGGCAGCGACTTCTTCTGCGGGCTGACGTTTCCGGTGGGCGAGGATCCGTGCAGCCTGATCGTGGGCGGCTGGGGGGGTGGACTCGTCGGCCTCTCGAGCATCGACGGCCAGGACGCGGCGCGGAACGACACGACCAGCTTCCACGAATTCAAGCGGGGCACCTGGTACGCGATCCGGGTCCGCGTCACCCCGGAGCGGATCGAGTGCTTCATCGATGACAAGCAGGTCGTCGATCAGCCGCTCGAGGGCCGGCGGATCTCGATTCGCGAGGAGGTGCGGGCCTCGGTGCCGCTGGGCATCGCCACCTTCGCGACGACGGCGCTCGTGAAGAACATCCGCTGGCGGCCGGTCGAGCCGCGGGCGGCGGGGACGGAGAGACGCCCGTGACGGCGACGCCCTCCGGCGCTGGTGACGACAAGCTCCGCCGCCGGATCGCGGAGGCGGCGGCCCGGATGGTGGCCGGGGGTGGCGACTCGGCGCGTGCGCGGTTTCGTGCCGCCCGCCGCGTGGCCCGCGGCTGGGTCCCGGAGGAGCGGCTGCCGAGCCACGAGGAGATCCGGCGCGAGCTGAACCGGGAGAGCGATCCCTCGGCCGGACTGGCGCACCTCGGCGGCGACCGGTTCGACCGGATCGCCGACATCGTGCGGGTGCTCGAGGCCGTGCGGCAGGATCCGGTCAAGCATCCCGAGGGGGACGTGCTCGAGCACTCGCTGCAGGTGTTCGAGCGGGTGCACCAGGAGCGGCCGTTCGACGAGGAACTGCTGACGGCGGCGCTCGTCCACGACGTGGGGCGGGCGATCGACCGGGCCGACGTCGTGGCCGCGGGGCTCGAGGCGCTCGGCGACCTGATCACGCCGCGGACCCGCTGGCTCGTCGAGTCGCTGGCGGCGGCCGCCGCCTACGGCGACCAATCGCTCGGCGCGCGGGCCAGGCAGCGGCTCGAGTCCCATCCCGATTTCCTCGACGCGCTCCTCCTCGCCGAGAGCGACCGCAAGGCCTGCGTCCGCGGCTATGCCGCGCCGTCGCTCGAGGAGGCCATCGCCATCCTGCGGGCGCTCGATGCCGATGCCGACGGTGGCGGCGGGGACGAGGACGACGACCTCGGCGAGGATCGGTCTGCCTGCGGAGGACCGTGAGCGCCATGAGAACGCCCGTCACGATCGTCGAGAACCATCCGCCGCGACGGGTGATCGGACGGGCCGCGGCCCGCACGCTGGCGACGCTCTGCGGCGACCGCGGCGGCGCCGTCAGGACGGGAGGCCGCGAGCCCCCCGCGGTGCTCGTTCCCACCACCGCCGGCACCGGCTGCGAGGCGACGGTCGCGGGGATCCTCACCGCTGCGGCCGGCCCGATGAAGGTGGACGTCGTCGATCCGCACCTGCCGCCCGACATCGCCTTCGTCGCACCCGATGTCACCGCCGACAGGCCGGTGCTGTCGCCCGCCGGCGCATGAGGGGACGACGGCCGCAGCGCGGCCCCTGAGGAGACGCATGAAACGGATCCCGACGTTCTGGTTCGAACCGCGGCCCTGGATCGACGGCCGCTGGCAGGCGGGTGACGAGGTGTTCGCCGTCGTCAATCCGGCCAGCAGCGCCGTCATCGCCGAGGTCGTGCGGGCCGATGCCGCCGCGGTGGAACGGGCGATCGCCGGGGCGGCCGCGGCGCAGCGAGCATGGCGGCAGGTGTCGGCGGCCGACCGGGCCGCCGTGCTCGTGCGGACGGCGGCGACGCTCCGCGACCGCAAGGACGAGTTCGCCCGCCTGCTGACTGCGGAACAGGGCAAGCCCTACCCGCAGGCGATCGGCGAGGTGGACTACGCGGCGAGCTTTTTCCAGTGGTTCGGCGAGGAGGCGCGGCGGGTGTCGGGACGGATCGTGCCGCACCCTGACGCGGGCCGGGAGTTTCTCGTGGAGCGGGTGCCGGCGGGCGTGGCGGGGCTGATCACGCCCTGGAACTTTCCGCTGGCGCAGGGGGCGAAGAAGATCGCCGCGGCGCTGGCGGCGGGCTGCGCGGCGGTGTGGAAGCCGGCCGAGCTCACGCCGCTGGTGGCTTTGGGGATGGCGCCCGTGCTCGCCGACGCGGGGCTGCCGGCGGGAGTGCTGCAGATCGTGCCGGGCCGCGGCGGTGTCGTGGGGGCGGTGCTGGCCGCCCACCCGGCCGTCCGCGTGCTGAGCCTCACCGGCTCCACGGCGACCGGCGCCACGCTGATGGCCGCGGCCGCGCCTGGCATCAAGCGGGTGTCGCTCGAGCTCGGCGGCAACGCGGCGTTCATCGTGCTGCCCGACGCCGACCTCGACCATGCGGCCGACGACCTGGTGCGGATGAAGCTCTTCGTATCGGGGCAGGTCTGCGTGACCGCCAACCGCGTCTTCGTGCCGGCGGCGGTCGAGGAGGCTTTTGCGGCGGCGGTGGCGGTGCGGCTCGCGGCCGCCCGCGTGGGCGACGGCCTGGCCGACGGCGTCGACGCGGGGCCGCTCATCCACCGCGAGGCCTGCCGCGACGTGGGGGCGCTCGTGCACGACGCCGTGGCCGCGGGCGCGCGGCTCGTCGCCGAGAACAGGAGCCACGAGGCCGATCCGTCATTGTCGCAGGGAAGCTTCTTTTCACCGACGCTGCTCGCGGGCGTCCGCGACACGATGCGGCTGGCCCGCGAGGAGGTTTTCGGACCGGTGATCCCGCTGCTGGCATACGAGCGGGTCGCCGAGGCGGTGGCCCGGGCCAACGACACGCCGTACGGCCTGGCCGCCTACGTCTACGGCCGTGATCCCTCCGCGTGCCGCGCGGTGGCCGAGCGGCTCGAGGCGGGCATCGTGGGCGTGAACGAGTGGCGGCCGCTGAAGGCGGAGATTCCCTTCGGCGGCGTGAAGATGAGTGGCATCGGCGCCGAGGGAGGCGAGGAGGGGATCCGGGAGTTCCTCGACACCCGGGTGATCTCGCTGCCGCGGCCGCGGCTGCCATAGGCATCCCGGCGGCGCTTGGCATCCCGGCGGCGCTTGGCATTCCGGCCGGCCGCGGCGACACTGTCCGCGATGGCGGTGGCCCGTGCGACCATCGCGCCGCGGCGGGCCGCCGATGGCCCGGCGCCGATCCGCAGACCCGCTCCCCGTCAGGATCATCCGATGCCGCTTCCGCTCGCCGACCTCCTGCAGCTGTCCCGCTGGAACACCCCCACGATCTGCAACGGCTGGGAGCAGATCACCTCCCACGACATCGCCACCGACGGCTTCAACCTGGAGGAGACCCGCGACTTCATGCCGCAGATGGGGCCGATGGCGGGCTACGCCGTCACGCTCGTCATCGAACCGTCGGCGAAGGCCCACAAGCAGGCGCACAAGGACAACGCCTCGGCGTGGGACGACTACCGCGGGTACATCGGCAGCGTGGCCGGCCCGAAGATCGTGGTCGTGCAGGACCTCGACAAGCCGCGGGTCGTCGGCTCGTTCTGGGGCGAGGTGAACGCCAACGTGCATCGCGCGCTCGGCTGCGTCGGCACGATCACGGATGGCGCGATCCGCGACGTCGACGAGATGACCGCCGCGGGGTTCAAGGCGATCGCCCGGCGGCTCTGCGTGAGCCATGCCAACGTCGTGCCGGTGCGGTGGGGCGTGCCGGTGACCGTGTTCGGCCGCGAGGTGCGGCCCGGGCAGCTCGTGCACGCCGACAAGCACGGGTTCCTGGCCGTCCCGCCCGAGGACGAGGAGCGGCTGCTGGCGGCCGCGGCGTTCATGGATGCCAACGAGTGCCGCACCGTGATCGAGGCGGCCCGCGGCACGAGCGGGATGTCGGCGGCCGAGATCGTGGCCGGGCTCAACGCGGCGGCGCAGCGGTTTCGCGAGAACGCCCAGCGGGAGTTTCGCCGCGGCGGTGAGTGGTGAGGTCGGTGGCACGTCGACCGAATCCGGCGCGATTCGCGGCCCTCCTCGGCCTGGCGGCGATCGGCGCCGGGCAGGCGGCGGCCGAGCCGCCCGACCTCAGGCTCGCGCCGCAGGTCGACCGCTCGCTCACCTACAACCTCGGTGCCACCGGCCTCCGCGGCTGGATCCACACCGAGCCGGCGACTTTTTTCGACAGCGTCCAGGGCCGCACCAGCACCGCCAGCCGGCAGATCCTCGTCACGCACGTCGGTCCGGGGACGCCGGCCGACGGCCTGCTCGAGCCTGGTGACGTGATTCTGGGAGCGGGGGCCGCGGCCTTCGCCACCGACGCCCGCCGCGCGGTGGCGGAGGCGATCCAGGCGGCGGAGGCGGGCAAGGATGGCGGCAGCCTGCGGCTGACCCGCTGGCGGGCGGGCCGGGTCGACGAGGTGCGGCTGCCGCTGCGGATGGTCGGGGCGTACGCGTCGACGGCGCCCTTCGACTGCCCGAAGTCGCGCCGGATTCTCGACGAGGCCTGCGCGGTGCTCGCCCGCGAGCCGCTCACCGACGATCTCTGGGGCGCCGTGAGCGGCCTGGCGCTGCTCGCCAGCGGCGTGCCGGAATTCCTGCCGCGGGTCGCCGCGTTCGCCCGCACGCTCGCCCGTGGCAGCGAGGCCGCCACGCGGGCCGACATGCGGACCTGGGAGTGCGGCTACCGCGGCGTCTTTCTCTGCGAATACTTCCTCATCACGGGCGATCGCGAGGTGCTGCCGGCGATCGAGACGATCACGCGGGCGCTCGCCCGCGGGCAGGGGATGTACGGCACGTTCGGCCACGGCTTCGCGGAGCCCGCCGCCGACGGCGGCCCGCATGGCCCCATTCCCCCCTACGGTCCCGTCAACGCGGCGGGGCTCGTCGCCAACCTCGCGATCGCGCTGGGCCGCGAGTGCGGCGTGGCGGACGACGAGGTCGCGGCCGCCATCGACCGCGGGTCGCGGTTCTTCGGCTTCTACGTCGACAAGGGTTCGATTCCCTACGGCGAGCACACGCCCTGGCCCCACCACGACAACAACGGCAAGAACGCCATGGCGGCCCTCTTCTTCGCGGTGCAGGGGGGGCGGCCGGAGGAGGCCCGGTTCTTCGCGAGGATGACGACCGCCGCGTATCGCAACCGGGAGTACGGGCACACCGGCCAGGGCTTCAGCTACCTCTGGAGCGGACCGGGTGCCAACGTGGGCGGGCCGGCCGCCGCGGCGGCGCACTTCCGCGAGGTGTCGTGGCACATCGACCTCGCCCGGCGGTGCGACGGCTCCTTCACGTACGACGGCGGCGAGCAGTATGGGCCGGGCCGCACCGACGACGACAGCTACTTCGGCGCGAGCAGCTACTACGGGCTGAGCCCGACCGCGACCCACGTGCTCACCTACGCGATCCCGCTGGGCAGGCTGCGGATCACCAGCCGCGGCGCGGCGGCCGAGCACCAGCTCACGGCCGACGACGTGGCCGCGCTCGGGCCCGACATCCTCGCCGCGGCGACGCAGCCCTGCCCGGCCGACACGATGTTTCGCAACGAGATCCGCATGGCGGCCTTCAAGCCGTTGGCGAGGCATCGATTCCGCGAGGGGATCGACGCCGGGATGACGCTCGCGCGGACGCAGGGCGGCCACGGCAGCGAGTCGCGGACCGGCGAGATCATGCAGGCACTGGTCGGCTACGGCGCCGCCGCCCGCGGCGTGGTGCGGCGGCTGGCGGAGCTGATCGAGTTCTTCGGCGCGGAGGTGGCGGCGGGCGGCTTTCCCGCGGGGCCGCTCAACGACCGGCGAATCGACGCCGTCCGCGCGGCGATCGCGGCCATCGAGGCAGCGGAGGGAATGCCGCACCTCCGGAGCCTGCCGGAGGCGGGCGGTGATCCCGGAGGCGAGTGAGTGGTCGAGACGGGCTGCGGAAACACGGGGAGGCGGAGATGATGCAGCGACACTGCAGTGCGGCGATCGTCGTGGTGGCGATCGCGTTGGCGTCCCGGGCGCGGGCGGACGGCCCGGCCGACAACCTGCCCGATGCCGTGCGGCCGATCCCGCCGATCGGCATCGAGCTGGATGACGCCCTGAGGGCGCGGCTGCTCGCGGCCGCGGAATCGCTCGTCCGCGACGTCGAGGCGGTGGCCAACGCCGACGCAGCCGATCGAGCGGAGGTGCTCGTCTTCGCGCGGGCCGTGCGAATGGCGGTCGAGGACCGCTTCCTCTATTCGCCGCAGGAGGTCGCCCAGGCGGAGCAGCTGCTCGCACGGGGCCGCGAGCGGCTGCGGCTGCTCGCCGCGGGCGGCCGGGCCGCGGCGCTCCTCGAGGCCGTGCCGTCGCCGCCGCAGCAGACCGACCAGCCGCAGCCGCTGCTCGCGGTGGGGGGCTTCCGGTCGCGGATCGACGGGTCGATCCAGCCCTATGGCCTCGTCCTCCCGGCGGGGTTCGACCCGGCCGACCGCACGCCGCGCAGGCTCGACGTCTGGCTGCACGGCCGCGGCGAAAAGCTGAGCGAGGTCGCGTTTCTCGCGCAGCGGCTGAAGGCGGCGGGGGAGATCGCCCCTCCCGGCACGATCGTGCTCCATCCCTACGGCCGATACTCCAACGCCTTCAAGTTCGCCGGCGAGGTCGACGTGCTCGAGGCGATCGCACACGTGCGGTCGCTCGTGCCGATCGACGAGCGGCGGATCGCGATCCGCGGCTTCTCGATGGGGGGCGCCGGCTGCTGGCAGCTGGCCGTCCATCATCCCGGCATGTGGATGGCGGCGACGCCCGGCGCGGGCTTCAGCGAGACGACGGAGTTTCTCCGCGTGTTCCAGCAGGAGGAGTTTCGTCCCACGGAGCCGCAGCGCCGGCTGCTCCACTGGTACGACTGCCCCGACTGGGCAGACAATCTGCGGACGCTTCCCACGGTCGCCTACAGCGGCGAGCTCGACGTGCAGAAGCAGGCGGCGGACATGATGGTGGCCGCCTGCACGGCCCGCGGCTTCGAGATCCCGCACGTGATCGGCCCGCAGACCGCCCACAAGATCCATCCGGATTCCAAGGGCGAGATCGAGGCCTTTCTCGCGAGCCAGGCGGTCGCGGGCAGGCCGGACGTGCCCCGGGAGATCGACTTCACCACCTACACGCTCCGGTATGCCTCGCGGGCGTGGCTGACGATCACCGGGCTCGGCGAGCACTGGCAGGCGGCGCGGGTGCGGGCCGCGGTGCGGTCGCCGGTCGCGATCGAGGTCTCGACCAGCAACGTGACGGGCCTCGCGATCGACATGCCGGCCGCCGCGGCGGTCGTCGACGCCGGCCGGCCGGTCGAACTGCGGGTGGATGGCGATGCGGTCAGCGTGCCGCCGCAATCGCAGCCGCGCTGGCGGGCGAGGCTCGTGCGGACGCCGTCGGGCTGGCGGCTCGACGAGGGGGCGGCGGCGGCCGGACTGCGGAAGCGGCCCGGCCTGCAGGGCCCGATCGACGACGCCTTCATGGACGCCTTCGTCGTCGTCGGCCCCGAGCCCGAGCGGGAGCCGTCGTCCGCCGTGGACCGCTGGGTCGGCGAGGAGTTCGCGCGGGCGAAGCGAGAGTGGCGGCGGCACTTCCGCGGCGACGTCGTGGAACGGCGGGCCGCCGACGTGACGCCGGAGGAGATCGCCACGCGGCACCTCGTGCTCTTCGGCACGCCCGCGACCAACCCGCTCGTGGCCCGCGTGCTGCCGCGGCTGCCGGTCGTCCACCGCGACGGCCACTGGGAGATCGGCGCCGCGCGGGCCGCCGCGGCGGAGAGCGTGCCGGTGCTGATCCATCCCAATCCGCTCGCGTCCGACCGCTACGTCGTGCTCAACAGCGGCTTCACGTTCCGCGAATACGCCTACCTCAACAACGCGCGGCAGATCCCGATGCTGCCCGACTGGGCGCTGGTGAGCGTGACGGGCGGTCGCGGGTCGCAGCTGCCGGGCACGCTGCTGGCGGAGGGTTTTTTCGACGAACGGTGGCAGCCTGCCGCCCGCACGACCTGGGAGCACGCCGCGAAGTGAGCCGCGGTGCCGTGCCTGTCCGCGGCTCGGCGCGGGTCAGTGCGCGGCGAGGGCGGCGCGGATGCCGTCGGTCGTGATCGCGGACAGCCGGGCGGCCACCAGTTCCTCGAGGCCCGGCAACGCGACCCGCAGATCGCTCCCCCAGAGCGACGCATCTCCCAGGAGTGGCGCGACGATTCCGCGGGCGGCGGTCTGGTCGAGCGGACCATGCGCGCGGCCCGACCAGGCGGCCTGCAGCACGCGCAGGACCGCGGGCTCGTCCCGCACCGGCAGCGGGGTGGCGGCAGCCGACGTGTCGCCGGCGTCCGCGCCGGCGGCGCGGCACGATGCGATGACGGCGGCCAGTGCGACCGCGAGCCGGCGAGGCGGTCGGCCGCAGCACCGCTGCCGGTCCTCTGCCGCCGGCAGCAGCCGGGTGCGGAACTTGCTCGTGGCGTTCAAGGCGATGTCGTCGAGCCGGTGCCGGAGGAACGGGTTGCGGAAGCGTTCCATCACCGACCGTGTGAACGCGCCGAGTTCGTCCGGCGGCAGGCGGAGCGTGGGCAGGATGTCCTCGGCGAGGGCCGCCTCGAGGAAGCCGCGGACCTGCTCGTCGGCCATGCAGTCGGCGACGGTGCCGAGGCCGGCCAGCCGGCCGACCGCCGCGGCGATCGTGTGCGTGCCGTTGAGGATCCGCACCTTGCGTTCGCGGTAGGCGGCGACGTCGGTGGTCCAGACGACGTCGAGTCCCGCCCGCTCCAACGGCAGCTCGTCCTGGATGGAACCCTGCGCACCGATCACCCACGAGTGGTAGGGCTCGGCGGCGACGAGCAGCCGGTCGTGCCAGCCGATCTCCTCGTGGATGTGCAGGGCGTCGTCGGTCGGATACCCGGTCACGATCCGGTCGACCAGGGTGTTCACGAAGAGGCAGGACGAGTCGATCCAGTCGAGGAAGGCCGCCTCGAGCCGCCAGCGACGGGCCGTGTCGGCCACGGCGGCCCGGAGCGCGTCGCCGTTGCTCTCGATCAGCTCGCAGGGCAGCATGATCCAGCCCCGGGCCGGGTCGCCGTGAAAGTGGCGATACCGGGCGTGGAGCAATTGCGCGAGCTTGCCGGGAAACGACGCCGCGGGCCGGGCGTGGGGGGCGTCGGCCGGGTCGAGCCGGATGCCGGCCTCGGTGGTGTTCGACACGACGAACCGCGTGTCGGGGTTGAGTGCGCAGCCGAGGAAGCCGGTGAAGTCGGTGTAGGGATCGATGCACCGCGTGACGCTCGAGACGAGCTCTCGGGAATCGATCGTCCGGCCCTCGTACAGGCCGCGGAGGGCGACGGTGTAGAGCCCGTCCTGCTCGTTCAGCAGGCTCGCGTTGCCGTGCGGCAGCGGCTGGATCAGGACCGCCGCCCCGTGGAACAGGCCGGCCCGGTTCATCCGCTCGAGCATCCAGTCGACGAACGCCCGCAGGAAGTTGCCCTCGCCAAACTGGAGCACCCGCTCCGGCAGGGCGTGCCGCCGCGCGGCGGCGTCCGCCGAGAGCTGTGGCGGACGGCGGGGCAGGGGGGCGGTCACGGAACGCTGCCTGATCCTTGGTGGCTGATCTCGGCGGCGACCACGCGGGGTCGTCGTGCAGGAGGCGGGCCGTTCAGCTCCGCGGAGCTTCGCCGTCGAGGGCGACGCGGATCGCCTCGCGGGCCGACCGCCACCGCGACTTCACGGTCCGCTCGGAGCAGCCCATGAGGCCGGCGATCGTCTTCTGGTCGCAGCCGAGGTACCAGACGAGGTGAAACACCTCGCGGTCGTCCTCGGGCAGTGCGGCGATCGCCTCGTGGAAGAGCGTCCAGCGGTCGAGGCTCGCGTCCGCGGCGGGGCTGTGGTCGATGTAGTGCGCCGCCGTGCCGTCGACCGCGTTGCGGGGCATCACGTTGGTGCCGTGGTTGGCGGCGTAGGAGGCGGGGCCGGCGTGGCGGCGGGCGAGGTCGATCAGCTCGCGGTGCAGCTGCGTCGCGGCGAGGGCCATGATCGACCGCGGCGAATCGAGCGTGAGCGCGCCGAGGGCGCGGTGGAGACGCATGGCTGCGTTCTGGAAGACGTCGTCGGTGTCTTCCCAGCGGCGGACGGCCGGGTAGCGGCCGAGCATCCGATGGGCGAGCTTGCGGAGCCGCTCGCTGCACAGCTCGATGATGCGGCCCCGTGCGGAAAGGTCGCCGGCGGCGAGCCGCTCGAGGCAGGCGGCCAGTTCCGGCGATTCGTGTTCTGCGGCGTCCATGGGTCGCCCTCTGCGTGCGTCGCCGCGGCGGGCGACAGGCAGTCGGAAGCACTCCGGGAGGAGAGTCTACCCCGGGCAGGTGCCGGGTGGAGGGGCGGCACCGCGGGACTCGCGGTGGGCCGGAGGCGGGGCGTTTTCAGGGCCGCGTCCGGCCGACGGAGTGGACTGGGCACCGCGTGCCGCGCGGCCCTCGGGCCGCATCGTTCCCCTCGGGACGCTTCCCCTTGGCGCCACCCGTCTCGCCGTTGTCGCTCGCCGTGGCGGCCATCGCCGTCCTCCTCGCGGCGGTGGTTTGGCTGGCGATCACGCGGCGGCGGCTCGCCGCACAACTCGCCGCCACCCGCCGGCGGTTCCTCGCCGGCATGGACCAGGCGCCCAGCCGCATGACCTACCGCGTCGTGAAGCCCGCCGGCGGCATCGCGGAGGGCCGGCAGGTGATCCGCGGTGTGCGATCGGCCGTGCTCGACGACCTGGGGCTCGCGGCCGCGTCCGTGGAGATCAGGCGGACACCCGACGAGGTGCGGCTCTCCGTCAGCGATCGGGGCGGCGGCTTCGACGTGGAGTCGGCGCGGAAGCGGGGCTTCGGCCTCGTCGGGATGACGGAACGGATGAAACTGGCCGACGGCGTCTGCACCATCGAGAGCGAGCCCGGAGTCGGCTCGCGTATCAGTGCGTGGCTGCCGATCGTGAAGCAGGAGCCGCGGCGGCCGGCGTCGGCGCGGCGGATGCCGGCCGCACGGGAACGGGCCGGCTGATTCCCCGGTGCGACGGCACGGCGTCCGAGCGGACCGTGCGGGGTCCGACCGGCCCGGCGGCGTCACCCAGGACGGGGCCGCGGGGCCGGGCTGCCACCGTCGCGGCGGCGGCAGTCGGCCGGCGGTCGTGCGGCAGGATCGAGAGTTGAAAAACGGTTCCGCCGAGGGTTTTATGGAAGAGGCAGTTGTTCCGCAGCCTCCCGGCGTCCGGCGGTCCGTCGCATGCGTTTTTCAGCCCTGGTGGTCCGCAACGTCGTCCGGCGACGGTTTCGGACGGGCCTGACGCTCGCCGCGCTGGCGACCGCGACGGCGGCGATCGTGTCGCTGCTGGGCATCTCGCGGGGGTTCCAGAAGTCGTTCGCCGACGTGTACGACGCCCATGCGGTCGACGTCGTCGTGTCCCGGCAGGGTTCGGCGGACCGCCTCAGCAGTGCGCTCGACGAGACGCTGGTGCCGCGGATCGCGGCGACGGCCGGGGTGGCCCGCGCGGCCGGCGTGCTGCTCGACACGCTCTCGTTCGAGAAAGAGGGGGTCTACGGCGTGCCGACGATGGGGCTCGCGCCGGGGTCGTGGCTGCTCGACGACTTCGTCGTGGCAGGGCAGCCGGCCGCGGCGCCGGCGCGGAATGCGTTCACCGGACCCCGCGAGGCGCTGCTCGGCCGCAACCTCGCCGAGCGGCTCGGCAAGAAGGCGGGCGACGCCGTCACGCTCTTCGACGAGGACTACGCGGTCACGGGCGTGTTCACCAGTCCCAGCGTCTGGGAGAACGGCTCGCTCGTCCTCCCGCTCGAGACGCTCCAGAAGATCGCCGACCGCACGGGCCAGGTGACCTACGTGAACGTCGTGCTCGAGCGGCCGCTGCCCGCGGGCGGCGTCGACCGGGCCGTCGGCGGGATCGCGGCCATCGACCCGCGGCTGCTCGCGATGGCGACGGGGGAGTTCGTGAAGACCGACACGCGGATGCGGCTCGCCGAGGCGATGGCCTGGATGACTTCCATCGTGGCGATGGTGCTGGGGGCGATCGGCACGCTCAACACCATGATGACGAGCGTGCACGAGCGGACGCAGGAGATCGGCATCCTGCGGGCCATCGGCTGGCCGCGTCGCCGCGTGGTCGCCATGATTCTCCTCGAGTCCTGCGGGCTCGCGCTGGTGGCGGCCGCGCTGGGCGGCGTTGCGGCCGTGGTCTTCACGAGCCTCCTGGCGCGGGCGCCGGCCGCCGCGGGCATCCTCGCCCCGGCGATCGACGGCCGCGTCCTCCTGCAGGGGCTGCTCATCGCCCTCGGCGTGGGGCTGCTCGGCGCGTGGCTGCCCGCCGCGCGGGCGGCGCGGCTCCTCCCCACCGAGGCCTTCCGCGCACAGCGGTGACGGCGGACGCGATGCACACTCAGGCGACATCCACCGCACACGAGGCCGGCGCATCAGGTCGCCGCGCCGTGGCAGACGAGCCGCTGGCGATCGTCGGCATCGGCTGCCGGCTGCCGGGCGGCGCCGACGACTGGCGGTCGTTCTGGACGCTGCTCGAGGAGGGCCGCGACGCCGTCGTCGAGACGCCGGAGGACCGCTGGAGCGCGGCGAAGTTCTTCATGCCGGGGCGGGCCCGCCCCGGCAAGATCCTCACCCGCCGGGGTGGGCACGTGGCCGACCTCGACCTGTTCGAGCCGCAGTGCTTCGGCATCTCGCCCCGCGAGGCCGCCTCGATGGACCCGCAGCAGCGGATGCTCTTGGAGGTGGCGCTGCGGGCGATCGAGGACTCGGGCACGCCGGCCCGCGGTCTCGCCGGCCGTCAGGTCGCCGTCTACGTCGGCATCTCCAGCTTCGATCACGCGGTGGCGACGCTGAGCTACCAGGATCGCGGCGTCATCGACGCCTACAGCAACACCGGCGGCTCGTCGAGCATCGCCGCCAACCGCATCTCCTACTCCTTCGACCTGCGCGGCCCGAGCGTGGCCGTCGACACCGCCTGCTCCTCGTCGCTGGTCGCCGTGCACCTGGCGTGCGAGGCGGTGCGCCGCGGCGAGGCGGAGATGGCCCTGGCGGGCGGCGTGAACGCCATCCTCATGCCCGACTTCTCGGTGGCCTTCAGCCAGTTGGGCGTGCTCTCCCCCGACGGCCGCTGCAAGACCTTCGACGCCGCTGCCAACGGCTACGTCCGCAGCGAGGGCGCGGGCATGGTGCTCATCAAGCCGCTGGCGGACGCCATCCGCGACGGCGACCTGGTGTACGCCGTCATCCGCGGCACGGCCCTCAATCAGGACGGTCGCACCCCGGGGCTCACCGTGCCCAGCGGGGCGGCCCAGGAGGCTCTGGTCCGCGAGGCCTGCCGCCGGGCGGGCGTCGATCCCGCCTCGATCCAGTACGTCGAGGCGCACGGCACCGGCACGCCCGTTGGCGACCCGATCGAGGCCAATGCGCTGGGAGCCGTACTCTCCGCCGGCCGTCCCGCCGACCAGCCGTGCTGGATCGGCTCGGTGAAGACCAACATCGGCCACCTCGAGGCGGCGGCGGGCATCGCGAGCCTCATCAAGGTGTCGCTCGCGCTGCATCACCGCCGGATTCCCGCCCACCTCCATCTCCGCGAGCCGAACCCCGCGATCGACTTCGAAGCCCTGCGGCTGCGGGTTCCCGCAGCGACGACCGCGTGGCAGGGCGACGGGCCCCGCCTGGCGGGCATCAACGGGTTCGGGTACGGAGGCGCCAACGCCCACGTGGTGCTGGAGGAGGCGGCTCGCGCGGCGGCGGCGTCCGCAGCCGTGCCGGCGTCGCGGGTGCTCGTGCCCCTGGCCGGACGCAGCCGCAGGAGCCTCGGCGGGTTCGCCGCCGCACTGGCCGCTTGGGAGCACGACGCCACGCTGCCGGAGATCGCCGCCTACCTCGCGCACCGTCACGCCGCCGACGACGTGCGGGCCGCGATCGTCGCCGCCGATCGTGACGACCTCGTGACGAAGCTGCGGAGCCTCGCCGAGTCGCTCTCCACCGACGGCCAGTCCGGCCGCGACCTGCGGCTCGACGCCGACGCCATCGCCTTCGTCTACGGCGGACAGGGGCCGCAGTGGTGGGGCATGGCCCGCACGCTGCTCGCCGAGAACCCCGTGTTCCGCGGCGTGATCGAGCGGTGCGACGCCGAATACCGGCGGCACGGCGCATGGTCGCTCCTCGAGGAACTGCGGCGGGACGAGGCCGCTTCACGGATGAAGGAGACGCGGATCGCGCAGCCGGCCATCTTCGCGGTCCAGGCCGGGCTCGCGGCCGTGTGGGAGTCGTGGGGCATCGTGCCCGGCCGCTGCGCGGGCCACAGCGTCGGCGAGATCGCGGCGGCGCACGCGGCCGGGGCGCTCACGTTCGAGGATGCCTGCCTCGTCGCCTTCCACCGCGGCCGCACCATGGACCTGGCGTCGTCGCAGGGGGGCATGATCGCCGTCGGGCTCTCGCCGGATGACCTGCGGCCCTGGCTGGCCGGCCACGAGGCCGACGTGTCGATCGCCGCGGTCAACGGCCCGACGTCGCTGACGCTCTCCGGCCCGGCCGACGTGGTCGCGAGCCTGGCCGAGCGGCTCGTGCAGGCCGGCATCTTCTGCCGCCGGCTCGCGGTCGAGTACGCGTTCCACAGTCCGCTCATGGATCCCGTCCGCGACGCCCTCCTCGAGTCCCTCGCCGGCATCCGGCCGCGGGCCACGACGATCCCGCTCGTGTCGACCGTGACCGGCGGGCCGATCGACGGCCGGTCGCTCGACGCGGGCTACTGGTGGCGGAACGTCCGTCAGGCGGTGCTCTTCGCCGACGCGATGCGGTCGCTGGCGGAGTCGGGCACGCGGGTCGTCGTCGAGATCGGGCCGCATCCTGTGCTCGCCTACGCCATCCACGAGTGCTTCCAGGACGCCGGCCGTGCGGTCGAGACCGTGGCGTCGCTGCACCGCGAGCGGCACGACCTCGAGTGCATCTTCGGGAGCCTCGGACACCTGCACACGCTCGGCCTCGACGTCGACTGGTCGCGGCTGCATCCGCGGCCGACGCGCCGGCTGCCGCTGCCGCCGGAGCCGTTCCACAGGCAGTCGCTCCGCAGCGAGTCGCGCGAGGCGCGGGCATCTCGGCAGGTGATCGATCCGCATCCGTTGCTCGGCGAACGGGCTGACGGGCCGACGCCCCGCTGGCAGTGCCGCGTCGACCTGCGGCTGCAGTCGTACCTGCGCGACCACGTGGTCCGCGGGGCGTGCCTCCATCCCGCCGCGGCCTTCGTGGAGGCCGCGATCGCGGCGGCCCGTGCGATCCTGCCTTCCGGCACGGACGTGATCCGGCTCGAGCGTCTCGAACTGCACGCGGCGTGCATCCACGCCGACGGCGCGGCGCAGTGGCTGGAGTGCCACTACCGGCCCGACCGGCGGAGCCTGCTGTTCGCCCATCGCGACGCCGACGGCGGCGAGTGGGCCCGGCTGGCGACCGTGGGCGTCGCGGCCGCTCCCGCGGCCGAGGTCTGGCCCGTCGAGCCGCCGGCCGCGGTTCGGGGCAGGTGCGGCGAGGCGTTCGATCGCGGCCGTCTCTACGCCTACTGCCGTCGACTCGGCCTCGCCTATGGCGAGCATTTCCAGGGGATCGTGTCGGGTGTGCGGCGGTCGGGCGAGTGCCTGGCCGAGGTCGCGCTGGCGGAAGGGCTGGCCGCCGAGGCCGACGACTACTGCCTGCATCCGGCGCTGCTCGACGGCTGCTTCCACGCCATGATCGCGGCCGATCCCGACTTCGACCGGGCCGTTCCGGGCCTCTTCCTGCCGCACGAGCTCCGCGAGCTCCGCTGCTTCCGTCGCCCCGGCGCCACGGCGACCGTGCATGCCCGGATCGTGTCGCGGATCGCCGACACGATGGAGGCCGACCTCGACATCGTCGACGCCGACGGCCGTCCCTGCGTCGCGATCCGCGGGTTCGTGAGCCGGCGGGTCGCCGGCACGGAGCCCGCGGACACGGCCGACGAACTCCTCTACCGCCTCGACTGGGAGCCGCAGCCCCTGCCGGAGGCGGAGCAGCCGGCCGCGTCGGGCCACTGGCTCGTCTTCGCCGACGAGGCGGGCCTCGGCGGGCGGCTCGCCGCGGCGGTCGTCGCCGCCGGCGGTCGAGCCACGCTCGTCCGGCGGGGAGACCGCTACGAGGCCCGGGCCGACGGCTCCTTCATCCTCGATGCCGACGACCGGGACGGCTACGAACGGCTCCTCGCCAGCATGCGCGAGGATGGCCTGACCGGCGTGGCCTACCTGTGGCCGCTCGACGCCCCGCCCACGTCCGCGGTCACGGCCGCCGCGCTCGACGCCGCGTCGCTTTTGACCTGTCGCGGGCCGCTCCACCTGGTGCAGGCCTGGGAGGAGGCCGGGCCGCCGTCGTCGACGGCCTGCGTGTTCGTCACGGCCGGGGCGCAGCCGCCGGCCGGCCCCGGCCAGCCGCTCAGCGTCGCGCAGGCCCCGCTCGTGGGCATGGCGCGGGTCATCGCCAGCGAGTATGGCCGGTTGAAGCCGCGGCTCGTCGACGTGCCGGCCGATCCGGCCGCGGCGGTCGGGCCGCTGCTGGCCGAGATCCTCGGCGGCTCCGCGGAGGACGAGGTGCTCCTGCGGGATGGCGGCCGCTGGGTGCGGCGCTTCCGCCCGCTCCGCGATCTCGATGCCTGTGCGGATGCCGCGACGGCGCTGCCTGCCCGGCTCGAGCGGGCCGACACCGCCGGGATCGAGGACATCCACCACCGGCTCTGCGATCCCGCGCCGCCGGCCGCGGGCGAGGTCGAGATCGCGGTCCGCGCCGCGGGCCTCAACTTCAGCGACGTGATGAAGGCCCTCGACCTCTACCCGGGGCTTCCGCCGGGACGGGTCGCCCTCGGGAGCGAATGCTCCGGCGTGATCACCCGGGTCGGGCCGGGCGTCACCGAGTGGCGGCCGGGCGACGAGGTGATGGCCGTGGCGCCGGGGGCCTTCGGCACCCACGTCGCCGTGGCGACGCACCTCGTCGCCCGCAAACCGGCCGGGCTCTCGCACGAGCAGGCCGCCGCGGTGCCGATCGCGTTTCTCACCGCCGTCCATGCCCTGCAGGAATGCGGCCGGATGAGGGCGGGCGAATCGCTGCTGGTGCATGCGGCGTCCGGAGGCGTGGGGCTGGCGGCGCTGCAGCTGGCCCGGCTCGCGGGCGTGCGGGTGTTCGCCACCGCCGGCAGCGACGAGAAGCGGGAGTTCGTCCGGCGGCACGGGGCGGAGCACGTGATGGACTCGCGCAGCCTCGCCTTCGCCGACGAGGTGCGCCGGCTCCTGCCGGGCGGCGTCGACATGGTGCTCAACAGCCTGCCGGGCGATGCGATCGCCCGAGGCATCGCCAGCCTCGCGGTCGGCGGCAGGTTCCTGGAGATCGGCAAGCGCGACATCTACGCCGACGCGCCGCTGGGCCTCCACGGCATGCGGAACAACATCGCCTTCTTCGCGATCGACCTCGATCAGCTCTTCAAGCAGCAGGCCGAGCGGATGGGGGCCGCCCTGCGGGCGCTCGTCGGCCGGTTCGAGTCGGGCGAGCTCGTGCCGCCGCCGGTCACCGTGTTCGCGGCCGACGAGACGGCGGCCGCCTTCCGCACGATGCAGCAGGCGCGGCACGTGGGCAAGGTGGTGATCTCCTACGCCGTGCGGCCGCGCCGCGTGCGGCCACCCGCGGCCGGTGCGTTGCGGCTCGATCCGCAGGGCACCTACTGGGTGGCCGGCGGACTCGGCGGCTTCGGCATCGAGATCGCCCGCTGGCTGGCGGCGCGGGGCGCGGGAGCGCTGGTGCTCGGCGGTCGCAGCGGCGCGGTCTCGCCGGCCGCCGCGGCCGCGATCGCCGACATCGAGCGGGGCGGCACGCAGGTCCGCATCGTGCCCGCCGACATCACGCGGCCGGAGGAGGTTCGCCGGGTGCTCGCGCACGTGGCCGAAACGCTGCCGCCGCTGCGGGGCATCCTGCACACGGCGATGGTGCTCGAAGACCGGCTGCTGCTCGACCTCGACCGGGCCACGCTCGACCGCGTGCTCCGGCCGAAGGTGCTCGGCGGGTGGAACCTCCATCGCGAATCGCTCGGCCTCGAACTCGACCACTTCATCCTCTTCTCGTCGCTCTCGAGCGTCTTCGGGCACGCCGGCCAGGCCAACTACGCCGCCGCGAACGCCGCGCTCGACGGCCTCGCCCACCACCGCCGCGGCTTGGGCCTGCCCGCCACGGTGATCAACTGGGGCCACGTCGGCGAGGTCGGCTATCTCGCCGAGCGCGGCGAATTGAGCGCCCGCCTGGAACGGCAGGGCGTGCTCAGCTTCACGGTCCGCCAGGCGACCGACTGCCTCGCCGCGGCCCTGGTGTCGCGCGAGACGCAGCTGAGCGTGCTGCGGATGGACTGGACGCTGTGGCGCGGGCTCGGGATCACCGCTGCCGTGCCGCCGAAGTTCGCCCACCTGCTGCGTGCGCGGGACGGTGCCGCCGCCGCCGGCGCGGCGGTGTCGCCCGAGTCGATCCGGGCCGCGGCGCCGACGGAGCGGCTGGCGATGGTCGAGCGGTTCGTCCGCGGCAAGGCGGCCGGCCTGCTGGGCATCGACCCCGCCGAGATGGACGCCGACCGGCCGCTGCTCGAACTGGGCCTCGACTCGCTCATGGCGGTCGAGTTCCGCAACTGGATCGAGAATCAGCTCGCGGTGGGGCTGCCGATCTCGGCCCTGATGCGCGGCGGCGGCGTGCGGTCGCTCGCCGGCACGATCTGCGACGAGATCGGCACGACGGCCGCTCCCGAGGCCGCGGCGGCCGGGACGGAGGCGGACGCCGTCGCGGCGTCGGCGTTCCCGATGTCGGCCGGCCAGCGCGGCCTGTGGTACGCCTATCGCCGCGATCCGACGAGCACGCCCTACAACGTCTCGCTGCCGGCACGGGTGCGGTCGGCCGTCGACGTCGACGCGCTGCGGCGGACGATCGAGCTGGTGGTGGCGCGGCATCCGTCGCTGCGGACGACGTTCTCCGACGCGGGCGGCAGGCTCGTGCAGCGGGTCCATCCGGCACTCCCGCCCGAATTCGTCGTCACCGACGCGGCGGGGCTGGATCTCGACACGCTGCGGGAGGCGATGGCGGCGGACGCCGCCCGGCCGTTCGACCTGGAGCACGGGCCGCTGGTGCGGATGTGCGTCTACCGGCTCGCGGCGGACGACTGGTTGATCCTCGCCACCGTCCACCACATCGTGGTCGACTTCTGGTCGCTGATCATCATCCTCGACGAGGTCGGCAGGATCTATCCGCGGCTGGCGGCGAACGCCGCGGCGGACCTGCCGCCGGCGCCGGGCAACTACGGCGAGTTCGTCCGCCGGCAGGACGCACTGCTCGCCGGCGAACGGGGCAGGACGCTGCGGGAGTATTGGACGCGGCAGCTGGAGGGGCTGCCGACGGTGCTCGAGCTGCCGACCGACAGGGTGCGGCCGCGGAGCTTCACCGGCCGCGCCGACACCGTGCCGCTGGAGGTGCCGGAGGCCCTCGTGACGCGGATCCTCGCCCTGGCCGCGGAGCGGCACGTCACGCCGTCGGCCGTCGTGCTCGCGGCGCTGCAGGTGCTCCTGGCGCGGGTCACGGGCCGCGACGCCTTCGTGATCGGCACGCCGTTCTCCGGCCGCGGGCAGCAGCGGTTCGAGAACACGGTCGGGTTCTTCGTCAACATGCTGCCGCTGCCGGCCCGGCTCGACGACGCGCCGTCGTTCGCCGCGCTCGTCGACCGCGTGGGGGCGACGCTCGTCGGCGGGATCGAGCACGAGGACTATCCGCTCGCGTCGATCGTCCGCGACCTCGCGCCCGATCGCGACCCTTCACGCAGCCCGCTCTTCCAGGTGTCGTGCACGTTCGAGAAGTCGCACCTCCGCGGCGAGCAGGGCAGGGCGGGCTTCCTCTTTCCCGACCGGTCCGAGGTGGCCGTCGTCGGCGGCCTGCGGCAGGAGAGCTTCCACGTGCCGCAGCGGACCTGCCTCTACGACGTCGAGTTCGTCTTCGAGATGACCGACGACTCGCTGCGGGGCATGATCTGCTTCTGCCGAGACCTCTTCGCCGCCGACTCGATGCGGGGCATGGCCGCCGCTTTCGCCATGCTGCTGGAGTCACTGCTCGAGGACGCCTCCGCGCCGGTCGACCGGGTCGCCTGGCCGGTCGGCGGCCCGCCGGCCGCGGCACCGCCGGTGCGACACGGGGCGACGACGCTCGGCGGGCTGCTGCGGCCCGCGCTGGCGGCCGCGGCGGATCGCCCGGCGATCCTGGACGGATCGCGATCGTACACCTACGGCGAGCTGGCCGAGGACTGCAGCCGGGTCGCGGCGGAGCTCGCGGCCGCCGGCATCGGCCGCGGGGACCTCGTGCCCGTGGTCGGCGCGGGCGACGGCGGGGCCGTCGTGGGCACCGTCGCCACGATCCTCGCCGGCGCCGTCGCCGTGCCGATCGACCCGCGGCAGCCGGCCGTGGACTGCTTGCGGCTCCTCGAGGACACCGCCGCCCGCGCGGTCGTGGTCGCGGCCGGCGGCGGGTGGCTGGACACCGCCGGATCGGCCGCCGGCGGCCTGCGGCGGATCGACGTCGCGTCGCCGCGGCCAGCGGCCGGGAGCGACGGCCGCGGTGCGCTCGGGAGCGTCGGCGGCGGCGTCGAGATCGGCCCCGCCGACCTGGCCTACTGCATCTTCACGAGCGGCTCGACCGGCCGCCCCAAGGGGGTGCTCGTCGAGCACGCCGCCATCGCGAATACGCTCGCCTGGCGCCGCGAGGCGGTGCCGCTGTCGGCCGACGACCGCGTGCTGCTGCCGTTCTCGCATCAGTTCGACGCGGGTGTGGGCATCATGCTGGCGACGCTCTGCCAGGGGGCCACCCTGGTGCTGGCGGCCACCACGGCCGACGTCTCCGCACTGATCGACCAGATCGTCGCCGACCGCATCACCGTGCTCCCGGCGGTGCCGTCGCTCCTCGAACTCGTGGCCGCCCATCCGCGGTTCGGCGAGTGCGTCACGCTGCGGCAGGTCTGGTGCGGCGGCGAGCCGCTGGCTCCGGAGCTGCCGGCGCTCGTGGCGCGTGTGCCGGGGGTGCGGCTCTGGAACTTCTACGGTCCCACCGAGGCGGCCGTCGAGGCGGCCGCCTGGCCCGTGGTCGCCGAGGAGCCGCCCCGCCGCGTGCCGATCGGCCGGCCCGTCGCCGGCACGACGCTCGTGGTGGTCGACGCCGCGCGGCGGCCCGTGCCCGACACCGTGCCGGGGGAGCTGGCGATCGCCGGGCCGGGACTGGCCCGCGGCTACCTCGGCCGCCCCGACCTCACGGCCGAGCGGTTCGTGACACTCGGACCGGAGTGCGCCGGTGCGCGTGCGTACCTCACCGGGGACCGGTGCCGCCGGCGGCTCGATGGCACGTACGAGTTTCTCGGCCGCCTGGACGACCAGGTGAAGCTCCGTGGCTACCGTCTCGAGTACGGGGAGATCGAGAGCTGCCTGCGAACGCATCCGGCCGTGGCCGGCGCTGCGGCGAAGGTGGTGGGCGGCGAGCGGTCGCAGGCGCGGCTGGCCTGCTTCGTCGTCGTCCGGCCCGCCTTCCTGCCCGGCGACGCCGCCGGCCGCACCGCGCTGGCCGCCGAGCTGCGCAGCTGGATGGCCGCGCGGGTCGCGGCCTACAAGGTGCCGTCGGCGGTCGTGTTCGTCGCCGACCTGCCGCTTACGGCGGGTGGCAAGATCGACCGCGCGCGGCTCGCCGACGCCGCCGCGGAGACGGCGCCGGCCGACGGGTGCGCGCCGCCGTCGACGCCGCTCGAGCGGCACCTGGCGGAGGCGTGGCAGGAGACGCTCGGGGTGGAACGGGTCGGGGTGCACCAGAGCTTCTTCGATCTCGGAGGCACGTCGCTGCAGGCCGCGATGCTGACGGTGCGTCTGGGCGACGGGCTCGGCGTCCACGTGCCGACGGCGCTGCTCTTCGACCTTGCCGACATCGCGCAGATCGCGCGGCGGCTCGTGCAGCTCCACCCGGCGGACATGGAGGCACGTTTCGGCCGCGAGTCGGTCGTCGCCTACGACGGGGAGCAGGCCACGTCCGCCGCGGCCGGGCTCCATCCGCTGCTGGTGCCGCTGAAGCGGGAGGGCCGCCTCGCGCCGATCTTCATGGTGCATCCGCCCGGCGGCATCGTGGCCTGCTATCGCGACCTCGCCCGGCTGATCGCGGCGGATCGGCCTCTCTACGGCGTCCGGGCGCGGGGCATCCACGGCAGCGAACGGCTGCCCGACACGCTGGCCGAGATGGCGGCCGAGTACGTGGCTGCGATCCGCTCGCTTGTGCCGTCGGGCCCCTGCATCCTCGGCGGCTGGTCGCTCGGGGGCGTGATCGCGGCCGAGGTGGCCCGGCAGCTGGTGGCCGAGGGCGGCGCGGTCGAGCGGCTGCTCCTCATCGACTCGTCGCTGCCGGGTGATTCGGTGTCCGCGGGCGAGGATGGTCGACGGATCCACGCGGGGATGGAATACGGCCTCGACGTCGACCTCGAGCAGCTCGCGCGGATGAGTCCGGACGAGCAGCTGCCGTTCCTCTGGCAGCATGCCCGCCGGTTGGGCGTCGTCGACGAGGGCACGCCCGAGGAAGTGGCCAATCGGGTGCTGGCCGACCTGCGGACGCTGTTCGCGCACCACGTGGCGCTGTGCGAACGGCACCGGCCGGCGGCCTGTCCGATCGACGCGGTGCTCTTCCGGCCGCGCGAGGTGCCCTTCGACGTCGGCGGCCCGGCCGACCGCGGCTGGGGCCGGTTCGTCCGCGCGGTCGAGGTGCGGATGGTGCCGGGCCACCACCACAGCATGGTGATGCAGCCGCATGCCGCCGCGCTCGCGAGGGCCGTCGACGAAGCGGTTGTGGACGCGGCCGACCGGGGCGGCGCGGCCGCGGCGTCGCCGGCGGGGACGCCCGCCGAGACGGCCGGTCGGCGTTGACGAGGACGGCCGGTCAGGCGGGCGGCGCGTCCCCCACGATCCGGCCGTCGAGCATCCGCACGAGACGGCGGCCGCGGGCGGCCACGGCGGCGTCGTGCGTGACCACCACGAGCGTCGTGCCGTGCTCGGCGTCGAGCCGCTCGAGCAGGTCCATCACCTCGCCGCCGCTGCGGCTGTCGAGACTCCCGGTCGGCTCGTCGGCGAGGACGATCGCCGGCTCGTTGGCCAGCGCCCGGGCGATCGCCACCCGCTGCCGCTGCCCGATCGAGAGCTGGCCGGGCAGGTGTCCGGCGCGGTCGGCGAGCCCGACGAGGGCCAGCAGCGTCTCGGCCCGCTCGCAGCGATCGGCTTCAGGACGACCGTCGCCGAACATCGGCAGCTGCACGTTTTCCAGTGCGGTGAGGTTCGGCAGGAGATAGAAGGTCTGGAAGACGAAGCCGATCTCGCGGGCGCGGAGACGGTCGAGGTCGCGGACCGCGTCGAGCGGCACGCCGCGGAAGAGAACCTGCCCGGCGGTCGGCACGTCGAGCCCGCCGATCATGTGCAGGAGCGTCGATTTGCCGCAGCCGCTGGGGCCCATGATCGACACGGACTCCCCCGCACGGATCGCCAGCGAGACGCCGTCGAGCGCCTTGACCCCCCCGTCGACGTAGGTTTTGGTCACCCCGCGCAGCTCGACGAGAGCGGCGGCAGGTGCCGCATGTTCCCTTGATTCCACGGTGGCCCTTCCCGGAGGATGGCGGTCGCGGGAGCGTCCCGCGGTAGGAGTAGCATATGCCCGGGAACGGTTCCGTCGTGCTGTCGGGCGTGCTGCTGGCGGCCCTGCTGCCCGCGGTCGCGTCCGCCGTCGAGCAACCGGCCGCACCGCCGGCCGTCCAGCCGCTGCCGACGGTGCCGCCGGGCACGCCGGTGGGCGATCGGGCCGCGGCCCGGTGGAACCGGCTGCTGCTGGCGGCCGTGCCGCGGATCGCGGCGGGCGACACGGGCTCGATCCCGTCCGCCGTGCGGGACCGGCTCGGCCAGTGCCCGCTGGTCCTGCTGGCCACGGTGCGACGGGTCGCGGGGGCGGACGGCAGCCCGTCGCATCGCCTCGAGGAGGTGGGGGCGGGCTATGCCGCCGCCGTCGGCGGCCGCTTCGAGGTGATCGACACCGAGAATCCGCCGCCGGCCGCGAACGTCGACTTCATCGGCCGGCAGGTGCTCGCGCAGAACGGCCGGGCGCTCGTCGGCCTGCAGCGTGTCGGCGGCAGCGAGACGGTGCTGGTGTTCGACGCCGAATCGCTCCTGTTTCGCGAGGGCCGCCACGGCGACTTCCTCATGCGGCACTTCGTCTGGGTCGATCCCGCCTCGGGCGAGTGCTCGATGTGCGTCTGGCTGCTCGTCAAGCGGTCCGATGGCGGGCTGGCGGTCGTCGAGGAACCGCCCCGGTGGCTGGCGGCCGGCACGCGGGAGGATCGCGCGATCCACGTCGACGGCAACGAATTCCTGCTGGGAATCCCCACCAGGCGGGCCTTCGCGCTGCTCGACCTGCCTCCCGGACGTCCGCTGGCCTGGTCGCCGGCGCTCCGCGGTCTGGCCGTCGAACCGATCTGCCCGCCCGCGACGGTGCGGTCCCTGGCCGCGGAGCTCGACCACCGTCTCCAGCCGCTTCGCGATGGGCAGTAGCCGACCGCGGGGCTGCTCCACGCTTGCCAGACGAGATCGAGCCGAGCGAAACTCGCACCGAGGCGGCATCGACCGGGCCGGTCTGATCGTCGGCATTCATCGCAGTGCCGATGCACGGCGCACCGATCACGCTCCGATCACGGCGTATCGCTCCAGGTGGGACGAATGGACCGCGAGGAGTGCGAAGCCCGCCTCTCGCAGCGAAGCAGTTGCGGCGTTCAGCGGGGCGGGGAATCGCGTGGCACGGTCCGTGGTGCGGCTCCGAGTCGGCGGCAAGCCGGCCGCGCTGGGCACCGTGGTCAGCCGCGACGGGCTCGTCGTCTCCAAATGGAGTGAACTGCGTGGCCCCGTCACCGTCGACGCACCCGGCGGGCGGAGCGTGGACGCGGCCGTGGTAGGCCGTTCGCATGCCCACGATGTCGTGCTGCTCAGGGTGGATCCAGACGGGCTGGGGGTGGAACCGGTGGCGTGGCCGTCATCGCCAGCCGCGTCGTCGAACGCGGTGGCTCCAGGTGCTTTCGTCGCGATCGCTTCTCCGGTCGGGCGGCCGCCGTCGGGCGTCGGCGTCATCAGCGTCGGCGCGTGTCCTGTCCCGGACATCGCCATGAGGATGGGCATGGAATTCGACGAGGTGGGGGCGGGAGGTGTTCGCATCGTTCGGCTGACACCGGGCGGCGTCGCCGCGCAGTCGGACCTGCGCATCGGCGACGTGTTCACGCACATCAATGACAAGGCGATCGAAACCCGCGACGACCTGTTCGCGGAGTTGAGTCGACCGGGGCCGCAGAAGGTCACGATCGTCATGCAGCGGGACGGCAAGCGTGCGAGGGCCGCATTTCCTTTGCGGGGTCCGGGAAGGCACGCGACGGACGAGCGGGTGAATCGGCGTCGAAACGGGTTTCCCGCCTGCCTGCAGCATGATGCCGATCTCAAGCCCGAGGATTGCGGCGGGCCGCTGATCGACATGAACGGTACGGTCATCGGGATCAACATCGCCCGCGCCAGTCATTCGGCCTCCCTCGCCATTCCGGCCGACTCGGTGCGGCGACTCGTCCACGAACTCCGGCCCGACGGTTCCTGAGGCGCGCGGCTCACGATCGCGCCGATTCGTACGACGGCGGGACGGACGTCTGTCGAAGAGGCCGCCGCTGCATGCGGATGGCTGGCTGAAGCCCGCGCGGCGGGGCCTCAGAGCGTGTCGAACCGCTCGTGGGAAACGAGCGCCACCCGGCACGAGCCCGCGGGGCAGGCGATCGCGGCGGCACCGGGCACGCCGTCGAGCAGGCACACGGCCCAGGCGTCGGGGCTGCCGACGTCGACGACCGCCGGCACGACGGTCCGCGGATCGCCGTCGAGCGCGAGGGCCGCCCGCGGCAGCGGCGTCGGCAGCACGACATGCCGGACGCCGCCGGCGACGCCCTCCGCCGTGGCCTTCAGCAGCGCCTCCTTCGCGACCCACGCCTCGAGCACGCCCGCCGCACGGGCGGCCGCCGGCAGCAGGGAGTAGGCGGCGAACTCGCTCGGGGCGAGGACGGCTCCGGACATCGTGTCGGCCCACGCCGGCGTCCGGTCCGGAGTGGGGCACTCCAGGTCGATGCCGAGGGCGACCCGCCGCGAAAACGCGACCAGGCAGGTGTCCCGCGAGTGGCTCACGTTGAAGTGGCAGCGGCCCGCATGCCTGCCGCCGAGGGCCGGCTTGCCCCGCGGCGAGCATGCAAAACGCAGCGCGGCGGGGTCATCGTCGACGATGCGTCCAAGCAGCCTGCGGAGCTGGCCGCGGCCGGCCACGAACCGGCGCCGCACCGGCGCGGCGAGCCGGCCCGCCCGCGCCCGCTCGTCGTCGGCGAGCGTCCCTTCGAGGCCCGCGAGTTCCCCCGCGGCGACGTCGAGAGGCACGATCACCACGCGGATGTCGCATGACGGCGGAGGCAGGGCGGTTGCAGGCGTCGGGGGCATGAGGGCAGTTCAGGCAAGGGGCGGGTGGCTGGCGGCGGCGCGGTCCGGGGCCGGATGGGTGAGCGGCCCCGGGCGCGGGGCCTGTTCCTGCATGCGGGGCCGCCGCGGATTCCGCGAAGCTGAATGCCGATGACTCCGCTGACGAGCGGGCATGGCGGGCCGTGGATATGGTCTTCCGCCGGGGAACAAGTCCATGGAGTGCTGTTTCCACGGGCAGAGAAGGGAGGGGGCCGCCATGCAAACGCCGTCGCGTCTGGCCGTCGTGCTGGTGCTGGTGCTCTCGCTCCAAGCGGCGGGCTGCCGCTCCAAGCCGATGCGGGTCTGCATGGACGGCGACATGGACATGACCGGCGACATGGCGATGACCGGCTCGATGAACATGACCGGCGACCTCGGCATGTCGGGCAACCTCGTCACGTCGATGCGGACAGACAACCGTGCCTCCCGGCTGGCGGCGGTGCCGATCGGCCGGGGCCTGGCCTCGTGCTGCAAGGTCGCCATTGTCGACGTCGACGGCCTGCTGCTCAACCGCAACATCGGCGGCTTCGGATCGATGGGCGAGAACCCGGTCGCCCTGTTCCGCGAGAAGCTCGACGCCCTGGAGGCCGATCCGCAGGTGGCGGCCGTCGTGCTGCGGATCAACAGTCCGGGCGGCGGCGTGACGGCCTGCGACATCATGGCCCGCGACCTGCGGGAATTCCGCGGCCGGCGCGGCATCCCGGTGGTCGCCTGCCTGATGGACGTGGGCACCGGCGGCGCCTACCTGCTCGCGTCGAGCGCGGACGTGATCGTGGCCCACCCCACGACCGTCGTGGGAGGACTCGGCGTGATCCTCAACACCTACAACCTGCAGGATGCGATGGGGCAATTCAACATCGTGGCCCGTCCCATCAAGGCGGGGAAGCGGACCGACGCCGCCTCGCCGATCCGGCCGCTCGAGCCGGAGGAGTTCGAGATGCTGCAGTCGCTCGCCTCCGGATTCCACGGCCGTCTGCGGCGGCAGGTGAGCGGGTCGCGGCCCGCGGTGGCGGTCGATGCCGAGATCTTCGACGGCCGCGTGGTCGACGGCGAGCGGGCCAAGGCGGAGGGGCTCGTCGACCGGCTTGGCTACCTCGACGACGCCGTGGCGGAGGCCCGCGGCATGGCGCGGCTCGCCGACGACGCGGCGGTCGTCATGCTCCGGCGCGACAACGACCGGGCATACACGCAGTTCGACGTCACGCCCAATGTGCCCCAGCAGGCGGCGGTGGTCCCGCTCAACGTGCCGGGCCTCGACAGGGGCCAGCTCCCCACGTTTCTCTACGTGTGGCAGCCCGAGACGAGCCTCGCCTCGGCCGCGGGCGGCTAGCTTCGACTGTTGCGGTGTGTGAGGGCAGCTGAAGTTGTGCGTCGCGCAGGTCGGGTGTGCCCATGCCCCGTCGCCGGACGTTCGCTGCGGCCATCCTGGCCTGCGCTCACTCGATGCCGGCTGCGCTCCGCCATCCATGGCTCCGCTGGCCGCCAACGCCGGCTCTCGGGGCATGGGCACCCCCTCCCGTGAACACCCTGATTTGGCCAGGAAGCATCCGCCGATTCGACCAAGCTTCTGCGAAGAGAAATCCATCCACCGTGAGGCAGGCTCGTGGCTCGATCTCTGGGGAGCGACAGCCGCCCGGACGGCTGCCCCTGCGGCAGGCGTGTTGGGTCCTCGTGCCAGCCGTCTGAGGTGCGGCTCAACCGGCCGTGGAGCGGCTGCGCCGGGACCGGTGGCGTCAGCGGGTGGCGGCGAGACGGCGGCGGAGCGTGCGCACGCCCTCCTGCACGGTGAGCGGGATCTTCGACCGCAGCAGGTTGCTCCCCTGGAACCAGGCCTCCGGCTCGCCGAGCACCATCCGCGACTCGATTGCCAGCAGGTCGAGTCCGTCCCGCGAGCCGATCTTCCGCACCGCGACCACTCCGCCGCAGCCGAGATAGGGCTGCGGCTCCCCCTCCACCCGCTCTCCCAGCGGCGTTTCGGTCATCCTCGTCCACGTCGCCCGCCACCGCGGGTGCTCGCGCAGCCGCGGATCGAAGCCCCAGGCCACCTCGACGCCGTCGGGGTGCTCGGTCGCGACCGTCCGCACGACGCCGCGGATGGTGACCCGATTGAGCAGCGGCACTTCGAGGAAGACGAGCCGTTCGCCGGCGGCGTCCGCGATCGCCAGGCCGGCCTCCCGCAGCTCGTCGTCGGTGAGCGGGCGGCTCGTCGCCCCCTTCGTGTCCTGCTCCGCGTTGAGCGAGCGGCGCAGGGTCTCGTCGGCCCGGAGCTTCTCGAGCGGAGCCAGCAGCGTGAAGCTGGCCCGCACCCGGTGGGCCAGCCTCGTCTCCCCGGCTGGGAACGGCTCGATGGTCACGGTCACCGGCGCCGTCGGCGAGTCGGCGGTGAACGTCTCCCAGGCGGCTGCGCCGGCGAGCGGCCGCAGGGCGGCGGCATCCTGCGGCATGTCGAACCGCAGCGTGCCGTCGGGCAGACCGGCCCGGACGCCGGCGGCGACCTCGACGCCCCGTGCGGCGATCGCGGCAGCCATGTCGTCCTGCGCGTCGGCGATCGTCGACGTGACCGCCGTCGCCATCGCCGCCAGTGCCGTCGCGAGGACGATGGCCGAGAGGCTGCGCGGCGGGGAGGGGTGTCGCCGTGATTCCATGGTGTTTCGGGGAAGCGGGTGCGCGACGGCCGTGGCCGCCGCTATGACGCGAACAGCGGCGCGAGGTTGCGGTGGCAGGTTTCGGCCGCCGCGAGCGGGTCGTAGCCCGGCTGCCGCCAGATCTGGCCGCTGACCTCGCAGCAGTAGTCGCCCGCATAGCCCGCGGCCTCGAGAGCCCGGCGGATAGCGGCATGATCGACCGACCGGGCCGCGCCGGGCAACGCGAACGAGACCTTGCCATCCGCCATGACCGCGTCCTTGAGGGCGACGTATGCCACGAGCCCCTCGGCCTGCCGCACGGTCTCCTCGATGGAGAGGTCTCGGTAGGCGTAGTGGCTGTAGTCGTAGACGATCCGCAGCTGCGCGGGCGATCCCAGCTGCTCCATCAGCCACGCGGCCTGGGCGGGCGTCGACATCGCGCCGAACCGGTGGGGCTTGATGGCGACGGTGCAGCCCTGGTCCCGGGCGAGGTCGACCCACGCGCCGAGGCGATCACGGAAGGTATTGCGGACGTCCTCCCAGACGCCCCCTCCGAGCACCGTCTGCACGAGCGGCCGTGTGCCGCGGCCAAGATCGCGGCCGAGTTCCATCGCCTGCCGAAGCCTGTCGAGGGCGGCGCGGCCGCGGCCCTCGTCCGCCTGGGGCGGCAGGTCCTCCATGACGGCCACGAGCCGCAGGCCGCCGTCCTCGAGGAGGCGGGCCGCGGTCCGCCGGCGATCGGTGGGCATCCGGGAAGGCTCGCTGTCCCACTCCGGTATGGCACAGCACTCGAAGCCGCCGAATCCGATCGCCGCGACGCGGCTGATCGCGTCCTCCAGCGGCACCGACTTCATGCCGTAGTTGCCGATGGCCAGCCGCGGCGTGCGGGTCGGCCGCTCCTGGCCGCCGGCCCGCGACATGGCGGCGAGTCCGCCGCCGATCGCCAGCAGTGCATCGCGACGCCGCATCGATCCGGCCTCCATCTTTCGGTGGCGATCCCTTTCGGTGGCGATCCGCTTGCGTCGCCCGACGGCAGTGTAGGGCAGCGATGGGGGCGGCAACCAGCGGACGGCGAGGCCGGGGGGATAGATCGCGACAGGTCGCGTTGCCCCTGCGGCCCACTTCTCTCGCTAACTCTATTGACGGTGTGGCCTGTGTTGCAGGGCGGGCTTCGTGCCGGTCGTCCTGCCCGGCCGTCCCGTCGGCGAGGCCTGCCGCCGAGGCCCGTCGGCGAGGCATGTCGGCGAGGCATGCGCGGAATCCAGCGTAACGGGGCCTCGGCGACAGGGTGCGGACTCGGTCGACCGCACGATGGGCAAAACCGCGATTGGTGAGAGTCCCGCTTGTGAGAGCGGAGTCTTTGAGAGCGGAGTCTCTGAGAGCGGGGTTTTTTGAGAGCGGGGTTTTTTGAGAGCAGGGTTTTTTGAGAGCAGGGTTTTTTGAGAGCAGGGTTTTTGAAAGGAGCGTTTTCGAGAGCGAAGTCGGCGGAAGCGGGCCCGACGAAAGAGGCGGGCCCGACAAAAGAAGAGGGTCTGGCGAAAGAAGCGGGTCTGGCGAAAGAAGCGGGCGTGGCGAAGGCGGTTCCGGCGGTGGCTGACCTGGCCGCACCAGGCTTCACAAAAGATGAACCGGCAGAACCTTGGTCGGGCTCGTCGTTACGCAAAGAGCCTGCGCAGGGCTGCGCCGAGCTGCGGAGGGCGGGTGAGCCGTGTCGAGAGAGGAATTGTGGCCCGTGTCACGCGGGCCGAGGGCTTGTCGAGGAGACAGATGACGTACCACAGAATCCTGCGTCTTTCACCGTACGAGGTCGATCCCGTGCAGATCATCTCGGCGGCCTACATCCAGCTGCGACGGTGGCGAAGTCGTGAACTCGACGTGTCGACGGCAGAGCGGCAGCGGAGGGTCAGGCTCATCATCGTCGCACGCGACGCCATGCTGCGTAACGTACTCGATGTTCGGGCCTCGACGAAGCAATCGCGATCGATGCTTCGTCGACTGGCCAATTCCCGTGCCAATTCGTCCGCCTCCGGCCGGCCGCCGGCGTCGGTGGGGCATCGGAAAGCGGGGCGGGGACACGGCTTCGCGGACGGTGTAAACTGATGCCGAGTTCCGTGGCGATCTGCGGTGCCGCATCGCATGTCCGAACCGACGCATCGTTCCGCCGCCGAAGGCCTCCCGCCCGATGAATCGTGCCAGGTCGAGGAACTGGCGGTCCTGACCGGGCTCTCCGAGTCGTTCGGTCTCGACGGGGCATGCATCGTCGATCTGCCCGCCGGCACCGATCTGGGCGGTGTGACGATCATCCGGTTCCTCGCCGAAGGGGGCATGGGGCGTGTCTACGAGGGGCGGCAGCGGTCGCCCGACCGTGCCGTCGCCGTGAAAGTGCTGCGGGACGGGCTCGCGTCGCCGACGCTCGTGCGGCGGTTCGCGCAGGAGGCGCAGGTGCTGGCGCGGCTCAAGCATCCGCACATCGCGCAGGTGCACATGCTCGGCACCTTTCCGCACGCGGATGTTGCCGTGCCGTTCTTCGTGCTGGAGCTCGTCGACAACGCCCTGCCGATCGACCGGTTCGCGCGCGACCGCCGGCTCTCCGCGCGGCAGATCGTGGCGGTGATGAAAAGCGTCGTCGCCGCCGTCGGCCACGGCCATCGGCTGGGCGTCGTGCACCGCGACCTCAAGCCGGGCAACATTCTCGTGGGATGTGACGGGGCTCCGAAGGTGATCGACTTCGGCGTGGCCCGTTGCACCAACGCGGATCTGTCGCTGACGACCGTCCATGGCGACACCGGCGGGATCGTCGGCACGCTGCGGTACATGAGCCCGGAACAGTTCGACGACGACGCGTCAGCGATCGATGCGCGGACCGACATCTACGCTCTGGGGCTCGTCCTGCACGAGGTGCTGACCGGCGAGCTGCCATACGAGGTGCGTGGGAAGTCGCTCCCGGTTGCGGCCCGGGTGATCCGCGAGCGGGAGCCGCAGGTGGAGCCGCGGATCCGGCAGGCTCTCGCCGCGGCGGCCGGTGGCGGTGGGGGCGAGGCGGCGACCCTGGCCGCGATCGTGGAGAAGTGCCTGCGAAAGCGGCCCGCCGACCGCTATGCCTCGGCGGAGTCGCTCGAGGCGGAGCTCGCCCGCTGGCTGGCCGGCGAGCCGGTGACGGCCCGGCCCCTCGGCCGCGTCGAGCAATGCCGGCGGTGGCTGCGTCGGCACCGGACTGGCGTGGCCGCGGCCGCGGTCGCGCTGGCGGCGGTGGGCGTCGCCGCGGCGAGCGTGGCCTTTCTCTCGCGGGCCGAACTGCGGCAGCGTGTCGTCGCCGAACGGCACCGCGTTGCCGCCGTGGAGCAGCAGCGTCGGGCTGACATCGAACTGGCGCACGCGAAGGTCTGGCAGGCGGAGGAGGCCCGCACGCGGGGCAACACCGTCCTCGCCAGGAGCCTCGTCGCCGAGGCCGTGGCGGCGCGTCCTGGTGCGCCGCCGCTCGAGGTCGCCGTACTCTCCGCGCTGCTCGACGACGTGGACGGGATCGACGAGTCACTCGTGGTGCTGCGGGGCCATGCCGACCTGGTGACGAGCGTGGCCGCCACGGCCGACGGACGCCGCGTTGCGACGGGATCGAAGGATCGCACCGCCCGGCTCTGGTGGATCGACGAGGCGGGCCGCTGGGCGCAGACGCATCTTCTCGAGGGGCATCGGGCGGCGGTGTGGTGTGTCGCCGTTTCGCCAGACGGCACGCGGGTGGCGACCGCAGCGGCCGACCGCACGGCCCGGCTCTGGAACGCCCGGGACGGGGCGGCGGTGGCGACGCTCGCCGGCCACGACAAGCCGGTATACGGTGTCGCGTTCGCGGCAGACGGCGGGCTCGTCGCCACCGCATCGGGCGACCGCACGGCCCGGCTGTGGGGCGTGGACGGTGAGCCGCGCGGGGAACTCGCCGGCCACGACGACACCGTGTTCGGCGTCGCCTTTTCGCCCGACGGCCGGCTCCTGGCCACGGCGTCGGGCGATCGCACGGTGCGGCTGTGGGACGTGGCGACCCGCGAGCCGCGGACGCTGCTCGTGGGGCATGAACAGCGGGTCTTCAACGTCTGCTTCTCGCCCGACGGCGGACAGGTCGCGTCGTCGTCGGAGGACGGCACGGTGCGGGTCTGGCGGGTGGCCTCCGGCGAGCACGCGGCGACGCTGCGGCATCGGCAGCGGGTCAACGCCGCCGCGTTCACAGCCGACGGGACGCGGATCGCCGCGGCGTCGACCGACGGCGTCGTGCACGTCTGGGACTCCCGCTCCGGACGGGAGGCGGGCGGGCTGCGGGGCCATGCCGAAGGTATCTGGTCGGTGGCGGCGCTGGCGGGCGGCCGGCTCGTCACCGGCGGGGCCGATGCGACGGCGCGGCTCTGGGACGCTGCCGCCTCCGCCGAGCCGCTCGTGCGGTGCGCGAGCCGCGTGCAGGGAGTGGCGATCTCGCCCGACGGGTGCGTGCTCGCCACCGCGCTGTCCGAGGGAGGCGTCGTGCTGTGGGACGCTTCGACCCTGCGCGAACTGCGGCGGGCTCCGGCCGGCGCCGGCCGCGTGAACGCGGTCGAGTTCTCGCCCGATGGCGCGCGGCTGATCGCCGCCTGCCACGACGGCGCGGTGCGGGCGTTCGTCGTGGCCGACGCGGCGGCCGTCGGCGGCAGCGAGCCGACCGGGAGGCCGATCTATGCGGCCACGTTTTCGCCCGATGGCCGCCGCGTCGCCACCGCGGGCGACGACCGGCGGGTGCGGGTGTTCGACGCGGCGACGTGGGCCGAGGTGGCCGGCCCCTGCACGCATCCGGATCGGGCGTTGGCCGTGGCCTGGTCGCGCGACGGCCGCAGGCTGGCGACCGGCTGTGCCGACGGCATCGTGCGGCTGTGGGACGCCGCCGCGGAGCCTGTCGTCGTCGGCACGCCGTCGCTCGCGCTGGAGGGGCACGCCGCCGCGGTGAACTGGGTCGCGTTCTCGCCCGACGGCGGACGGCTGGCGACGGCGTCGTCCGACGCCACCGTCCGGATCTGGGATGCCGCCACGGGCACGTGCCTGGCGGCGCTGGACGGCCCGGTGGGGCAGGTCTGGGAGGTCGCGTTTTCACCCGACGGTGCCCGGGTCGGCTGCGTGGGGGCCGATCGCCGGCTGCACCTCTGGGACGCCGCCGATGGGCGGCATCTGGCCGCCTTCGACGGGCATGCCGACGAGGCGTGGGCGATCGCGTTCGCGCCGGACGGCTCCACGATCCTCACCGGGTCCTGGGACGGCACGGCGCGGCTGTGGGGGCGTTCGGCGTCCGCGTTGCAGCGGGCGCGGGCAGCGGCGGCACGGTAGCCCGTCAGGCCGTCGCGCCGGAGAGCACCTGGCCGAGCGTCTCGGTGAGCACCGCGGCGCTCCGCTTGAGCCCCTGCGATTCCTTCGGCCACAGCTCGATCTCGAGCGGCTTCTCGGCACCGGCACGGCCGACGACGGTGGGCACCGAGATCGCCACGTCGCGGATGCCATAGGGGCCGCTGAGCACGGTCGAAACCGGCAGCACCCGCTTGGCGTCGAGGGCGATGGCGTGGATCACCTCGGCGATCGACACGCCGACGGCGAACCCGGCGCCGGTCTTCTTCTTGATCATCTCGGCGCCGGAGGTCTTCGCCCGCTGGAAGACGTCGGCCCCCAGCTTCGGCGTGTAGCCGGGATACTTTTCCAGCGGCAGCCCGGCGACGCTCGCGCTGCTCCAGATCGGCACCATGCTGTCGCCGTGCTCGCCGATGATCATCGCCTGCACCTGCGTCGCCGGGGCCCGGAGGTTCATGGCCAGCAGGCTGCGGAACCGGAGCGTGTCGAGCAGCGTGCCCAGGCCGATCACCCGGCCCTGCGGCAGGCCGAGGTCCTTCTCCGCGAGGTAGGTGAGGATGTCGACCGGGTTGCTGACGACGAGCACGATCGCGTCGGACCGCATCCCCTTCGTGCGGATCGAGTCGAGGATCGAGCGGAAGAGGACGACGTTGCGGTTGATGAGCGCGAGCCGGCTCTCGTCGGGCTTGCGGCGGAGGCCGGCCGTGATGCAGATGACGTCGGCGTCGGCCAGGTCCCCGTAGCCGCCGGCCCGGATCACCTGGTCGGCGATCGCCGCGGTGCCGTGGAGCATGTCGAGCGCCTGGCCGTCGGCGAGGTCGCCGTTGGCGTCGACGATCACGATCTCGTGGACGATGCCGCCGAGCTGCAGGGCGAACCCCGCCGACGAGCCCACGATCCCGCCGCCGCCGATGATGCCGACCTTCATGGTGCCGAACTCCTTGTGGGCCTGTGCCGTGAGAGAGTGTCCCGGGAGACCGTCCTCGAGCCTGTGCCGGGCGTCGTCGCCGCCGCCGCGGCGCGGATCATGCCGCCGCGATACCGAGCTGCTTGCAGACCTGTTCGGTGACGGCCTTCACCAGTGCCTCCTGGTCGAGGCCCGCCGGAGCCACCACGCGGCTGGCCGTACCGGGCTCGGCACCCATCGGCGGGGGCGGGTCGAAGGCCTTGCGGGTCACGCCGGTGGCGTCCCAACTGGCCCGGAAGACGTCGTTGGCGCAGATGTCGCAGTTCTCCATGGTCTTGTCGAGCCGCGGGTCGCTGTATCCCCACTTCTGCTTGAGGTCGAGCAGCTCCTTCGTCTCCTGCTTGGTCAGGTAGGTGACGCGGCCGAGGTCCTTCGACAGCATGAGGATGCGGCAATAGGCGTCGAGGATCTCGGTCCACCAGTAGGCCTTCTCGACCGTCTCACCGAAGCTCACCGTGCCGTGGTTGGCGAGGATGACGACGTTCGAGCTCTTGACGAACGGCCGCACGGTGTCGGCGAACTTCTGGCCGCCCGGCGTCTCGTAGCGGGTGATCGGCACGTCGCCGAGAAACACCTCGACCTCCGGCAGCACGCACTGCGGAATCGGCTCGCGGGCCACGGCGAAGGCGGTCGCGTGGGGCGGATGGCAGTGCACGACGCTGTTCACGTCGGGCCGGTCCTTCATGATCGTGAGGTGGAGCAGGATCTCGCTCGACCGCTTGCGATGGCCGGCGAGCTGGTTGCCATCCATGTCGACGATGCTCAGGTCGGAGGGCTTCATGAAGCCCTTCGAGATCATCGTCGGCGTGCACAGCACCTCGTTGGGGCCGAGCCGGAACGAGATGTTGCCGTCGTTGCCGGCGGCGAAGCCCTTGTTGTAGATGCGGCGGCCGATGTCGCAGATCTCCTCCTTGAGCTGGGAGAGCGACTTGCTCGAGGTCTTTCCGGCGATCTTGGCTGCCATGGGGTGCTCCTTCTTGTTGGCGTGCGTTTTCGGATGTGTGACGAAAAAAAGCGGTGAGGCTCGACATGCGGTGGCGGCGGCGCGGCGGACCTGGGGGCCTCTGCCTGTCCTATCGATTCTTGCCCACTTTTTCGGTTCGGGTCGGGCTGCGGCGGTTCGGGGTCGGGGTGGTCGTGCGGTGGCTGGCGATCGTGCGGGTCGTAGGGGC
>Ga0214917_10000384_pt1 | contig 57973 bp, 47 predicted proteins | sample LL_1208_BB_MetaG_FD_177983 | JGI IMG/M metagenome (GOLD analysis project Ga0214917, IMG submission 177983) | Freshwater microbial communities from Lake Lanier, Atlanta, Georgia, United States - LL_1208_BB | ecosystem: Environmental > Aquatic > Freshwater > Lake | place: USA: Georgia | collected... | reverse complement strand
GCCGCCACAACCTTCGTTTACTCCACGTTGTCCACCTTGACCACCTTGACCAAAAGTTCCTGCGGTAGATCCGGACCCGGCTCCTGCAGCCCCTCCACTATTCTGGGTACCGCCACCGCCACCTAAGTTGTTCCCTCCGGAAAATCCCTGAGTGGCACCGCCGGCACCACCAAATGTAGTACCGGGATTGTCTTCCCCACCGGAACCACCACCCCCCGCGGCGACAAGCAACATAGTATTTCCCCTCAAAAGAGCGCTTCGCCCACCTCCACCTCCCCCCGGGGAATGATTAAGCTGATTCACAATACTGCCTCCACCACCTCCGTATCCCCCGCTGTAGGGCGAAACACTTAACCCCCCGCCCCCTACCACCACAGTTAATGTTTCTAAGGGTGTAACCTGAACAAATGCGTCAACAAAAGCGCCACCTCCGCCCACATTGTCATTGGTGGTACTGGATCCCCCTCCACCTGCCCCCCAGGCTTTAAACCGAATTTGATTGGTTCCGGCAGGAACCACAAATGTTTGAGCCATTCCCGTATGCGTAAAAACCTGCACTTGAGGAGCGGCAGCCACCAATACGCTATCTAAAATAGTTCTACTGCAACCCTGACTGTTGATTACCGTAAGTTGATAGGCCGCCCAACCCGTATGGGAAAAAACAACCTGCACTTGCTGATTGGCGGAACTTGCCGGGTTGCCACCCGAAAATGTCCAGGCATATTGACCTTGGCTTTGTGCCGAGTTAAATAAAATAGGGGCATTCACCACCGGCGATAAAGGGACAATTGAAATAGAAGTATCCGGCCAGGTTGCCTGAAGCGACAAACCAATTGGAGGGGAGCTGCCGCATCCATTTTGAGTGGATACTTGAATACTTCTAGAACCGGAATATGGCCCAAGGTTGATAAGCAAACTATCGTCTCCTTGACCCAATAGGTTGGTGTCCCCTGAATGTATAGACCAATGAAAATAAGGTGCATTTAGGGTTGAACTGGCAACAAAAAGCAGTTGGGTGTCGCCCGGACAGGCAGTAGTAGGGCCAATAAGTCCACTTGGTGGTGGCGGCGGTCCTTGGCAATCGCAGTAAACAGATTTCCACCCCGTTGGGAAATACATTTCCAAACAATCCCATTGTTTGTTGTATATCATTAAACCCGCCGGGGGATTACTTATTCCATTTCGCTCAGAAATGCTTAGCCTAGGCAATAAAAATCCGGCTTGATTTGATTCCAATTCCAAAATTGCTGCCTGATTCGCCGGGTTCCCTGAACCAATATTTACACCTTGCCCTTTAAGGCCTATGCCCAGAAAAAAAATACAAATACAAAAACAAAATCGCATCTATAAACTATGGATTTTCAAATTTAGGCATCAAAAAAAAAGAAAGCCGAGAAGCCAATGTTAAATTTGGTTTTTGGCTTAGTCTGTTTTTTCAAGGCTCCACCCACACTGCATTTGCAGGGCGGTAGTTGTTCCCTTGGGCCAGCCATACAACAGCAAGGTATTTCCTCAACCCGGTAGGACGCGGCATGCTTAACCTTGTTTTAAAGGCAGGTTTTCCTATGCCGGAAAACAGCACCTCTTTGCCAAAAGCCGATGCCGCGGCGTGCTCGGCCAGTACATTGTAGTGCCGTTCCGGTTGGTTCGCTCCCCCCGCTTGAAACATCAAGGTTTCAGGCAATAAGGCATATACATTCACAAAAGCCCCTTCCGGAAGTCCTTTATACCGAAAGCCAAACAAATCCCAAGCCAGTGAATCGCTGCCAATATTTAGGGTTTTCACCTGTAAACCTACTGCCGCCGTTTCCTGCAGTTGAGCCGATATCTGCGTTTCTACTTCGGCAGCGACATTGCCGGTTGAATTTGGCCCCACACAAAAGTTAGGAACAGAACCCACCGAATAAGCCGCCAATATCGAAGGTGCCGCCGCCGAATACAAAGGATCGTTGCCCTGCCCATACACCGCGACGGGCATGGCCCTGGAATCGTTCATGTCTAAGGTTTGAAAAAAAGGCAAAGCAAATGCCCCTGAAGCCGTGCTTTGGGTTGAAGCAAAGAAGAAAACCGGAAAGGCATAATCCTGGCCGGGATACGAACAATCTGCCGCACCATCGTTGGCTTCAGCATTATAATTTAGGGCATTGGGGTCGGCACAGCCCTGTTCGCCGGCACAAGACAAACCCAATGCAAGACTGGATGCAGAAATAAAAATCCCAAAAAACCGCATACGTCAAAGGTAGGCAGATTCAAGGCAATTTGTTGCGATTTAATACCTGTAATACTCCGGTTTGAATGGGCCTTTTACTTCAACGCCAATGTAATCGGCTTGGTCTTGCGAAAGCTGTTCCAATTCCACCCCGATTTTGGAAAGGTGAAGCCAGGCCACTTTTTCGTCAAGATGCTTAGGCAAGGTGTACACCTGATTTCCATAGGCCTGGTGGTTTGTCCATAGTTCCAGCTGAGCCAAGGTTTGATTGGTGAACGAATTAGACATTACAAAAGAAGGGTGTCCGGTGGCACAACCCAGGTTGACCAAGCGACCTTCGGCCAGCAAAATAAGGTCGTTTCCGTTGATGTTGTACAGGTCCACCTGAGGTTTAATGGTTACCTTGGTTTGTCCGAAGTTTTGGTTCAACCAAGCCACGTCAATTTCGTTGTCAAAGTGCCCAATGTTGCAAACAATGGCTTTGTCTTTCATGTTTAGGAAGTGCTCGCCGGTAACAATATTTTTGTTGCCTGTGGCAGTTACAATGATATCGGCATCTGCAACCACAGTAGAAAGACGTTTAACGGCGAAGCCGTCCATGGCAGCCTGCAAGGCACAAATGGGGTCAATTTCGGTAACAATAACCCGGGCTCCGGCACCACGCAGGGAGGCGGCAGAACCTTTTCCCACATCACCATAGCCACACACCACGGCAACTTTGCCGGCCATCATTACATCGGTTGCCCGGCGAATGGAATCTACCAACGATTCTTTGCAGCCGTATTTGTTGTCGAATTTGGATTTTGTTACCGAGTCGTTTACGTTGATGGCGGGCATGGGTAGGGTTCCTTTTTTCATGCGTTCGTACAAGCGGTGAACTCCGGTGGTTGTTTCTTCCGATAGACCTTTGATGTCGGCAACCAATTCCGGGTAGCGGTCTAAAACCATGTTGGTAAGGTCTCCGCCGTCGTCCAGAATCATGTTCAATGGTTTTCTGTCTTCACCAAAGAATAGGGTTTGCTCAATGCACCAATCAAATTCTTCTTCGGTCAGGCCTTTCCAGGCATACACAGACACACCGGCAGCGGCAATGGCGGCAGCGGCATGGTCTTGTGTAGAGAAGATATTGCAAGAAGACCAAGTAACCTCGGCACCCAGATGAACCAGGGTTTCAATTAAAACAGCGGTTTGAATGGTCATGTGCAGGCAACCTGCAATTCGTGCTCCGGCAAGGGGCTTGCTGTTTCCGTATTCGGAGCGCAATGCCATAAGGCCGGGCATTTCGGCTTCAGCCAAACGAATTTCGTTGCGGCCCCATTCGGCCATGCTGATGTCTTTGACTTTAAAGGGGGTAAATGGAAAGGAAGGATTCATTAACAAGGATGTTTTTCAGTTGTGGAGCAAAGGTAGAAAAAACGGACGGGTCACCAACATCCATGCCGCCCTTCCCGAACAGAAGCACATTGTTGCCACTAAGCCCCGCCATCAAAAACCAAATGTTGCCCAATATGACAGGTGCTGCATTGCCGTTTTTGGCAGGCGATTTCATATCGTTCAAGTGCGGCCTGGCTGTTTATTGCCGATAAAAAGGGCAGGCCTGAGCCTTTCCATTTTTGGGTGATTCGGTTTTTTTCTGCCGGTATTTCTGCATGCCAATCCAACGCGGCCTGCATCCATTCCGGGCGGTTGCGTAATTTGCCCCTTAAATAAATCAAGGGACAAAGGGCATTCAATAAGGCCGATTCGTAGCCGGTCCAGCCATGACCACGGCGGGTTTTGCCGGTCCTGCCCGGATGGTAATGCGTTTGCCAATATTCAGGCAATGGCAAACTCCAAGCCGCCCGAAGGGATTCCGCTCCGGAAGGGCATAGCAATTCCGTAAGCGGGTGGCAGTGTTGCAAAATAGCCTGCATTCTAGCCAAACGCAAGGCAGGCAAAGCCGCCGGACGAACTCCTCCCATTTTCCACAAAAAAAGAGGCAAAGGCGGAGCCGTTAGTCCCGATTCCAAGGCTTTATGGGTTTGTAACCAACGAGCAGCCTGAACATCGAAATCGTTCAGCAATCCGGCTTGACCTAAAATTAAGGCGGTAAGCGTGTCGGTTTGATTGCGGTAGCGGTAGGCTAAACTCAAAGGGAAAGCCCGACCCAACAACTGAAAAGGCAAGGCATTGGCGGCACCTCCCTGCGAACGCAACAGGGCCTCCCAAAGCAATTGCCCCCAATCCATATTCAGACTTAGCAATCGTTCTTTCCATATTTCGGCCCGGCGTTCCAAGCGGCGAATCACCCACATTTCGTCCCATTCATGAGCCCTGGGAACCTGAAGAGGGAAATGCATGGAGCAGGGCGGATCGCTTAAACTGCCGTCCAGTTCCCGCTGTTGATGCCTCCAATTTTCAGGAATCAATCCTTTTAATTCCAAGGTGGGCAAAGCCCCCCTGTCGGCCATGATGACCTCTTCATCGTGCTCCCAAACCACATGCAATATTACATTGGCGTAGGCAGGGTCCTGGTTGTGCCTGTGTCGAAACCAATCGGAAGAACGGACATGCAGTTCAATGTGGCCAGCCCATTCCTGTCCGCCCATGCGCAGGCGACCTGAACAGAAATCCGGACCTCCGTAAGTATTCAATACCCCGGGGTGAATTATTTCAAGCGGTTGGTGGGGGACGACCTGCAGTATTTTTCCGCGCCAGGGATGCCGTTGCCATACCTGATGCAGGAAGCTTTCCTGTACCATCGTCCTAGGTTTTCTGCAAAGGTAGGACGGAGCGATTAACCTGTCAAGGGCAAACCCGGATTTTTTGAGCTTATATTAAATTAATGCCCTTTTCTGCATGGTTTCAACCTGCCGGTTTTCGGAAAAAACTCGATTTTCATTTGCTGTTTGTCTTGTTGTCTGACAATTTTCCCTTTTAACCGGAACCTTTGGCCATTCTTGTTAAAAACAATAAAATCGCCGCAAACGAAGGCTAATTCTCTTATTTTTGAAAAAAAAGATTATGAGGTTAACCGTTTTTGTTTTCTTGGTTTTTGGCCTTGCCGGCCGCCTTTTTGCCCAGTGTACCCCGCCCCCGGGATCGGTGTCGGGCACGCCCAATACCATTTATTACGCCGGAGGCAGTTGTACATTCTACGATTCCCTATGCAATGTATTGGCCAACGTGCCTTCAGGTGAAGCCGTCTGGTCTTGTTCGCCGGCAAAAACCAAATGGGTTTTGGTGAATCCCGTTGCAGGTGGCTACTATGAATTCCCAAATTACACCGGCACTCCTCCTCAAGTTGACTTCAGAAAATACATGCTGCCTTTTTGGAAAGCCGATACCATATTTAATGAATTGATACTTCTTTCAGGAGCCGGCAGTTCGGGCAAATTGATGTTTGAACCCCAACAATTGCTTTCGGTGAAAAACTACAATTATCAAAGCTCCTACAACGCAGGTTCTGATTTCAGCATAAACGGGCGAACCATCAGTCAAATTTCCCCAGGCATGTCGGCAGGTTATTCCACTACCATTGGTTCGGGTTTGCAAAATGTTCAGCATAGCTCCTGGATTAATGTTTCTTACATTCCCAATCGCAACAATTGGGGGGGCGATAGCCTTACACGATATCGGGGAACTCAACTGCCCAATACCATTTCAAAATTGAATTCCCAGCAATCCATCGCCGTTCAGGCATTGGGAATGAGCATTACCGCAGGACTTAATGTAAGTGGCTTCGCGGGAGACCCCAACAATTTTAGCCCAAACACTCCCTACATGAAGAGCTATGTTGAAATGTTTGCCGAACAAATAAGGCAAGAATACGGAGTGTCCGTTCCATTGTTCAATAGCTCATGCGGAGGCAAAACCGCAAAATGGGGCGATGATTATTGCATCCCCCTAGTAAATCCGAATCAACCGGATTTGGTATTGATTGATTTTGGCATGAACGACATTTGGGGCAATACCACCGCGAATCAATTCCGGACCTACATACAATCTATTATGGCAAAAATACGGCAAAGCAATCCGAATGTTGAATTTATTTTGGTGGCAAATATGCTTCCCGACGTAGCAGGAATGGGTGCCCCCAGCAATGGAGATGTTTTAATGAAAGGATTTGAACAGGAACTGCTGGCCCTTGAAACCCAAGGTGTGGTGTGCTTTAATATGACTCAACTGAGCGACAGCATTTATCAGCGAAAAGGAGCCAAACATTGCACTGCCAACGCTTTGCATCCCAACGATTACCTGGCTCGATGGTATGCCCAAGGCTTGTTTGAGTTAATCCGCCCTGAACCAAACACCGCCATGCCTGAAACAGGTGCAATTCCTACGGTTAAAGTGTCAAGCTATCCAAACCCTTCGGCAGGTCCTGTATTGGTGGAATGGCAGGGATTTTCTGCCAATTTCCCGGCCACATTACGCTGCCTAGATGTTCAAGGTAAAGTTTTATACCAAGCAGAACATTCAGGAAACCAGGCACTTTTGAACACTGAAGTATTTAACAAAGGGTTGGTTTTTATTTTTGTTGAACAAGGCAATATTCGGGCCGCAGTTCGCCATACCTCGGTTCAATAATGCCTGCCCCAATGAACCGATTCTTCCTTATCATTATTCTGATTGCCTGCATGGAAACGCAATCTTTGCAGGCTACCCGCTACTATGTATGCAGCTATGGCAACAATGCCGACGGCCTGACCCCTGCCACCGGCTGGACTCAACTTTCTCAAGTGAATTCCAAAACTTTTATGCCCGGCGATACGCTTTTTTTTGAGGGGGGTAAAACCTTTTCCGGCTATTTGGAGTTCGATGCCACCGATGGCAATAATCCCTCCATTCCCTTTGTTTTAACCAGTTTTGGAGGAGGGCGGTCAACCATCAATACCACCGTTACCACAAATTGTGGCTTTAAGGCGAGCAATACCTCCGGGATTTACATTGAAAACCTGAATTTTGTTGGTCCGGGAAACGGGAATGCGAGCAACTCCGATGGTATTTTGTTTTTTACCAATCTTGCCTCAGGTTACCACCAAAACCTTAGGATTCGGAATGTTACCGTTAGCGGTTTTGGTTATTGTGGCATTCGCTTTTATTCGAACTATCAACAAGGCATTCAAGCCGGATTTAAGGATGTTTGGATGGATTCCTGCGAGGTAAAAAATTGCCGGGAAAACGGCATCGTTTCCCTGGGCTATGATGATCAGCAAAGCACTACCTATCAACATTTTAACTTCAAAATAACCAATACCGTGGTTCACCATATTACGGGATATGCTGCAAACAACCACAAAGGAAGCGGTATCGTCTTGGCACAGGTGGATTCGGCATTGATTGAACGCTGTGAGGCTTACGAAAACGGAACACTCAACACGGCCTGCGGAGGACCCGGAGGAATATGGGTGTTTTCAGCCAACCGGGTTACCATTCAATACTGCGAAAGCCATCACAACTCGGCAGGCACCGGTTGCGATGGACTTGGATTTGACTTGGATGGAGGGGTTACCAACTCGAAAATTCAATATTGCTACTCGCACGACAACGATGGCGCCGGCATTTTATTGGGTAATTTTTGGGGAGCCCGCCCCTGGGGCAATAATGTGGTACGCTACAACATCAGCGTGCGCGATGCCAAAACCAACAACAGCCCAATAACCCTTTTTACGGCTCCCAATACCCAATGGAATCGATTGGATTTTTACCATAATACCGTTGTGGCTTATCCGTCGCCCAACAATACCTACCCTTCATTCAGCGCCTTTCAAATGACAGACTACGGCAATCAAATGAATGGGGTGAATTGCTTCAACAATATTTTTCAAACCTTTGGAGGCTTACCCTACATTCATATCCCCAGCACTTTTTTGGCCGGACAACCCCATTTTGCGAACAATGTATATTGGGCCTCAGGCTCTGCCGGCAGTTTTTATTACGGTTCAACCCTAAGCTCCCTAACCGCGTTCAGAGCCCTTGGAGCCAATTGCGAATCGTGGAACGGCAATCCCTCCGGCCAAGAAGCAGACCCCCAACTAAGCAATGTTTCAGCTGCAGCCCCTACCATTTATCCCGCGGCACTGAACACGCTAACTTCGTTTAAACTGGCAAATGGCTCGCCCGCCATTGATGCTGCCCCAAATTTACAGTCCTTTTTAGGTGCTTCAACCGGAGGATTTGATTTTTTCGGGAACTTAGTCCCCCATAACGGGATGGCCGATGCCGGAGCCCATGAATATTCCGTTCCGGGCAATTATTTTGCCGGTTACACCAAGGCCAAGGCATTGTATCCAAGCCCCAACCCCGCCACCGAAAGCGTACGCATAGATTTAACAAACTGGGAGGCTAGGCCGTTGAAATTTATTTTGTTTGATCGTCTTGGCCGAAAGGTAACCGAAATGGACTATGTGGATTCCAACCCCATATTTGAATGTACGTTGAATGAAATTCCAGCCGGTTTTTATACCCTATACCTGAGAGGCAAAAACCAGGAACGCTACGGAACCCTGATTGTTCAACCCAAATAAATCGGGAATGAGAAAGCAGAGATACAATGTAAAATAAAACGCTCTTACTTTTGCTGCGGCAGGGATTGACGAGGCTACCCCGCAAGGTTCGAAACGGCAGCCAGCCCCCGCGCGGCAGAGCGACGCGAGGAGCTCCTGCCGTGCGGAGGCTGGCCCGTTTTCGACCTAAGGAGTAGCCCGGAAAGCCCGTCAGCCGCCCAAAAAAAGAAGGCGATTCGCACTGTTTTCCTACTTTTGCAAACAAAATTTGGCCGTATGCGTGTATTGGTTACCGGAAGCAATGGACTGCTGGGGCAGAAACTGCTTGAACTGCTGAGCCGACAAGCAGGACTGCAGGTTTACGCCTGCGGGCAAGGTGAAAATCGGCTGCTGCTGCCCATTGGAACGCATTATTCGACTTTGGATATACGCGATGCGGAACAGGTACTGCAAGTTTGGGGAAAAGCAAGACCAAATGCCGTGATACACGCCGCCGCAATGACTCATGTTGACGCCTGCGAATTGGACCCCGAAACCTGCGATGCCATAAACAATCAGGGGACTCAGAATGTGGTTCGGGCCTGTGAACAATTTGACTGCCATTTGATACATATTAGCACCGATTTTATTTTTAACGGAAAGGATGGGCCCTATGACGAAAACGGAGCGGCAGACCCGCTGAGCCAATATGGCCTAAGCAAATGGAAAGCGGAAGAAAGGGTGATGCAAAGCAGAATAAAATGGGCGATTTTGCGAACCGTACTGGTGTATGGGGTAACCCAAGGGATGGCTAGGTCGAACATCGTACTATGGGCCAGGAATGCCTTGCAAAGCGGAAATCCGGTTCGAGTGGTGAACGACCAATTCAGGTCGCCGACCCTTGTCGAAGATTTGGCCATGGCGTGCTGGCTTGCAATTCAACGAAAAGCAGAAGGGATATACCATATTTCGGGTCCGGAAATGATGGGCATTGATGAGCTGGTGCGCCGTGTAGCGGCGTTTTGGAATCTGCCGACTTGTGGGTTGGAAACGGTAAGCTCGACAACGCTGAACCAACCCGCCAAGCGTCCGCCAAAAACCGGATTTATAATTGAGAAAGCCCGGCGGGAGTTGGGGTATTCACCGCACGGTTTTGAAGAGGGGTTGGCGGTGGTTGATGGTCAAATTGAAGCGATGAAGGCAGGGGGAAACGGATGATGGGGCCGGATGCGCAAGGGTACCCTTATGGGTTAGGGCCAACACAAATAGAGACGCATCCAGCATAATTTAACCGGATGGACTCTCAAAGTTCAGTCCTTACTTTTCTACCCCAAAAAGGAATATTGAAATCTCATTTGGCTTCCCGCCCCAACCTATCTCCCCACTCTATTCATTCTCCAAACTGCTTTTCAATCCCTTACCTGAAAAGGTGAATCTGCCACTTTCACCAGTCTCATTCCCAAGCTCCCGCTCCCCGAACCTACAAAGTCACCTCTGCAGATTTAGAGAGCTTTTCTGAGACCCCCAAGGCGAACCGGTTCCGGCTTTTCAGCTTTCCCCGAATTCCCATAGCTCACATCAAAAAGAACCCTAGCTGTCCTTCGCCACCCCAAATACGTGACGAAGCCAAATATTTTATTTCATCGATGAAACACTACAAAATTACGGGGGTCATTTTAATCTGTCAAGGGCTAAAAATGATTTTTTATGATTTTAACATTTCAAGCAGGGTTAAGGGCTTTGAACCGAATGGGGCAAAAGTTTTTTTGGCTTCCTGCATAAATGAAAAAAGGGGCCTAAGCCCCTTGAAAATCAGAAAGTTAATTAGTTGTTTTCCTCTTCAAACTTCTTCATCTCGTCTTCGAAAACCTCGCGGAATTTGCTGATTTCGAAATCTTGTTTCAAGGCAGCATTGGAAGAAATTTTGCTGGTTAAACCATTGAACAAGGTTTCCTTTTCAACTTCTAAAGCAACGAAGGTGCGGAAGTTGCCGTTGGGCAAGGCGTTGGTTTGCTCGCAAGCTGTACGAATGTCAATCAATGTTTGTTTAACTACCTCACGGGTGATGTTTTCTACCTTTTGGTCAAATTCAAACTTGTTTGAAATTTCGCGCTCTTTGGCATAACGCTCGGTTACCGATTTGATTTTGGTTTCGATGCTGGCGGCCAATTGCTGGCGGGTTAGGGTTAAGGCTTTTTCTTTGCTAAAGCTCATGTCAGACGACTCTCCGCTCATAGAAGCCCGGAAAAATTTGTCGTCGGTGGTGTACTTAGGTCCTGCACATGGGATTTTAATCTCTTTGCCAATGGCATCGTTGGCGACTGCAGTGCGGCTTTTGCAAGAGGTTAGAGAAAGGGATCCGGCCAGAATTAAGGCGGAAGAAAAAAACAGAATGGAACGATTCATAAAAAATATTGTTTATTGGTTTGTTGTTTTCGGTTATTCAAAACCTATGCCAAAGTAAACAATATGGGCTAAATTGGTGTATATTTATTGAAGAAAATCTTTAGATATGTGGAAAAAACTAATTCATTATGCCAATCCTTTAACGCTTTTCCGCAAATCTGAGCGCAGTGGGAACATCAATTTGACTCTTATGCATGGAATTAATCGCATCAGCATTCTGATGTTTTTATTGGCGTTGATTGTTATGGTGGTGAAATTCTGGAGTTGATTAACCTGCCGAGGCACAGACCCAAAGTTCAGGATTTATCCATTGTTGTGCTGCGGCCTGGATGTCCGAGGCTTCAATTTCAAACAATTTTTTGTGGTTCAACATTAAGTAATCTGCGGGGTAGCCCAAACTGTGCAGACCCATAAGTCGGTCATGTCGGTTTAAAATTCCGTCCAAAGAACGGGCAAGGCTGCCCGCCATGTAATTTCGAACGGTTTCAATTTCCTCTGACCCCAGGTCGCCATTCATAAGCCTTTCGGCTTCGTGCTTCATTTCGGTCAAGGTTTCGGCTTTTTTTCCTCCATTGATTTGGGCATTGACCATCCAGTACGATGCCGAGATAAAACGGGTGGGACTGGCATTGATGCCGTAGGTGTACCCTTTTTCCTCGCGAATGTTCTTCATCAATCGGCTACCAAAATAACCACCCCAAAGTACCAACATAAACCGAAACGTGAATTCTTCATGCAATTGGTAAAAGGGGGCAGGTCCCACCACGCGTAATGCCTGCTGTGATTTGCCGGGCATATCTATATGCAAGTTGGTTGCCGGGGGAATAGACCATGGGGCAATTTTCGTTTCGTTGAAGGCGAGCGTTGGCAAGGAAGCCAAAAATGCGTTTAGGTGGTCAAGGTCGCTCGGTTCAATTCCAGAGGCGAAGGCCTCGGGCCTTTGTTCTAAAATCAATTCTTGGTATGCGTCCTTAATGTGTTCCAGATTCATGGCTTGAAGTTCAGAAAGCTGTTCATCTTGAAACAGGGGATGCCCCTTGAAGAGATAGTTTGATGAAAGGCGTCGAGCTTGTTCAGACACTTGTTCGCTTTCTTGCAGAAAATCGCTGATTTGGAGTTCTTTTTGCATGGCAAATTCGGACTCATTGAGGCTGGACTCCAAAAGCATTTCGCGCAACAAGGGCAAGGCCCGGGCAAAGTTTTGGTTGCGGCAAATTATAGAAAACAATAGGGATTCGCGGTTTACAGACTTTTGCACAAAAGCCCCACAGCGGTCTAATTCGGCGTTCCATTCCACCGCTGATTTTTGTGAGGTGCCCTCGCCCAACAGTTGAACCAAGGTGTTCAGGGGAAAGGGCCGACCCATCCATTTTGTTGGAATGGAAAACCTAAGGCTTAATTTCGACAGGGGGTTTTGGCTTCGTGCCAAAAGGTGTAAAGCCTGACCTGATGGAAGGGGGAGCAATTCAAACTCCGGGAAATCCGGAGCCTGACTTAAATCGATGGCAGGAGCCTGAAGGGGATATGGATTTGGCATAGGAATCAGGCCTTGGTTTGAGTTTCGTAAAAAAGGGTTGAGCAGAATTGGGGTTTTAGGTATCGGTATATGGCTGATTGCAAATCGGCAACGTTAAGGTTGGCGTATTCTTCCCATTCCGAGTTTAGCGATTCGGCCTTTCCCAGCCATTCGGCTGTAGCTAAGCGTAAGGCCCGGTTCTGCACATTTGCATCGCCAAAGGCGTTCGAGGTCGCCATTTTTTGAGTTGCCCGGTGCAGATCGTCGGCGTTTAGTTGTTCTTCGGCTATTTGAAGTAAAAAAGTTTGAATTTCTTGGGCCACATCCTGATTTTTTTTACCCTGGCGCAAGAAAGCACTAAAGAGGAATTGACCCGGGTCGGCTGAGCCGCTTACATAAAATCCGCCTTGATTGATTAGGCCGCGTTTTCGGATTAGTTCGTCCATGGTATAACCACCGGCCGAGCCGGAAAGCACATCAGAAAACAAATCCAAAGCTTTAAAGTCGGGGTGGTTTTTCCCGGGCATGGGCCAGCCCATCCACAGGGCGGCTTCGGGTACATCGCGGAACACTTGCTGAAATCTGGCTTCAGTTTGAGTCGGCTCGGTTGGCAACGGATTTTTTGGAAGGGCTCTGGCTGGAAGGTCTCCAAACCAATATTCCACTTCGGTTAGGGCTTGTTGGGGATTCAGGTTTCCGCATAAAACCAAGGTGCAACGGTTGGGGGCATAATGTTGTTCGTAAAAGTCTTGAATCACGGAAAGGGGAACGTGTTCAATGTGATCGATGCTTTTGCCAATGGTGGTCCAACGGTATGGGTGCTTGGTGTAGCTTAATTCGCGGCTTAGTGCGAGCAAATCTCCGTAGGGTTGGTTTAAGTACCGTTGTCGGAATTCTTCGATTACGACTTTGCGTTGCACTTCGATTTTTTCTTCTGTCAGGTTCAGGTTGCACATTCGGTCGGCTTCAAGCCACAGGGCCGTTCTTAGATTGGCGGCGGGCAGCACAGAATAGTAATTGGTGAAGTCGTTGTTGGTGAAGGCGTTGTTGATGCCGCCTGCCAGTTGCAAAGGCTGGTCGTAATTGGGAATGTGTTTGCTGCCTTCGAACATAAGGTGTTCCAGCAGGTGGGCTAATCCTGTCCACTGCGGATTTTCGTCGCGGGCACCTACGTCGTAGAGCAGGTTTACTGCCACCATGGGCGTTTGGGTGTCGGGTTGAATAAGCAAGCGAAGACCGTTGCTCAGGGTGTGTCGTTCAAAGGGAAAATTCATGGGTTGTGTACTAGATTGCCCATGCAAACTAAGGTTTGGTGGAATTCGGACCAAATTTCATCTACAATTTGAGCGGCGGGTTTAATGTCGTTGATGAGGGCGCTTACCTGACCGATTTCAAGTTCACCTTGGTCCAGGTCGCCTTGGAACATGCCTTTTTTTGCGCGACCCCGGCCCAAAATTTCGGCGAGTTTTTCGGGCTTGCTGCCCTGTTGGTATGCCTGAGTAAGCTGGTGAAAAAAGGGGTTTTTAAGTAGGCGAACGGGGGTTAATTCTTTGAGGGTGAGCAGGGTGTCGCCTTCGTTGGCGGCCAGAACGGCCGATTTAAAGGCCGGGTGGGCTGAAGATTCTTCGGAAGCGACAAAGCGGCTTCCAATTTGGACGGCCTCGGCACCCAGGGCAAAAGCCGCAGCCATGGCACGGCCGCATGAAATTCCGCCCGCCGCAATGATAGGAATGGTACAGACTTGTTTCACCAGGGGCAACAATACCAGGGTGGTTGTTTCTTCACGGCCGTTGTGGCCACCGGCTTCAAAGCCTTCGGCCACCACGGCATCGACTCCTGCCGATTGAGCTTTCAGGGCGAATTTTGCTGAAGAGACCACATGCACGACGGTGATGCCCTGAGATTTGAGTTTAGGGGTATAGGTGGCAGGATTACCGGCGGAGGTAAACACGATGGGGACCTTAAATTCCAGAATGGTATCGATGTGTTGTTCGATGTTGGGGTACAACAGGGGCAAATTCACCGCAAAGGGTTTTGAGGTAGCGGCTTGGCATTTTTCCACATGTTGCCTAAGGACTTCCGGGTACATGGAACCGGAGCCGATGATGCCCAAACCACCGGCATTGGATACGGCCGAGGCGAGTTCCCAACCGGAGCACCAAATCATTCCGGCTTGGACAATGGGTTTTTCAATGTTGAAGAGGGTGCAAATGCGGTTGTCCACGAAGCAGGACCTTTTGAGGCAAAGATAGGCAGTTGAATCGGATAAATTGGATTGGGGCGCCTGCGCTCCGGATGGAGTCGGAAAGCCCACAGCCTCAGTGCTTCGGCCGGCCGCAGCGAGGAGGCGACGCGAGGAGCCCCCACAGCGCGCTGCCGGCCGAGCGCTGGGGCGAGGACTTGGAGCGACAGCCGGAAAAGCGCCCAAAAAATCATCGGAAACGAATCGCTTCGCCGGACAATTTAGCCGATGGAAAGATAAACCACCAAGGCCCCGAGGGCGATGCGGTACCAGCCAAACCAATAAAAACCGTATTTGGTGAGGAATTGAATGAAGCCGCGAATGGCCAAGGCCGCTACCACAAAAGCCACAGCATTGCCAACCAAGAGCAAGCCAAGGTTGTCGGCGTTAAACAATTCCGGTTGTTCCGACCATAAATCCCAAATGCTTTTAGCCGTGGCTCCAAACATGGTGGGTACCGCCAAAAAAAAGGAGAATTCCGCGGCTTGCTTGCGCCCAAATCCCTGCGTTAAACCGCCAATGATGGTGGCTGCCGAGCGGCTTACACCGGGCACCATGGCCAGCACTTGAAAACAACCTATGGTAAATGCCTTGGCGGGCGACATACTTTTTTGGGATTCATTGGCGGGTTTTGAAAACCAATTGTCCACAAAAACAAGCACGATTCCGCCCAAAAGCAGGCTACAACCAACAATGAAAGTGGATTCCAAAAACTTGTCAATCAGGCTGTTGAAAAGGACACCAAAAATGGCCGCCGGCAAAAATGCCAGCAATAAATTGCGGTAAAAGGGAAAGGGATTTGATGTTAAAAACCGCTTATGGTAGAGCACCACAACGGAAAGGATTGCGCCGAATTGGATGGCAACTTCGAACAGTTTGAAAAAAGCGCCTTTATGGATGCCCAATGCGGCCGCAACAAGCACCATGTGGCCGGTTGAGGAAACAGGAAGGAACTCGGTTAAACCCTCAACAATGGCAATTAAAACCGCCTGCCACCATTCCATGAATCAGGCCTTAAATCGCTTCATAATGCCGAAGCCAAACACCACAAAGCCTACCAAAATTAATAGTGGGGCCAGGGTAATGCGTCGGGGGCTAAAAATAGCCTCATTAAATTCGTTGGGGTTGTCGGTTCCCCCGCCGCTCAAGGCCAGAAAACCGCCCACCAAAAGGCCAAGGCCAAGCGCCATAATAAGGTAATTGTTGCGGTGAAAACGGAGTCCGCCCTGGGTTTCTTCTTTTGGAGTAGACATAGGTCTGCGATTAATGATGCGTTAAAGATAGCCCAAACTTCCTAAAGGTGAATGCGGTTGGCCGACAGCTTCAAGAATTTTCGAACGGCCAGCCAGGTGCTTAGCCAGGTTGAGGCGAACGACAGGCCTGCAATCAAGGTGCTTAAAACACCTAAACCCCGGAAAAATTGGGGATGGTTCAATTCAGGAGCGTGTTGCAGCAAATACAAGGCTCCCAGCCAGGTAACAGCGAGTCCCAAGACGGTAGAAATAAGTCCTTGCCACCAACCGGCCATCAAAAAGGGCTTGCGGATAAAGGAAGAGGTAGCGCCAACCAGCTGCATGGTTCGGATTAAATGCCGGCGGCTGTAGATGCTTAGGCGAATGGTATTGTTGACAAGAAACAGCATAATAAGGGTTAACACGAGCAGAACGGCGCCTAAGATCCAGCCGGCCAATTCCAGGTTTTTTCGGACCTGCTCCCAACTTAGGGGGTCGCTTTCTAAACCTGCAATTTGATTGGGCCAGGTTTTAAGCAGGGCTTCTTCGAGTCCGGGCAGGGAATCGGCATGGACGAATTCGGCTTTGAGTCCCAGCTCAACCATGTGTGGAAAGGGGTTTATTTCCAACACCTCGCGCACATCGTCTTTGTAAAATTCCAGGTATTCTTGAGCAGCGGCTTCCGGGCTGATGTATCGGGCTTCGCGAACAAAAGGTTGGGTTTTGAGTCCTTCGATTAAGGGTTGAATGTCTTGGGGCAGGATGTGCTCAGACAAGACCAATTGAAGGGTAAATTGTTGTTTGGCCAGGGTGCTAAGACGTTGGCCAACAAGGAATAGCAAGCCCAAAGCTCCCAACACCGTCATAACCAAAGTTACAGATACAACCGAGGTGAATTGGGCGAATTGAATTCGCCGCCGCGAATTTTTTAATTCCGATTCTGCCATGGTTCAAAGGTCTATGCTAGATTTGTTTTAAGCAAGAGATTCAGGAAATACTTTTTAAGAAAATACATCAAGGGGGCGATGAAGAATGCATGGAGGCCGGCGGCGAGGCCTTTGTTTAGGGACTGAAAGTATGGGCCGGGGGGGGGTAGAGCAATTGCGGTTGGGTAAAATAGGCATTTCCGGAAAAAAGGCAGACTTTGGAGGTTATTAAGGCAGCAAGGAAATCGCGGAATGGATCAGCCCGATTTTCAGGAAGGAATTGGCCATCTTATTAGGGCACAATGTTGAATTCTAGGACCGACAGCCAAGTGACTGGGCCGCCTGAACGCAAGGTAGTGCCTGCGGGCAACCACATGGGTAATATGTTGGGGTCTGTTTCTAAATTGGCGCAGGTCAAATTTAATTGAAAGGTGCAAACACCGCCAACGCACACACAATTGTTCACGCCGGAATAACCAGTAGCACTGCCTAAGCCATTAATCGAATTAATAACACGTTTGCCATTTACAACAAAAAAAGAAATGGTGTAGGTTGCCAATGCGCTGTTTGTGGAATAAGGGTAGGCACAACGAGCACTTACCAGTTCATGGGTTGAATTTACAGATAGATTAATGCACTCATTGTTTCTAAATTCTCGGCCGCTTACCGCAGTAATCTTCCAAACCTTATTTGCCGGCACCGTAACTAGGGCGCTGTCTACCAACAACACCTGATTGAATTGCAAACTGCCTTGGGCAAGGCCAGAAAGACACAGGCCCAAAAAGCCAAGAACAAAAATGCCTTTTTTCATGGTTTTCTTTTTCTTTATGTTAGTTAAGGCACAATGTTGAATTCCAGCACCGACAGGAGGGTGTTGGGGCCGCCCGAGCGTAGGGTGGTTCCTGCAGGCAACCACATGGGTAAAATGTTGGGGGTGGTGGCTCGGTTTGCGCAATTGAAATATGCGTTTGTCAAAACATTTACACAATTTGTACTTGAATAAACAGTTAGATTACTATTAAACCCCTCCACAGCGTTTACTATCTTTCTATTGTTTACAATAAAAAGCGAAATTGAATAGTTGCCAATTAAACTGGCTGTTGTGGTTGGATACCCACAGCGTGCCGATTTCAATTCATGGGTTGAATTGGCTGAAATGTCAATGCACTCGTTCAATCGATATTCACTCCCCGTCACCGCTGTAATTTTCCAAATCTTATTTGCCGGAACGGTAACCAAGGCACTGTCTACCAGCAATCCTTGGTTGAACTGCAAACTGCCCTGGGCTAGACAGGCAAGGCACAGGCACAAAAAGCCAAGAACAAAAACTCCTTTTTTCATGCTTTTCTTTTTACTCAGGTTAAGGCACAATGTTGAATTCCAGCACCGACAGCACTGTGTTGGGGCCGCCGGACCGCAAGGTGGTACCTGCCGGCAACCACATGGGTAAAATGTTGGGGGTGGAAGCTCGGTTTGCGCAACTAAAATTATAGTTACTCCACGCCCCATTTGTACAATTTGAGACATTATGAATGGTCGTATTTGTAGGCAACCCTTCAACTGAATTTATAATTTTTTTATTGTTTACCGAAAAGACAGAGATAGAATAATTAGCATTAAAACTGGCAACTGTGGTTGCAGACCACCCACAGCGTGCCGATTTCAATTCATGGGTTGAATTGACTGAAATGTCAACGCACTCGTTTTGTCGGAACTCCGTCCCCGAAACCGCAGTAATCTTCCAAACCTTATTTGCCGGCACCGTGCTCAAGGCGCTGTCTATCAGCAAAGCCTGATTGAACTGCAAACTGCCTTGGGCATGGCCTACCAAAACCACCCCAAAAAAACATAAAATGAATACCCCTTTTTTCATACGAATTTTAATAACCCCCTAAATTACCGTTAAAAAATCAAAACACTATTGGTTAACGCAAACTTAATTCCATATCTACGGGGCCTTGCTGAACTTTGCGGCTCCCATAGCAGCCTTTGTGGTAAAAAATGCCCGTTATGCCTTGATTGGTTTTTTTTACCACAAAGAGCTCGCAAAGCCGCCGCAAAGGGCTCAGAGGGGCGGTTGCCGGTAGTGCGGCGATTTTATTTTTTAATCCCCTATTGAACCAAAGGAAATCCCAAAAAAAAGAAGGGAACTCCCTATTGCCAACCCCACCGCAATCTGAATCCTCAAAAAAAGCGGTTTTACATCCCTTAATTCACAAAACCCCAAATCAATCCAATCTGCACATACCTATCCCGCAACGGATATCCCGGAACCAACATGTACGGATTTCCTACCAATCCCTGGCTTGCATTCCTTAGCCGCACAAAAAAATCCACCGACTTTATCCGGCAATTCACATATACATCGGCCAATGCAAATCCGCCCCGAACCTGCCCTGAACCCACAAAAAACCGATCCACCGCCGGAGCATATTCCAAGGCCTGAAACTCGGACACATACGAGGCATCTACCCCCGCCCTCAAATGCAGGTTTTTCTTGAACAACCTGGCCTGAACCGCCAAATCCAACTCCCCCACAAAAAGCGGCAGGGGCAATCGTTCGGTGCTGCTGTAATTAACATTCAAATTTAATCGGGGCTGAAATAGCCCAAATTTCCAATGGCTCCGTATTCCCCCCATGGCCTGCATCCCTGCATCCCCATTTTGCAGAGGAATCAGCTGCTGATCAAACCACACAAATTGATTCATGCCCCTCCACTGCAACCATAGGGTTAAATCCAACCTTTCTGTGTTTCCCTTTTCAAGATTCCGGCCCAACAGCCGGGTATGCAACCAGCCCCCAAGGTTTATGCGCTGTTCTTTCTGAAAATTCTGATTCCATTGATGAAAATGGGTGTTCATTTCCCGATCAAAATAGCCAGGCTGCCTCAACTCGGCCCCTGCCATCAAATACAAATCGAAGCCCCCGGACGGGTTTCCAATTCGGCAGTTCATGCTGCCCATCAAGGATATATCGCCTTGCCGGTATCCACTTAAAAAACCCTGGCCCTGAGCCTGAAAACCAATCCGGCCCGACTGCAGGTTCATCCTTCCCTGCACACTCAAATGATGCCCTGAAATTTGGCTGCCCAAGGCCTGAACATAGCTGGTATCTGCGGTCTGCAAGGTGTCGGTTCCGCTGCCCGCACTGTAGTATTCGTGAACCAACAATACGGCCGCCCCGGCGGGTTTTCCGGTTTGAGTACCGCCCCAAAACACTCCGGCTTCCTGAATCAGGCTTTCGCTTTTTCTCCGGGCTCGGGCATCGGGCCGGGCAAACAACAACTGTGCGTAGTATGTGCTGTCCGACTCCAAATCGCTGTAGGTATCGCTGCTGTGCCTCCACTCAAACCCATGAACCAAACCCAGGGGAAAGGCCTTTCCACTGCTGTCGGCCTTGGCCTGCCAGCGCTGTGCAAATCGAATTCCGGAATGAACGCCGGTTCGCCCCGCAGCATTCAACCGTACCGGATAGGTGGACCGATTTAAGTTCGGTATAAAGTTGCTCCCGTTCAACAATCCCCCTTTTATAAAGTTGGAATCGTTGAGCAGGCCTCCGTTCTCTTGTCCGGAATAATCGTTGTGGGTCAACACCAGGTAGGCTTGATAGCGTTGAGACGCTGAGGCATACCTCAAAAACAACCTCCCATTATGAAACACTTTGTCTTGGCGCTGATAGGCACCTTTGGAATTTATATGCCGATAGCTAAACCCGGCATACAATCCTTTGGCAAAAGCCTGAGCATGGTCGGCCTGAAACCAATGTTCTTCAAACGAGCCCAATTGATAGGCCAATTCGGTGTAAGGTCGGGCCAATTCGTACAAGGGCGTGGTTTCGGTTAAATACAAAAACGGACTGAAATGCTGTGGCCCGCTCAACAATCCGGGCCGGTCGCTTTCAGGACTAAAATACAGCGGATACACCGCACTTCCCAGGTTGCCCAAATTCAAGGGCAGGGAAGGAAAATACAATGCGGCATCCAGCATTGGCATTTGATGCAGCTGATCCTGCTGAACACTCCGTTCAAAGACCAACTTTTGGCTAAATTCCCATGGGTATGAATAAAAGCGGCGCAAAGAATCGGTTTCGGCTCCCCGAATTTTTACTCCATCCACTGCAATGCCATTGGCTTTCAGGCTGTCGTTGGGATTCGACCCGGGTTTTTGCCCCATAGCGGCCGACCCACACAAGCCACAAAGGCCAAGCACCGCAACCGCTGAACGCAAAACCTGCATAATCCAAAGGTAAGGCTTGAAACGGAACTTCTGCAAACCACCTTCATTTCGGCCCAAAAACGCGGACTTTGGCAGCATTTTTAAGCACTTGGGTTGGCTGTCGGTATTTCCTGAGGCGCTGCGGCTTGCGGCCCCAGTTTCCCAATACAAAGATGGATTTTATTTGGGCGGTTGCGGGCTTTCACAGGTTGTCCGCGGCTGGGGGCTTCATGCCCGGCGGCTTTGCGGGGGCTCCTAAAGTCGCCTCCGCAGCTCGCGGGCATGCAAGCCCCCAGCCTTGCGGGCAACCTTGTTCAATCCCTACCGCTGTGGCCTAAATTGCCTGGGGTTTCAAGGCTTTCATTGTGGCGAACTCCCTTCTGATTCCGGCAATTGCAACCCAACAATCCCCAAAAAAATGACGTTTTCTTTGCAGATATTTATTAAACAGATTACCCTATAATGTTGGCAGAGCAACAATTCCTGTTTACTTTTAATTTGTTGTAATCCTACTTTTTAAAGATGAATTTCGTTAAACATTATTTTACTTTTTTGGTTTTTGCCTGTGGATTTTTGGGAACTGCTCCCTTGGTTCAGGGGCAGGTAAAAATGGGTCAGAATGTTCAGACCATTGATTCTTCGGCAGTGTTGGAACTGGAAAGCACCAAAAGGGGCATACTTATTCCACGGATGAGTTCCTTGCAGCGCGACAGCATTTTAAATCCGGCCATTGGTTTGCAGATTGTAAATACCACCACCAACTGCCTGCAAATCTATTTTTTGCCCGGAGGCTGGCAAAACATTTATTGCGGCTGTCAATTCCCCATTCTGCCTCAACAGCTTATCCAATCGAACAGCTCAAACTCGATTTTGTGGAGCTGGACCTCGGTAACGGGAGTATTGGGATATAAATGGAACGACACCAACCACTATGCTACAGCCCTGGATTTGGCTTTAAACACCTCGAATCTGGAATCGGGATTAAATTGTCAAACCACCGACACCGCTTATGTTTGGCCATACAATTCCTGCGGGGCAGCACTACAGCCTTTGGTATTGATTGATTCTTCCGGGGCATGTTGTTTGAATTGTGTAGGAAATTCATTTGCGTACAGGCGAAGCATTGGCTTCAACAATCCTCAGGGCTTTATCAAGCAACATCAGGTATTGTTGAACCTAACGTATTCTGCCAACATGCGCAGCGATTTTGCAGATTTGCGTTTTACCGACACCCTTTGTTCTTCATTGTCGTATTGGATTGAATCGTATGTCAGCGGAACTTCGGCCAAAGTTTGGGTTCGATTAGACAGCCTGCCCTCAGGGCAATCAAAAATTTACATGTACTATGGCAATCAAAACGCTCAAACCCAAAGCAATGAAGCCTCTACTTTTTTTCTGTTGAATGGGAATTTTGAGCAATTGCCTGCCGGAACGGGTTGGTCGGTTTACACTTCAGGGGCGGGGGCTGTAAATGCCGGTTTTACCGGAGATGTATTTGCGGGTGCCCGTTCAGCACGGATTTTTGAAAATTACCGTGGCTGCTTGCGGGCCTATTTGCATCAAACGGTTACCTTGCCCAACACCACGCCGCTGTATTTGCACTACAAAAAGAAACACTGGTACAATAACTGGGGCGGATATGTAGGTTTTAAAATTGGAGGAACCAATTTCAACTACAACAATGGCACCACACTGAGTACCTTTCTTGGTAGCGGAGGAAGCAACACCCAGAATGTGTGGACCGACTATTGGGACAACATTTCGGCTTTTGCCGGTCAAACCGTTCGAATTGATGCCTTTTACCACGACGATGTAGATTGGGATCCCACCTATTGTTCCTTTGGCGACCACGGTGCCTGGCTTTTGGTTGACAACATGAGCATAACAACGCAAAACACGCCATATCAGGCCATTGGGGTTAGCATTGGAACTGAAACAAACTGCCCATAAGGGTAGGCGGAGTATAGAATCTGCCATTTCAAGGCAATCTGCCTTATTTTCTGCGTTGAGGGTCTAGCCATTCATGCCCCAAATCCGTAAGGCCGTTCAGCAAAGCAAACAACGCCGATGTGGTAACAATGCAACCCATTACCACCGGATAGTCCATGGTTTGAATGCCCACCACCAGTTCCCGGCCAATTCCCTTCCAGCCAAAAATGTATTCCACAAATACTGCCCCTGCCAATAAACTGCCAAACCAGCCGGTGAAGGTAGTCCATACCGGCCCCAACGAGGCCCGGAGCAAATGCACAAACCAAACCCTGCCTTGGTTTAAGCCTTTGGCTTCTGCGGTGCGAATAAACAGCAAATTCCGGTTTGAAAGCAAGGTGTTTTTGGTCATTTGCAGCATCACCGACAACGGACGAATGCCCAAAGTTAAGGCAGGCAACAGCAGGTGCTGCAAAGCCAAATGCCGCTCGCCGGTTAAATTGTCTATGCTGTACAAACTACCCCAAGGGGGCAACCCTGTAAACTCCCTGAACACATACCCAAACAACCAGGCCACAAGAATGGCCGAAAAAAAGCTGGGTAGAGCCATGCCGGCCGTGCTTATGCCCAACAATGCCTTTTCCCACCAGCGGTTTTCGTTCAGCGCCGCCGCATAGCCCAGGGCGATGCCCAACACTCCCGCCATCAGCATAGAGGCCAGTGCCAAGAGCAAGGTGGCCGGAAAGGCCGAAGCAATAATGCTGCTCACTTGCCTGCCTGTTTGATAGCTTTTTCCCAAAGAAGGCCATTTTAAACCCCAAGCACAGGCTTGGTTTAAGGGACATTTAAGTCCCACAGGGCTTAAATCGTTCAGGTACCAAGCCACTTGCTGCCACAGGGGCAAGTCCATGCGCATTTCTTTTTTTAGGGCGGCAATCGTTGCCGAATCGGTCTGCTGTCCTGCCAGTTCATACACCGCTTGATCGCGGCTGTTCAGCAATCCAAAAAACAAAAACGAAAGTAGGGTTGCACTTCCTAAGGCATACAATACGCTTTTACCAAGTATGCCGGCGATGCGCTTCAAGGTTGCAGCAAAGCGGTTAATTCTTCGGGCGAGGGAAGGCTGCGTGCCGCCCATTTTCCAACTACCTTGCCGTTTTGAATCAACACCAAACCTCCGTTGCTCCGTAAAATGGTTTTTAAGGCCTTTTCGTCGTTAAAGCAAACGGGAATGTCCAGTTGATTCTCGTTTTTATACTCGTTCAATATGTCCTCAAACTCCGGTGCCGCCAACAAATACAAAACTTGGTTGTTCCGAGCCACGGGAATCAAGGCTTTATGAGCCAGTATGACCGATTCCGAACTTTCGGTCAGCTGATTAAACACCCCAAGCAAGGCAAAGCCTTTCGAATTAAACAGGCTGTCTTTGAATTCTTCGCCGGTGAACGGGTCGCGCAAAGTAATGTCTTTTATGCCCGGCTCATTTCCTTTTTCCAGCACCGTTTGGTCTTGCTTCCAAAACAAATGGGTGGCCTCGAAAGTGGAGTCGAACCAATCCCAATTGTCGGTGGATTGGCGTATTTCCAGGCAATCGCTTTTGCGAACATACACCATTTGAACTTCAACCCGGTCGGACTTGAATTCTGCACCTTCTCGAATGTCTTTGCCAATAGCCCAGGCGCGATAGTCTTTCAAGGGTTCGTAAGAGGCACAGTACAAGGAAAATCCGGTAGAAACAATTAAAGCCAAGGCCATGCCCCAATGCAAACCATTTTTGGGTTTCCATGCCCGGCTGATTTCAAACAGCAAATGAAATCCGCCCAATAAAAGAGCGGGCAGCCACCAATCGAACACCAGGCCGCAAAGGGCCGCCATTCCTAGGCTCGATGCCGCCAACAAGGCCAGGCGCCAAGACTTGCTTTCTTTTTGCTTTAAAAACAATGGCAGAATAAAAATCAACAAAAAGATGTCTTTGTAAAAAGATTGCCAGGGGCTAAGTTTAAGGGCATCACCAAAGCAACCGCAATCGGTTACTTTTTCATAATAAGCCGAATAAAAGGTAAGGAAGGAGAAGAAAACCGTGAGCAACAACAACAACCAGGCACTCCACCGCAAATATACTCCATGCAGCAACGATAAGCCCAGGGCAATTTCGAGCACGCAGATAAAAATGGCCATGGTCAAGGCGTTTTTCTCGAAAAAAGAAAACACATTCAACAGAACAGGCACTCCCACAGCGTATTCCGACTCATCAAGGCGGACTTCTTCCTTTGCATACATTTTGTCTTTTAAGGATTCGGCACAGGGTTCATTTTTTAATTTTTCCCCATCTTCCGTTAAAACCATTTCGGTTCTGTGTGTCAAATCCTGGGCAAAAACTTCAAAATATTCTTTCAGTTTGTACGAAAATCCGTGGGGATCGTTGGCCTTAATCAGCCCCGACAAAATGAAAATAGTGCCTACAATCAGGCGAGCAGTCCAAAGAAGTATTTTCATACTGCGAATGTACGATGTCAAGAAAACCTAATCAAAATTCTTAACCAAACAATAACAAAATTGCCTCAATCGCATTATTTAAAGTCTTCAAACCCAGTTCAAATTACTTACAGGCAAAAGCCTAAAGCTTGCCCTTCAACCCACGGACAGCCGGCAAAAAAACAGCGTGCATGGCATCAAATTGCGTTTTTACCTGTTCTAAAAATTCCGGGTTGGCCAGGAGCTTGATTTCATCGGGGTTGGCAGCCATTTCGGTGGTGAATTTATACACCTGTTCGTAAGGTCCTGCCTCAATGCGCAGCAGCCATTTGTCGTTCATTTTTAAAATGGAAATCCTGAATTCAGCGTGGGGAATGGTGTCAACAATTCTCATAAGGTGGTTTTAAGTTCAAGCAAAGCCAGGTACAATTTGTTGGTGGGCAAGCCCATAATGGTATAAAAATCCCCTTCGATTCGATTTACGCAGGCCATGCCAAACCATTCTTGTATGCCATAGGCACCGGCTTTATCGAAGGGAAGGGCCGAATCTACATAGAATTCAATTTCAGCAGGGTTCAAAGAGCGAATGCTCACTTTTGCCGTATCGGTAAAGCTATGCTGTTTGTTTTGATTGCTTAAGCAAACGGCGGTGCTTACCTGGTGGGTTTGGCCTTGCAGGGCCATCAGCATTTCAATGGCCTGTTGCCGGTCTTTGGGTTTTCCATACAGGGAGTTGTCTTTCCAAACCACGGTGTCGGCGGTAATGACCAGCACATTGGGGTTGGCCTGAAGCACATCCTGAAAAGCCCGGGCCTTGGAACGGCTCAACCATTCCGCTACTTCGTACACGGGCATGGGAGGAACATTTTCTTCATTGATGGGGCGCAGCATGACTTGAAAATCAAATCCCAATTGACGGAGCAGTTCTTGGCGGCGGGGCGATGCCGAGCCCAGAATCAAGGTATAGGGGAAATCGGAAGTTTCAGGGTTTTTCATTGCCTTATATTGAGTGCAAGCAAAGGTAAAGACTAAGCAGGCCTAAGAGCATAAATCCCTTAATCAGGGCCGAAAGCCGTTTGTAGTTTCTATCAAATAAAACCCAGGGCAAAGGCAACATAAATCCCAGTCCCAAAATAATGGGCGATTTTTGGCTTTGCCAAAAGAAAAACGACATTGCCGCCACAATAAGAAGAGAAACGGAGGCCAGCCCCCGGTACAGCCAAACGGGGGGCAGCGGATACCTTGGCGGTTTGTACAGGGCATCGCCGGTTTGGTCTTGAAGGCTTTTAAACAATTCCCGGGCAAAATGCACCGCGGCCACCGAGAGGCAGGCCCACGTTTTCACCCGGGATTGAATGGGGCTGTTGTGGAACAATAAGAGAAGGCAGAAAGCCATAATGCCGGCCAGCCAAGCATTGCCCAGAATGGGAAAATACTGAACTCTAAAATTATAAGCCCAAAGGCATAGGGCCACGGCCACCAAACCCAGCAGATGAAAATTCAAATCAATCAGGCACAGAAAAACGAACCAGAGGGCAAAGCCCAACAGCAAAAGCTGTTCACCAAAGCGGCGGTTGGCTTTGCTTTGAAAGGGATTGCTTCCGGGGCGGTTCAGGGCATCGGCCCGGTAATCCCGCAGATCGTTGTGCAGGTTTCCTAAAACCATTAAAAGGAACAAAGCGATGAAAAATGGACTGAGCAAGCGGGAAGGATCAACAATCCAAGCGATCAGCACCAATAAACCAAGGTTTAAGGGGCGAAGGCTGGAAATCCAGGGTAGTTTTGGGAGTAAATTCATGATGGATGCCAATGCAAAGTAAAAAAGATAAAAGACTTGAGCGGCCGCGGGCGGGATTGAAGAGGCTAGCTCTGCATGGTCAAGGGGCCGGGCGGCGCGCGCAAAAAAGAGCGACCTTGGGAGCTCCTTTTTTGCCGCTGACGCCCCGCCCCTTGACTGCAGACTAGCCCTGAAAGCCCGTAACCCGCCCCCATAAAAATCAAAACTCAACTTCTGAACTAAAATTCGTTATATTGCGTTGAAATTTACATCTGAACTACCATGAACACGCGCTTTGCACCGATTAGATTTGCCCTGATTTTTGGCCTTTTTCCGGCCTTTTTGCCCCTTTATGCCCAGACCGATACGCCCCCCAAAGATTGGTTTCATTTGAACCAGGAAGCGGACGGATATGCCGGTGTTAGTTCGAAAAAAGCCTATGAATTCTTAAAAAACAAAAAAAGCCGCACCGTTGTGGTGGCCGTGATTGACTCGGGAGTGGACATTGAGCACGAAGATTTGAAAGAGGTGATTTGGGTGAATCCGGGCGAAATTCGCGGAAACGGCCAAGACGACGATAAAAACGGCTATGTGGACGACATAAACGGCTGGAATTTTATCGGGGGGAAAGACGGCTCTCAAATCAATCAGGATGCCTTGGAAATGACGCGCATTGTGGCGGCATACGGCTCTGTTTTTGAAGGAAAAACCGAGAAAACCGTGGCGAAAGCCGATTTGGCCAATTTTAAAAAATACTCCGCCGCCAAGGCCAGCTTAGAAGCCGATTTGGCTGAAGCTCAGGCAGGCTTAAAACAATATAAAAACCTTGCAGATATGCTTGACAAGGTGCTGGCCGAGGCCAAAAGCCAAGGCATTGAAGAAATCAAAGGCTCAAACCTGGCCTCGTTGGTTCTGGCCGAAGGCAGCGAGCTGGCCGAAGCCATGGGAATGGTAAAAATGATTGCCGGCCGAAATCCGGAGTTGCCTTTGGCCGAAATTCGCCGGAATCTGGACCGCGCCCTGGATTATTTTGGCGGGCAGGTGAACTTTCATTTGAATGTGGATTTTGACCCCCGCGCCATTGTGGGCGACAACTACGCCAACAGCGACGAACGGTTTTATGGAAACAACCTGGTGGAAGGCCCCGATGCATTCCATGGCACCCACGTGGCCGGCATCATTGCCGCAGTACGGAACAACGGAATTGGGATAGACGGCATTGCCGACAACGTGCGCATTATGGTTCTGCGTGCCGTACCCGATGGAGATGAGCGCGACAAAGACGTTGCCAACTCCATTCGCTACGCTGCCGACAACGGAGCCCAAATTATCAATATGAGCTTTGGTAAAGGATTTTCCTGGGACAAAAAAGTGGTGGACGATGCCGTGGCCTATGCCACAGCCAAAGGCGTACTGTTGGTGCATGCCGCCGGCAACGAGTCCATCAATGTGGACAAAGAAGACCGATTTCCCACCAAATACTACGAAGCCGGGGGGTACAGCAGCACCTGGTTCAACATTGGGGCCGGTTCCTGGAAAAAAGCTCCACAGCAAGTAGGCGGTTTTTCAAACTACGGCAAAAAGAATGTGGATTTGTTCTCGCCCGGGGTGGCTATTTACAGCACCATTCCCGACAGCAAGTACGACAATGCTCAGGGGACCAGCATGGCAGCCCCTGCAGCCGCCGGTGTAGCGGCGGTATTGATGAGTTATTTTCCCCGCATGACAGCTCAAGACGTGATTTCAGTGCTGATGAAATCGGCGGTAAAAACCAAAGAAAAGGTGGTGCTTCCCGGCAATGAAAAAACAGTGAAATTTGGCAGCTTGTCGAAATCCGGGGGACGCATTGACCTGTACCAAGCCGTGTTGATGGCCGACAAAAATTTTCAATAAGTTCCGGCAAAGCCCTGAGGGATGCAGGTGCGACTTTGTTGGTTTTTTGCCTTGTGCTTGGCTTTATCGGGCCCTTTAGGTCTGCTTAGTCAAGAATTGGTTTCAGGCAAAATCGTGGACGAACGCACCGCGGCTCCACTGCCCTTTGCTTCGGTTGTTTTGGCCGGAACGGGCAAAGGAGTTGCTGCCGACATCGATGGGCGGTTTCAGATAAGCTTGCCCAAAGGCAGCGAATACCTGGTGTTTTCGTGCATAGGTTACATCAGCGACACCGTTCGGGCAGAAGGCGGCGTACCCTTGCGGATTGCCCTGAGGACCTCGTCGGTGCGCTTAAATGAAGTGAAATACCTGGCCGAAATGTCGGAGGCCGAGCGCTGGGTACGAAAAATTTTGGCCAAACGCGACAGCTTAAATCCGGTGTCGTTGCCACAGTGGAAAGCCACCGTGTATCAACGAATCAGTTTAAGCCCCCATGCCGATAGCCTTTTGGCCATGACCGACAGCTTAAGGATGAAAAAGCCCGACAGTACCCTGCTGGAAGTAAAAAACTTGGCAGAAAAACAGTATTTCTTTTTAAATGAATCGGTAATCGAACGCCGGCATTTAAAACCCGGTCGTTTCAAGAAACCATCAAAGCCAGCCGCACCTCAGGACTTCAAAATCCGATTTTTTCAACCCTTACCACCCAATTGCAAAGTTTGACTTTTTACGAAGACCGTTTTGAAATTTTAGGCATATCCTATCAAAATCCCATTAGCAAAGACGGTTTGGGCATGTACTATTACGACATTGCCGATACCCTGATTCAAGGAGTTGACACCTTATTTTTGATTCAATATTACCCCTTAAAGTCAAAAAATCCCCGGGGCCTACAAGGCCAATTGTTCATCAATGCAAGTCAAGTGGCCCTGCAAAGTGCCCTGGCCTCGCCCATAGACTCCACCGGAAACCGCGTGGCCATAGTTCAGCGCTACGAGCCTTGCGACAGTCTGGCTTGGTTTCCCGTACAACAGCAGTTGGATTTGCATTTGCAAAGCGCCAACCTCAACGGAATCCCCTTGGTGGTGCAGGCCCGAACCTATTTAAGGAACATAGAACGAAAAGAGCGGATCAGGCCCTCTGATTTCAGTGCCATGGCGGTAGAGTTGGATGAACAATGGGAAAGGAACAGTGCGGGATTGTTGGACAGCATTGGAGGCGAAGAACGGGAAAGGAAGGACTCCCTGACCTACCATGTTATTGATAGCGTAGGAAAAGAGCTGAATTTAGACCGACGGTTGAAGGGCTTGGAATCTTTGGTTACCGGGAAATTCAGGACCGGCATCGTGGATTGGAACCTGAATGAGTTGCTGCGGGCAAACCAATACGAAGGATTTCGGTTGGGGCTTGGCCTGCAAAGCAACGAGCGATTGATTTCGTGGTGGCAGTTGGGAGGATATGTGGCTTATGGTTTTAAAGACAAGGCGTTGAAATGGGGAGTTTTTTCAGAATGGCCTTTGCACCGGAAATCGGCCACCAAATTACGGGTGGGCTATCGGCAAGATGCAATTGAGCGGGCGGCCACCGACATGGCGATTGTTCCGCCATTGCAATTGAACGATTTAAATCGGCAGTTGGCGGTTTCGGTGTTTGACAGCATACAAGAGACACGAATAAGTTTAGAAAGCAGTCCTGTGGCCAATGTGCAGATTCAGGCCTATGGTCAGCACCGTTGGCAAAATCCCACCGACGGGTATCGGTATGCCCATGGTGGGGACAGTTTGCGGCGTTTTACATTTACGGAAGTTGGGGTATGCCTTCGCTGGGGTTTGGGCGAAAAGTACATCCCTTTTGGCGGGACACGGTTGGCCTTGGCCAGCGACAAGCCGGTATTTTGGTTGCAGGTGGGTCGGGGAATTACTTGGCCGGCGGGCGGGTTGGAATACACTCGGATGCAAATCAAAGTGGAAGAGCGGTATAGTTGGAATAAATGGGGGCGCATACAGGTCAGCCTGATGGCGGGTTGGGTTCCTGAGCGGGCTCCGGCCCAGGTATTGTTCAATGGAAGGGGCAGTTACACCGATTTTTCCCTGGTTAGCCGGAACGCTTTTGAAACCATGATGCCGGCTGAATTTATTGGGAATTATTATGTGTATGGTTTTATAAACCACACTTTTCCGAATTGGGTAAAGTGGAAAAAAGTGTTTAGGCCGAATTTGACGCTGTTCCACAACATGGGTTGGGGGGGCTGGACGAACAAAGAAGGGCAGGCGGGTTTGGTGGATTCAACCTTAGAGCGGGGGTATTTTGAGGCGGGATTAAGTATTGACAACCTGCTGGTTTTGAACAATTCAGGGTTTGGAGTCGGGGTTTTTTACCGCTATGGGGAAAACGCCTTGCCCGACGGACCGGGCAAGAATGTGTTTTTTAAGATGAATGTGTCGTTTTTGTTTTAGGGGGGCAGAACTAGTGAATGATCAACTTTTGGGTAAGAATTTCACCGGTTGACAATTTACCCCGAACAAAATAAACTCCAGCATCTAAATTGCTTTTAATTGTTTTTTGGCCTTGATCTACTTTTCCTGCAAGCACCAATTTGCCATCGCTTGACAAAAGCTCAAATTCATCGATTGATTCGTGTTGAATTTCAAATTGTCCATTTGATGGGTTGGGATAAATGTGAAGGTTGGGGATGGAAAAATCTTGATTTAAATTGCTATTGGAAAATCCTGTTAAACTTAGGTCGTCTAGGTAAACTCCCGCACTTGTTCCAATGGAATTTGAGTAAAAATTGAATAGTGTAGCCCAATTTGAAAATGATTGACCAGAATAACTAACAGAGAACCCTGTCCAACCAGCTTCATCATAACTACTTGCACTTGTATACGTTGCCTTTAGTGTCCAGCTTGAGGTACCTAGATCTTCATACCTTCTAAATTCATCATTGCTTCCAATATCATACAAATTGAGATTTAACCAATAGTTAAAAATCATCCCATAAAAGTTACTTGTACTTATATAATACTTATTCGAAAAACTAGCATTCATATTGTCTGAGTAACCTTGACAATTGGTGCATGTTCCAGCACAGAAGGCGGAATAAGTGCCCGTTCGTTTAAAACAGCTTCTGTCGGCCCATCCACAATTAGTGGCTCCACTTGCTATTGAAGAATTCCAATAAGAGCCAGGTATTACGTTATCTTCAAAACCATCGCTCCAAATTAGTGCCTTTTCATTTTTTTCGGAGGTGCCATCAATAATCGTTTTCACGGTTCCGTATTCAGGAAGGAATAGCATTGACGTTCCTTGTCTCGCAAGTAAATTCAATTGATAAAGAGGCAAATAGACGATGACCTTTTGATTAACATACTCTGGAACTACAATATAAAAATCCTTTAATTTGAACCGAATTTCAGGGTTTAGTAGGAGTTCAGCAAAATGAAATTTGGCGGCATTGGGCCCTGCATCTGATAATTCGGCTTCGGCGCGAATTTTAAATTCGTACTCTAAAACATTGGGAACCGATGGAGTAAGGTGATACAGCTTCTCTCCATAAGGACGAGACCAAACCACACCATCAATTAAAAAAGACTCATCAGAGGCTGCAGTTTGAATCGAATTTTGGTTTTGAATTAAATCGTGAACTTCTGCTGGAATGCTTTGGGCTTGAGTGGCAGATAGACCAAAGAGAACAATGAATAGGGAAACTGTTTTTTTCATTTTTTGCTGTAAAAATGAAAAAAGGATGGTTTTAGATTTGTTTTAATTTTTAAACGCTAGAAAATATCAGTTAACCGCAAGTAAATTAAAAACAAATGAATAATCAATTCTTTGAATGCACATGGTTAATAGGCGGACAACAAGTAACAGGGTTTAAGGGTTTTTTGCCAATTTAACCGTTTCCTGTTATGGAACTACATTAAACTCAATTACAGAAAGTCCTTTTACATTCCCTCCGGCTTGAAGGGTGGTCCCGGCGGGCAGCCACATGGGGAGGGATGTGGAGATTTGGGGGCGGACTCGATCCATCCGGGAGATAGCCGTTGTTGTACTTGGCGATCCGACATAGATGATGTAATTGTTTCCAGGAGAGTAGCAGCAGCCGCAGCCTCCGCCCGTTCCTGAATAGGCATCTACAATTTGGGCTCCATTTGCCAAATTGACTACTATTCTAAATTCAATATTTGCTCCGCCAGAATTAGAGCCTGCTGGAGTAAGCCAAAAATTCCAACGGTCGATCTCGTTGTTGCCTGGGGAAGGTGGGGTAAAGGTAGCTACCGTTGTAAATTGATTGTACGTATTGTTAAGGTTTGCGCTGCTATTATCTTGGTCGAGAACAGCCCCCCCACCGCTTCCCAGAAACCGCATTCGAACAATGAGTCCACAAAATTGCCCTCGAGCCTGCACCACCACCGAGGTTACATTCTCCCATCGGCTTACGTTGTAAGAATCGTAGCCCAACACTACGGTATCGCCGTTAACATAAAAGGTGGGCGTAACCCGTATGCCCTGTGAAATCCCCAATACCGCACTTTCCACTTTCCAAACCTTGTTCTGCGGCACCGAGTCAATGGCCTGAACCAACTTGACCTGATTGAACTGCAAACTGCCCTGAGCACCGAGGGCTAATACAATGCAATTGGTCATCCCGACCAATGCAAAACGAAAAATAAACCGTACCATGAATTAAAATTACAAAAAGGAGCTACATTAAATTTACAGGTCAACACAAAACAATGGGAATTAACATTTGGCTAATAATAGGAATATTTCGTACCTTGCTTAAAATTAACCTTAAACCATGCTTAAAAATTACATTTTACCCGTAGCTTTTCTTGCCGTTGCAGGATTAGCCCAAGGCCAAAAAGCCAGCCCAGAAAGGACTGTTGCCGGCCTGTATGAACTGCCCTTTACCGGTGGAAATCAATCCACAGAAGGCGCTTCCAATTTTTTCTCAAATGTGGTGTACTCTGAAACCTGGAGTTTTGGATTTGCCGGAGAAATGGGCCCATGGACCAACCCGCTAAAGCAGGCCACAGGTCAAAATGGACTTCAAAACGACAACGATGCCGCTTGGGAATACAGGGGTCCGAACACCGTGCCCGATGTAACCGTTGGTGGCCGTGGTGCTTGCGAAAACTCGGTCATTACTTCAACCACCGCATCCAATGGTTTCGTGATTTTCGACTCAAACTGGTTGGATGACCAAGGCTCTACTTGCGCCGGTGCTTTGGGTTCAGGACCCGCTCCCGCCCCACAACGCTCCATTCTTACCTCGCCCGTGATTAACTTGTCCAATTATCCCGTAGTTGGTTTGGCCTTCGAACACTACTCTCGGGTATTCCAAGGCAACCGCGTTGTAGAAATCTCTACCAACAACGGCACCACCTGGACTCAGGTTTGGGCTGCCGGTACCACTCCAAACAGCATCGACTCAGGCACCAAATACGTTCCTCTGACTGTTGGCGGTTCTCCCAACTTCCAATTCCGCTTTGTGTGGGATTCCGATTACTACTCTTGGATGCTTGACGATATTTACATCGGTGTTCCCCTGAACTACGAAATTGCTCAAGCCGATGCCCAATTCTCTTTCGATTACCTTAATGCCACTGCATTCCAAAGCGGTGACACCCTGCACACCAAACTGTTCCAAACCACCCCAACCATGACCGCCGGTTTGGATTCTATGTACTGGGGAACCACCGTTTCCAACATGGGCGGCATGAACCAAAACGTGACCGTTTCGGTAAAATTGCTTGACAATGCCAACACGGTTCTAGGTCAAGATACCCGCAACTTTAACCTGCCTGCAGGTGCTACAAGCGTAGTTCGTGGTTATGCCGGAATTGCGGCTCCTACTGCCTTAGGAAGCTACAAAGTAGTCATCGAGTCTCAAGGTGCCAACGCCGACTTGATTAATCCCAACGACAATGTATTCCAACATCCTTTTGTCATCAACGACACCCTGTATGCCATGGAAGGTTTGCCCAAGGTAAATCCGGTGGCCGGAACCGATTTCCAATACGTATTCCACAACAATACTGCGGCCTCTATTCCAAATGCTCCAAACGAGCAGAAATACCACCTGATGACCAAGTTTGAATCGGTGAACAACGATACAGCGTATTTTATCGAGACCTATTTGCTGGCTGACGTAGGCCAAGGTCGGGTTTCAACACCCGGAACTCAATTGTCCGGATTCCTTGCCAACCGCAGCCAGTCCGGTTTAGACATCTTCGGATTCCCCGACGATATTCATACCATCGCCCCCTGGGCTCAAGGCGAAGAAGGCCGGTACATCCGCATGAAAATTTTCCCAACACCCATTCCTCCTACCGATAGTACTACTCAGTTCTACGCAGGTGTAATGTTGGAATCTACCCAAACTGCAGTAAATGATCCTGCCGGCAAGTTCGTAATTCCGGGCATTGCAGGCGACCGCCACCAAGGTCAAACTACTCTGTATTGGGCTTCTGCCGATTATACCTACTACATTTACGCCGGAAACGCCATTGCTACTGTGCGCATGGGCCTTAAGCCGCTGGGAGCAAGCAGTGCTATTCCCACCGAAATCGGCGATTTCAAAAGCTTCCTATTGAGCGAAATGTATCCCAACCCTGCTCAAGAGGCGTCGAACCTTGAGTTCACGTTGAATCAGCCCGGTATGGTTCAAATTTACACCCGCGATTTGAACGGCCGCGACATTGCAGCACCCGTTGAAGGCATGATGCAGGTTGGCACCCACCACCATGTTGTAAACACTTCTGCCTTGTCGGCCGGAGTTTACCACGTAACCTTCGTTGCTCACGGCAAAACGGTTACGCGCAAATTGGTGGTAGCCGCTAAATAAAATACCAATCCAACGGTGAAAAGAGGGGGCTTTTGCCCCCTTTTTTTGCTTTATACTTGACGGAATGGCTGAAAAAAGAGGGATTTTGGCAGTGCGCTTTGGTGCAGAAACCGTTGCAAACCATAAATTTTTGCTGAGGCTAATCTTGTTTGGGCGGCAGCCGGGCTTTCACCGGTAGTACGCGGTTGCCGGGGCCGGCCCGGCGGGCTTGCGGGGGCTCCCAAGGTCGCCTCCGCGCCACGCGGGCCAAGGCCCCGGCACCCTTGCGTGCTACCCGGTTCAATCCCTGCCGCAAAACGCCCTGCAATCCACAATCCCCTATTCTACAATTTAGGATTTCGTATTTTTATGCCCTGCAATGAAAGACTTGTCCAGCTTGCCCGCCAACAAATACGACAGGGAAACCCTTCGCCAAAAATTGGAATCAGAAGGCCTTCCCAGAATTACCCTTTCATTTTATAAATATGCCCATATTCTAAATCCCATTGAATTCCGAAACAACCTGTACCAACAATGGAATGATCTAGGGGTGCTGGGCCGAACCTACGTGGCCTCCGAAGGCATCAACGGGCAAATTTCTGTGCCCGAACCCCGGTTCGAAACCTTTAAGCAACTGCTCTATGCCTACGATTTTTTAAAGGGCATACGCCTCAACATTGCCGTGGAATCCAACCCCAAATCCTTTTTTAAACTCATCGTACGCCTGCGTGAAAAAATAGTGGCCGACGGCCTGAATGACCTGAACTTTGATGTTACCCAACCCGGACCCCATTTAAAAGCCAACGAATTTAACGCTCTTTTAGAACATCCCGAAGCCATTGTGGTGGACATGCGAAACCATTATGAATCGGAAGTAGGTCACTTTATAGGTGCCATTTGCCCGGATGTAGATACCTTTCGCGACAGTTTACCCATCGTGGAAGAAATGCTGAAAGGCCATGAACAAAAACCGGTTTTGCTCTATTGCACCGGAGGCATCCGCTGCGAAAAAGCCTCGGCCTATTTCCGCCACAAAGGATTTCAGCAGGTATTTCAATTGGAAGGCGGTATCATTGAATACACCCGGCAAACCAAGGCCCAAAACCTTCCAAATAAATTTATCGGAAAGAATTTTGTTTTTGATGAACGCCTCGGTGAACGGATTAGCCCTGACATTATCGCACATTGCCATCAATGTGGACAGCTTTCTGACGACCATACCAATTGCCGCAACGAGGCCTGCCATTTGCTGTTCATTCAATGCGGCCACTGTGCAGAGGCCCATGCAGGATGTTGCTCTGAAGAATGCCGGAATGAACTGAGTTTGCCAATTTCAGAACGCAGGGTTCGCCGCAAAGGGAAAGAAGCCAAGCGCACCTACCAGAAAGCCCGTTTGCGCCCCCATTTGGATGCACCAAAGGACAAAGAAATGCAACCCTGAATTAAAATAGATTCAAGCGCTCGGTGTCGAAGTAATGAACCCCCGGCTCCAATTTCATATCGGCCAGACGCACAAAGCGTTGAAAATCTTCGGGATTCTTCACAAAATCAATACCGCCCGCATCCACCAATGCAATAGGCAGGGATTCAAGACTTTTTAGCAAATTGAAGTATCCGTTTTGAATTTTTTCTAGGTATTCATCTTGGATGTTCTGCTCGTAGGGCCGGCCCCTTTCTTGGATGTTTGATTTTAAGCGATCCCGTTGCCTGTGCAGGTAAATTATCTTATCGGGCATAGGCAAACTGTCGCGAATGATTTTAAACAAACGAGAGAACAGCTCAAATTCATGGTGTTCAAGGGTAATCTGAGCAAAGATTAAGGATTTGAGCACAAAATAATCGGACACAATCAAAGGGCGAAACAAATCGGGGCGGCTCAGTTCGTCTTTCAATTGCTGATACCGTTCGGCCAAAAAAGACAATTCCAGGGGGAAGGCGAACTTTTCGGGCTCTTCATAAAATCCCGGCAGGAATGGATTTTCAGAAAATTGTTCCAGAACCAGGCGAGCGTTAAAGTGCTCAGCCAACATGGTTGACAGGGTTGTTTTGCCTGCACCAATATTGCCTTCAATCACCAAATATCGCCAATGCTGCATATTGATTCGTCAACCGTGTTATTTCAGATGGGTCTGTGCAGCCTGCCAACAGTTCCAAAGAGGTTTTTCCCAGAATCGGGTGAACCCAGTGCGGTGCAATTTGGCTGAATGGTTGCAATACAAAGTTGCGTAAATGAAGCCGCGGATGAGGCAAAACAATTGTTTTTTTATTCACAATTTGTTCACCTATTGCCAACACATCCAAATCTAAGATTCGATTTTGGTAGCCATGTTCGGCCTTGCGTTGCCTGCCCGCCTTTTTTTCTATTTTCAGCAATGCCTGCATCAGTTTTTCGGGGTTCAAATCGGTTTCAAGCCCCAGCACTGCGTTTAAGAATCGGTCCGGACTTTTAAACCCCCAGGCTTCTGTTTCGTAGCACGAGGAAATCGCTTTAACCACGCCCCATTGGGGCAGTTCTTCGGAAACGCAACGAACAAACCAATCTGCCGTTGCGGGTTTATTTCCCCCCAATTGAATGTAGGCCGTTTCCACTTTTAGGCATTTGACCCGGTGGCGGACCTTTGAATGGGAAACGCTGAATTAAAAAGTAAAGGTGAATTTACCGCCCAATTGAAAGGATTCGTGGCGCATGCTGTACATGGTATAGCTGCCAAGGGTACAAATGCCAAAGCGAAAATCAAAAGCACCATAAGGCCCATGGGTAAAGGGCCCTACGCCGGCAAAATCACTGCCGGGGGAAATGGCCATCATGTAACCACCACCCAAACCTAGGCCTGCACCTTTGACGCCGGCCAAGGCATTCCGACCCACGTTCACATTCAGCGTAACGGGAATAAAAACGCTAATATCCATAGGGCCAATGGCCTTAATCCGGGTAATGTAAATGCTGCTGGTAGTGGTGCCCGTAGCTTCAGACAACAGGGGAACTCCCACATGCAGAGGCACATTTAAACTCAAAGAGCTTTTGTAGCCAATGGGTAAAAAGTTGTAACGGAATTCATAGTGCAGGTTGGCCATCAGAATGGTTCCTTTAACATTGGCGACAACGTCGTTTTCTATCAAAGTAAAATCGTTCATGCAATAAGTAGCACCCACACCGAAACTGTGCATCATGTCTGAAAAATAGCCGGTTTTTGACCTGCCACTGACAATCATGTCTGAACTGCGGCTTGGCACACCCAAAGTGGCTTTGCGGTAAACCTTGATTTTTTTGGCGTAATGATAGCTGCAAGAGGAAAGCCCTGCCATCATAATTGCCATGGTCAACAGGAATGGGAAGTAGCGTTTTTGCATATGAAAATTATATACAGGATTCAAATTTACGAAATTATTCGAATGTGCAGCTATTTAGGGCTAACTTTCCAAAACGGTCGGGTCCATTCCCACATGGCCATGGCAACAGCCGTAGAAATATTGAAGGAATGTTTGCTGCCTTTTTGAGGTATTTCTACAGCACCGTGGCATTTTTTCAAGGCAATTTCGGAAACCCCATCCAACTCATGACCGGCAAGCAATATGGTTTTTTGTGGCCAAAGGCAAGGCCATTTTTCCAGGGATATGCTTCCATGCACCTGTTCCAAAGCCCAGATTTGGTAGCCCTCGTGGGCATAGAAATCCAAGGCCTGTTCAACCGAGTCCCAATGTTTCCATGGAACGGTGGATTCGGCACCCAGCGAAGCCTTAATTAAATCTTTGGAAGGAGGGCAAGGAGTGTAGCCCACCAAATCGAGGCCCTCAATTCCCAGGCCGTCGGCGGTGCGAAAGGCCGAACCCACGTTGTGGGCACTTCGCACATTTTCAAGCAAAAGCCTTAAAGACAGGCGAGGTGCCAATCTTGCCTCTTTTGGGCTGAGCCGATGCAACTCGGGCATGGTTTTCTTTTGCATGCCTCAAAGATAGGTTCATCAACAGGTTTTTGTATCCGTATCGGATTGTGTACCTTCGGAAAAATCTTAAGGGGTGGCAACAGCATCGCAGGAAACACCATTGATGAAGCAGTATTATGAGGTAAAGGCCGCCCATCCTGATGCCCTTTTGCTGTTCCGTGTAGGGGATTTTTACGAAACCTTCAGCGAAGATGCCGTTAAGGCCTCTAAGGTTTTGGGCATTACCTTGACCAAACGGAAAAATGGGGGAGCAGCCACGGTTGAATTGGCCGGATTTCCGTACCATTCCTTAGACGCCTACCTGCCACGGTTGGTTCGGGCAGGGCTTAGGGTGGCCATTTGCGAACAGCTTGAGGACCCCAAAACGGTAAAGGGAATCGTAAAACGCGGCGTAACAGAACTGATTACTCCCGGATTAACTTTAAACGAAAAAGTGCTGGATTCGGTCAGCGCCCATTATTTAGCTTGCGTCGGCACCGAAAATCAGGGCCTGTCGGGATTGGCTTTTTTGGATGTTTCCACCGGAGATTTTTTTGCGGGGCAAGGCGATGAATCCTTCTTAAAGCAAATGATTTCGGCCTTTCAACCCCGTGAAATTTTATTGCCTCGAAGCCGAATGGATTGGGGTAGAGGATTGTGGACAAACACCTATTTGTACCCGTTAGAGGAATATGTGTTTCAGGCGGCTTTTTGCGAAGAAAAGATACAAAGCCAATTTGGAGTGGCGAACGTGAAAGGTTTTGGCCTGGAAAACCTGCCTTTGGCCGGCATATCGGCCGGGGTGATTTTACATTACCTTGAGCAATCCAGGCATCACAACCTGCCTCACATCAACACCATACAGCGGCTAAATCAATCGGCCTATGTATGGATGGACGATTTTACCATTCGTAATTTGGAGCTGGTGAATTCGGTGGCTCCCGGCGGTAGGTCTTTGTTTCAGGTGATGGATCATTGCGTATGCCCCATGGGCTCGCGCCTGCTGCAGCGCTGGTTGTTGATGCCCCTACGCAATAAAACCGATATTGAACAACGCTGGGAAATGGTGGGAGCCCTGATTGCCGAGCCCCAACGCATTGAAGTTTGGAAAAACGAGCTGAAGCAGGCCGGCGATTTGGAACGCATTGTGGGCAGGCTGGCCACCCTTCGGTTGTCGCCCCGGGAAATACCAAGGTTGGCTCAGGCACTGGAAACCGCACAAGCCCTGGCCGACGATGTGCGCAGCAAAGGTCCGGATGCTTTTCTGCCTTGGGCAAAAAACCTGCCCGAACTGGGAACTCTGACAAACAGGTTGCGCCGCGACTTTGAAGATGAACCTGCAGTGCAGGCCGGAAAAGGCCCCATTTTCAGTACAGGTTACCACGCCGAACTCGATGAGTACCGGCAATTGGCTTATTCAGGAAAAGATGTGCTGGTCAACATTCAACAAAGGGAAATTGAAGCCACCGGAATTGGCTCATTAAAAATAGGTTTCAACCATGTTTTTGGGTACTATCTGGAGGTTACCCATGCCCACAAAGACAAAGTGCCTGATTCCTGGATCCGCAAGCAAACCCTGGTTAATGCCGAACGCTATATTACTCCTGAATTAAAAACCTACGAAGAAAAAATTTTAGGGGCCGAAGAAAAAATCGTTGAACTGGAAAGCCAACTGTATCAGTCGTACCTAAGCGATTTGCACCCGATTATCCCCACATTGCAACAGGTGGCTCAGGCCTTGGCCATGGCTGATGTGCTGTTGAATTTTGCCCAATTGGCCTTGGAAAGGGGGTACCGACGGCCGGATTGGGCCGAAAACCACAGCATAACCTTGGTTGATGGAAGGCATCCTGTAATAGAGCAGGGACTGCCGCCCGGCGAAAAATACATACCCAACAGCGTTCATTTGGACGGAGAGCAGCAGCAAATATTGGTCATTACCGGCCCCAACATGGCCGGAAAAAGCGCCTTGCTTAGGCAAACCGCCTTGACGGTTATTCTTGCTCAGGCGGGGTCTTTTGTACCTGCGGTGCAAGCCCGGTTGGGAATTACCGACCGCATTTTTACCCGCGTGGGTGCCAGCGACAACCTTAGCCAGGGCGAGTCAACCTTTATGGTAGAAATGAACGAAACTGCCGCCATTATGAACAACCTGAGCGACAGCAGTTTGGTTTTGTTGGACGAAATCGGACGGGGAACCAGCACCTACGATGGCATTTCCATTGCCTGGAGCCTGGTTGAATATTTGCACAACCACTCCGGGGGAAAGCCTAAAACGCTGTTTGCCACCCACTACCACGAACTGAACGAATTGCAAGGGCAGTTGCCAAGGGTAAAAAATTTCCATGTTTCCATACAAGAAAAAGACGGTAAGGTGGTGTTTTTGCGCAAATTGCTGCCGGGGGGCAGCGAACATAGTTTTGGAATTCATGTGGCAAAAATGGCCGGAATGCCTTTGTCTGTAGTTCGACGTGCCGAAAAAATTTTGGCGGAATTGGAAGCCAGCCGAAAGCAGGAAAAATCCAACGAAAAATCGAAGACAGAAAAAAACTTGCAGCTCAGCTTTTTCCAGCTGGACGATCCGGCCCTGGAATCCATCCGCGATGAGTTGGAAACCTTAGATGTTGACAACCTTACGCCTGTTCAAGCCTTGCTAAAACTGAACGAAATAAAACGAATGGTGGGATTGGCAAAAAAAACAGGTCGAAAATAATTTGCGAAAAAAGAAAATCAATGTAAATTTGCGTCCCATTCTGCGGGAATAGCTCAGTTGGTAGAGCACGACCTTGCCAAGGTCGGGGTCGCGAGTTCGAGTCTCGTTTCCCGCTCCAAAGCCTCGACACTTGTCGGGGCTTTTTTTGTGGGATACTAGGTACGTGTTGGCCGCGCCCCCGATTGAGGCGGCAGGCGGCAGTGCCGCGGCCCACAGGCCTGCGCTGAGGAGGCGACCTTGGGAGCCCCCGCAAGCGCATAGGCCTGTTGGCTGCGGTGCTGCCGACTACAGCCGAAAGCGGGATTAGGCGCCCCCACACCCCAAAAAAATCAATTACAAAGCCCTTTTCGGACCAAATCGAGGAAAGTCCAGACCTCTAAATGCGTGTTGTAGAGCGGTACGGGGGCGATGCGCACCACATTGGGCTCGCGCCAATCGGCGATGACCCCGGCGCGGCTTAGCCATTCGAAGATGCTTTTGCCGCGGCCGGGGAAAACCAAGCTTGATTGGCAACCGCGGTCGGGCAGGGTTTCCGGCGTTAAGCAATCCAGGCTTCCCGCGGGCAATTCCTGCTGCAATGCCCGGTAAGCCTGAAGAAAAAACCGAACCAAACTTTCGCGTTTGGCCTGCAACCTGTCTTGCCCGGCCTCGGCAAACAAAGCCAAAGAAGTACGCTGAGCCGCCATATTCATTACGGGAGCGTTGCTGAGCTGCCATGCCTCGGCAGTATCGGCGGGTTGAATGTGCCGGCCCATTAAAAATCGGGTTTCAGGCCGATGCCCCCACCAGCCTTCCAGCCGGGGAATGTCGGATTTTCCCAGGTGTTTTTGGTGCACAAAAATGCCTGCGGTAGCACCGGGACCGCTGTTCAGGTACTTGTAGGAGCACCAGGCGGCGAAATCAATGTTCCAATCGTGCAGCGACAGCGGAACGTTTCCAATGGCATGGGCCAAATCGGTTCCCATGCAAGCCCCAACGCGGTGGGCCGCCTTTGCGATGTTTTTAAGGTCAAAAAATTGGCCGGTCAGGTAATTTACTCCTCCCAGCATTACCAGAGCTAGCGAAGGGCCTAAGGCATCAATTTGAGCCAGAATATCTTCGGTACGCAGGGTGTGCTCGCCCGGCCGGGGATGCAATTCCACCACGGCCTGTGCCGGGTCAAAACCATGCCAACGGGCCTGAGAATCAAGTGCATAAAAATCGCTGGGAAAGCTGCTGCCCTCGCACAGAATTTTATAGCGGGAAGAACCGGGTCGGTAGAACGAGGCCAACAGAAAATGAAGGTTGGCGGTAAGACTGCCCATGGCGACCACTTCTTGCGGCTGAGCTCCGAGCAAAGGAGCAAGCCAGACTGAAAAAGGTTCGTGGAAAGACACCCAGGGCTGAGGGCCTTCAAAATGCCCTTCAACCCCAAATTTGCTCCAGGTATCAAGTTCTTGGGTCAAACTGTCGCGGGCGGCCAAAGGCATTAGGCCCAGCGAATTTCCGGTAAAATAAATGGATTCGGAATCCTGCAGTTTAGGATAGGCGAACCGGGCGCGAAAGGGTGCAAGCGGATCGGCCTGATCCCGGAGCAGGGCTACTTCTTTTAATGAGGCAAAGGGAGCTGAGGTCATTGAATAAAATAGTAACGAACCACCATTCCGGTGGCAATGGCCGGAACCGCGGTAATTAGTGCGTTGCGGAGTTTTCGTTTTCCGGCTTGCAGGCGGTATCCTTCTTGAAACAGGGAGTCGTTCACAAAGGGCATATCTTCGGGACCTATGGCTTGAATGCCGGGCGGCAGGGTGTCGGCAGGATAGGGCCCAAACAAGTTTCCGGGACCGTGTTCCAGAACACGTTCGGCCTTTGGAGGCATGTAGGCCTGTCCCACCATGAACAACAATGCGGGGCCGGGAGCCCAGAAATAATTCAACAAAAGCGAGGCCGAGCCAAACAGGCCGCCGCCGATGTACGAATAAACCGATTCGTAGTGCCTGCGGGCCGAGCGACGCCCGTACACAAAAGCCCTCATTTGGGTTTCGTTCAGTTCAAAGCCGGGCAGCAGAGTGTCTTGCCGGTAAATAACCTGCTCGCCCTTTGGGTCGGTGAAAGAAAAAACCAAGTTGGCGGGCATGGCTTTTATGGGGCCTTTCCCTGATTTTTTTTGGAAATAAAGCAGGCCGGATTGGGGCTTAAATTCTAAGTTTCCCACTTGGATTTCCCGGCCATTCATACGCAATATATGGCTTTGCGCCGTTAGGAAATGAGAAGAAAAGAGGCCAAAAATGAATGCAAAAAGAAGGGCTGGGCGCATGATGCAAAAAGGTAAAGGTTAAGACGCAGAACCGCGTTTTCCACCAACAAATATGTTTAATTTTGCGTTCATTAAAAACACATTTAGAAGAGTATGCCGAACGCCACCTTTGTTGACAGACATTTAGGCCCCGATTCCGGGGAATTGCAAAGCATGTTAAAAACTGTTCAAGCGGCTGATTTAGAGAGTCTTGTGTCCGAGGTTGTGCCTTCGGCCATTCGCTTGAAAAAAAAGTTGGAATTGGATGCACCAATGACCGAGGCCGAATATTTGGGCCATGCCCGGCAATTGGCAAGTCAAAACGTGGTGGCGCGGAATTTTTTAGGCCAGGGGTACTACAACAGCTTCACTCCTTCGCCTATTTTGCGAAATATTTTTGAAAATCCGGGTTGGTACACCGCCTATACCCCGTATCAGGCCGAAATAGCTCAGGGCCGCATGCAAGCCATTTTAAATTATCAAACCATGGTGATGGATTTGACCGGCATGGATTTGGCCAATGCTTCGCTGTTGGATGAAGCCACCGCTGCTGCCGAGGCAATGTCGATGGTTTTGGGTTTGCGCAGCCGGGAACAGGTAAAGGCCGGGGCCATGAAGTTTTTTGTAAGCGATACGGTGTACGCCCAAACTTACGACGTACTGCTGACTCGCAGTCAGCCCCTGGGCATTGAATTGGTGCTGGGCTCTGTTTCAGATTTCAAACCTGGCCCCGAATATTTTGGAGCCTTGTTTTGCTACCCGGATGCCTGGGGCAGTGTGGGGAGCTTTGCTGAATTGGCAAAAGCCTGTGCCGAGCAATCGGTAAAAGTGGTGGTTAGTTCTGATTTATTGGCATTGACCTTGTTAACCCCGCCCGGGGAATGGGGTGCCGATGTGGTGGTTGGAAATTCTCAGCGTTTTGGAGTCCCCATGGGATTTGGCGGCCCGCATGCGGCCTTTTTTGCCTGCCGGAAAGAATATTCACGCCAAATACCTGGAAGAATAATAGGAGTTACGGTGGATGCTCAAGGGAAACCTGCCTTGCGCATGGCCTTGCAAACCCGCGAACAGCACATACGCCGCGACAAAGCCACATCAAACATTTGCACGGCTCAGGCTTTGTTGGCCATTATGGCCGGCATGTATGCCGTTTACCATGGTGCCGAAGGCCTTCAGGCCATTGCCTTGGAAACGGCAGGCAAGGCCGAGTTGTTGGCCAATACCCTTGAAGGGTTGGGCTATTCATTGATGGGCGGGCCTCGTTTTGACACCTTAGCGGTGGTGGCCAATTCCCAAACAGAACGGGTTTTTACCCAGTGCCGCGAACAGTCCATCAATATTTACAAACACAGCAACGGCTACCTGACCATATCGGTAGATGAAACCACAAGCACCGAAGATTTAAATGCCTTAATTCATGTTTTTGCTGAAGTGGCGGGACTGCCCGGGCCTGTTATAACCGCCAAATCTTTTGAGGGGCTAACGCTTTCGATTCCTGAAGATTTGCACAGAAAGTCTGAATTCTTGACCCACCCCGTATTCAAACAGCACCGGTCTGAAACCGAATTGATGCGCTACATCAAACAGTTGGAGCGCAAAGACATTGCTTTGAATTTTAGCATGATTGCCTTGGGCTCCTGCACCATGAAATTAAATGCGGCCTCGGAATTGATGCCATTGAGCTGGCGGGAATTCCAGGCCATTCACCCATTTGCCCCGGCAGAACAAACCCAGGGGTATCAAGCCATGATTGATAAATTGGCCACCGATTTGGCAGAAATTACAGGCTTTGATGAAGTTTCTTTGCAGCCCAACAGCGGTGCACAGGGGGAATACACAGGATTAATGGTGATTCGGGCCTATCATTTGAGCCGAGGCGATGAGCATAGAAAAGTGGCATTGATTCCATCGTCGGCCCATGGTACCAATCCGGCCTCAGCGGTGATGGCCGGCATGAACGTGGTGGTTGTGGCTTGCGATGAAAAAGGCAACATTGATTTAAACGACCTTAAAACAAAAGCAGAAAAGCACAGCCATGAATTGTCTTGCCTAATGATTACCTACCCCTCTACCCATGGGGTATTTGAGGAAGGGGTAATTGAGGTAACAAAAATCATACACGAGCATGGCGGGCAGGTTTACATGGATGGGGCCAACATGAATGCCCAAGTAGGATTAACCTCTCCCGCCAACATTGGGGCCGATGTTTGCCACTTAAATTTGCACAAAACTTTTGCAATTCCACATGGCGGTGGCGGTCCCGGAATGGGTCCCATCGGGGTCAAGGCACACCTGGCTCCCTTTTTGCCCGGCCACAACGAACGCCGCGTGGGTGGCGAACAGGGCATTCCGGCAGTTTCGGCGGCTCCCTGGGGCAGCACCTTGATATTGTTGATTTCGTACGGCTACATTCGCATGCTGGGAGAAGAAGGGCTAACCCGCTCTACTCAAATTGCCATTTTGAATGCCAACTTTATGAAAGCCATTTTGGAGCCGCACTTTCCGGTACTGTACAGCGCCGAAAACGGCAGGGTGGCCCACGAGTTTATCCTGGATTGCCGCGGTTTTAAAAAGGCAGGAATCGAAGTCGTCGATATTGCCAAGCGACTTATGGATTATGGTTTTCATGCCCCAACAGTTAGTTTCCCTGTGGCCGGAACCTTAATGATTGAACCCACCGAGAGCGAAAGCATGGAAGAAATGCAACGGTTCTGCGATGCCTTGATTCAAATTCGTAAAGAAATCCAAGAAATCGAATTGGGATTGGCCGATCCCAACAACAATGTATTGAAGCATGCTCCACACACCTCGGCCGTTGCAACCCACGACGAGTGGACACGGCCTTACAGCCGCAGAAAGGCGGTTTTTCCATTGCTGTTCGTTGAAGAAAACAAATTTTGGCCATCCGTAAGCCGCGTTGACGATGCCCATGGTGACCGGAATTTGGTTTGTTCCTGTTTGCCCATGGAGGCATATATGGTAACCCCATAGACCCATAACAGGGTGCCTGTGGTGGATACGCACATTCGTGCGCATCGACAAACAATCGTGCCTATCGAACGTCAAAGATCCTCAATCCGATTCAAATTTCGCTCCGCCTGAGCAAGAATGGCCGCCTGCTGTTCTTCCCCCATCCTATCCCAGGTTGGATACATCATGCCTATGCGGGGATTGCTGCGCAACTGCTCCCGATTCCGGTGGTAAAAATGCCAGTATAAACTGTTGAAGGGACAGGCTTGGTCGCCTAATTTCTCTTGCCTTTTGTATTGACAACTTCCACAATAATTGCTCATTTTATGAATGTAAGCGGCCGATCCTAAATACGGTTTCGTTCCAACGATTCCTCCGTCGGCGAATTGACTCATTCCCCGGGTATTCGTGATTTCAACCCACTCAAAGGCATCAATGTAAATGCCCAGATACCAACGGTCAATTTCATCGGGATCAATTCCCGCCATTAAGGCAAAAGCCCCGGTTACCATAAGCCGCTGAATGTGGTGTGCGTAACCATGCTGCAAGGACTGCCCGATGGCTTGGCTCAAACAGTGCATCTTTGTTTTTCCGGTCCAAAACCAATTTGGCAAAGCCCGACGGTGACCAAAGTAGTTTTTTTGCCCAAATTCGGGCATTTCCGCCCAATAAATACCACGCATGTACTCGCGCCATCCCAATATCTGGCGAATAAACCCTTCAACCCCATGCAATGGATAGGCTTGAGGATTGGCACGCTGGGCCGCCTCGGCAGTGCGTATTACCTCCAACGGACTTATCAACTTTATGTTAAGTGCAAAACTCAGGCGGCTATGCCACAAAAACGGTTCAGAAGTATTCATGGCATCTTGAAAATCCCCAAACCAAGGCAATCGATGCTCTACAAACTGATTCAATACCTCAAGCGCCTCAAGGCGAGTTGTAGGCCAAGAAAAACAGTCGGCTTTAGATTCGCCCAGGGTTTGAATTCCCGCTTCCTGAATTTCGGCCCACAACCCGGTTAAATTGCAAGCCCCTTCCAACCGGGCAGGCAAAACAGGAACCCCTTTGTAGGGCTTTCTGTTTTGAGCATCGTAATTCCATTGCCCGCCCAAAGGAGCGTTTCCCTGCATCAGCACCCCATGATTTTGACGCATTTGCCGATAAAACCGTTCCATTAAATAGGTTTTTTTTCCCGAAAACATTTCGCCCAGACTTGTTCTCTCGGTCAAAAAATGCTCGCTGCTGCACATTGTCCATCCGAATTCCTGTGCGGCCTTTCCAAATTCCCGGTCAAGACGATACTCGTCAGGCTCCAGGTATTCTACCCTTTCTGCACCCGTTATTTTTTGCCAATGCCGTAGATTCGCAATTGCACCCTGTTGGTTTTGCAAATCTGAAATGCTTAAGTATTGAACCTGATGGCCTAATTCCCGCAACCGCTCGGCAAACCGCCGCATTGCGGCAAAAATGCCCAGCACCTTTTGGGCATGATGCCTTACGTAATCGGTTTCCTGCCGCATTTCTGCCATTAGATACAAGGTGTTGGGGCAGGACTGCTTAAACCAAGTATGGGCTTCGTTCAGTTGGTCGCCCAATATGAAACGCAACCGCTGAATTCCGTGGCCGTATTTATCTACATCCATATTAATCCTTCTTTAAGGTCTCCCATTGAATTTGCTTCATTTTTCCCGATTCGGAAGGCTATCCACCAGGCAAGAACTGCGTCGGCCTGATGCCAGCTTTCAAGTTCCGGTATCGATTGTTCCAATGTTCGTTCTAAAAAGGCTCCAAAACCGGGCAAGTCTTTTTTGGCGGTTTTGTACGCCGGAACCCCATGCAAGGTTTTTACCAAACCACCCGGATACCCTTCATAAACAGAAAAACCTTGCTGGGTCCATCGATGGGCAAGCCGGCAAGCCCGGGCAGTAAGCCCACCCAAAAAAAGCGGACTCATGGCTTTCGCCTCTCGGTCGGATTTTCGGTAAAAAAAGTCTTGATTTTCTTGAGGTTGACGGTAGGCCAGGGGCAATGAAAGCGGCGCATCAATGCAAAGAATGGCCGGTGACTTCCCCTGCAGTGCCTCAGCCAAAAAAAGATCGGCATCCTGCCCTTTTTTTGAAGATGCAATCCGCAATGAACCGCCTGCTATTCCCATGCAATATGCAGTGGTTCCGGCCATTTTGGCCCCAAAATCTATTCCAATATACATACTTGACTCCATGCCTGTTGGTACACCTTGTCCGGATCATACATTTCTGCCTGCCGCTCCGGATTAAACACCCGGTTCGGCCGGGGATCGTTCCCAACCCCGGCCACATAAGCCCAATTCCCATAATTGGAACAGGGGTCGTAATCAATCAACCGATTTTCGAACCATGCCGCCCCCCAACGCCAATCCAATTTAAGGTAATGCACCAAATAACTGCCGGCGTTTTGCCGCCCCCGATTGCTTAAAAATCCTGTTTGGTAAAGCTCTTTCATGCATGCATCAACGAAAGGCTGTCCCGTTTTTCCCAACCTCCATGCTTCAAAACGGCTTAGGTCGGAATGGCATTCGATAGCCTGACGCCTTATGCCCCCCAAATTAAAAAACCGGACACCATACTTTTGCATCGCAAAATAAAAATAATCCCTCCAAAGCATTTCAAAACCAATCCAATAGGTGCTCTCATTGGCCCCAAATTCCGATTCGTACTTTTTTAACTCAACCCATATTTTTCGCGGGGAAAGGTTCCCCTGCGCCAACCAAGGACTAAAACGGGTTGAATACCGAAATCCTTGAAGGCCATTGCGGGTTTCTTTGTATTCCGAAGCCCAATTTCCTTCAAAATAGGCGGATAAATGCGAAAGTCCTGCCGTTTCTCCACCATGAAAATCCCCAGTTCGGCTTGTTTTCATGAAAGAAATCGGGTCCACTGCTTTTGCCCCAAGTTCGCCGGTGCCCGCAGGGGGCTCAGGCAATTTCTGAACAGGCAAATTCGCTGTTATCTCCGGAAAACAGGCCTCAACTTTGTGCCGAAACGAAGTAAATACATCGGGAAGACGGCTTAATTCAAAAGGCAGCTGCTGCTCAGCTATCAACGGATGCGAACTGTAAGTCTCGCATTTCAAACCCAATTTGCTCAATGTTTGACGCAAATTTTCTTCATCGCGCTTCTCAAAAGGCGCTTTCGACTCCTCCATTCGGCAAGTCTGTAAACCAAAACGAAGCATAAGCTCCGGAATCGCCTCCACAGGATTTCCCGAAAAAACAAAAAGGTTTTGTCCCCGTTTTTGCAGGTTCGTTTGCAAATCCCCAAGCGCTTGCTCTATAAACCTGGAACGGAACGGACCAAGCCGCGAAAATCCCAGGGGCCCTATTCTGCTGTTTTCCTCTTGAAAAAAATAAACACAAAGCAAGGGCCCGCCTTGCATTTGCACGGCTTCCAGCCCCGGGTGGTCATGCAAACGAAGGTCGGTTTTATACCAAAGTAGGCTGCCCTGCGTTAAACTCATGCATTTCAAACAAGTAAAATGGAAATTGGTTACAAAATTTCAATAAAAAACAGAAGGCTGATTTGGATGGGTTTCAGGGCGGCAATCGGGCTTTCCGGGCTACTCCGCGGGCCCAACCGGGCCGGCCCCGCCCCGGCAGGAGCTCCTCGCGTCGCTCTGCCGGGCCCGGGCCGGCTGCCGGTTCGGCCCTTGCGGGGTAGCCTCGTCAATCCCTGCCGCGGGCCCCTCAAGCTTAACCCACCTCTTATGCTATTTTAAAACGATTTAAAACTTTATTTCCCCATTTTCCTACCTTTAAACGCATTAAAACAACCCAAAATCCTCAAATACATGAACCCTTTTTTTGCCATTTTTATATCCTTTTTTCTGTCTTATTCCATCTCAGCTCAAGGACTTAAAGACCTGCAAAAAAAAGCCTCAGGGGCAATAAAATCAAACGGAGCAGCACCGGCATTTACCGAAGAGGAAGCCGCAAAAGCACTAAAAGAAGCCTTTACCAAAGGAACAGAATGGGGTGTGGCTTTGGTTTCGAAAGAAAATGGTTACTTCGGAAATCCCAAGATTAAAATTCCATTTCCTCCGGATGCCCAACAAGTAGAAACCAAACTGCGATCAATGGGAATGAGCCCCCTGTGCGACGATGTAATCCTTTCCCTGAATCGGGCAGCCGAAGACGCAGCACCCCAAGCCAAAGCCATTTTTATAAAGGCCATTCAATCCATGACCTTGACCGATGCCATTCAATTGGTAAACGGTACGGAACAATCCGGCACCGATTTCCTGAAAAAAACCACTCGAACCGATTTGGTCACGGCCTTCAAACCCGTTGTTCAAACTTCCCTGGATAAAGTTGGCGCAACCCGCCTTTGGACTCAAGCAACAGGCACCTACAATAAAATCCCCCTGATTCAAAAGGTGAACCCCGACCTGGTCCATTTTGCAACTCAAAAAGCGGTGGATGGCCTTTTTGCCATGGTGGCAGAAGAAGAAAAGAAAATCCGAAAAGACCCCCTGGCACGAAGTTCAGAACTGCTAAAAAAAGTGTTCGGAAGCAGGTAAACACCAATCAAAATGGCACATCCCATTAAACCCTGTATTGAAAAACTCCTCTTTTTGCTAAAAAATCAAAACGATTTTGGACACAATGTTTGACAAATACAAGCAATTTCATACTTTTAACCCAAAAATACACCCTATGCGTAAAATTTCTATCCTTGGCCTTACCTTCTTCGGTTCGCTATTGTGCTCTTCGCTTTTTGCCCAGCAAGTTTATTTTGAGAACTTCGAGGGCAACAACCCCATGGTTTCTATGAATACCAACGATGTTAACAGCGGTTCTACCTACGACAACAACTGGCTAATCAACAACAAATACACCGGTGGGCAATTCACACCCATCAGCGGAACTTGTTTCAATACCCTGAACATCCCAACCACACCCGCTCAACCAAATACCATTATTCCTCAAAATGGAAAATACATGCACATTTCCTCTTCTCAATCCCAGTTGGGAATGAGCCCCATGGACAATTGCCACTACACCGCTGCCGATAACTCGTGCTATTATGCAGGCAACTATTTCACACGTACTTCTGCCATCAATACCTCTGGACTAACCGGTGTTACCCTTAAGTTTTGGTGGATTTGCGGAGGAACAGCAAATGGCTTTGGTGAAATGTATTACAGCACCAACAACGGTTCAACCTGGACTCAATGGCAAGGCTTAAGTTTGGTCAATCAACCAACCTGGACCCAAACCGTTATTACTTCTCCCCTATTTGACAATCGCCCTAACCTTATGATTGGTTGGAGGTTCGTTAACAACAATGGGCAGGCCGGAACCTTGATCGCCTTGGGAATCGACAACATTGAGGTTTCTGCACCTATTGTTACTCCAACCCTGGCAACCGGAGACCTTACATCAGGCAACGTTTTGTGCCCCGGTATGAGCATCACCGTTCCATTCACCGTTTCCGGTGGCAACTTTCAGGGCAACAACAACTACGCCCTTGAAATGTCAGACGCCAATGGGTTGTTTTCAGGAAATATTCTTGGTACACAATCGGGAACCGGCAGCGGCAGCATTACAGCAACCCTACCTGCAAACCTTCCCGGTGGAAACGGTTACAAATTCCGTATTAGTGCATCAAACCCCGTGGTTCAAGGTTCAGCAAGCCCCGGAACATACCAGGTTCCCGATGCCCTAAACCTGAGCTTTACCCACACCATTAGCAACCTTACCGTGAACGTCACCAACACCTCGTTGGTCTCTCCCGGTGCACAATGGTTGTTCTGTCCCAACAATACAACAGCACAAGGAATCAACTACGCCCACACATTTGCTGCCAGCGGAACCTATTGCGTTTGCCTTACCGCAAACAACGGCTGTGTTTCAGACACCCTTTGTGAAGACGTTACTGTTTGCGAAGACGTTATCGCAGATTTGTTGCCTTCCGTAAGCGGGCCTGTGGTTACCATCCCAAACAATGTCAGCGGGGCCGACTCCGTGGTCATCATTTTTGTGGGAACGGATACCACCATCAACCCCGTTTTCCCATACCAATATACCTACACAACTTTAGGTCCTAAAACCATTTGTATGTATGCCTACAACGATTGCGGTAAAAGCGATACAAGCTGTGTAGACATTACCATCAGCTCAACCCAGGGCCTCAACCCTTCAACAGATGGAGTACGCATTTCACCCAATCCGGCCAACCAAATGCTTTACATCACGGCAACCAACATGAAGAGCCTGCGCTTAATAAACATGACCGGACAAACAGTATTGCAACGGTATTTTGACGTTCCCAAAAAGGAAACAAATCTAGACCTGGAAAACCTGGCTAATGGAGTTTATATCCTTGAAATTCAGGCAGAACAAAAATCTTTCAACCAAAGATTGCTGATTCAGCACTAATCAAAACGAGTTCATTGAAGGGCTGCTCCATAACACGGGGCAGCCTTTTTTATGTTAGGAAATTATTATCCTGAAGCAGGGCACAGACATAGCTTTGGCATTGCCCAATTTGTGAAAATAATTTGCAATTAACACTTGCTTAAACAACCGGCTTTTAGTAATTTTATCTTTATGTTACCAAGTCGCATCCTTTTTGTTTTTTGTTTATTATCCAATATTAGTTTGCTTCAAGGCCAAATGCCAATGTTGCCTTTAAATGAGCCGGGCTCAAATTTATCTCTCGAGGCCTGGAACAAAGAAATGGTTGTAAAAAAGGAATTGCCGGACGCCTTTCGACGAATCTACCATTTGAACGACGGCAGGATAATCGCCCAGACTTCACGCACCGCCTTAAACTACAAAACCGGACAAGAAACCTGGGCCGAGGTTGTTGCTGTCCCAAACTCCGAAGACGGCAATCTGTTCTCCGCCACAAAACAATCCTTTCCGGTAACACTCGACTTAAACACCGGCTGGGGCAAAGTAGGACTCATGCGGTACAGAGCCCTCAGCGTATTGGGCAAGAAAATCCCCGGTTTAAAGCCGGGTACCGACCCTGCAATATTTGAACAGCAGGTTTCAGCAGGCATTATCCGAAAAACTGAATTCAAGCATAACGCCTTGAAAACTTCTGTTTTTTTGAACAATATTCCAACCGACATTCACGCTTGGACCATCCAAGAGCAATTCGAACTCCCGGCCGGAGCTAAGATTGTTCGCGACCAGGAAACCAAAGACCTGTTGCGCGTCGAATTAGAACAAAAGGTGATGGGTTTGGTTTATCCCGCCTGGCTTAAAGACGCCCAAGGTCAATATGCCCAAGCAGAGTACGAGTTTCAGGTTGATGGCAACCGGGTTTCATTAATAACCCTGCTGCCCAAAGATTGGATATTGGATCCAAGCCGAGTTTTTCCCGTCGAAATAGATCCATTGGTAACAGGTCCTACCTCAATCTTTGGCGGTGGTTTTATGCCCTCCTGCGATATCCCTAATTTTTACGTGGACAGCATTTTGGTTACCATACCCGCGATGGTTACTGTTACAGGTGCATTTGTTACCGGAAGCTATTTCGCAAGCCCATTTACCGGAGCCACCATGGCCAATGGTACCATGTTCTTTAGTTCAGCTTGCGGCAATACACCCCAATTAACCGTTGCGCCCCCCATCGGAAATACACCCGGAACTGCCTATTCTCAAATCAAGATTACCGAAGCCCCTTAACCTGTTGTTTGCCCTCGGCCTGTACAACCCAAACCTTTTGGGTAAAAATGCATATTGGCCGCAACATTGGTGGCCCTGGCTGCAATTACAGTTACATTTATTACGATATGAATTCACCCTGGCCCTTTTCGGTGTACATCGAAGGCAGAACAATTGAAACGGCCAACACAGGGTGGATTTTAACCCCCACAGAACAGTGCTCAGACGATTGCGAGGTGAAAATAAGGGCTTTCGCACGTTATGGCGTTCCTCCCTATTCTATAATTCATCCCTGGCTTCAAGGGGTTGAGTCTATGGGGAATCCCAATACAGGTTGCCAAACACCCCTGGTCAATAAAGAAGTTATCGCCACCCGCCCAAATTGCCCTGACTTTTGTGTGGAAAACCCCAACCTTCCTGTTCCTGCACCGGTGGTCCGAGATCAATGCAACAACGGAATTCAAGGATTTTCCTCAAAACAACTGTCAATTAAACCCACTCCAGAAATTTCGGTGTCTCCCGGCATAGTCGAAATTTGCAGCGGCGAAACGGCAAACATTTTGTTTGATGCTTGCCCCGACGGAGTGGATGTGAATTGGTCAGGCAATGGGTTTCAAGGGCAGAATCTTTTGGATACCACTATGGTAAATACAGGAAACGATACCCTAACCGTAGTTTATTCGGCTTCGGCTTCTTTGAATGGCTGTTCAGCTCCGCCTGCAAAGGCAACCATTCATACCTTCCCCCTGCCAAACGCTGCCATGATTTTGCCCGAAGTTGCCATCATTAATACGGATGTTCCATTATTGGATTCCTCAGATTACAGCGGCGGTCAGCCTCAATTCATTGAATGGCTGCTCCCCGGTGGAAGCACAGTAAGTGGAAGTCCGGCAACCTTCGCCTTTAGCAGTATTGGCGAACAGCAGGTTTGCCTGGTAGCCGTAACCAATTACGGATGCAGAGATACCATTTGCAAAACCATCATGATTATTCCTCCGGATGTGCCTTCTCCAAACGTAGTAACGCCTAACGCTGATGGAGAAAACGACGCACTCTCCTTTGAATACCTAAGTTTTTTCGGCCCCGCTCGCTTAACTGTTTTTAACCGCTGGGGCATCGTTGTTTATTCCAGCTCAGATTACCAAAACGATTGGATTCCAACCGTTACCGATGGAACCTATTTTTATGAGTTAATCTTGGCCGATGGCAAAACAAAAACAAGCACCCTGCTTGTTGTTCGGCCCTGAGGTTGGCAAAGTCAATCCGCTTTAATCCTTCCAAACCCCTCAATTCTTCATACCTTTAAGGCAAATTCCCTGCGTTCAATTCCGGCAAAAAATCAAAAATTATGAGCAGTCCATTGCAAGTGTATGCCGAAACAACCCCCAACCCTGCCACCATGAAATTTGTGGTTAATCTGCCTTTGCTACCCAATCAAAGTGCAGAATTCACAAGTCCCGAAATGGCAGGAACAGACGATTTAATCGGGGCTTTGTTTCGCTTTTCTTACATCAAATCCGTTTACATCGCCTCCAATTTTGTTACGCTGACAAAAATTGAAGGAGTTGAATGGTACGAATACATGAATGAAATCCGTACCTACATCCGCGATTTTTTGGAAGCAGGAAACCCCGTTATTACAAAAATGCCCCCTAAAAAGCAAGCAATCCAACCCCTGGGGCAAAACCCTTTACCCGAATCAGATGTGGACTCGAAAATTACAGAGATTCTAGACGAATACATTCGGCCTGCAGTGGAACAAGACGGGGGTGAAATTGCTTACCGAGGCTATAAAGAGGGTACAGTTTATGTGGCTATGCGAGGTTCCTGCGCCGGTTGTCCAAGTTCAACATTGACCCTGAAGGCCGGTATTGAGCAACTATTAAAACGTATGGTTCCCGGTGTTGAGCAGGTGGTCGCTGAAAACGATTTGGAAGTGGCCTAGCTTTTCACTGCATCCCGTCAGACTGTCTAATAACCCCCCTTTTCAACAATTCAATTGTTAGCAAATTTCAGTGAAGAAATGGCGGTTTTCTCCCTTAAAATCGCTATTTTTAATTATGAAATTTATCCAAGGAAAAACCCGAAACCAATGGGAGATGTATTGCCTGGATGTGCATGTCGATGCCGATAACGAAGTCCGCCTGATTGACCTGTTCGTGGATAGCTTGAACCTGTCCGAACTTGGTTTTAAGGACGATTTTGAGGAAAATGGTCGGCCGGCGTACAATCCCGCATCCTTGCTCCGCCTATTTATCTACGGCTACCTGAACCGCATCCGCTCCAGCCGCCAACTCGAAAAGGAATGCAAACGCAATCTGGAACTCATGTGGCTCATGCGTG
>Ga0214917_10000383_pt1 | contig 57976 bp, 55 predicted proteins | sample LL_1208_BB_MetaG_FD_177983 | JGI IMG/M metagenome (GOLD analysis project Ga0214917, IMG submission 177983) | Freshwater microbial communities from Lake Lanier, Atlanta, Georgia, United States - LL_1208_BB | ecosystem: Environmental > Aquatic > Freshwater > Lake | place: USA: Georgia | collected... | reverse complement strand
CCAAGGCCGCCGAACCAACTGCCGCCCCCGCTGAGCCCACCAAGGCTCCCGAACCGACCGCTGCTCCCGCTGAGCCGACCGCAACTGCTGAACCCGCTGCCCCAGCTTCGGATCCCAAGTCATTGAAGATCCTTTACTGGCAGGCTCCCACCGTGTTGAACCCCCACGTGTCATCAGGCACCAAGGACTTCGACGCTGCCACCGTCATTCTCGAGCCCTTGGCTCACTACAACGAGAAGGACGAATTGGTTCCTTACTTGGCCGAAGAGATTCCAACCATCGAAAATGGTGGCGTTGCTAAAGACGGCACCAGCGTGACGTGGAAGCTCAAAAAGGGTGTCAAGTGGTCAGATGGCACGGACTTCACGGCTGACGACGTAATCTTCACGTGGAAGTACGCTTCAGACCCCAAGACCGCCGCCACCACCAGCTCAAACTACACCATCATCAAAGACATCACGGCTGTTGATGCCAACACCGTGAAGATCACCTGGGCTGCCCCGACCCCGAACCCCTACGGTTCGTTCGTCAGCTACTCGGGTATGATTCTCCAAAAGAAGCAATTTGAGAACTGTATCGGTGAAAAGGCGTTGACCGATGCTGCTTGTCAGGCTGCCAATTTGAACCCAGTCGGCACCAATGCCTACATGTTGAAGGAATTCAAGCCAGGTGACACCGTTACCTACGTGAAGAGCCCAACATACCGCAACGCCGACAAGACCGCTTTTGACACCGTCGAAATCAAGGGTGGTGGTGATGCCACGACCGCTGGTAACGCCGTTTGTCAGACCGGTGAAGCCGACTACGCTTGGAACCTCCAAGTGCCGAAGGCTGCCCTCGAGCCAATTTTGGCCGGTGGCAAATGTCAACCAATCGCCGGTGGTTCGTTTGGTGTCGAGCGTATCGTCATCAACTTCTCGAACCCCGATGCTGCCTTGGGCAAGAAGCGTTCAGAGCCCGATCAGCCTCACCCATTCTTGACCAACGCCAAGGTGCGTCAAGCCATCAACATGGCCATCGATCGCAAGGCCATTGCTGAAAACCTCTATGGCCCAACCGGCGTTGCTAACTGCAACATCTTGGTTGTACCAGAATCAGTCAACAGCAAGAACACCAAGTGTGATCGTGACATCGAAGGCGCCAAGAAGTTGATGGACGAAGCCGGCTTCCCAGAAAAAGACGGCGCTCGCGTCGACAAAGATGGCAAGCCCTTGTCACTCTACTTCCAAACCTCGATCAACACCCTTCGCCAAGGCGAACAAGCCATCATCAAGAACAACTTGAAGGAACTCGGCATTGCCGTGAACCTCAAGGCTGTTGACGCTGGTGTCTTCTTCTCCGGTGATGTGGGCATCGACGACACCTTGAACAAGATGTATGTCGACATCCAAATGTACACCAACGGTCCTGACGGCACCGACTCCGCTGCCTACCTCGAAGGTTGGACCTGTGCCAAGGTGAACTCAGCTGCCAACAAGTGGAACGCTGGTAATGACGGTCGTTACTGCAACAAGGACTATGATGCCTTGTTCGCCAAGTACAAAGCCGAATTCGACACCACCAAGCGCACGGCGTTGGCCATCGAGTTGAACGACTTCTTGATCAACGACAACGCGGTTATTCCGTTGATCAACCGCCGCACGCCCAACGCCATCATCAATGGTCTCGTAGGCCCAACGTACAACACGTTTGACTCGGGCTTGTGGAACATCGATTCCTGGCACAAGTAAGCTTGTCCACGCGATGGAGGTTGGGAATATCCCAACCTCCATCATTTGCACCCTCTCCTCTTCCCCTTTTTTCTCTTTGAACACCGTGGAGGTCACTCCATGACCCAATACATTATTCGTAAGATTCTGGTTGCCTTCCCCACGCTATTAATCATTAGCGTGTTGATTTTTGCTGTATTAGCATTGGCACCAGGTGATCCGTTGGCGCAATTTGCCTTGAATCCAGCCATCCCGCAATCAACCCGCAATCGCATTCGTGAACAATTTGGCTTGGACAAACCGTGGTATGTACGCTACTACAAATGGGCCACGTCCATGACGCAGGGAGAATGGGGGTATTCGTTCTCGTCAAAATCCCCTGTCATTAACATTGTGATGCAACGCATCCCGCAGACCTTGCAAGTCGTTGGTATCTCGTATTTAATTGCAATTTTGATTGCGATACCAATCGGGGTTATTTCGGCAGTGAGACAGTATACGTTGTTTGACCAAGTCGCGACATTTATATCGTTTATTGGCGGTTCTTTGCCCTCGTTTTTTACGGGGCTTTCCTTCATGTTGATTTTTGCAATCCAGTTGCACTGGTTTCCGATTGTGTATAGCACGACATTAAAAATCACGGATTTTGTCACGTTCAAGCAAGCCATTAATCAGATGGTGCTCCCGGTATTAGTGCTCGTCGTCCAACAAACCGCTTCGCTAACCCGGTTTATGCGCTCATCGATGCTCGATAATTTACCCCTCGACTATGTACGTACTGCCCGCGCCAAAGGGTTGAATGACTGGACGGTGATTACCCGTCACGTGGTCGTGAACAGTATCATCCCCGTCATCACGTTGGTGGCTCTCGGTATCCCAGGGATTTTCGCCGGTGCAATCATCACCGAGAATCTATTCCGCGTCAATGGACTTGGTCAGCTTTTGGTGACCTCCATCCAAAACTCTGACACCCCTGTGGTGATGGCGCTTTCGTTTATCTTCTCGATTTTGGTGGTTATTTTCAATGTGATTGCCGACATCATGTATGGTGTCTTTGATCCACGGGTCAAGTACAACTAAGCACTGAATAAGTGGAAGGTATCCTTTATGGCTGTAAACGCTGCGGATACAACAGCGAGTCAAATCGCCGAATTAGCCAACAAAAAACCTCGTACGTTGTGGGGTGATGCGTGGCGCCGGTTTCAACGGCATCGATTAGCTATTTTTGGCTCTATTGTAATCTTAATTATTACGGTTGGGGTGATTATTGGACCCTATGTATGGAAGGTCAGTCGCGAAGATCTCGACTTTACCGCCATCATGAGTTCACCAGTGAGTACGCATCCATTTGGTACTGACGAGCTCGGGCGTGACCAATTTGCGCGGGCCTTGTATGGTGGGCGTATCTCGATGTCGGTCGGCTTTACTGCCATGCTGATCGCGGTATCGTTGGGTACTTTGATTGGTGCCGTGTCGGGGTATCTCGGTGGCTATGTCGACGAAGTGTTGACCTTTATCACCAATTTGTTTTTGTCATTACCGACATTGCCGCTGTTACTCTTGACCGTCTATTTGTTTCGCGATGCGGTGACTGCCAAGTTAGGGCTTGAATTTGGGATGTTTGTGATTGTGGTGGTGATGGTTGGTGTGCTGGCGTGGATGCAGACGGCGCGGATTGTGCGGGCGCAGTTTATTTCGCTCAAACAAAAAGAATTTGTCGAAGCGGCGGTTTGTTTGGGTGTCAAACGCACCGACATTATGTTTCGCCATATTTTGCCCAATGCCATAAGCCCGATTATTGTGGCAGCCACGCTCGAAATCGGTAATGCGATTTTGAGCGAATCGACCCTCTCATTCCTTGGTATCGGCTTCCCACCCGACACCCCCACATGGGGCCGCTTGGTGACCGACGGCAGTCAGTTTTTGCAGACGGCCGCGCATCTTGCGTTGATTCCTGCCGCCCTGATTTTTATTACCGTACTCAGTATTAACTTCATGGGTGACGGCTTGCGCGATGCGCTCGACCCCCGCTCACGCCTCTAGGATGGTCATGCAATCACTCCGTATTGCAATGCTTGCGCCCTTCGGTATTACACCGAAGGGCACGCTTTTGGCCCGAATGCTCCCGCTTGCCAATGCTTTGGCCCAAGCGGGGCACGTGGTGCATATCATCGCGCCCCCCATCCACAATCCCCAAGACGCCGGTACGACTGTCGTCCATGGCGCAACCCCCGTCACCCATACGCGGGCGCCGACGTGGCCGAGTGTGGCTGGTGTTGCCCAGCAGAGCCTCGCGTTGTGGCGTGGTGCGCTACAGTGTCGTCCCGACCTGATTCATCTCTTCAAACCCAAAGGGCAGGCAGGCCTCGCCGCCCACTACGGACGGATGGTCGCCCCCCACATCCCATTGGTTGTCGATTGTGACGATCGTGAAGGCCGTGGTGGCTGGAATGACCAGCTAGCATACCCTGCCAGCGCCAAAGCGTTGTTTGCGTGGCAAGAAGGTCGCTTGCCGCAAATCGCCCAGAGCGTGACGGTGGCGAGTCGCACCCTCGAAGGGTTGGTGTGGGCCCAAGGGGTGGCGCGTGAGCGGGTCTTTTATCTGCCCAATGCGGCTGACCTTGGGCATACTCCGCCCCCCAGCCTGCGCACACCGGCGCGCTTGGTGGTATACACGCGCTTCTGGGAATTCCGTCTCGATGATTTGATTGCAACCATGCGCATTGTGGTCACTACTCGACCTGACGTACAATTGACGCTGATTGGCAGTGGGGAGCACGGCGAAGAGCATCAATTACGCGCATTCGCGCACGCAGTGGGGATTTTGCCGCATTTCGACATACGAGGGTGGATGCAACCTCGCGATATTCCGGCAGTCTTGGCGCAGGCAGGTATTGCATTAGTGCCCGTCGACGACACCTTGATCAATCGGGCTCGCTGCTCGGCCAAACTCCTCGAATTACTGGCGGCAGGCTTGCCTGTGGTGGGGAATGACGTAGGCGAAATGCGCACGTTTGTGCAGACTGGCGTCAATGGCATCCTTACGCCCCCGCGCCAGCCCCACGCTCTGGCAGACGCAGTACTAGGACTGTTGGCCGACCAGCCTCGCTGGCGAGCGATGCAACAGGCTGCCTACCACAGCGCACAACAACACACTTGGCAGAGCCGCATCAGTGCCGTCGAATCGGCGTATGCCGCCGCCTTATAACAAGGCCAGCCCAATCAACATCGCAATGACGGCGCAGGCAATAAATAAGCCTTGGTCGCGGAGGTCACGCCACTGAAAACCGCCACGCGCGGGTGTTTCGTAGCGTACCCCGCGCCAATAGGTGACGGTGCCGATGCGTTGCTGTTGACGCAGGCGTTGAATAATGACCACGATATGTCCGATGCCGACCGCTACTAATGCCACGCCCATGATACGTGCCGGAACAATATGATTGGCGGCAACCAGCAATAAACCAAGGGTGGCGAGTGGCCAGCGCCAGACCGGCGCAATTGAGATACGATTCATAACAACGCTTCTCCAACATACGTTGCCGTTAGGGCAAATGACTACAGTATAATAACGCTATCACGGTAAGTTTTGTGCTCTAAAGGCGCGCATGATGACACAATCCTCAGATAATTCACCAACACTATACCAAAGTTTGCGCGGCTTGTTGGGGCATATGCTTCGTGCACTCCTGTGGGTCGCCATGGTAGTCACAATCTATATTGGTATCGTGGCCTACTTTGTCATCCGCCAAAGCCAAGATGACCATACCCAAACGGCCGATGCCGCTATCGTGCTCGGGGCAGCGGTGTGGGTGGGGAATCCCTCGCCGGTCCTCAAAGCACGCCTCGACCGTGCATTGACGCTGTATCAACAAAAAATCGTTGCCACGATTATTGTCACTGGTGGCATTGGCACCGGCGACAATATGTCTGAAGCAGACGCCGGTGCCCAATATCTTGAGGCGCATGGTGTGCCTGTGACGGCTATTTTGAAAGAAACAAATGGGCGTTCGACATATCAAAGCCTGAAAGCCGCCGCTGCAATTGCCCAAACCAATAACATTCACAGCGTATTGATCGTCAGCGATGCATTCCATATGTTGCGCTCACTCAAAATGGCTGGTGACCTAGGGTTCACCGCCTATGCAGCACCGATTACGCCTGCTACAGGCGTCACTGCGGTTATTCATACCTGGCAATACATCCTGCGTGAAGCCGTTGCATATACGGCGTATTTGTTTACTAATCAATGAAATACCACGAAAATTCGCATCGCCGCGCAAGTGCAAATGCCCTCAATGCCCCCGCCTTGATGGCAGTGGGGATAAGGCGTGCATGCGCTTAGCCATTGAGTGCCTGTCTATTAACAACCGACCGTGGTGTGACACCGGTGAGCATACGGGCAATTTCGTGGGCGGCAAATTGTTGTAAGCGCACCAATGAATCTTCGGAATACCAAGCAATATGACAGGTGAGCAGGCAATTGGGTGCCGTGCGCAAGGGGTGATCGGTCGGCATTGGCTCAACATCGAGTACATCTAACGCTGCCCCAGCGATTTGGCCTGTCAGCAAGGCCGCTGCCAAATCGGCGCTATGCACCACCCCGCCGCGAGCCGTGTTGATGAGGTAGGCGCTGTTTTTCATTTTTGATAGGGTTATGGCGCGCACAAAATGACGTGTTTGGTCGTTGAGTGGCAAATGCACACAAATGATGTCGCTGGTGGCAAATACTGTTTCGGCTGATACGCCTGTGACATGGTGTGCCGCAAACACATCCGCGGTGACGTAGGGGTCGTAGGCTTGGACCTGCATGTTAAAGGCTTGGGCACGCTTGGCAACTTCTTTGGCGATATTGCCAAAGCCCAACAACCCTACTTGTTTGGCGGCTAACCCCATGATGGGATGGAAGGTGTTGTCGTTCCAACGACCAGCCTCGACATCGTTGACAATCGCTGGGATTTTGCGCACCAGCGCCAACAGCAACGCTAATGTGTGATCTGCCACTTCTTGGACGCCATAATCGGGGACATTCACAACCATTACGCCATGCTCCGTCGCCGCTGCCACATCCACACTGTCATAACCCACCCCATAACGCACAATCATCTTGAGGTTGGGCAAGGCGGCAAAAACGTCGCGGGTGATTGGGGCATATTGGTTGAGTAAGGCCACTGCATCACCACATTGGGCGATGACATCAGCGGCAGTACGACATTGACGTCCAATTACGCTACATCCGAGAGGTTCCAAAATAGTCCGCTCGTGGTCAAGATGGGCATAGGTATAGTCGGTGACATAGACATTTGGCATGAGTCTCTGCTTTCTCCAAAATCAGTAAGCGGTAATGCTATTATCGTCGTATTTGCAAGGGGTGGGCACCTTTGCTGGTTACGATTGGGTAACTCGTTCACCGTGTATCACGCTGATTGTGGCGATTTTTTTGGAAAAAGCGGATTAATATGCGGAATTTGTGTGGGTTTTGGGATATCGCTGTGGTGATGTCTTTGGGTTGTGTTATTTGGCATTGGGTTGCGAAAACAACCAGTTTCGTGTAGTATAAAAAAGTATTTGCAGAGTACAAGCATGAAGTGAGGGTAATCTGATGCGCAAATATATTATCCGACATATTGATAACATTATTTTTTCAATTATTGTTTTCTTTTTACTTTTTGTGGTTGCATTCCCGATATTTACTACACAATTTAATGAATATCCATTTACTGCCAACGATGCCTTTTCGGGTTTTGGTGGGGTTGAGTCGTTTGTGAATCATGAGACCGCCAAAATTGAGCAGTTCCGTTGGAGTGGGACATCGAGTCAGATTGTGTTTCGTAAACAGTGGTTTGATTATTATCAGCTTGGATGTCAGGCCAAACAAATTACCTCGTTACTTGTGTATGCGCCTGGGCAACAACAAACAACCATGTCGATTGCTGGGGTAAAAGCCAAAATCGATGATCGCCCTCGGCATATGCAATTGTTGCAATGTCTCGACGACCAGATCAACATTACCAGTAGTTCGAGTTTTAAGCCGACGAGTACAGAAACGCGCGACATCACGTTTGCAATCAAAGTAGTAACACGTGACGTATACCCCGTATATGTGCGCAAATACACCCAATGGGTGATTGCGGCGGTAGTTAGTCTGGCATTTGTAGTATTGAGTTACATAAATTTATGGCTAATCGATGGGCGTCCTAAATTTTCACATGCGTTGCTCGTCTCATTGTTGATGCTCGTGTATTGGCGTCAATTCAATGACGTCAGCATAGAGCTGTTGCCATTGCTGGTCGGGTGCATCGTTACGACTTTGGTGTTGAAGCCGCAAATCAGTGTGCGTAATCTGCGGTGGTTATTTTGGTTCCTTATTTTCGCAGTGCCATTGTGGCGTATTGGCATGATGTGGTGGCATGCAGGCACTGATTGGGATCTTACGATTTTTCCCGTTAGTACTGTTTCTGTAATTCCAATGGTATATCAACCATATTGGTTATGGTTTTGTATCGTGGTGAGTGCACAAATCTTGGCTTGGGTGAAATCACCAGCTACACAAGTCGATCGCATCTGGTGGGTCGTGTTGATTGCGATGTCGATTATGTTGCAGCGGATGGTAGGGTATTGGGTCGTGAATGGGTGGCAAAATACCATCAGTATTAGTGACATTGATAGTTGGTCGGCATTGTGGAATTTCCTTGCCACCCTGCGTATTGCGATACCGCCAGTTTTGTTGGTAATCGAGTATGCGATTCGCGATTACCCAGTGCTTCAAGTGGTCTACGGATGGTGTATCCCAATGATTGTGATTACGGTATGCATGATGTTGCAGATTGGGAGTGCGACCACACAATGGTACAACCGGATGATTCGTATCATCCTGACAATGTTGTTACTAACAATTGTGATGATAATCAAAGGGACGCAAAATTTCTTTATTTACGATGTGCTTACGGGATTTTGTTTAATTGTCTTTTTTCAGTTATGGCGCCAGCAAAGATACACCCCTGTGCATTTAGTGGTGATGGGATTGGTCCTTGTCGCATTTGATATGTTACGGCCGTTTACGATGTTGTTTACCCCCTTTTTAGCGGCGTTAGTGATGTATGATATATACAAAAAACATGGTTGGCAACGAATTATATACTTTAGTGTGCCATTGCTGATTATTGTGGTATGGCATTTTAATCATATATTTGTGTTGGGGCAGTTAAGTTGGAGTAATCATGCAGGATTCAATATTTGTCATGCGTGGCAGTGCCCTCCGATTCCGTTGCTTCCCGAACATGTAGGATTAAATCGTGCGATGTGGGATTATATCAACACGCAGACCCATCAAGACAACAGTCAACGATTGTTGGCGTGGTTTGTGCAGTATCTACAAGCAAACCCAGGGGTGATTTTGCCGACACTGACGCGGTTATTGCAAAACAATCTGGTTATTACGCGTACATCACTCGAAGTCATTCATCCAGTTGTGGCGGCACTATTTACGCTGTTTTATGTGGTGGGATTCGTGTTGCAAGGCGTGGTGGTGGTGTATGGCATTGTGTCGATGCGAGCGCAATCGTTTTGGGTATGGATGCGTGACCCCCAACATATCTTTTTTTGGTATGCAGTCGTGTTGTGGTGTATGTTTGTGATTACCACAGTCACTGAATCTGGTGAAAACTATCGGTGGATGATTGGTTTTGTCCTCGTGCTCGGTTATTTACCGGATAGTGTGTATGAGATGGTGAATGTGTTGGTGACGCGATGCAACGCATGGGTACATCACCGCGTGCAATTGGTGCGTGTACCTCACAATGAATCGTAAATCCATGCTATAATCAGCATGTCAATTGAACGTATGGGGCTATGACACGCATCCGCGAAGACCCACCTTCAGCACACCGATTACGGTAGCACCTGGCAAGATGTGCGGTTTGGTTCATACGGTGGAATGGTCGCAGTGGGGTGAGACCAACGGGATTGGCTTAGAGTTGTTGTATATACGGGCGTATGTCTCGTAACTGTCCAATTGGTGGACAGAGGAGTGAAGCGAATGCGTGTGAAGTTGTTTGTGGGTAACTTGCCATGGCGGATGACCAATGATGAATTGAGCGATACGTTTGCTCCTCATGGCCAAGTACTCAATGCTCGAATTGTGATTGATCGCGACACCCAACGCTCACGGGGCTTTGGCTTCGTGGAAATGGAAGTCGACAATGTGGAAGATGTGATTCAGGCCACCAATGGTCTCGAAACGTTTGGTCGCCCTCTTCGCGTCAACGAGTCGGACGAGAAGCCTGGTTTTGACCGTCCCCGTCGCGGTTCCCGCGATGATAATCGCTACTAAATCACGCTAATTACCACGGTGGGGAGTGGCCAGGGTGCGCCTCTTCCCACCGTGTTTTTTTATGCGCCATACTGCTTTTTTATCAACACTAACCGCAAAACCCGTTTACAATGGGGGCGTTCGTTTCTATTGTTCGAGGAGTGGATCATGCAGATGACTCGACTTGGTCGTACGGGGCTACATGTAAGTGAAGTGTGTCTGGGCACAATGACGTTTGGGAATCAAGCCGATGAAGCCACGTCACATGCCATCCTTGATGTGGCTGTCAATCATGGGATTACTTTCATTGACACCGCAGATGTCTACCCACTTGGGGGCGACTTCAGTAGCGTGGGGCGTACCGAAGCAATCATTGGTACGTGGCTCAAGGCCCGTGGCAACCGCCACGACCTCGTGCTGGCCACCAAATGTCGTGGTGCGATGGCGCCGGGTGCGAATAACGAAGGATTGTCCCGCAAACACATCATGGCGGCTTGTGATGCCAGCCTCAAACGGTTGGGAGTGGATTACATTGACTTGTATCAATTCCACGCCCCCGACCCCGATACCCCGATTGCCGAATCACTTGCAGCCCTCACCGACTTGGTGCGCGCTGGCAAAGTGCGCTATGTCGGTTGCTCAAACTTCGCCGCGTGGCAAATCATGCAAGCGCTCTGGACTAGCGATCAGCGTCAGTTGGCGACATTTGTGTCGCTCCAACCACGCTACAACATGCTGTTTCGCATGATTGAAGACGAAATTTTGCCGGTTGCCCGGCAATATGGCCTCGGCGTTATCCCCTACAACCCCCTCGCCGGTGGGATGTTGACTGGGCGCTATATCAATCAGCGTGCCGTGCAACCTGGGACGCGTTTTACCCTCAACAATAGTGGCGAGCTTTACCGCAAACGCTACTGGAACGACATGGTGCACGATGTCGTTGCGGATTTGCATGGCTACTTTAGTGACCGCGGGATGTCGTTGACGCATGCCGCCTTGGCGTGGGTGCGCGCCCAAGCCGGCATCACTGCGCCGATCATCGGTGCCAGTCGCCCCGAACAACTCGCCGAATCACTGGCCGGGCTTGATGTGGTGCTTGATGCCGACGCCATGGCCAAATGTAACGATGCCTGGTTTGAATTGCCCCGCGAGCGTGACCTCAGCGTGGCTCGGCGCTAATACATGTTGGTAGATAAAAAGAACCGTGATGGCAAGTACACCATCACGGTTTTTTTGTGTATTTACACAAACGGATTGGCACTGGGGGTCAAAATCAACTCGGGGATGGTGGCGCGCGGGGCCAAGCTGGCGACAAATTGCACCACTTGCGCCACATCGTCGGCTTGGAGCATGGCGGCGCGGCGCTCGGCACTCACCGGTGCGGGGCGTTTGTCGATAAGGGGGGTATCGACTTCGCCAGGGTGAATCATCGTCGCCCGCACGCCGTGTGGTGCCTCTTCTTGAGCCAATGTGCGCACAAAGGCACTCAGCCCACTTTTGGCGGCGTTGTACGAGGCACCACCGAGGCTACTCGGGCGGGGCACCGACGTCGATCCGATGGCAATGATGACCCCTTGGGCGTGCCGTACCATCGGCAATGATTGACTGATGAGGTGAAATGCACCGTTGAGGTTGGTATCGAGCATCATCTGCCATGCGGCCGCCGTAAGCTGAGCCATGGTACGCTCAGGTAAATTGGTGCCGGCAGCACTAACCAGTACATCGATGCGCCCATGCATGAATTCCACTTGGGCGATGGCGGTGGCGACAGCCTGTGGATCGGTGACATCACATGGGATGACTACGCCGCGGTCGAGGCATTGCCGCGCTACTTCTTTCAGTGCTTCGGCACGGCGCCCAAGTAATACGACGGTGGCACCGGCGGCGGCGAAGCGCACCGCACAGGCCGCTCCGATGCCACTGCCAGCCCCACTAATGACGACGATTTGGTTCATGGTGTGTACTCCCGCACGCCGGATGCGTGTTGACAGAACGAAATAGTACCGGTTATTTCCGCTGGTGGGCATAAACCGACACATGGGCAGTGCTTTGAGCATCAAACGGTGTTTGTTGCCAGTTGGCAAAACGTTGGACGAGTTGCAAACCGGCCATGCGTGCCATCAAATCCATTTCGCCAGGGGTAATCAGGCGGCAGACGATGGGTTGCATGCTGATGCCGCTTGGCGAGATGTGGACGTGATTTTCAATCAAATGTTGACTGACCGGATCATAGCGCGCCACATCAAACATCACCGAGTCGAGATTGACCTGCTCGGCATGCACATAATCCGATTTGCCACTGGGCATCCAAGCGTGTGGCAAGGCGGTTTCGACCACAAATACGCCATCGTCAGTGATATGTTGCGCTGCATTGGCAAAGCAGCGAATCTGGTCATCGGCGGTCAATAAATTAAAAATAGTATTAAAGACCAGATAGACTAGCCCATAGCGTTGCCCCATCTGCACGCGACTCATATCACCGTGGACGACGCGGATGGCATCACCGCCGAACTTGGCTTGCAGGCGGGCAATCATGGCCGGCGATAACTCGATACCGTCGACGGTCATCCCACTGGCTGCCAATGGTAGCGCGATTCGCCCAGTGCCAATGGCAAACTCGAGTGCGGTTGGCTGGGGCGCGATGGTGTGTAAAAATTGTACGGCGGCGGATTCGTCACCCCGTGGCTGGTCATCGTAGCGAGCCGCCACCGCTGCCCCAAAACTATTCGCTGGGTCAAATCCCTGCATCACTGTTCCTTTTTGCTACCAGTGCATGGTGACGGCCAAAAACTCGTCGCGCTTGACGCGCAAGCCTTCATACATCTCGGGGGCGTTTTCGGCATGGACATGGTGGGTAATCATGTTTTTGAGCGACAATTTCCCCGCTGCGGCGAAATGGGCCAACAACGGCAAGGCGCGGTCGCGGGTGAAGGGGAAGTGGTCGCGTACCGTGGTGCCGATGGCACTGCCGTGGGCACCAGTAATCGTCACCGAGCGTCCGTGCAGATCCCAGTACGAATCGAAGTTTTGGATGATGCCACGGGGACTCCCCACCAACACCACCTGACCACCGTCACACACTAGTTTCAAGGCATCTTGGAGGGCAGCCGGCACGCCCGTGGCATCGACCACCACATCGGCACGTCGCCCCAACAGCGCTTGGATTTGGGCGGCTCCATCACCGTTGCTGGGGTCAATGGTACGGACGCCATAGACTTGCTCGGCCCAAGCGCGCCGTTGGGCGATGGCATCGACGCCGATAATCGGGTAGGCGCCGGCGGCAGCATACAACCGCGTGGCGATTTGACCAATCATGCCCATCCCGAGGATGGCCACTGCCTGCCCCAAAATTCGTTGTGATTGTACCAACGCCGTAAACGGGAAGCGCGCCAATGAGAGCATGGCGGCGTCTGGGGCAGGGACGTGGGCCGCAATCGGCCAGATGTCGGCATCGGGGCCGACATCGACCACCGCATAGCTCTCGTGCCGTCCCGGCCAAATCACGCGGTCCCCTGCTTTGAATTGGGTAACCCCAGCACCTACCGCCACAATGTGGCCAACGGCACTATAGCCGGGCACAAAGGGGAATTTGGCCCACAAGTTGGAGGGGTCTTTGAGCCATTGATGGATGCCGGTATAGATTGCCAGCTCGGTGCCGGCACTAATCCCACTCGCTTCGGTGGCAATCACCACCTGATTGGCACCAGCTGCAGGGACATCATATTCGACGAGTTCGACAGTGAACTCTTTGGGCATTACGACGCGTAAACCACGGGTCATCACAATCTCCTTCATCACAATTCGCACTGCGGCTATTGGGCGGTCCAGCCACCATCGACGACCAAGTCGGCACCGGTCATAAATGCCGAGGCGTCGGATGCGAGGAACAAAATCGGTCCTTCGAGGTCGCGCAAATTGCCCCACCGCCCAATCGGTAAGCGGTCGATGAACCATTGGTAGGCGGCCGGGTTATTGAGGATGGGTTGGTTCATGTCGGTGGCAAAGGGACCCGGGCACAAGGCATTGACGGTCACGCCTTGACTCGCCCATTCGAGTGCCAAGGTGCGGGTCAATTGGATGACGCCACCCTTGGCGGCGGTGTAGGGCGCGCGTTCAGCGAGACCGACGTTGCCCAGCATCGAGCTAATGTTGATGACGCGCCCCCAACCCCGCGCAAGCATTTGCGGGGCCAAGGCGCGCGCACAATAAAACGGTGCCGAGAGATTTAAGCGAATCAACTCGTCCCATTTTTCGATGGGGTAGTCTATGGCAGGTTTGCGCAAATTGACTCCAGCGCTATTGACCAAAATGTCGACGCGCCCAACCGCCGCCGCCATTGCCTCGACTTGGGCATGGTCGCTGACGTCGGCGGTGTAGATGGTGGCATTGCGGCCAGTAGCGGCATGAATTTGGTCAGCAAGGGCGTGGAGTGGCTCGGCACGTCGCCCCACCAAAATCACGTCGGCACCCGCCGCTGCCAGTGTGTGCGCAAAGACCTCACCGAGACCGCCAGAGGCGCCGGTAATTAAGGCAACCCGCCCATCGAGGCGGAACAAATCAAATGGGTTGGTCATCGCATATTCCCTTTGGTGGTTGCTATCAAGGTGCGTAAATGGGCGACGCTCTGGGTAAATTGCGTTTCTTCGTAGATGCCTAGAGCCAATTCGTCTGCGTCGCGTTCCCACGGTGTCCGCCAATCATCACGCGCATTGCTGACATGCTGTGCAGCAAACGCCAACAATGGGCGCAGGGCGTCGAGGCCATATGCCGTGGGGTAGCCTTGCCACCATTCGGGTTCAAACACACGAATGTGGCGCGCATTAATCGCCGCTAATTCAATGTTGCAGGTAGCTGTGGGGGCATGGGTGGCGAGTACATCAAACAAGCTAGGCAGATCAAGTACCCCTTGCCCAAGGGCACTGCGGACCAACAAATAGCCGTGATTGGTCAAGTAGAAAAAATAGTCCTTGAGGTGCACGTTGACGATACGATGTCCTAACGCCTGTGCAAAGGTAATCGGGTCTTCGGCTACTGCCAGCGGGTTGACGGCATCGAGGGTGACGCCGATATGTGCGCCGCCTACTTCGTCGCAAATGCGGATCAAGTCGGCACTATTGAGGTCTTGGTGATTTTCGGGGGCAATGATTACGTTGTATTGCTCGGCCAGCGGGCGCATTTTTTGCAATACGGCGATTTGCTTGGCAAGATGCGCTTCCCAGCCACCAGGGAAGGTCGCCCGAGCCCCTTCGAGCATGCCGCTGAGCATGACCCGTGCCACCGGCGCCCTCAGGGCGGCGGCTGCCGGGATCAACGCAGCCAACATTGCTTCATCGATTACCGCACCGTCAAGCACAATTGCAATCCCCAATGAATCAGCACGCTTGCGGAATTCTTTGAGGCCATGGGGGGTACGATCTTTGATGATGTCGAGGGGAATTTCGACAGTTGCTAGGTTATGGTAGGCCGCTAATTCGAGTAGGGCGTGGGCATCGTATGGTCGCGGGCAGGCGCGTGGGGTACCGGCACCGGCAAAGCCACAGCGCCACGGGAAGCTATAGGCAGCGAGCCCAATCGGATTTTGTCCGATATGCATTGACATGTAGTACACCTCTAATATCAGCAACAGCGTGGTGCACAATCTTGAACCACCTGCGTGTGCTATTTATTCGATATTTCCATTGGGGCGCAATACCGCTTTGGGAATGGCTAATTCTTCCATGGCCATGAAGCCTTCATGCCAATCCAGCAAATCAAACTCTGTCACCAGTGGTGCCACATTGAGTTGGCCGGTGCCCATCAACGCCAGGATGCGCTCCCAAGTGCCATGTAAGTGACTAAATGACCCTTGGAGCGTGGCGGCTTTGGCAACCAAGCGGTCGATGCTAAAGCCGACTGGCGCCGGCCCCCAGCCGATTTTGGTGATTTGCCCATTGGGGCGTACCATATCGAGGCTCTGGTCGAGGGTTTTTGAGACACCGACTGCATCAACCACGAGATGGGCACCATAGCCATCACCGGCATTCCGTACGGCACTCACGACATCTTGCTCGTCACCGATTAGCACGTCATCGGCGCCCATCTGTTTGGCGAGTGCAAGGCGATTGCCATCACGGCGTAGGCCGACCACGCTAATCCGCGCTACCCCGGCCAAGCGTAATACTGCAATACACATGAGGCCAATTGGGCCAGGCCCCATCACCACCACGTGATCAGCTGGGCGGGGGCGACTTTTTTCGATGATGGCGTTGTAGGCCACACAACCAGGCTCGGTAAGCGAAGCATGACTCATCGGTACATGGGCGGGGATGCGGTGCAAAATCCCAGGGCGGCTGATGACATAATTGGCCATGGCACCATCGGCACCAAAGCCAAAGCCTTTGCGGTCAGGGCAGACGTTGTATTGACCGGCTCGGCAGTAGGGGCAGATACCACACACCCACGACGCTGTCTCAGATACTACGCGTTCACCGACAGCAAATTCGGTCACGCCCGCACCGACTGCAGCAATCACCCCCGAAAATTCGTGGCCGAGGATACGCGGGCCCGGCATTTGGTGATTATCACCTTGCCAGACATGGATGTCGGTACCGCACACCCCCACTGCTCCCACCTTCATCAATACTTGGCCTGCTTCAGGCGCGGGGACGGTAACTTCTTCGATTTGGGTGCGCTCGCGTGGCCCACGATAAACGAGCCCCTGCATCGTTGCACTGCTCATAGCGGTTATCCTTTTGTCTGCAAAAAGTGGTCTGTGCGGCGATTATAGCACGGAGCTCCGTGCCTGTAATACGCACACTGCGTTTGATTTGCGTAATAATCGTGGTTTGCATTGCAATTGCTGGTAGGCGAATTTTTGGGGTGCTTCGTTGCTCCCCTATTTGCCATTAATTCGTGTGTGGCCATACCCGCAATTCAATGGTGACCGGTTCTTCAGCGGTAAATTGGGCCACGAGTTGTCCTGGCGCACTGGTATAAGGGATGGTAAATGCGACGCGCCCTACGATGCGTTGCCCAGGATTAATTATTTTGTAGGTTAATGAGTTCTTCATTTGGGTGGTTACTTTGTCACTTTCGTGCCACCCACCTTCGAGATCAATCACCGATAAATCTGCAAAGTGGACGCGACATGGCGCACCGCCACTGCTCCGGTTGTTGATTACCGTCACTGTTCCGACTACGTATTTGGTGTTTCGAGGTGCCTTTTGCGCTTTTATTTGATCGGTATAAGTGAATTGATTGACGACGACAATGATTGGGGCCGCGTCATTGCTATTCCAATAGCCGACAGGCGGCATGTTGTTGCGGAACCACAACAAGTCGGTAGTTGGTAAAATCCCTTTGGTATTGAGATACTCATTTACGACAAATGGGGTGGCCGTGGGTACGGCGGTGCTCGCCAATGGTGCTGGTGTCCGTGTTGGCGATGTTGTTACATATTGTGTTGATTCTGATCCTAATAGTCCTAATTGTACTTTGTAGGGGGCAGGATTCTCAGGGTGGTATTCGAAGCGGGCACGCTCAAACAATTGCACTCGATACGATTGTCCGCTAATGGTAGCAGTGTAGACTCCGGTAATGGGTAATCCAAACAAGGTCGTGTTTTCGGTGAATGTGAACGGCCCCCGTCCATTGGATGAAATGCCGTGGCTCCGCCAATACGCATAAAATTCCCCACACACGTATTGTTGGGTGGTGGCAAACCACAGACAATCGCTACGGGTTGATTTGGCTACTCCTGCGCTATCGACTTCGTTGCTATTCCCCGCTGCGGCAACCCGCGCTCCAGTCGTTTGCAACAAATAATCGCTCCCCAATAGCCCTAATTGGATGTCATATGGGGCGGGGGTATTGGGATGTAATTCTATTCGATTGCGTTCAAATAACTGGCTACTCACTGGTGCGCCATCAACCGTGCTCTGTGTTTGCGGGCCAATAGGTAGTCCAAATAGTGCCAGCCCGCCGTGTGCTTCCCAGTAGCTTTGGATGGCCCCGTCAATGCAATACCCTGTTTCGCTAAAACAGCGCGCCGTCGCATAGGTCGGTGTGAACCATAACCCACTGAGCACGAGACATATGCAGATACAATATAAGCCGAAGCGCATTTGGGTCCCTCCTGTTTTTGAGTGTTCCTACAATTGATAGTATTTTAACGCTTTTTGCCGAATTGTACAAACATAAAATTAAAAAATGTTTACAAAATTGTGTCAATTATGCATGGTATGTAGGCGATTAACCGCGCTTTGGTTTTGCGAGAGCATAGCGGCATGGGTTGGTGACATACGCAAAAACCACCCCGATGGGGTGGCGTGTGGTGGGCGATAGTGGGCTCGAACCACCGACCTCATCCGTGTGAAGGATGCGCTCTGGCCAACTGAGCTAATCGCCCAAACAATGTGTTGCATTGTAGCATAGCGTCATCAGAATTGCAACCCAACTCACCGCGGTCCAACGGGACAACAGGGTGCCGCCAACACTTGACGAAATTGTTGATTCGATGTAGCATAAGGTCACATTCATTGGTGAAAGTAATAAACATGACACGGCATGTGCAGCTCTGCAACAACTCTTATGAGTATTACTTTACCGGCTCACAACTGAGACCGGTCTCTTCGCCATGATGACCCCACGATAGCAACGTGAATACCGGCGAGAGGCACCAGCCTCCGCCGGTTTTGTTTTGCTGTGATTGGGCAACGATGCACACAAATATGGAGCTGCAGTCACCGAATAGCTGAGAAGGGAGCAACAAATGACGATTGCCTGTCGTGGTGTGCGTGGTGCGATTACGTGTAATGCCAATACGCGTGATGCTATTTTGGCGGCAACGACCGAACTTTTGCAGGCAGTCATTGCTGCCAATGGCATTGTTGCAGCCGATGTGGCAAGCGTCTGGTTTACCACGACCGCCGATTTATATGCCGAATTCCCCGCTGTGGCAGCTCGCCACATCGGTTGGACTGACACTGCCTTGATGTGTACCCACGAGATGAATATCCCCGGCAGTCTGCAATCGTGTATTCGCCTCATCATCCACTGGAATACGCCCCGCGCACAATCCGAGATTACCCATGTGTATCTTGGTGGCGCGACTGTACTTCGCCCTGATCGGGCACCACGTCCATAAGGTTATTTGATTATATAAGGAGCTCAATCATGGTTGTCATCATGCAAAACGCCGCCCTCAAAGAAGACCTCGATGCGGTGTTGGCACGTGTCGCCGAATTCAACCTGCGTGGCAGTGTCACGGTTGGTGAATCACAAAACATTGTCGGTATTGTGGGTACGCCTATCCCTCCACAATTGCAAGAAATGCTCGAAAGCATGAGTGGCGTGCGTGAAGTAGTACGGATTTCACGCCCCTACAAGCTGGCGACGCGCGAATTCCACCCCCGTGATACCATCGTCGATGTGAGTGGCGTGCTCGTCGGTGGTGGTTCGGCGGTGGTAATGGCCGGCCCTTGTGCTGTTGAATCCGAAACGCAGATTATGACGGTCGCCCATGCCATCAAAAAAGCCGGCGCCCACATGTTGCGTGGTGGTGCCTTCAAACCGCGCTCGTCGCCCTATAGCTTCCGTGGCATGGGCGAAGCCGCCCTCAAATTGATGGCCAAAGCCCGCACCGAGACTGGCTTGCCTATCGTTACTGAAGTCATGACTCCTACCGATGTCGCCTTGGTCGCCGAATACGCCGATTTGCTGCAAATCGGGGCCCGCAACATGCAAAACTACCAGCTGCTCGAAGAAGTAGGCCGCTCACATCGCCCTGTGCTGCTCAAACGTGGCTTGTCTGCCACCTTCGAAGAGTGGATGCTTTCGGCCGAATACATCATGAATCAAGGCAACCACAACGTGATTTTGTGTGAGCGTGGTATCCGCACCTTCGAGACTGCCACGCGCAATACTCTCGACCTCAATGCCGTCGCCCTCGCCAAAAAACGCACCCACTTGCCCATTATCGTCGACCCATCTCACGGTACTGGGAAGTGGTATTTGGTCGCGCCGATGGCGTTGGCTGGATTGGCGGCCGGTGCCGATGGCTTGATAATCGAAGTCCACCCCGATCCCGACAAGGCGACCTCGGATGGTCCGCAGTCACTCAATCTCGACAATTTCGCGGCCTTGATGCCAAAAATCACTGCCCTTGCAGGCGTGTTACACTAAAGACAACTGGCTCGATTGGCTGGGTGCGCATATTTGCACCCAGCCCCAAAAAGGGTGTTATGACCATCACATCAACAGAACTGGAATCCCTACGGGCGCGCTTTGAGAGCGTCCGTGGGCGGCTTTGACTGGGATTCACGCCAACACACAATCACCACGCTCGAACAGCACGCAGCTGACCCTGATTTGTGGAATAATCCCAGCAACGCCCAACAAATCATGCAACGCCTCACCCGTCTCAAAGCCGAAATGGCCCGCTGGGACGATGTGCGCGTGCGCTTCGAAACCCTAAGCGAATTCCTCATCCTTGCCGATGAATCGCTCAACGACGAAATAAATAGCGAATACGCGCGTCTGCTCAGCGATGTCGATAAACTCGAAATCGAAGTACTCCTTAGTGGCCGTTACGACGACCGCGACGCCTTCCTTGCCATCAAAGCGGGTATGGGGGGGACCGATGCTGCCGATTGGGCCGAGATGTTGTTGCGGACCTATACGCGTTGGGCCGAATCCAAAGGCTTCAAGTGCAACCTTGTCGATCAAACGGTGGGTGAAGAAGCGGGCATCAAAAGCGCCACCCTCGAAATCCGTGGTGATTATGCCTATGGCCTCTGTAAAGCCGAAGCAGGCGTGCATCGGCTCATCCGGTTGTCGCCGTTTAATTCGGCCAATACTCGCCAAACATCGTTTGCCCTTATCGAAGTCATCCCCGAGGTTGATGATGCTCCTGAAGTCACCCTCAAACCCGAAGAGATCCGCATCGATGTTTACCGCGCTGGTGGGCATGGTGGTCAAGGGGTCAATACGACTGACTCGGCGGTGCGTTTGACGTACAAAGCGGGCACCCCTGAGCAAATCGTGGTGACCTGTCAAAACGAGCGCTCCCAAATCCAAAACAAAGAAACGGCCATGAAGGTGTTGCGTGGGCGCTTGCTCGAACGTGAACTTATCCGCCAACGCGAAGAGCGTGATCGCCTCAAAGGTGCCTTCCAAAAAGCCGATTTTGGTAGCCAGATGCGCAGTTTTTATTTGCATCCCTATACCTTGGTCAAAGATCACCGCACCGATTACGAAACCAGCAATGTGCAAGCAGTCCTCGATGGCGCGATTGATCCGTTTATCGATGCCTACTTGCGCTGGAATGTCGGTCGTGAATAAAGACGGGACCACGGTTGTCCCTATTCGTCGCGGCGATGGGGCCGGAGTGCTGGCGCTGGATGCTGTCAAATGTGATATCTTTGCAAGCAGAAATTTCATTCAATCTCACGATTTATGCCGACCGTTATCGTGGCTAAGGGTTGAATTTATTCACTGGGATCAAATTATTGTGCCGTTGGTATACTGTTTTTTGTGTAGTGTGTCCCGTATATTTGCCGGAAAAATCGAGTTATTATCGGGGTATGCGCAATATTGACGCGTACGGGATGATGCTCTACCATAATGAGAGAATTATGACAGGGTGGGGACGTCATGCGGATTGTGGTAACTGGAGCCAACGGCCAATTGGGACGTGCCGTGGTGACGCAGCTTCAACCACACCACGATGTGGTGGGGTTGGGACATGCCGAGATTGAACTGAGTCAGCCTGCAACGGCCGATATAATCGCGGCCTTGCGTCCCGCAGTAATTATCCATGCTGCCGCCATGACCAATGTCGACGGTTGTGCACTCGACCCTGATGCAGCCTATCGCATCAATGCATTGGGCACGCGTTGGGTGGCCCAAGCAGCCCGGCGCAGTAATGCGCGCATGGTAGCGATTAGTACCAATGAAGTATTTGATGGGACTGCGACCCATCCCTATGGTGAATACGATATCGCCAATCCAATTAACCCCTATGCCCGCTCCAAATATGCCGGAGAGCAAGCAGCTCGCGAAATCCTTGACCGGCTTTATGTGGTGCGGGTAGCATGGTTATTTGGTGGCGAACGGAACTTTATCCGTACCGTATTGCGTCTCGCCAATGAGCGTCCCGTATTGCGTATGGTCAATGACGAAATTGGCTCGCCCACCCATGCCGGTGATGTGGCACAGGCCTTGGCGCAATTAATTACCAGTGACACCTATGGCACCTACCATTTAGTCAACGAAGGGGCCTGCTCGCGCTATGATTTGGCGCAAGCTGCCTTGACTGCCGCTGGACGCCATCACGTCACCCTCGAGCCAATGGCGTTGGCCGATTACCCACGTCCAGGGCGGGTGCCGTTGTATACACCACTCGCCAATCATGTGGGGGCGGCGATGGGTATCCGGTTACGTCCGTGGCAAGCTGCCGTGCAGGCATTTGTTGAAACGGTAGGATAAGGCGTGGCAATGATTGATGTCATCGTGCCGAATTACAACGGGCAGGCACATTTAGCAATTTGTCTCGCCGCACTCCAACACCAAACACGGCACGCTGATATGCGCGTGACTGTCGTTGATGATGCCTCGCGTGATGATTCGGTCGCATTTGTGCGGACCAATTATCCTGAGGTGCATTTACTCCTCTTGCCGCATAACCAAGGCTTTGTGGCGGCGTGTAATGCCGCTATTGCTGCCACGACGGGCGAATATGTAGTGTTGCTCAATAACGATACCGAAGTGACGCCAGCGTGGCTCGCCGAATTAATCGGTGCCCTCGAAGCCCATCCCGAATATGCGTTTGCCGCTAGTAAATTAATGCTGTTTGATCGGCGTACAATCATTCACTCGGCGGGAGATTTTTATCGGATTGATGGTATCCCCGGCAATCGTGGTGTATGGCAAGCCGATGCGCCCCAATTCCAGCATATGCAAGAGGTATTTGGCCCATGTGCCGGGGCTGCCGCCTATCGCCGCAGTGCCCTCAATCAATTGGCGGTAGCTGGGGATGTGTTTGATCGTGATTTGGGGATGTATTGCGAAGATGTCGATTTGAATCTACGCGCGCGCTTGCATGGATTACGCACCATATTTGTCCCCACGGCAATTGTCTATCATCGTTTGAGTGCGACGGGTGGTGGTGCATTGGCGAGCTTTTATTGTGGGCGTAATTTTCCTTTGGTTTGGCTCAAAAATATTCCAGCGCCACTGTTTGGGCGCTATATTTGGATTATGCTGTGGCGCCAAATCCAAATTTCTGCTGACGCCATGTGGCATATTCGTGGCCAGGCGGCGCGGGCGCGGATACGTGGTCAGTTGGCAGCGTGGTGGAGTGTGCATCAGTTTTTGACCAAACGATCGCGAATTCCAACCCACATAGATACTACCAAAATGATGTTGTTGATGGGGAGTGAGGAAGCGTGATGACGACAGCGAATCGACCCCTATTGACGATTGTCATCCCGGCATATAACGAGCACATGCGCCTCCCCGCAACGTTAGCCACCGTCCACGCCTATGTCACGCGCACCCAGCTCGATGTCGAAGTGATTGTGGCAGATGACGGGAGTAGCGATGATACGGCGCGTATCGCGCAGACCGCCGCGCAACAGTGGCCACAGTTGCGTTTGCTGGCCCTCGATCATCGCGGCAAAGGCTTTGCGGTGCGGGCTGGCGCGCTGGCTGCGCGTGGTCAGTATGTACTTTTGTGTGACGCCGATTTGGCCGTTCCTATCGAAGAATGGGACCGCATGGTGCCCTTTTTTACAAAACAACAATACGACGTGGTAATTGGCTCGCGTGAAGGTCAAGGTGCGCGTCGCGAAGGTGAACCTTTCCATCGCCATTTGATGGGGCGTGTATTCAACACCATCGTGCGGGTGCTAGTTGTGGGGAACTTCCACGATACCCAGTGTGGCTTCAAAGCGTTTCGTACCGAAGTTGCCCAAGACCTCTTTCATCGTGCCCGTATCTATGGTGAAGATGCGCCGATTATTCAAGGGGCTGCGGTGACGGCGTTTGATGTCGAAATCATCTACCTCGCAATGGCACGGGGCTACCGGGTCGCCGAATTACCCGTGGTGTGGCATTATGGCGTCGAAACCAAAGTTGACCCGATTCGTGATGCGATGCGGAATCTGCGTGATGTTGTCAACGTGCGTTGGTTGGCTATCCGTGGCGAATACCGCAACCTCGATGACCCCAAAGTCTAAAAATCCCAAGGTGTGCCACTGGTGTGACGGCATTCGCCATCACACCGGTTTTTGTGATTATCGTGGTAATGACCACGCTAGGGTTGTGCGGGTGGCCAGCGGTAGGCAATCCCAGGCAGGCGTAAGACTCGTGCCCCGCCATCGCCAATGGTGACCGTATCGTCTTTTTCAAACACCAATACGGCATCGCGGCGTAACCACATCGTCGTTGCGCCATCTTGGCGGGCACTATCGGCTACCGCGTATTCGGCACCGGCATAGCGGTCATCGATGGCAATGGCGTGCGTGAATTCGTAGCTGTCCATGGCACTCGCCGTGGGGAGGAGAGCCGTGGCGGCCCGCAGCCATTCACCGAGTGGCACCGATTGGATGGCGCCGTCGGGCAGGCGTTGGATGCAACCGTTTTGCCAGCATTGCAGCGTCATGTCGGCAAAGGGCATGGCGGGCATCAAGGGCCAGCCCCAGCGTGCGCGGCCACCATTGGCAGTGACAAACTGCATAAACGCTTCGGGGGCAAATTGCCCAGCATCGCCAATCACCCGCCCTTGTCCCTTTTGGATGGTGAGGGTGGCGGCGGTGATGGCTGGGGTGTCGTCGAGTTGGGCAGTGATGACATAACTTCCGTCGGCGATTGATAATGGGATGGCCAACGCTTGTAGGTGTTGCAAATCCCCCACTGCCAAATCTGCGGCCGTCAAGGCCCCAGCAAACAAGGCTTGGCTACTGCGGGCATACGTTTGACCAGTAGTATCACGTAGCGCCAAATTGAGCTGGTGTGGAGTATTGTCGCCTTGGCCATGGATGGTCAAGAGCACTGGCAATATGCTCCCAGGTTCATAAGCCGCTCGTTGCAGTGGAGGCGGCAATGCGCTACTCAGCAACGTCAAATCCCCCAGTGGTTGATTGATGCTTTGGGGCGCACCGACGGCAATCGGTTGATAGATGTCAAAGCTGCCTCGTGAACCACTTTGGGCATAGCGACTGCGCATCAAGGCGATACTCTCGGGTGTCATCCAATTACCCAGATAATCGAGCACGACCAACGGGATTTGGCCGTTGGCCAATTGACGTAGTGTGGGGCGTTGATCCCACAAGCCGCTATCGAGTAATTGCCGATGCTCAAATACCTGCATCGGTGCCACCGCATCGGCTTGGGCGGCGATACCCGGCACATCCGTATATACCAGCGACCCGTGTTGCTGGATCAGACTAGTGATGTCGCGTGCGGTCACCGCATTGGCCGCCAAAATCTGCCCTTCACGGCGGAAATCGCGCCAGACGCCGTAACTTCCTACCACCAAGCGGGCCGGGCGTTGTTGTTCGATCATGCCATAGGGCTTGGGGTAGGTTTCGCTCCACAAGGGATAATACCGCGCCACTCCCAGACTACATAATGCTAGCAATGCGGGCGCCAACCAGCGCTGACGGCCGGGCAATTGCCACAGCCAGCCCACCCCGATGGTCAACAACCAGACCATGCCGGCGTACCATTCGAGGAAATAGTTGGCATAGGCGCCGACTTTGCCGATGCCTACCCCTACCAGCATGCCGCCGATGGTGTAGGCGATGGCCATGGTGGTGCGGCGATTGCTCGGCGCCAACAGCTGTTTGCCGTGGCGGAGCTGTACCCCGGCTAGCAAGAATGCCCCCAGCATCAAGGGCCAATGCACCACGACGGCTTCACGCCAAAACCCTTTGGCTAAATGTGCATCCCAGCCGTTGGCGTTGGATTGCACGAGGTGCAACCACAATTGCCCGCCGCCGAGGGTGATGCTCACGACACTGATAATCAGTACCAGCGCTCCACTCGCGATGGCGCGTAGACTTTTGCGCCACGGCGTGCTGGCATAGAGTACCAGCAGTGCCAGCGGGGCGGCAATCAATGTCGGTTTGCATAATAATCCGAGTATCACTAGGATGGTGCCCCAGCTGAGTTTGCCCCGTACGGCGAGTAGCACCCCCGTTAATCCGAGGGCGACGCCCAGCATATCGACGCGCATCACGCCGCTCCACTCGCGCACAATCGGGATGACCAGCCAGGTACAGGCCACTAGCCAGCGCAGGGCGTTGGCATAGGCGTCGTCACGGTCGTCGGCCGCCAAAAACCGGATGGCAACAAATGCGCTGACACCAGCCAGTGCCGATACCAACCGCCCCGCCAATAATACGGGTGCTACCACTGCCACGAGGCGTGTCACCAGCAAATAAAACGGCGGATAGTTGACCACGAGGTATGGTGGTAAGCCCGGATTGCCGTACAATGCCGCGATTGACCCGCCATGGAGCAAAAATTGCACTTGGCGGAGCAACGGCCCTTCGCCGTAATCAATCGGGTAGGCGTAGCCGATACGTTGACCAACCGCCAAAAAAAAGAGTGGCAATTGTAAAAGGATGACCGCGGCAGCCACAATCAACAGGCCGATCCGCCAGAAAGTGTTACGATTCACGCCAAATACTCCGGATTCACTAATTGGGGTGGGCGTATGCCCGCAAAAAAAGCCACGATGTTGTCGGCTGCCATGCGCGCCATGGCGCTACGGGTTTGTAACGTCGCACTGCCAATATGGGGCACCAACAATGCGTTGGGGGCACTGAGGAGCTGGGGCTGGATGGTTGGCTCGGCCTCAAACACATCAATCCCCGCCCCTGCGATGATGCCCCGGTGCAAGGCATCGGCCAAGGCGGCTTCGTCGACCACACTGCCACGGGCCGTATTGATTAAAAATGCGCTGGGCTGCATTTGGGCGAGGCGCTGGGCATTGATGAGATGATGCGTGGTTGTGTTGTAGGGAACATGCAGCGAGACAATATCAGATTGAGCGAGGAGCGTGTCCAAATCGACCCGCTCGGCCCCTAGTGCCTCGGCATCGGCATGCACACTGCGGGCATGATAGAGCACGCGCATGTTGAATGCACGGGCTCGGCGTGCTACCGCCGTGCCGATACGCCCCATACCGACAATCCCCAGTGTGCGACTATGGACTTCGCTGCCGAGGAGTAATGTGGCGCTCCAGTATTCCCATTTGCCTGCCCGCAAAAACGCCTCGGATTCGCTGATGCGTCGCATGACGCCGAGGATGAGCGCCAATGTCAGGTCGGCGGTGCTTTCGCTGAGCACACCTGGGGTATTGGTGACGGCAATCTTGCGGGCACTGGCAGCGGCCACATCAATGTTGTTGTAGCCAGCGGCCATATTGGCGACGATTTTGAGGCGGGGGGTAGTGGCGAGCAGGGCATCGTCGATGCGGTCAGTCAACAGACACAACACCGCATCTGCGGGTGCCAGTAATTGGCTGAGTTCGGCTGTGGGTAATGGTCCATCGCTGGTGCGGTAGGTGACGTCGCCGATTTGGCGCAAGCGTGCCACCGCATCACCGGGGATGGGCTGGGTGACGACAATAGTTGGACGCATTGGAGCCTCTGTGCATGCAGAATTGCTTGCATTATAAGCGAGGTTGGATGCAGTGGCAGTCTTTTTAAGTGCTGTTTGCGCAAATATATACTACCGTGTATATTAGTATGCGGTTTGCGGGGAGCATCGTGGCTACTCCGTGTGTCAGTTTCCTTCTATGAAAAAGAGGTGAACCTTGAGTGCTACGAGTGCTGATTTGTTGTTTACGCCCATTCCTGCGCGTATCAACCGCTTGCGTGACATTGCCTACAACTATTGGTGGGCATGGAACCCTAATGCGACTGATTTGTTCAACCGCATCGACTCGCAATTGTGGGAATTAACCTATCACAACCCGGTGCAGTTTTTGCGCAACGTGCGCCAACGCAATTTGATTGCCGCCGCCAATAATCCTACCTGGTTGACCGACTATGATGCCGTAGTAGCTGCGTTTGATGCTTACATGAATCGCCAAGACACCTGGTTCAAACGCACGTACCCCGACGAAAAAAGCACCATTGCCTATTTTTCGGCTGAATTCGGCTTGCACGAATCGTTGCCGATCTACTCAGGTGGTTTAGGGGTTTTGGCTGGCGACCACATCAAAGAAGCCAGCGACCTCAACTTGCCCCTCGTAGCCGTCGGCTTCATCTACCCCCAAGGCTACTTCCGCCAACGTCTTGACGCGAGTGGCTGGCAAGAAGCCGTCTATAGCAAGATGAGCTTTGCCGATATCCCGGCTTATCCTGCCATGACCCCCGATGGCAATGAAGTGGTCGTCGAGGTCGAGCTCCCTGGGCGCACGATTTACGCCAAAGTCTATCACCTCCAAGTAGGGCGCATGTCGCTTTATTTGATGGATACTGACATTCACCCCAACAGCCCTGCTGACCGCGATTTGTCGGCCCGTTTGTACGGCGGCGACCACGAATTGCGGGTTGCCCAAGAACTCGTGCTGGGGGTGGGCGGTGTGCGTGCCCTGCGGCAAATGGGTATCGCTCCTGCGGTCTGGCACATGAACGAAGGTCACTCGGCATTTTTGGTGCTCGAGTTGGCTCGTGAATACGTCGCCCAAGGTGTGCCCTTCATGCAAGCCTTTGATATGGTGCGTGACCAGGCTGTATTTACCACCCATACCCCCGTGCCCGCCGGCAATGACGCGTTTTCACTTGATCTGATCGACAAATATTTCGCTAAATTCTGGGATCAATTGGGGATTAGTCGCGACGCCTTCATGAATATCGCCATGCAACAGCAGTCGTGGGGCCCCAGCTTTGCTATGACGGTGTTGGCCTTGCGCTTGTCCGAGATGCATAACGGCGTCAGCAAATTGCACGGTCAAGTCGCCCGCTCGATGTGGCAATGGCTCTATCCAGGCAAAAGCAACGATGAGGTGCCGATTACCTCGGTCACCAACGGTATTCATACTGCATCGTGGTTGGCTCCCGCCATGCGTAATCTGTTTGATCGTACCTTGCAGGCTGATTGGTATGAGCACCTCGACAATCCTGCAACATGGGAAGCGCTCAAAGCGAGTGATGATGGCGAGTTCTGGCAAGCGCGCTTGGCCCTCAAACGTACGCTGGTTGCATTTGTCCGTGAGCGCTTGGCGCAACGCCATACCCGCCTCGGTTTCCCCCCCGTGGCTTGGCCGATGTTTGAAGATACCGTCTTGACCATCGGCTTTGCGCGCCGCTTTGCTACCTACAAACGGGCTACGTTGCTCTTCAAAGATATTGAACGTCTCAAAGCCATCCTCAATAATCCTGCCCGTCCCGTCCAACTGGTATTTGCCGGTAAAGCCCATCCTGCAGACGAACCAGGCAAACTCTTTATCCAAGACGTCTATCGGCACTCGCAAGAGCAGGGTTTTGCTGGTCGGATTATCTTCCTCGAAGAATACGACATGTGTGTGGCGCGGGCCTTGGTCCAAGGGGTCGATGTATGGCTCAACACGCCACGCCGCCCCTATGAGGCCAGCGGTACGAGTGGCCAAAAGGCCAGCCTCAACGGCATCCCCAATCTCAGTATCCTCGATGGCTGGTGGCCAGAGGCCTACGACGGCACCAATGGTTGGGCCGTCGGTGAAGAACGCGAATACGACAACCTCGATGCCCAAGATTGGGACGATGCGCAGCACCTCTACCGCCTACTCGAAAACGACGTGGTACCTGCCTACTACGACCGCGACGCCAGCGGCGTGTCGGCGCGCTGGGTGGCCATCGCCAAAGCGGCCATCATGACCTGTGCCCCCAAATTTAGCACCCAACGCATGCTCAAAGAATACGTCAACCGGCTCTATTTGCCTGTGGCCAAATCATAACGCGGCGTGTGTCAACCACCCCCTGCAACATTGTTGTTGTAGGGGGTGGTTTTTATTGGTGCGATTGTAGATTGTAGAGACGCAGCATGTTGCGTCTCTACAATCTACAACGGTTTTTTGCTCGGTGTGCCCGCCAAACGGGGGTAGGTGCCGGGGGTGGCACGGTGTTTGACAATCCGCACCATGGTGCGCGGTTCGAGGGGTGGTTCGTTGATACGCACGATGTCGTGCAAGTGTCCCCCGAGCGTGGTGATGGCGGTTTTGGCGGCCTCGACTTCGACCTGGGGGGTTGGTCCTTTGGGGGCGTAGACTTTGCCGCCGATGCGCACGAGCGGCAATAGATACTCGACGAGGACGCGCAATTCAGCCACAGCCCGTGCCGTGGCCATATCGTACTGGGCGCGGTATTGTTTGTCTTGGCCGAGTGTTTCGGCGCGCTCGCTGACGATATGTACATTGGGCAAGGCAAAATGCGAGGCCACATGCACCAAGAAGGCGGTTTTTTTGGCGATACTTTCGACCAGCGTGACGTGTGTCTCGGGCCAGACAATCGCCAGTACGATGCCCGGGATGCCGCCGCCGCTGCCCACATCAATCAAGCGCGCCGGTGGTTTGGGGTTGAGGGGCATATAGGTCAAGGCATCGAGCAAGTGTTTGCGCACCATTTCGGCGGGATCGACGATGGCCGTCAGATTGACTTTGTCTTGGTTCCATTCGTGGAGCAGGGTCAAGTAGTCAGCCAGCTGGGTATATTGGGCAGGGGTAATGGTCAGTTTGTGCTTTGTGGCATAGTCGGTAATGATGCCAAAATGGTTAATCACGCGGTGCTCCATAGAGGTGATGCTGGTGTATGTACGTAGCTACGCTGGCGGGGACCAAATTCGCGATCGATTCGCCAAGCGCACAGCGCTGACGAATGGCACTACTCGATATATCCATGCCTGCCCATGGGATGTGGGTCAGCGCGAGGTTGGGTAATTGCTGGCGGATGGGCTGGTCGTCAAATGCTGAACCGATCCGTTGCATGACAGCCACCATGCAATAATCGCCGAGCTGCTGAGCATGGTACCACCCGGGCAAGAATGCCGCCGCATCCGCCCCCAAAATCAGCACTAATTGGGTGTCTGGCGTTGCGAATTCTTTGAGGGTGTCGATGGTGTACGACGGCCCACTTCGGCGTAATTCGCTGTCACTCACCTGCCATTGGGGGTAGGGGGCACAGGCGAGTTGAACCATTGCGAGGCGTTGCGCATCGCTGGCATGGGGGGCTGCTTTGTGGGGTGGGGTACGGTTGGGGATGATGAAGAGCTGGGCAAGAGACAACGTCGCCATCGCGATGCGTGCGATGGCGACATGACCGGCATGAATTGGATCAAACGTCCCCCCCAATATGCCAATACGCTTCAATGCATCATCCCTCACGCTCTTGAGCGCCAGCTTGGATGAGTTCCCACGTCAACCATGCGACTTCTTGTTGGTCGCTTTCAATCAAGTCCGCAATGTAGGGTTTGACCAATTCGTTCACATCCGACCGACTCAACAAAAAAGAACTCTCGGCGAGGCGCTCATAAATCCGCACTGCCAACAAATCAACCAGTTCGTGGAGGTCATCGGCAGGCAAGGCCCCACCGCTGGCATAGCGTCGTCCTCGCAACATCGGCTTACTCCTCACCACCATCATTGTGCAACCGTTGCACCCGTTGGGCCGAGCGGGTCATTCGTGGTTGCGGGGCAAGTTGGGGCGTGGTGTGCGGTGGTTGCTCCGCAAATTCGTCATCTAAGCCGTCATCGGGGACGGCCAGTGCCGTACTCTCGAGGCTTTCGGTAATGTAATCGAGCACATCACGCACTTCGGCGTTGTCTTCGAGTAAGCCATCAAAGGGCATGGCGACGCCACTGACGGTGCGTACGGTTTGACCTACTTCACGCAAGGTATTGTCGATACCCACCACCAACGAGCGCATCACGGCTGCCAGTTCTTGGCGTTCTTGGACAGTCAAATTGGCAAAGCCAATCAAGGCTTTTTCTTGGGCGCGGAGCAAGGTGGCACGCAAAATCGCAATGTCGGCTTGGGTTTGTAGTTCGTAGCGCTTGACCAAATGTGCTTGGCGCACTTGTTCGACTAATTCATCAGACGATACCGGTGTCCACAACAATGCCGGAATGATGATAAATCCGATGATGCCGATGAGGACTTGTTGATAGACCAAGCCTGCATCTGCCACAATTTGCTGGGCTGCCCACCAGCTCCATTGGATTTGGAATGAATAATAAATCAAATAGAGCGCCGCCCCGATAATCACCGGGTAGCCCCAGGTGCGGGCGTTGATTTTTTGCAGGAGCATCCCCGCCGGTGACCATGGAATCAAAAACGACACTAGGCTCGGTGGGGCGAGCACCAAAATCGCGGTAAAGGCAATAGCGACAATCCGGTTATCAGTGAGCTGGGATTGTACCCCCCACCAATATGCGGCTGATCCGCCCATCGAAATAATCGCCAAAATCGCAAGTAGCGTCTTGGAGGTGAATTGGAGTGCACTGGGACGGCGGCGTTGCCCACGCACCATATCAAGGTATTTACTCGTCATCGGTGCTCCTACGCATCTTGCATAATATACGCACACTCTTCAGCGAATCTGACCATCACTAGCTATCATTTAGGGCGCTTCAATTACATTATCACTCGCCATCACAAATGCCCGTACACTAGCGGTATACCCCGCATCACGCATCCGCAGTACAAGCGCATCAGATATCGCAGTCAAACCGTAGTCTTGGTTTATCGTATAGTCAACTTCGTACGCTTCACGCTTGTCTGACGTCAACACAATGCCTGCTGTTGCAACAAATCCCCCATTGAGAAGCCCAATTTCGAGGACTTGTCCATTGCGTGGATCAAGCCATAACAACTGACTTGGCGCCAGTGTCTTCATGCGCTTTGGCGCATCAAACGCCACGCGTTCACTCACAAATGCTGCCCAGCGCTCATCACCAGTGGGTGTTGCCCGTAGTTGCGGTGTAATGACAATACTGATTGCCGGTGTGGGGATGCTCGTGCCCGCTGGGTTGAGGGTTGGTGATACCACGTCTGTTGCCACTTGGGTTGCGCTGTCACCTGCATCTATACTCGGCGTGACGACGGGTGTTACAGGTGTACTATTGGTTGCGACTAAGCGCGTGCCACTCGCTCGTGGCGTCCGATTGAGCGGTTGAATCGGTTGCCCACAGTTGCTTAAGAGCAATAGGCACCAACCAAGGAGCAACGCTTGCGAGTAAATGTATGGTCGGTGTCGCACTGTTTTCAATGAAAATATCCATGGTGGAAAGCTATACATTAAAGACGATTCTACGTTGTTGTGCGAGGCTTGTCAAGATTGATTTACTTGACACCATCGCCAATTCGGGCTATTCTAGATGGCGATATACGGTTTTTTGTGCAGTGATACGCCATCCGTTATAAGATTTACCCTTCTTATTGCGAGTGTACTAAGGAAGAAAGTTATGACTACAGGCTCCCAGTCGGCGAATGGACAGGCCCCTTTTGCTTCTGACGAAGTAATGACCTTTACCATTGCCGGTGAGTCACACAGTGCGTTTGTTGTCGAATTTGCCGCACGGCTTCGTGATGTGATTGTCTCAAAGGGCAACATTTATCGCCCCAATGCCATCGATGCCACTGGCGAAATCAACGACGAAATGCCCTTGCGTTTGGTACTCAATATGTGCGACGTCGAGGCGCCCCGCCCCGTCAAACGCCGTGGCCAAGGCACCTTTGTCGCTTCTATTTTCGAAGGACTCGGTAACGAAGCCAGCGTCATGCATGCCGCCTATCCGTTGTTGATTCGTTCGATTTCGAATCTGATTATCTACAACACCATCATCGATGGCATGCGCGAAAGCCACTTCATTACCCCCGAGCAAGGGCACTATGTGGTCCGCCACGATAGTGACGACGCCACCAACTACGAGCGCCTCTACGAGCGTATTCAGCCACTCGCCTGTAGCCACCTCGTCATCAACAATGACTTCGTCCCCGATTTGCCCGAAGCGCTGTGGCAAGGCGAAGAACCAATGTGGCAGGTCTGCAAAGCCGGCGTGCGCCTCGACCAAATGGGTTTGTTGCCGTCACCTACGCGCATCGAAGATTTCCTCACCGAAAACGACTTGCGCATGGTACGCCGCCTCTACAACATCGGCGGTCTGAGCTACGGCAATTTGAGTGCCCGCGCCCATCACAACCCCGAGTACTTCTGGATGTCTGCATCAGGCGTCGACAAGAGCAACCTCAAAACCGTCGGTCGCGACGTGTTGCTGGTCACCGGCTATGTTCCCGAGCAATTGATGATCCGCTTGAGTGTTCCCTCCCAAGTTGAGCCCCGTCGCGTGTCGGTCGATGCCATCGAACATTGGATGATCTACCGTGAGCACCCCTCCGTCGGTGCCATTGTCCACATCCATGCCTGGTGGAGCGATCCGATTCAATCAACCCAAGTCAACTACCCCTGTGGCACTTACGAAATCGCCGCAGAAGTGGCCGAATTGGTGCGTCGTGCCCCCGATCCGTCACGGGCGGTCATCGGCCTCAAAAACCACGGCTTGACCATCACCGGGCATTCCATCGAAGAAATTTTTGCCCGCATCGAAGGCAAAATCGTCCCCCAAGTCCCCATGAACTAATCTCGTTCTCTAATCGAGCCCCACTCGTGTTGCGCTCTGCGCATGGGTGGGGTTTTTGTGTAAAAACATATGTCCGCACGGTGAATTGTCTACACCAATATTTGTGGTTGCGTGCTCTTTGGCGTACGTTGCAGTGATGGCTTACGCAGGATTTTATCGATTAGGCAACACAGCGGGGGGCACCGCAATGACGGGCACGCTCCCGTGCTAATGCAATGTTTGTTGCAGGCTACGTATCGCCAAGGCAATCGATAGTACGGTCAATAAGATAATCATCAGCGAGATATGACTGCCAAACAGCGCCAGCATGGCAATCAACGACCCAATCCCAACTCCAATCCCACTTGCCATAATTATTGGCCGTCCGCGCTTGGCAGTCAGTCTGAGGGTAATCTGCGCGCTAAGGCTCCCAATCAGCATGCCACCAGCTAAATAGAGTAGTGGTCCGATAAAGGGGATGCTCAACAAAAACACCAACGGGATGGGCGTAATTGCGGCGAGGGCGGTACTGACGCCGCCGGCGATCAACCAATGGCGCAATTCGCTCCGATAGCGCTCTGGGATGCGTTTGTAGCGACAAGTCGGGCAGAGCTGTCCGACCTCGTTGGGGATGGTACAGCGCACGCACATCGGGCGGTCACAACTGGTGCATCGCAATGACGCTTCCATAGTGGCATGAACTGCACACATGACGATGGGTTTGGGTGGGACAGACTGCACCGCTTCCAAGCCATCACTACTTTGGCTGTCACTGGCGGGGACCATGATGATTTTTAGCCCCTGGGTAATGATTTTTTCGTTTTCGGCTGCTGCCGCTACCACTGCGGGATTGTCCGGTTCCAATACTTGTGCTTGGGCAATCAATCGTTGCCGTTCACTTACCACGGGGATTAATTGTGCTAATGCCAACATTGCATCGATATCATGAGGTTGTTGCGCCAGCACTGCACGATAATAATTGCGCGCCGCAATGGTATCACCACGGGCGGAGGCTTTATCTGCCGCATCACGAATCAATTCAACCATGCTTGGATCTGACATCGTTACTCTCGTTCGTTATTCCCACTGCCTATGTTGGCGATAGGCAGTGGGTGTGGTTACTGATTAGACTGGCAAAATCCGTTGCATAAAGCGCATTTTGTCTAGTGACTGGTAGCTGCCACCACCTTCGTGGCGATTGTAACGCCAAATGCTGATTTCTTTGGCACCCTGCCAGGCGTTGTAGGCGGCATACACTGTTGACGGCGGACAAATGTCATCCATCAAGCCCACCGAAAAAATCGTCTGCGCCGTGGCCCGCTTGGCAAAATGAATTCCATCGAAATAGTTGAGCGTTCCAAATACTGCTTCGACGGCATCGCGGTGGGTCATCAAGTAGCGACTGATTTCGCTATAGGGATTCGAATCGGTCAACTCAGTAGCCCGCCGATAATGACACAAAAACGGCACATCGGGCATGGCGGCCACCACATCGGGCATCAACCCGGCTGCCGCAATCGCAATCCCGCCACCTTGGCTCCCACCCGTCACGATGATTTTGCTGGCATCGACGGCCACATGACTGCGGGCGGCTTCGATGGCCCGCACCGCATCGGCAAATACGCGCCGGTAATAGTAGTGCTCTTTGTTGCGGATACCGCGCGTCATAAAGCCCGGATGTTGATTATCACCAAATGGATCGGGGTCGGCGGTGTCACCTTTCGACCACGCACTCCCTTGGCCACGCGTATCCATCACCAAATGGGCATATCCTTGGCTACTCCAGAGCAACCAATCGTTGGGGAAGCTTCGTCCACCGCCGTAGCCAATATATTCAACCACACACGGCAACGGCCCACTCCGCTGTTTGGGCACCAAAAACCAGCCTTTGACTGGTTGCCCACCCCACCCTGCGAAGCTCACATCAAACACGTCAACCGTCTTGTACCCTCCGTGGAAGGGGACAAATTGGGGGTTGAGGTCATAGCGGCGTGTGTCGGCCAAACTGGCCTGCCAAAACGCATCGAAATCACTCGGCTCGGCTACATCTGGTCGGTATTGTTCTAACTGTGACAGTGGCATGTCAAACATCGCCATGGTGGTGCTCCTTTGCAACAACGAATACTATTATTGTACCGTATAGCGCCACGCTACCTCACTAGCTAACCAATCCAACGCAGTAAATTGGGCAACTTGCGGAGCATCTGGGAGCATTTGTAATAATTCTGTCACTGCGACTTCGCTGAAGCCCATTTTTATCCAAAACTCCCCTGCGTCAGTACTGAAACAGTAAATCGCAGCTTGTTGCGAGTGGCGCGCCGCCGCAATGACCGCATTGGTCAATGCTACCCCGCGTCCGGCACCACGAGCCTCGGGTGCCACAATCGCACTCCGCAACAACCAAACCGGCGTCGCATATCCGTATTCCACGCCAATCGCCCCACAAATAGTGCCGTCATCCAACGTCGCAACCCACCAACGACTCGCCGGTACAAACAGAGCCGGTACCATCTGGTGGGCTGCCAAGAGCGCTTGGATGTGGGGGTAATCGTGTGGGGTTGCGTCGCGAATCATGGTGGAGTTATTTTTCGCTATCAAGAATCAACGTATAGGGGCCATTGTTGGTGAGGCTCACCTGCATGTCGGCCCCAAAGCGTCCGGTAGCCACCGTGACACCTGCAGCCCGCAAGTATTCACCCATGGCCTCGACCAGCGGTGCGGCTACATCAGGTAACGCAGCCGGCGAATAGCCTGGGCGGCGCCCACGACTCGTGTCGGCGTACAACGTGAATTGCGAGACTAGCAACACTGCCCCGCCACTGTCGAGGAGCGAAATATTGGGTTTGCCGCTTTCGTCATCAAAAATCCGCAATTCGAGGATTTTGCGTCCGATTTGGGCGATTTGGGTTGGCCCATCACCATGCCCAATCCCCAACAACACCATCACCCCGGCCCCAATCTGCCCGACAACCTCGCCGGCCACACTGACTTGGGCTTGGGTTACTCGTTGAATCACTGCCCGCATAAATACCTTCCTGTATGGATGTCTTATGTGACAAAAAACGTCGTGCGCAACGGGCTATTCATCGTCGTCGCGATTTTTGCGCCGTGGTGCTGGCCCCAAGGCTGCGTCGATGGCGTCAAACACCGATTTGACTTGGCTAATCTGCATCCCCTCGATGTGGATGGGTGATTGCAGTGGTGGGCAGACCGCTTTGGTGAATCCCAATTTGGCAGCTTCACTCAAGCGCCGTTCGATTTGGGTGACACCGCGCATCTCCCCACTCAGCCCGATTTCGCCCATCAACACCATGTCTGAGGCCACCCGTTGATTGCGGAACGACGACGCAATCGCCGTCGCCACCGCCAAATCGGCTGCCGGCTCACCGATCCGTAACCCACCCACGATATTGACATAGACGTCTTGGTTAAACAAGGGCAGCCCAACCCGTTTGCCCAGCACTGCCAACAACATTTGCAGGCGATTAAGGTCATAGCCATTGACGGTGCGGCGTGGTTGTGGATTGGCGGTGTTTGATGTTAGGCCTTGCACCTCGACCAAAATCGGCCGCGTCCCTTCTAGCGTGACCGCCACTGCCGACCCGGGGGTATTGGCTGAGCGCTCGGCGAGGAATACCTGCGAAGGATTGCTGATTTCGTGCAATCCAGTGGCCGTCATCTCAAAAATCCCCACTTCATCGGTGGAGCCGTAGCGGTTTTTGACACCCCGCAAAATCCGGTATTGGTGGAACCGTTCCCCTTCGAGGTAGAGCACCACATCGACGATGTGTTCGAGCATGCGTGGGCCGGCAATCGCCCCTTCTTTGGTGACATGCCCGACGATGATGATGGGAATATTGAGATCTTTGGCGACGCGCAACAGCCGCAGGGCGCCTTCGCGTACTTGACCGACCGACCCCGCCGCCGAGCTCAGTTCTTCGATGTAGACGGTCTGGATGGAGTCGACAATCACCAAGCCCGGGCGCTGGCTGTCGATATAACTAATCGCGGTTTCGAGGTTTGTTTCGGATGAAATCCACAGCCGCTCGGGGTTGAGCCCCATGCGATCAGCCCGTAATTTGATTTGTTGGGCCGATTCTTCGGCCGAAATGTACAGTGCATCCCCCACATGTTGGGCAAAATGGGCCGCACTCTGGAGCAACAAACTCGATTTGCCGATGCCTGGTTCGCCCCCAATCAGCACCAGGCTACCAGGCACTAAGCCGCCACCCAGCACTCGGGCAAATTCTTGATAAACGACGGGCAAGCGCGACACGCCACCGCTGGGGATGGCGTGTAATGGTAGAGGAGCACCAGCACCGCTGACTACCACCGAACGGCGATTGCTGGTAGGTGCCTCGCGCCGTTCGATTTGTTCGACCAACGTGCCCCAACCGCCACAGTTGGGGCACCGACCCATTTCGCGTGCTTGGTGTGCCCCGCATTGCTGACAAACAAATACGGTGCGTGTTTTGGCCATGAGTTACGCCAGTGTATCCACGACAACGTCGCTATCGTCGAGTGCGAGTGGCGGGGGCGTGCGTTGCGCATTGAGCCGTAAGTACTCTTCGCCGTTTTCGAGGGTGGCGACGTCAATGGCGATGACATCACCAGCCACAAACCGCCCGTCCAATACCCCTTCGGATAAGGGATCCTCGATGAGGTTGGTAATGATGCGGCGTAACGGCCGAGCGCCAAAAGAGGGATCGTAGCCCCGTTTGGCCAACAAATCACAGGCGCCATCGGTGACATCGAGGGTCAATTTGTGCTCGTTGAGCTGCAATTGTACTCGCTTGAGCATGTAGCGCGTGATTTGGCGGATTTCTTCGTTGGTCAATGAATGGAAGATAATCGTGGCATCCACCCGATTGAGGAACTCTGGGCGGAATACTTGGCGCAAGGCGTCGTTGACGCGGTTGCGCAGGTCTTTGTTGGCGATATCGCCATCTTTGCCCAAGAACCCAATCCGTGAGGCGCCGCGAATCTGTTCGGTGCCGACGTTGGAAGTCATGATGATAATCGTGTTGCGGAAGTCGACTTTGCGCCCTTTGCCGTCAGTTAGATAGCCATCTTCGAGCACTTGCAACAACATGTTGTAGGTGTCGGGGTGGGCTTTTTCGATTTCGTCAAACAGCACCACAGAGTAGGGCTTACGGCGTACGGCATCGGTGAGCTGGCCACCATCGCCATAGCCCACATATCCTGGCGGTGACCCTACCAAGCGTGACGCCGTATGGCGCTCTTGGAATTCCGACATGTCGATTTTGATGAGGTGCTCTTCGGAGCCAAACATGAATTCTGCTAAGGCCTTGGCAAGCTCGGTTTTGCCGACACCCGTTGGTCCAAGGAAGATAAAGCTGCCAATCGGGCGGCGGGGGTCTTTGAGCCCAGCTCGGGCTCGGCGCACTGCCTTGGAGATGGTGACGACGGCTTCGCTTTGGCCGATAACCCGCCCATGCAAGGCTGATTCCATCTGGAGCAAGCGCACCGTTTCGTCGCCGGTCAGGCGCATCACGGGGATGCCCGTCCACATCGCCACCACTGCGGCAATGTCTTCTGCGGTCACATAGGGTGGGGTTGTTTTGCTACTACCTTCGGCGATGCCGTGTTCGCGTTCGACTTGGGTGACGCGCTGTTGCATTACTTCGGTCCGCTCACGCAAGGTCGCAACCAATTCGGTTTGTCCTTGGGCTTCGGCGGCGCTGATTTCTTTGTTGAGTACTTCGAGGCCACGCAAGGCGTCGCGCAACGCGGATGGTGTCGCACTGCGGGTCATACGCACCCGTGCCGAGGCTTCATCAATTAAGTCGATGGCTTTGTCTGGCAAAAAACGGTCGGGTACATAGCGTGACGACAAATACGCCGCGGCTTGGATGGCCTCGTCGCTGATTTGTAGTTGGTGGAAGTCTTCGTAGCGCGACTTAATGCCCCGCAAAATCTGGATGGTGTCTTCTTCGTTGGGTTGATCGACCATCACTGGTTGGAAGCGCCGTTCAAGGGCGGCATCACGTTCGATGTATTTGCGATATTCATCAAGGGTGGTCGCCCCAATGGTCTGGAGCTCGCCACGGGATAATGCCGGCTTGAGGATGTTGGCAGCATCAAGGGTACCTTCGGCGCCACCGGCACCAATGATGGTGTGGAATTCATCGATAAACAAAATACAGCGGGTTTCTTTGATTTCGTCAACCACTTTTTTGAGGCGTTCTTCGAATTGCCCACGGTATTTGGTGCCAGCCACCAAGGCGCCCATGTCGAGTGACACTACGCGCTTGCCCCGCAAACTATCGGGGACGTCACCAGCAATGATGCGCTGGGCCAGTCCTTCGACGATGGCTGTCTTGCCGACACCTGGTTCGCCAATCAAGGCCGGGTTGTTTTTGGTGCGGCGTGACAAAATCTGGATGACGCGATCGATTTCGCGGCTCCGCCCAATCACGGGGTCGAGGCGACCACTTTCGGCCATTTCGGTCAAATCGGTGCCGAGCGCATCGAGGTAGGGCGTTTTGTTGCTTTTGGTTGTTTGGCTACTACTGCCGCTCCCGGGATTGCTACTGCCGCTGGTACTCGCGCTGGCACTACTCGGGCGCTCAGGTTGGGGAGTGGTGCTACTGCCAGCGCCACCAGTGGCCCCGCTTGCGGCGCCACCTTGGCGAAGTACCCGCATTACGCTGGTCTTGATTTGATCAAGCGATACCCCCAACATGTCGAGCACGCCAGTGGCGACCCCTTCGCGATTGCGAATCAGCCCGAGCAAAATATGTTCGGTGCCGATGTAATTATGTCCGAGCCGCTTGGCTTCGTCGATGGCCAAAGTAATGACGTTTTTGGCACGGGTAGATAATTCTTTGTCAGGGCGTGATTCACCTTCACCAACCCCAACAATGAATTCGACGGAATGGCGCGTCTGAGACAACTGCACGCCCAAATCTTCGAGGACACGCGCAGCTACACCTTCACCTTCGCGAATCAGCCCGAGCAAAATATGTTCTGTGCCGATATATGAATGATTGAGGGCACGGGCTTCTTCGGTGGCATATTGCAGTACCTGTTTGGCACGCTTGGTAAACTTATCGTAGGCACCTGACATTGACGTACTCCCTCGCCGCTCACCGTGGTGATTACAGCGCTATGACACAACCGACGGTTCACCATCGGGGATGGTTTGTAGACTCAAGCCGATGCGCCGGCGTGCAGTATCGATACGCACAATCCGCACCGTCACCGTTTCACCCGACGTTAGGGCTGGTCGCGGTTCACTTTGTTTACTATTTAATTCAGAGACATGCAACAAGCCTTCGATGCCATCGGCAAGCCGCACAAAGGTCCCAAATGGCGCAATTTGGGTAACCACGCCGGTAACCACTTGATCGACTGCAAATTGTGCCTCGACCGCTCCCCACGGTTCGGTGAGCGTGCGTTTGATAGACAAGGCAATGCGGCGGTGATCAGCATCAATACTTAGTACCATCACCGTGACGCGGTCACCGACTTTGTATAGGTCGTTGGGGTGGCGGACGCGGCTCCATGATAATTCGGACAAATGGACTAACCCGTCAGCTCCTCCGATGTCGACAAATACCCCGAAATCACACACCGAAGTAATCGTACCTTCGCGCACATCGTTGACCTTGATTTCGCTCAGCAATACGTCTTTGCGTTGATCACGAGACGCCATATTTGCTTGGCGTTCGGACAAGATAAGCCGATTGCGTTGCCGACTCATTTCGACCACTTTGAGGCGCAGCGTACTCCCAATCATGCGGGCCATTTCGGCTTGCTTTTGCACATCGGTACCTCGACCAATCCCCGAAATCTGCGACGTGGGGATAAATCCACGTACACCGTCAAGATTGACAAGCAACCCGCCTTTGTTGTAATTGACGACAACTGCTTCAATGGGGGCTCCCGCATCGGCAAGTTGTTGCAAGTTACGCCAGCTGAGCTCTTGGCGGGCACGGTCAAGTGACAATACTACCCGGCCTTGTTCGTCTTCAGCTTGTACCACAAACGTCAACACGGTACTACCAACAACCAATGCGTCACGCTCGGCTGCAGTCAGTGATTGCATTTCACGACTAGACACTACTCCCTCAGATTTGTGCCCTACATCAATGAGGATTTCATCGGCGCTCCGTGCCATGATGACGCCATCAAGCGTGTCGCCATGCGTGAGCGAGCGGAGCAAGCTGCCTTGTTCGGCTAAGAGTTGGGCAAAAAACTCGGAGCTGTGCGTGTCTGCTGTAGAAGGTGTAATAATAGCAGAGGCAGACGAAGCGGGTACGGCGAGTGGCTCTTCCATGATTCTCCTCTGTGGCTGAGGTGAAGTGCACCGCACGGGTGATTGTCACAGATGAATTATACGAAGTTTATGACGAAATGGCAAGATAGTCGCTCGCGGTGTCACGTTGCAGTAAATCTCCCTTTCTGATATACTAGCGCGCGATATTTACCGCACATGATTTTGCTTAAGAAATCATGAGATTAGCACACTGTGGACAAGGTAAGGAGCCAAGGGTTGTGACAATGCCATCAGTTATCGTGGCGCATCTTGCACCTGATCTCGATTGCATTGCGGCGATTTGGATCTTTAAGCGCTTTGGCGGCGCCACTGATGTCCAGTTGCGGTTTGTGCCTGCAGGCACAACCCTCGACAATCAACCGGTAGATAGTGACCCGCGTGTCGTGCATGTCGATACCGGTAATGGCCGCTATGACCACCACCAGCGCCATGTCCGGACACTGAGTGCCGCCGAATTAGTCCGGCGTACTGTTGCATCGTACGATGTCGTGCTTGAACGGATTGTCCGTCAAGTCACCCTCATCGATAATGCTACTGCCACTGAACGCCAAGGGGGTGATTTGGGGATGCTGGCCGATTCGTTCAATTTATTGCACGACGATGACCCTGCCCGGGTCGTTGAATTGATGTTGCCCAACCTCGATGCTTGGTATGCCCACGAGCAACGTCAATTACTCCTCAGCCAGTCATTTGCCAATCGCATCGAATTCCACTCTCCGTGGGGGCGCGGGGTCGCCATGCAAAGCCCATATGGTGGCTCGTCCGTCATGGCTTATCGTGGTGGGGCCGTCCTCTACGTATACCGCGAAGAATTACACGGCTGGATGGGTGTGGCAGCCCAAGCACGCTCCAACGTCGATTTGAGTAGCCTCGCCACCCGGCTCGCGGTCATAGATGCTGATGCACAGTGGTATCTGCATCCGAGCAAACGACTCTTGTTATGCGGCACCGCCAAAGCCCCCGTCGCACGGACGTCACGGCTTACGTTGCGCGAAATGGTGACCGTCATCGAAGAGTTGGTTCATTCTCAGCGCTAAACGCCAGTGTTGTCGTTTTGCTCTATATTCTGTAGTGCAATGGGTAATATCTTTTTCGTGTAGGAGACGCCACCATGCAAAAACGTCGGGGCGCCGCTCAGGCAGAAGCATCTGCCGCCAGTTCGCTAAGGAGCACCATGACTAGTACGCCTTTCTCACGCGCTCGCGATCATCTCGGTGATGCCCAGTTGGTCGAACTTTACCGCCAAATGATGTTGATTCGGCGTTTTGAAGAAAAATGCCAAGAGATGTACACCCGTGCCAAAATCGGTGGGTTTTTGCATCTCTATGTCGGCGAAGAAGCCACCGGCGTTGGCGCCATTTCGAATCTGCAACCCCAAGACCATATCTTTACGCATTACCGTGACCATGGTCATGCCATTGCCCGTGGCCTCAACATCGACGAACTTATGGCTGAGCTCTTTGGCAAAGACACCGGTACCTCACACGGCATGGGTGGCTCGATGCACTTTGCCGATGTCACCAAAAACTTCTGGGGTGGGTATGCCATTGTCGGCAGCCATTTGCTCCTCGCCGTCGGTGTGGCCTTGGCGTGCAAAATGCAAAAAACCAACGGCGTCGTTATGGTCTTTTTTGGTGATGGTGCGACCAACGGCGGCGAATTCTATGAATCACTCAATTTTGCCCAATTATGGAAGCTACCAGTTGTTTTCGTTTGTGAAAACAATTTGTATGCCATGGGTACACCAATTGAAGTACACTCATCAGTAAAAGAAATCTACCGCAAGGCCAGTGCGTTCGATATGAAAGCCATGCGCATCGACGGTAATGAAGTGCTGACCGTCCGTGAACAAGTCGGCGAAGCCGTAGAATACGCTCGCTCAGGTCAAGGCCCTGTGCTGGTCGAAGCCATGACCTATCGCTTCCGTGGTCACTCGGCTCAAGACACCCAAAAATATCGCTCCAAAGAAGATGTCGAGCAACATCGCGCACAAGACCCCGTGCTTATCTTCCGCAAAGAGTTGATTGATGCGGGTGTCAGCGCTAGCGCAGATATCGATGCCCTTGATGCCGTGATTGATGAGCAGGTCGAAGCCTCCGTCCGCTTTGCTGACGAAAGCGCTGTCCCTGGCAATGAATGGCTCACCGATAGCGGTATCTATGCTGCGCCGCTCGAAACCGCCACCGTCGACCCCGATCTCGTATAAATCTGCAAGTACGTTGATGCGCATCCGCATCAATGAAGGAGATATTCGATGCCCGTTTTAACAGTCCGTGAAGCGCTCCAACAAGCACTCCATGAAGCCATGGCCGATGAGCGTACCTTTATCATTGGTGAAGATATCGGCCACTATGGTAGCACCTATGGTGTCACCGCTGGCTTCCTCGAAAAGTATGGCCCCGAACGCATCCGTGATGCCCCCATCGCCGAAGCCGGTATCCTTGGTGTGGCGATTGGTGCCGCAATGGCTGGGATGCGCCCAATTGCCGAAATCATGTCGGTCAATTTCTCGCTCCTCGCCTTTGACATGATTATCAACCACGCCGCCAAAATCTACAGCATGTTTGGGGGCAAATTCTCTGTACCACTCGTGATGCGTACCACCAATGGATGGACGCAATTGTCAGCCACCCACTCTCAATCGTTTGACTCCATGTTTGCTCATATCCCCGGGCTCAAAGTCGTTGCCCCCGCCACCCCTGCCGACATGAAGGGCATGTTCTTGGCTGCTATGGCCGATCCCGATCCGGTGATTTTCATTGAGCATACCTTGATGTATGGTGTCAAAGGTGAAGTGCCCGAGGGTGATTATATCGTCCCCATTGGCAAATCGGTCTTGGCTCGTGAAGGACGCCACATCACGGTGGTGACCTATTCACGTATGGTGCACTTGTCATTGCAGGCTGCCGATATTTTGGCCAAAGAAGGTATCGAAGTCGAAATCGTCGACCTGCGCACCTTGCGCCCACTCGACATGAGTGTCGCCCTCGAGAGCTTCAAAAAGACCAATCGTGCCGTCGTCGTCACCGAAGACTGGCAGTCATATGGTACCTCTGCCGAAATCGCTACTCGGCTGTACGAGCATGGCTTCGATTACCTCGATGCGCCCATCCAGCGTGTCAACTTCCGTGAAGTACCCATGCCATATGCCAAGAACCTCGAGCAGCAAGTCGTGGTAACCACCGACCGCATTGTGGCAGCCATCAAAAAAGTCTTGAATCGCAGTTAACTGCAATCACCGGGAGGTACACTCATGGCTGATATTACGATGCCCAAGATGGGCTTCGACATGACCGAGGGGACGATTGTACGCTGGCTCAAAAAAGTCGGTGACTTCGTCAACAAGGGCGAAGCCGTCGCCGAGATTGAGACCGACAAGGTCACCATCGAAATCGAATCATTTGTCAGTGGCACCCTGAGCGAAATTGTCTCGCCGGCGGGCTCACGTACCCCCGTCGGTGGTGTAATTGCCCGCACCAGTGATGGTGCCAGTGTCGCCGCTCCGGCGGCGCCCGCTGTCCCCGCTGCTCCGGTGGCGCCCGCCGCCCCCGTGGCTACGCCTGTGGCTCCGGTGGCGCCCGCCGCCCCCATGGCTACGGTGGCTACGAGCGACGTCAAAGCGTCACCGATTGCCAAGCGCATGGCTCGTGAGCATGGTCTCGACCTCGGCACCATCCACGGTAGCGGCCCCCAAGGGCGCATCGTGCGTGATGACGTGTCGGCTGCGATTGCTGGCCGCCCTGCGGTGGCTGCCTCGGCCGCCCCAGTCGCGCCCGCCGCTCCGGTGGCACCAGTTGCGCCAGTGGCGCCTGCCTTGCCCAGCGCCGCTGCCGGCTCGACGGTGGTACCGCTCAGCAACATGCGCCGCACGATTACCCGACGCTTGACCCAAAGCTGGCAGACGGCTCCGCACTTCTACATCACCATGGATGTCGACATGGACGCCGCTTTGACGTTGCGCAAACAAATCAACGCCCCGTTGAGCAAAGAACAACAAATCTCGATCAACGACATGATTGTCAAGGCCTGTGCAGTGGCGCTGGTGGCCTACCCCAACCTCAATGCCTCATTCGTCGAAGAGGGTATCCAACTCAACTCGGCTATTAACGTGTCAATCGCTGTGGCCCTCGACAGTGGCTTGGTGGCGCCGGTAATCACCAATGCCGATAGCCGCTCGCTCGGTGCCGTATCACGCGAATCCAAGCGCTTGATTGGCCTCGCCCGTGATGGCAAACTCGGTGCCGAAAACTTGCAAGGGGGCACCTTCACCGTCAGCAACCTTGGCATGTACGGAGTGACCGAGTTCGATGCCATCATTACCCCACCCCAATGCGCAATTCTGGCTGTTGGTGCCGTGCGCCGCATTCCCGTCTTCAAGGGTGAGAGCAACGACGTCGTCGCCGCGAACATCTGCTCGATTACTATTTCGGCTGACCATCGCATCACCGATGGTGCCGAAGGAGCCAAGTTCGTCGGCGAAATCAAACGCTTGCTCGAAAATCCTTTGAGCATGTTGATCTGATTCGTTTCATCAATCCCCCCGCATTCAGGTATCGAATGCGGGGGGATTGGTATATCTGCCGGATGTGTTTGGTGCTGGGGTAATAACCCTAGCTCTGTTCGTCGATATGGCGCACGATATCGCTCATCGACAAAATCCCCGTTGGCCAGACCCGGCCGTCGTTGCGCTCTTCGACTACCACCAAGCGATGCACGTGGTTGCGATTGAGCAAACGGATGGCGCGATCGAGTTCCATGTCCGGCATACAGGTGATGACACTCTTGGTCATGATGGCGTGCACAGGGCCTTGCATGACATGGTCATAGGCCGCCCCATCCTGCCACGCCCGCAACAAATCGGTTTGTGACAAAATCCCCGCCAAATGACCAGGACCTTCGGTCACCACTACCGCATGGATGCGGTAACTGCTAATGAGAGCCATGGCGGCAGCCACCGGCGTCTCGCTGGGGCACGAAATCACACCAATATGCATGGCGTCACGGACTCGTTGACTCGTGGGCATACTTTTCTCCTAAAAACATGTGACATTGCACACACGGATGGCTTCTCGCTTATAATATTATACGCATATGAATAAAAATACGATGTACGAATGATAATCAAGGAGCAATACCCGCATGACGGACACACCAAATCAGTTACAAGCCGCCAATGTGACAGTGGAATGGCTCAAAACCATCAAATACACCTTGGTTCCCTCATCACGTCCAACCACCATTGATGGTCTCTACGTCAAAGATCTGCGCACCCATCTCGATGGTCGCGGCGACGTCATCGAATTATGGAGCCGTCCATGGGTCGATAACGAAGGTTTGGTCGTGCCCAATCATGTCTATCAAAGTGCCACCGATTATGGGGTGACCAAATGTTGGCACTTGCACAACATCCACACCGATCAATTCACCGTGACCCGTGGCAAACTCCAAGTGGTACTCGTCGACATCCGTCCGTGGTCTCCCACGTTTGGGCATGTCAATTCGGTGATTTTGGGTACTGCGCGCCCCAAACTCATCAAAATCCCCCCCATGATAATGCACGGCTGGAAGGCACTGACCCAACCCGAAGTGATTGTGGTCAATTTGCAGTCACACGTCTATGACGCCACCGACGAGTTCAAATTCCCGTGGGATTGTGTCTTGGCAGAAGCCTGGGAACCGCTCAACGGCTAATGCAACTCGATGGCGTTGACGAGGTGGGTGATGCCGTCTGGTCCGATGGCAATCACGTCGTAGCGCCAGTCGGCGTCTGCATGTGATTCTGCTTGCAAAAAATACTGCGCGGTGGTGACTAAGCGCGCGATTTTGCGCGGGCCGATTGATTCAAGCGCGACCGTGCGCCCGCTACGGCGCTGACGTACTTCCACAAATACCCAAGTGGCGCCGTCACGCGCCACAATGTCGATTTCGCCGGTGCGACAGTGCCAATTCTGAGTCACGATAACCAAGCCGCGACGTTCCAAAAACGTCGCGGCTGTTGATTCGGCGTCGGCACCTTGCTGGCGCCGCGTCGCCATCAAGGGTAAATCCCACGCGTGAGATAGGCTTGGGCGGTGCGATCTACCGCTTGCAGATACGCCGCAGTGCGTAATTGCGTGCGCCGTTCTTGCGCCATCCGATTGACCGATTCAAAGGCATTGACCATGATGCGCTCGAGCTGGGCGTTGACTTCACGCTCCGTCCAAAAGAACTCTTGCAGACCTTGCACCCACTCGAAATAACTAACTGTTACCCCACCCGCATTGGCCAAAATATCGGGGATGACCAACACGCCACGATCAAACAAAATCGCATCGGCATCGGGGGTCGTCGGGCCATTGGCCGCTTCGACGACGATGCGCGCTTTGATGCGGTCGGCGTTGCGTTTGGTGATTTGATTCTCGATGGCGGCCGGGATGAGGATATCACACGGCAATTCGAGCAACTCGGCATTGCTGACGGCGTCACCACCGGATGCCCCAGCAACAGTGCCCGTTTTGACATAATGGGCCTGTAACGTCACCAAATCAATCCCCTTGGGATTGTAGATACCGCCGCCCCGATCTGCGACACCGACGATTTTGGCGCCCATCTCGCTCAACAAGCGCGCCGATGTACCACCCACATTCCCATACCCTTGGATGACCACTTTGGAGCCGGCAATGCTCACATTGGCTTGCTCGCAGGCTTCGCGCAATACATACACCAAGCCACGTGCGGTGGCTTCGTTGCGCCCATGCGAACCACCAATGTTGATTGGTTTGCCGGTGACGACTGCGGGGACGGTATGCCCCCGATGCATCGAGTAGGTGTCCATAATCCAGGCCATGATTTGCGAGTTGGTGCCGATATCCGGTGCAGGGATGTCGACATCTGGGCCAATCAAAAAGCTGATTTCGGTGGCGTAGCGCCGCGTCAATCGCTCGATTTCGCCGAGCGATAACAACGCCGGGTCTACGACAACGGCCCCTTTGGCACCACCATAGGGAATATTAACCACAGAACACTTCCACGACATCAGCATCGCCAAGGCGCGTACTTCGTCAATGTCGGTGTCGGGGTGATAGCGAATCCCCCCTTTGGCAGGACCGCGAGTAGTGTTGTGCTGAACTCTATAGCCAGTAAACATCTCGATCCGCCCATCATCCATTTTGACAGGGAAGTTGACCGTAAATTCACGATGGGGGACACGCAACAATTTGCGATAGCCGGGGTCGAGATTGAGAATGTCTGCAGCAATGTCGAATTGCCGCTGTGCGTTGTGATACGCGTTTTCTTGATACACAGTCATCCCTCTACTCCTCCTTGAGCAGTGATGCGAACCACCACCAGTATACCACTCTCTAGGGCACCAACCTTGTTTTTATGCGTTGCGTCAGCTGTTGCACCTGACGCATAATTGTATTATCCACTGTCCCACTCCAAAAGGCAATCAGTGTCAACCCCAAAACTGCCCCAATTGTGACACCGATTGCCGCGACGTGGAGCCATTGTCGTACCAAAAACCCTGCGCCGATGACGAGGATTGCCCCCCCACTTGCCGTGAACAACGTACGCCACGGCAAATACAACCCAGCCACCTGCAACGTCGGCCAGACCGCCGCCATCAACGCCACTTCGGTGACAATGGTGACGGCAGCGGCCGCAATCGCCCCATAATAGGGAATCAACACGACATTACAGCCAATATTGACAATCGTCCCTACCGCAAATGCCAGCGTAATGGTTTTTTGGCGTTGTATCGCAATCAAGGCATACTGCAACACTCCCGTCGTATATGACAACGGCAAGTACCAAATCAGCACCCGCAAGGCTTGGGCAGCGCCGGGCAAATACGCCTTGCCCCCTAGCACCCAAATCAATTCATCGGCCATCAAGGTGACAATCACCACCCCAAACCAAGCCACCCATTGCAACACCCCAATCGCCCGTGCTACGAGGGGCGCCAACAACTCACGCTGATGCACTGCCCGTTGGGCAAGTATTGGGAACAACGCCCCCACTACATAGGGTGGGATGATTTGTGTCATGGCAATCACTTTGTAGGCCGCATCGTATAACCCGAGCACCGCATCACCCGCTACTGAGCGCAAAATCACTGCATCGAAACGAAAAAACACTGTCAACAGTAAACTATTCAGCAACAATGGGAAGCCACTACGCCCCAAGCGGCGCATTAATGCTACATCCCATTGCGGCCTTGCGTTAAACAATAATCGTTGCTGCAGCCCCCACAACAAACTGGCATTCATGATAGTCGTCGCTAACGCCACGGCGGCCATCCCGGCGATGCGGCTATCACTGTCGGGCAACCACCACACTACTCCGATGCCGACGATGGTGCGTACCAGACTAGTGACGACCACCACCAAGGCCGGGATTTCCATGCGTTGGGCTGCTTGGAACGACGCACTCGCCGCCGCTGCCGCTCCCGCCGGCCACAAATGGATGAGCAGGAGCACCAAGGCCAGTTGTGTGCCCCAACTGAGGGGCGGCATGATGTCACGTAACAGCCACAATCCCAGCAGGGTGAGTGGTGTGACGACGGCAGCGATGAGCCAGCGCATGCTCAAACTCACCCCAAAAATGGTGGGCGCCTGCTGGGGATTGATGGCCGCTTCACGTACGGCCAAATCGTTGAGCCCCCAATTGACGATGGTGACGAGGTACATGCTGGTAATCAGCGCCACAAAGCTCCATGCCCCGCTCGCCGTTGGTCCCAGTGCCCGCAACGTAATCGCCGCAAAGCCCAAATCAAGGACTTTGCCAAAGAGGTTCGCCAAAATAGGCAGACTACTGTTTTTGAGGAAGCGTAGCGTATGACTGGCCTGATCCTCGTTCCACCAGCCTTGCCACCAGCGCGGGATGAGCACCAGTAATGGTACACAGATAATCGTGGCGATGATAAAAATAGTCGTATTGCTCACGAAGACTCCTCTGGTGCAGTGTGGGTGATGTGCGTCGGGTTACGCATATCAATAAACAGATCACCGTCGATTTGCTCGTGGCACAACCATTCGTGGTCAATCCGCCGATCAGCCATACTCAACCGTGCCGGTGGATTTTGGGTTTGCCCCGTGCTGTAAATAATCCCGCTCGGATGGAGCCGGCGTTGTAATGACCACGGAGGAGTAATCCGCCAAGGATAAATCAGCACACAAAATGCACTAGGACAGGGCGTTGTGTTAGCGATGGCATTGAGCTGCGCCGTCGTGCTACCTTGAGCAATATAGAGCGCCCCATTCGGCCAACTGAGCCATAGTGTGTTCCGCGAATCGACCCGAATCGTTACATCGTCGATCTGCCAGTGCTCGCCGATGTGTGCCAAATGACATGGTGTGGCGGTGGTGGCGCATATCTGTGGGGCGGTTTCATGGGTTGCGGGTAACCAAATAATCTGCTGACTTACTCCACGGAGCAATACTGCGGCGAGTCCACCTTGCCAACTTGCCCCTGATTGCGTGAGTAGTACGTAGTCAACGACATTTTTTTGCCAAAAGGGCGTGTAGCGACCGATAAATTCGAGCAACCGTGGTGCATCATTGCCGGTATCAACCAAAATCCGCTGGCCGTGTTGGGTACGCACATAAATCGCGTCGCCTGCCAAGGCGGGGATGGAGATTTGCCCATCGACAGGTGCCAGCCACCATGGCAATGCCAATACCACGAGTACCGCACATACCCCACCAATTTGCCAAAATCGTGCTGTCATGCTATTCCTCCTGTTGTATATACACCAGGGAAGCATGACAGCGCCGCATTACACCAGTGTAACGAACGGGGGATTAGCGCAACGCCGTGACTTCGATTTCGACTTTGGCATCACGCGGCAAACGCGCCACCTGCACCGTGGAACGGGCTGGTGGGTTGCTGGTGAAGTGCTGACTGTAGACGGCGTTCATTGCCGCAAAATCACCCATGTCGGCCAAAAATACGGTGACTTTGACGACTTGTTCGAGTGAACTCCCAGCGGCAGCCAGTAGCGCTTTGATGTTTGCAAAGACTTGGATGGTCTGAGCGGTTACGTCGCCATCAATCATGACACCCGCAGGTGTCAATGGAATCTGACCGGAGCAATAGACCATCGTGTCGGTCATAACTGCTTGTGAGTAGGGTCCAATCGCTGGCGCAGCTTGATCGGTGCTGACAATAGTACGCGTCATGAGTAATCTCCTCTATAGATACACTGCCTCGCCTATTGTAACGCCAATGGTTGCGCTCATGCAAAGCATCACGTAATTAATACTACAATAGAAGGAAATCGTGTCACTGAAAAAAAGGGGGAGATGATGGGATTTGCACAACGTGTCGTTGTCATTACGGGTGCATCAAGTGGATTTGGTGCCGACATCGCCCGCCAAGCGGTTGCCCAAGGTGCCCGGGTCGTGTTAGCTGCCCGCTCAACCGACAAACTCAATGCCTTAGTTGCCGAACTCGGTGGCGCCGACCACGCCATTGCCGTCACCGCCGATGTCACCAGTGATAGCGATGTCGCTCATTTGCTGGCTACCGCGAATGCCTTTGGCACCGTCGATACCCTCATCAACAATGCGGGGTTTGGCTTCATCGACCCAATTGTCGACGCGCCGCTCACCGATTTGCAACGCATCATGGATGTCAACGTCTATGGCGCCGTGCGTTGCACCAAAGCTTTTTTGCCAGGACTCATCCAACGTGGTCAAGGCCAAATCATCATGCTGGCATCGATGGCGGGCTTGGTGGCTGCCCGCAATATGGCATATTACAGCGCCAGTAAATTTGCCTTGGTAGCGATTGGGCGGAGTATGCAACAAGAGCTCGCCAAGACTGGCGTGGTATGTACCATCGTCTGCCCTGGTGTGGCCCAAACCGGATTCCAACATAATTCCCCCATCGAAAAATACCCCCGCGCCGCATCGCTCAGCACCTGTACGAGCCCTCAAGTCGCCAGTGCCGTAATCGATGCCATGCACCGGCGCACCAATGGTGAAGTGATTGTGCCATGGCAAAGTGTCATCCTGGCCCGCTTTAGTGCCGCATTCCCCGGAATTGCTCGCGCAATTATGAACATGATTGGGTAATAATTACCACTAAATGTGGGGGTTGGGTATGGTAGGATACATATTATTGTTAGTTGTGATGAGGCATCGGCATGCAACAGGATCGTTTGGCCCAACGAGTTCATGATGTTCCCCCGTCTGGCATTCGACGTTTTTTTGATATTGCAGCCCAGATGCACGATGTGGTGTCGTTGGGAATTGGTGAGCCCGATTTTGTGACCCCCGATCACATTCGTCAAGCAGCCATTGATTCGATTCAGGCCGGCAAAACCGCCTATACCTCGAATTCTGGGTTGGTTGAATTGCGCGTGGCAATTGCAGAGCATATCGATGCCCAAACTGGCGTGCGCTACGATCCCGAAAACGAAATCTTGGTCACGGTAGGGGTCAGCGAAGCCATGCAACAAACCATGCTGGCGTTGATTAACCCAGGTGACGAAGTCATCATCCCTGAGCCCTGTTTTGTCGCCTATACCGCGTGTGTTGTTTTTGCGGGCGGAGTGCCCGTCACAGTCCCTACGACGGTTGCCAATGATTTTGCGGTCGACCCGGCGGCGATTGCGGCGGCGATTACCCCGCGCACCAAAGCGATTTTGATTGGCTACCCCAACAATCCCACTGGTGCCGTGATTGATGCAACCACCATGCAAGCGATTGTCGATTTGGCACTCCAGCACGACTTAACACTGATTTCTGACGAAATCTACGATCGCCTCGTGTATGGTGTCCCACACGTAAGTGCGGTGACGGCCACCGGTGCCCGTGACTGCACCGTGCTGATGGGCGGATTTTCGAAAGCATATGCCATGACTGGTTGGCGCCTTGGTTGGTTGGCAGCCCCAGCCGATATCTGCGGTGCCGTGCGCAAAATCCACCAATACGGCATCATGTCGGCGCCTACTGCCGCCCAATACGCTGGCCTCGAAGCCTTGCGTCACGGCGCTGCCGCCACCCAAATGATGGTCGCCGAATACGACCGCCGCCGTCAAGTGTTGTTGGCCGGCTTACGCCGGATTGGCCTGCCCACCTTTGAAGCACGGGGAGCATTTTATCTCTTCCCGCAAATTGCTCATCTTGGTGTGAGTAGTGCCGACTTTTGTGAACAGTTACTCAACCAAGAACACGTTGCCGTGATTCCTGGAGATGTCTTTGGCCCGAGTGGCGCTGGGTTTGTGCGGCTCTGTTATGCCGCCTCGATGACCAACATCGAAGTCGCTCTCGAACGGATTGAACGGTTTATTCGTCGTGTTGAATAGGTGAGGACCCCATGCGCCTTTCTGTGATTATGCCCTGCTATAACGAAGCCGAAAGCTTGCCCGATATTTTGAACAAAGTACGTGCAGTGACTTTCGACAAAGAAATCATCGTCATCGACGATTGCTCTTCAGACAACACCCCCCACGTGCTCGCAAACGAACAACGTAACGACCCCAATCTGCGTGTGGTGCGCCACGAACGCAATCGGGGCAAAGGTGCTGCGGTGCGCACCGGCATTGCCGCCGCCACCGGTGATGTCATTATCATCCAAGACGCCGACCTCGAATACGACCCCAATGACTTCTACGCCGTCCTTAACCCCATCTATGCTGGCCGGGTCGGTGTGGTCTATGGCTCACGCTTCATGGGCAGTCATACCGGCATGTACTTCTGGAATGCGTTAGGTAATAAATTCCTCACCTTTCTGACTAATTTCTTGTTTAACTGCTGGATTTCTGACATGGAAACATGCTACAAGGCCTTCCGTGCCGAAATCATCAAAAGCATCCCCCTCGAAAGCAACGACTTCCGCATCGAACCCGAAATCACCGCCAAAATCTTGCTTCGCAAACAGCGTATTTTTGAGGTTCCCGTCAGTTATATCGGCCGTACCTACGAAGAAGGCAAAAAAATGAAGCCTTCGCAAGGGTTTTGGGCGATTTGGGCCTTATTCAAATACCGCTTTTTTGCGACCATCTAATTCATCCTCAAGGAGTCATTTTGCGATGATGCAACACTACTTTGACACCCTCGCACGCACCCTCGCCCAAGTCCCTAGCGACCGTGCCGAAGCGGTACTCGAGGCCTTGTGGCAGACCTACCTGCGTGATGGTACCGTGATTGTTTGTGGCAATGGTGGCTCAGCTGCCACGGCGTCGCATTTGGTCTGTGATTTGGGCAAATGGACGGTCGTCGAGGGTCAGCGTCGCTTTCGCGCTGTCGCCCTGACCGACAACATGCCACTCGTTACCGCTTGGGGCAACGACACTGCCTACGAACGGGTGTTTGTCGAGCAAATCCCGATGTTCTACCGCCCAGGTGATCTGCTGGTGACCATCTCGGGGAGCGGTAACTCCCCCAACGTATTGCGCGTCAGCGAGTGGGTCCAAGCCCATGGTGGTCAAGTGGTCGGCCTGAGTGGCTTTGGTGGTGGCAAACTCGCCGGCTTGGCCGATATCGCGTTTGTGGCACCTAGCTCATTTATGCCCGAAGTCGAAGACATTCACATGGCATTGTGCCACGCCTTGGCCGTCAATCTCGCCAACCGGATCCGTGCCCTATGAGCTACGTACTTGGGTTGGACTTTGGTGGCACCAAACTCGCTGCCGGCATTGTCGATACCGCAAGGGGCACCGTGGTCGCGTCGCTCCGTTGCCCGACCCCAGCTGGTGGCGCCGCTCCCGGCTTTGCCGCCATGTTGGCGCTCGGTGACACCTTGCGCGCCCAAGTCGCCACCCCGATTCGCGCCGTAGGCGTATCGTTTGGTGGCCCCGTTGAAGCCGATGGTCGTACGGTGCGCTTGTCGATGCACATCCCCGGCTGGGAAGGCTTCGCCCTTGCCGCCCGCTGTGAAGCTCATTTTGGCGTCCCTGCCGTCATCGCCAATGACGCAGATGCCGCTGGTCTGGCCGAATACCGCTTTGGGGCTGGGCAAGGTTGTCAGCACATGCTCTATTTGACCGTCAGCACCGGTATTGGTGGTGGCGTCATTATCAACGGCAAACTCCATCGTGGCGAGCACGCCTGGGCCGGTGAAGTAGGCCACATGATCCTCAAACCCGACGGTCCTGCCTGTGCCTGTGGTGGCAACGGCTGCCTCGAATCATTGTCGTCGGGCTTGTCCATCGCCCGTGACGCCCGCGCCAATGTGCCCCCTAGCTTGCGCGATCGCGACGTCGCCACCATTAGTGCCCGTGACGTCGCCTTGGCCGCGGCTACTGGTGATGTAGTGGCACAACAAATCTGGGATCACGCCGTCAGCTGGCTGGGCGTGGGTATCGCGTCTGCCAGTAATCTGCTCAATCCGGGTATCATCGTGATTGGCGGTGGACTGACGGGCGCCGGCGAGCAGCTGTTTGCGCCGCTACGCACCATCATGGCCTACCGCGCCTTGTCCAAACAAGTGGTGCTCAAAGCTGCCGCCCTCGGTGATGTCATCGGTATCATGGGCGGTGCTGCCTTGTGCATGGATTAATCGTGTGGCTGTACGAGGGGCTCGCGTCATGTGGGCTCGTTTTTTATTGGGAAAAATAAATCCTGGCGCAGTGGTGAATGAGTAGTGTAAATATCACCTCGGCGCCTGATTACTCCGATGAATCGCGGCGATATCGTCTGTATTGAGTCCTTGGGTCATTAATATGTCGCTAATAAAATCACTTTTGCCCGCCACATAGGCATCGCTGTCGTGCCCGACAGCGGCGGCCAACCGTTGTTTGAGGGCACCGTATTTGTCCCGTGCTACCGGTGTGGCCCGCAAATATTCACGCACAGCGAGGTGATTGCGTAGCCCGAGGCTCCCCTGCGGGCAGAGATACAGATTATGCCGCACAAAGCCCGTTGGTCGACTAAAGGCCTCACGCCCCGCAATCCCCAAATCGCCTAAATGGTGATACCCTAGCGGCGCCAGTAGTGCAATTACTGGGGCGAGTTGTGATTGGTCGGCCACCACGATATCCATATCGATGACTGGCTTAGCGGCGAGCCCTGGCACCGCAGTACTCCCAACATGCACAATTGCCTGGATGAGTGGTGCTCCCTGGCGCCAGATGCGCGCCTGTA
>Ga0214917_10000382_pt1 | contig 58047 bp, 56 predicted proteins | sample LL_1208_BB_MetaG_FD_177983 | JGI IMG/M metagenome (GOLD analysis project Ga0214917, IMG submission 177983) | Freshwater microbial communities from Lake Lanier, Atlanta, Georgia, United States - LL_1208_BB | ecosystem: Environmental > Aquatic > Freshwater > Lake | place: USA: Georgia | collected... | reverse complement strand
CTTGCATGCCCAACATTGGATTGAACCGTTAGACGCTACGATGACGCCATACGCCCAAACGGTACGCCAATTTCGTAATGGGCAAATTGCGGCGATTCACGCATGGTTGTCTTCACTTGTGCTTGAAAAATGAACATAACTGCTTTCTAACGGTATAATGGAATGGTACATCTGTCGCACCATAAAGGAGTTCTATGATTGCCACTTCCAACCGAGCCGATATGCAGTTTCTTTTTTCAAAATTGGTTCGACACGATGAGTCTGTGCCACAAATGCAGTTGGACTTACCGCAAGAAAACGAAGACACGATTAGTTTGGCATATGGTGATGCTGATCCAGCACTCTTCCCTATTGATGCGCTTATAGGCGCCGTCGATCGCATGCTGACGGGTAATCTTGATGTATCGTTAAATTATGCACCTGCTTATGCAGGGCTAGTCACGCTCGTCCAAGAACGAATGGCGCGGGTTGCAGTCCCCCTTGCGCGCAACCAAATCATGCTGGCCAATGGTTCAAGTCAGGTATTGTCACTGTTACCACAAATTTTTTGTGATCCCGGTGATGTGATTATTGTCGAGGGGCCGAGCTTTCTTGGTGCTGTCGAGACCTTTGTCAACTGTGGGTTGACCATCGAAACTATTCCCGTGCGGGACGATGGCATGGATCTCGATATCTTGGCATCGACGCTCGCCCGACTTGCAAACCAAGGTATCCGCGCCAAATTCATCTACACCATCCCCACCTTCCAAAACCCGACTGGGTCACTTATGCCCCTCGCCAATCGTCAGCGCCTCGTGGGCTTAGCTGCCCAATATGGTGTGGTAATTGTCGAAGACGACGCCTATGGTGATTTGCATTTCGATACGGCACTCCCGCCCAAATTAATGGCCCTTGATCCGACCTGGGTGTTGTACGTGGGTACCTTCTCGAAAATCTTGGCTCCTGGCGTCCGCATGGCGTGGGCATGTGGCCCGAGCGAAATCATCAAGCGCCTCAATCGCTTCAAGACTGAAGGCAGTAATGGCCCCTTTATGACCCGTCTGGTAGCACAAGTTGCTGCTGATGGTTGGTTGGATCGCCATATCGCGATGCTCAATGCCAACTATGCGCAAAAGTGCCATGCGATGCTGACTACCATTGCTGAGGCCTTCCCTAGCGATGTGCGTTACAACAAGCCCCAAGGGGGATTTTTTGTCTATGTCTATTTGCCAGACGATCTGCCCGTGCGGCGTTTGTTGCCGGCTGCGATTGGTAATGGGGTGTCGTTTTTGCCAGGAACGACGTGTTATGCTGATGGCCAAGGCACGCACGAGATCCGGCTAGCGTTTAGTTTTCAATCCCTTGAAAAAGTGGTTGAGGGCATTCGCCGCCTTGGAGCGACGATGCACCAACTCCGTCAAGTGTAACGTGCTGGCATTAAAGGGAATGTATTTCTGTTACAATACTTGCGGATTTCAACCGCACAGAAGAGGAATGTATCATGAGCAGTGACGCAGGCCAATTGACGCTTGATGCCTTGTTTTCGACCCGTGCCAAACTCGCCAATGATGGCGCTGAATGGGCACCCGAGCCCGATGGGACGATTAGTTTGGCCTACGGTTTTGCTGACCCAGAACACTTCCCGGTCAAAGAATTAGTCGAAGCCACCACCGAAATTTTAGCCGAAGATGTTAATGGCGCCCTGAACTACGGCCCCACGTACCCCGGGTTAGTCAAGTTTGTAGCTGACCGACTGGTGGCCCGTGGTGTCGGCCACGCCGCTCCGCAAAACATCTTGATTTCTTATGGCTCGAGCCAAATTTTGGCATTGTTGCCACAAATTTTGGTTGACTTAGGTGATACGGTAATTGTCGAAGGTCCTTGCTTCATGGGTGCGGTACGCTCATTCCAAGAAGCCGGTGCAAAAATCGAAACTGTGCCCGTGCGCGAAGATGGCATGGACATTGATGCCCTCGAGGCGATGCTGGTCGATTTAACGAGCCGTGGTATTCACCCAAAATTCATCTATACCACTCCCACCTTTCAAAACCCGACTGGCACCTTGATGCCGCTTCCGAATCGTCAACGCCTTGTTGCGTTGGCCGCCCAATATGGCGTGTTGATTGTCGAAGACGATGCCTATGGCGACTTGCGCTTCGAAGGTGCGGCATTGCCCAAATTGATTGCCCTTGATACGCAAGGATGGGTGCTCAACGTAGGCACTTTTTCCAAAATTCTTGCCCCTGGCGTGCGGATGGCGTGGGCTTGTGGTCCCGAAGCGGTTATTAAGCGCTTGCGCAAATTCAAGGTCGAGGGGTCGAGTGGTCCATTCTTGACCCGATTGGTGGAGCGTTTTGCTGCAGATGGCAAACTTGATGCGCACATCGACGAACTCAATGCGAATTATCGCCACAAGCGTGATGTAATGGTGGCTGCGATTCGCGAACACTTCCCCAGCGACGTGCGCTATGTGGTGCCTACCGGTGGTTTTTTTATTTATTGTTATCTACCTGCCGATCTGCCCGCCCCTAAAGTCGTCGCAGCAGGCCGGACTCATGGAGTGAGTTGTTTGCCTGGGTTGGGGTGCTATGCCAATGGCCAAGGAGCCCACGAGATTCGTTTAGCGTTTAGTTATCAGAGCATTGATAACATTGTCGAGGGGATTCGCCGGCTTGGGGCTGCAATGAAATCGGTGCGTACAGCCTAATGCCTACTGCTGCTCCTTCTCTCTTACACACATTGATGCATCGGGTTGAGCACATAATGCTCGGCCCGATGCGGAGTGATGTTCGTCATAATGTCTGGATCGAAACTTTTGCTTCGATGATTTATGGCATCTTTTGGGCGGTCACGGTTGGTTTTATGCCGGTGGTGTTGCGTAAAATGGGTGCGAATGAAAGTGAATTGGCGATCTATGTGGTCTTTCAATCACTCGGATTGATTTTCACACCGATTAGCGCCGCCTTATTTCAACGCTACCGAATCATCAAAATCGCAAATGGGATTTGGGCGGTGGGTCGGAGCATGTTTTTGTTGGTACCGCTCGTCGCCGGCAATGTCCCTTTGTTTATGCTCTTGTTAGGGATTTTTTGGATTTGTGAAGTGATGCCTTCTCCTGGCTACATGCGGTTAATGGAGCGGATGTATCCCAACGATCTGCGCGGTCGGATCATGGGATTTATCCGAATTGGTATGACTTTTATGATTTTGTGTATGACCCCTGTGGCGGGGTGGTTACTTGATCATTATAGCTATACGATGGTACTGCCTTGTATTGGGGTGGTAGGCTTGGCGGCGTCGGCCATGTTCCAGCGCTTAAAAACCGACGATTCGCCGGTCCAGGCCACGCCAGGCGTCACCCGTCCGCCGTTGATGACGATGCTCCGTGAAATTGCCAAAAATCGTTCATTTATGATGTTTTTGTTTCTCAATACGTTGTTTGGCTGTGGAACGTTGCTTGGTGCGCCGCTCTATGCCATCGTACAAGTCAACCGCCTTGGTCTGTCGTATACGCAAGTCGGGTATTTGGGGCTCATCCAGTCCATTACGTGGCTCCTCGGCTATTTCTTTTGGGGTGGTATGGTTGACCGCCGTGGCCCGATTTGGGTACTAGTGATAAGCATGTTGTGTGGAGCGCTGATGCCGTTTGGCTTCATGTTTGCCAGTTCGATTTGGTGGCTGGTTCCTGCATTCATCGGGCAAGGGTTGTTGATGGGTGGCTTCGATCTCGGTTTTACCACCACAGCGATGGCGTTGGCTGATCGCAAGCGCCTCGAAATTTATTTTTCTGTGGTGCATTCAGTCTCTGGCATCCGTGGCATTGTAATTCCACTTTTGACCCCGCTCTTGATTGTGGCGAAGGTCAGCGAAATGGTGGTTTTTGGCGTGAGTGGCGCGTGTATCTTGGCATCGGTCGTGCTTGCCTATTGGATACGCATTCCGGCACCACTTCCCGAAAGCGAAGTCGCATAAATCTGGATGATAACGAGGTGTGGTTGTGAGTTTAGTTGATGATGTCCGAGTCCGCGAAATGGGGTATTTGCCGTCGCCGCGAGCGCTTAAACAACAATATCCGCTTTCGCCCCATATGTTGACCACCGTTTATGAATCACGGCAAACGATTCGACGGATTGTCAATGGCGAGGATCCGCGGTTGCTGGTGGTGATTGGGCCTTGTTCCATCCATGACATTGCTGCTGCGCATGATTACGCCCACAAATTAGCCACCGTGGCGGCACAAATGCGCGACCGCATGCTCATCGTGATGCGCGTCTATCTCGAAAAACCGCGTACGACCGTCGGTTGGCGCGGGCTCATCAATGATCCGCATCTCGATGGGACATTTGATATGGGTGCCGGACTTGAAATAGCACGCAAACTGTTATGCGATATTACTGCGATGGGTCTCCCTACGGCAACTGAAATGCTTGATCCGATTAGCGCTCAATATACTTCTGATTTAGTCGTGTTAGCTGCGATTGGTGCGCGTACAACCGAATCACAAATGCACCGTGCGTTGGCAAGTGGCTTGTCGATGCCGGTCGGCTTCAAAAACGGTACTGATGGCTCAATAGATGTCGCTGTGCATGCCTGTATTTCGGGTGCTGCGCCCCATAGCTTCCTTGGGATTACTCAAGAAGGGCAGGGGGCCGTCGTCAAAACGACCGGAAATCCGGATGGCTTTGTGATTTTGCGTGGTAGCCGCCTCGGACCCAATTATGATGACGCCAGTGTGAACAAAGCCATTGACCTTATGAAAGCCGCCAAATTAGCTCCTGCCGTGATGATTGATTGTAGCCACGCTAACTCAGGTTCTGATCATCGTCGCCAACGGGCAGTGTGGCAAGCGGGAGTAGCCCTCCGCAAGCGTGGCGTGCGTCAGATGATTGGGATGATGGTCGAAAGTAATTTGTTTGAAGGTAAACAATCGATTGGTGCTGATATCCACGCTTTGCAATATGGCGTCTCGGTCACGGATGCCTGTGTGGGTTGGGAAGAAACTATCGCTATGTTAGAAGAGGTATACAATGCCGTATAATCTCCCCGCAGTTGCTTCGGGTCTTGCAGGAGCGCACCAAGCCGATGCCGTTGACCCTACCGCCTCGTACCGCGATCAATTTGTGATTGCCGACCCCAACATTGTCTATTTCGATGGTAATTCGCTCGGGCGCATGCCCAAGCAGACAGCCGTACACCTGCACCACGTCATCCACACTGAATGGAGCGACGGCTTGATTCGGGGCTGGGGTCGTGGCTGGTACGAAGCACCAGCGCGCATAGGCGACAAAATCGGCCAATTGCTGGGTGCTGCCCCTGGCCAAGTGCTCGCTTGTGATTCGACTTCGGTAAACCTTTACAAACTTGTGATGGCGGCGCTTCAAGCGCGTCCCGATCGCACTGAAATTGTTAGCGATGCCCTCAACTTTCCTTCGGACCTCTATATCATGCAGGGCGCGATTGCGCACCACGGACATCGTCATCAGTTGCGGCTCGTTACTTCACGTGATAACGAATTGACCGTCACGGCCGATGATTTGTATGCCCTCATCACCCCTCAAACGGCGGTAGTTGTACTCTCGCATGTTACTTTTAAGAGTGGCTTTATCTACGATATGCAGGCAATTACGGCAAAAGCGCATGCCGTGGGGGCCTTGGTGATTTGGGATTTGAGTCATTCGGCTGGCGCCGTACCAATGGAACTCGATGCCTGGCAGGTTGACATGGTGGTCGGCTGTGGGTACAAATTCCTCAACGGCGGCCCCGGCGCCCCGGCATTTTTGTACATCAACAAAGCGATTCAAGACCACGTCCAATCCCCCATTTGGGGCTGGTTTGGCCAAAAAGCTCCCTTTGCCTTTGATTTGCAGTACGAACCTGCCCCTGGCCTAGCGCGCTTCTTGGCGGGCACACCGCCCATGCTGTCACTTTCAGCCGTCGAATCAGCGGTCGATATGCTTATCCACGTGGGGATGCCGGCAATCCGTGCCAAGTCTGTCGCCATCACCGAATACATGATTGCGCTGTATGATGCCCATTTAGTTGATTTGGGCTTTACACTGGGTAGTCCGCGTGATGCCGCTATTCGTGGCTCACACGTCAGCATTCGCCATCCCTTGGGCTATCAGATTAATCAAGCCTTGATTGCCGAAATGCAAGTAATCCCCGACTTCCGCGAACCCGACAACTTGCGTCTTGGTCTCAGTCCCTTGACCACCTCGTTTGCTGAAGTCTGGCTTGGCGTGGATCGCATTCGCCATGCCGTCAGCCAAGGATTGCACCACAAATACCCCACCACCCGGGCCGCGGTCACATAAACAATCCCAAAACAGCGCTGGTGGACATTATTGTGTCCACCAGCGCTGTTTTTTGTTGATTCACGGTGAACTGTTAGCGTTTTTGCACGACCACAATCGTGGCACGTCGTCCCAACACTACCACATGGTGCAAGGTATCGATGTACATGCCGCTGTTGCGCTCGAGAGCGCGGTTGATGGCGCGCATATCGCTGGTGAGCATGGCGGCCCGTGCACCGAGTTGCATGACGCGACGCAATTCTTTCATGACGGCGGGGTACAAACGACGATTTTCTTCGGGGGTGCTAATCTGCACTCCAAAGGGCAGATTACAGACCACTGCATTGACGGAATTTTCGTCGAGGGGTAATTCGCGGGCATCCCACGGCTTGACCGCAATTGGTTTGTAGCGTGGCCCAATATTGGCCAAGGCTTGGTCGACGGCGTCTGCGCTGATGTCGCCACCGAGGAGCTGGGCATACCGACTGTATAATGCGCGTTCGATCAAGGTAGTGCCGGCGCCGCACATCGGGTCGAGGAAGACATCGGTTGGTTTGGGTTTGGTCAAAAGTACCAATGCGGCAGCAGCGGTGGGGCGCAGTGAAGCCTCGATATGGTTTATTTTGTAGGTGCGATGGCGCATGGTTTCGTCACTGACCCGCAACCCCAATATGGCCATGGTATCGATTTGGGTAATCCAAAACTCAAGGCCATCTTCTTTGCCACGCCAGCGATAATCGTCGCGTTGCTCAATCGCTTTTTCGACGAGTTCTTGCAAATCAATGCGGCGGTAGGGCATTTCGCCTTGTTGACGGGCAATCACGCGAAAGCGCAATTTGCCTTCGCCACCACGTTTCGGATATATTGCGCGTACCATTCGGACGGCCTGATTAATTACGGGTGACTGTACGATTTTGTCACGCAACACTTTGAGGGTGCTATATTTAGGGGGCAAATCGTGGTATTGGCCAATCAAAATAAAGACATCGTCGACGGTGCGTAATTTGAGCAAGTCATCGACATCACCCGTATAGTCAATGATGGTGAGGCCATTCCGTCCCGCATGCACGATGTGCTCTTTGATGGTGGCTTGTTCGGGGAGGAGCTTGAGTTCTTCGCGCACAATTACATCGAAGCCTGGGAGGGTGTGCAATACATATTGGATGGGTTGCTGTTTCATTGTTGCTTCCTGCCACCCAAGAGCATCGCTGCCGGCCAGAGTGGTGTACAAAATATACGGTGATTGGTGCATGCCACACCAATCACCGTGTTCGCGACATGTTATGCGTTATGGCTCAAAATTGTTTCGATGCGCGCCATGACATCGCTGGTGAGCAAGGGAACAACGTCGAGGGCTTTCATGTTTTCGTGGACTTGGGCGGCTCGGCTGGCCCCCGTAATCACACTGCTGACATTGGGGTTCTTGAGACACCAGGCCAGCGCCATTTGGGCTAGGCTACAGCCCAACTCACTGGCCACGGGGATGAGTTGCTCGACAATCGCCAAATTGCGTTCATCGGTCAGGCTCTTTTGCAGCCATTCGTAGCCTTTGAGGGCTCCACGGCTATCGCTAGGGATGCCTTGACGATATTTACCGGTGAGCAAACCGGATGCCAACGGGCTAAAAATCGTGGTGCCGAGGCCAATGTCACGGTACAACAAGGCGTATTCTTTTTCGAAGCGGGTACGGTGCAACATGTTGTATTGCGGTTGCTCCATGGTAGGGGGAGTCATGCTGAGTTCACGGGCAATGCCATAGGCTGCGCGGATTTCGTCGGCAGACCATTCTGACGTACCCCAATAAAAGGCCTTGCCTTGGCGAATAACGATGTCCATGGCGCGCACTGTTTCTTCGATGGGGGTATTGACATCGGGGCGATGACAATACACCAAATCGACATAATCCATTTGCAAGCGCTTAAGGGCGTTATTCACCCCTTCGATGACATGCTTGTGCGACAGTCCAGTATCGTTGGGACCCGAACCACCCCAAAAAATCTTGGTGGAGACGACCAAGTTTTCACGGCGCCAACCAGCTCGCTTGATAACATTCCCCATGACGACCTCGGCTTGGCCGCCCGCATAGCCTTCGGCATTGTCAAAAAAATTCACGCCGTGTTCAACGGCCGCAGTCATACATTCATAGGCGATGTCTTCACCCACTTGATTCCCATAGGTGACCCATGCACCCAACGACAACGCACTCACTTTCATACCAGCGCGCCCAAGACGTCGATATTCCATCGCATAATCCCTTAAGTAGTAGTGAAATACATTGATTATTGTACCAAATTCACACTGCCTCTGCCGTCGTTCGTGCCTCTGGCTCACTCGCAACGTCGCGAATGGGGTTGACCACAAACAATAATGCGCCGAGTAAGCGAAACACGCCGAGTCCGATGACTACATATTGCGCGCCGAGCCAACTAATGAGTGGCGCCACCGCCAAACTACTGACGAGCAAACCGGCATTCATGACGGTCACAAATACGCCCATCGCCAAGGCACGACGTTGTGGTGAGCAGACTTGGAGCAAAATGTTGAAATGACTCACATCGATGCCGGGATTAATCATGCCGATTAACAACGAAAAGACCAAAATAAGCGTTAAATTGGGTACTAAGCCAATAGCGAAAAAATATAAGCAGCTGAGGATAGACGAAACCATCAAGATTTTGCGGAATCCGTAGCGATCCATCAAGCGGGGCCAAAACAGATTCCCCAAAATCGCGCCGCCATTGACAATGGCAAACCAAATCCCCAGCCAGGCATCGCTGGCCCCCAACGTGCGCACAAAATAAATAGGCTGGAAGGGAATCGCGGCCCAGGCTGCTAAATTGAAAATCAGCGTATTGATGGTAAGCGCACGGTATGGTTGGCTTTCGCTGAATAACGACCAAATCCCACGCCATGAACGATCGACGTTAGCCGTCGTATCAATTACCACATCGGGGATGTGCAGTTTAGTCACATAGAGCGTACTCAACATACTGGTAACCAAGGCGATGACAAACACTATTTGATAATTACCAGGAAAAGGAGCAACTTCCAGAAAGCGCCCAAATCCGTAGGTGGCAATCATCATGGTGGCCCCAAGCGTGACATTGCGGGCCGAAAACAAGCGGGCGCGGCGGTGAATCGGGATAATATCGGCAAACATTGGCAACCAGCCGGCATTGAATAGTGCAACTGGGACATTAGCCACCAACAAAATGGCTACGATTGCTTCGGCGCGATAGGCAGGCAACCATGGCACAAAAATCAAAAGGGCATTTAAGAGGCGAAACGAAATCAGGCTACCAAACATCCATGGTTTACGATTGGATGTCCGCTCCATGACGACGGCGAACGGGATAGTCGTCACCGCGTTGACCACGGCCGCTGCTGAGGTAATCAGACTCACAATCCAATTTGATCCACCGAGTCGTATCACAAACGCCGCTGCAAATGAATAGGCTGCAGCGGCAATTGCAGCCCACAAAAGCTCAATCACTAACAAGCGGATATTTTTGTCAACGGTTGTTGAATGCATGGCGCCCTTCAGCAAGAATCATTTGTGTAAGCATACCATACCCCTACTACATAAGTGTTGACACGTTGAAGATGCGCTTTTATACTGTAATGACTGATTAGTCACGTATGCAAAAGAGTATCTATGCCAAGCGATACCTGGTGGAATCTCGATGCACGCAAGCGGCAACTGATTATCGACGCATGTCTCGATGAATTTGCCGCCCATAACTTCGCACATGCGTCATTGTCGACGATTGTCAAAGGATTAGGGATTGCCAAAGGGAGCATCTATCAGTACTTTGCTGACAAAGAAGCGCTCTACCTTTTTGTACTGAAATATGCTCATGACCAGCTGACCATGCAACTACATAACCGGATCCCGATTGCTATCTATGCCCAAAGCGATATGTTTACAATCTTGCGGCATTACCTTTTTGTGATGCTCGATTTACAAAAACTTTACCCACGTGAATATACATTTACGCAACGCGCAATTCGTGATAGTGGCGATCAATTAGTCGCTGCCAAATCAATACGTATGACGATGCAATCCGTCTTTGTAGACGAGTTAATCACCACTGCAATGGCCAATCGTTCGCTCCGTGATGATGTGCAGAGCGATGTACTTGCGTTTCTTGTCCACACTGTGATTACTGCGACGAGTGAATATTTGTATCAACACCCTCATGCAGATGATGATGAGGTGCGGGGGTTTTTCGACCAACTAGTCATAGTACTCGACCAAGGTATGCGTTATCGGATTCGGAAATAATATGCCAAATACGCCGACCCACGATTTTCTCACGGTGGCCACAAGTCTCATCATGACCCCAGCAATATATTCAATCTTGCGCACGGCTGAGGTTGATCAGTCTGCGGCGGTTGTGGTGACGACTGTCATCTTTCTTGCGCATAACATTTCGGGATTACTTTTTTCCCCCGATCTCGATTTAGATTCACGCATCCACAAACGTTGGGGTATTTTGTTGTTTATTTGGAAGCCCTACAAATGGTGTATTCCCCATCGCCATTTTTGGAGTCATGGGCTCGTCATTCCGCCGATTATGCGACTCGGCTATTTTTTTGGCATGGTGATTATGCTTATATTTGCAACCGAAGTAACTGCGCAGATATTTGGCTTCCCACTGCCGAATTATCATCAATCTGTTGCAAAGAGTATTATAGATTGGTTTATCGTGAATCCGATTATTACGTTGAGTATTGCCTTTGGGTTTGTTACTGGTGGAGCCGTCCATTCGATTGCTGATTGGGTGGTAACTGGCGGCAAATATGTATTACGGGCATTGTTTGTGCCACCCGGGCATGCGCCGCGAGTGGCACGAAAACGTGCGCCAACCTCAGTGATGTGGCTATTTAATCCGTTTAGCCGAGTCCGTCCGGACCATTTTTGATCGGACTTTCAAAAATATGGATGATCGACCCTGGTTGCTGACTTTCTTGAAAGCCCAATGCGTGGTTTACTTTCCGAATGGGTGCGTTACTGGTCTCCATCCAAGTCCGTAATTCTCGCACTCCGAGTGATTGTGCTAAATCAATCGCGGCAATTTTGAGAATTTTGGCGACACCAAGCCCTCGAAATGCGGGTAACACGCCGGTAGCATGTTGCCACATTACCTGGCTCTCATCGTCATCTTCCATCAAAATCGATTCACCAACTAATTGATCATTGACATATGCCAATAAATAGTGCGCGGGATTGACATCTTCGCCAAGTAAGCGCCGAAATTTGCTCAACGTCACAATCAGCTCATCGGGCATTGGTACGTCGAGTGAAATTGCAGCATGCAAGGTACATACTTGCTCCATTGCGTCATTATCTGTGGCGAGTAATGCCGCTAATGTTGTCAATCGTATATGCGCAGGGATCACGAGTGGCGCAGTTGTTTGTGGCAATGACAGGGTAAATAGTTGCTCGGTGCCGATATGGGTGAACCCATGCCGGTGCAGAAACTGTTCACACGTTCCTGGATGCGCCATCACTCGTAAGGCTTGTGCGCCTGCACTTGCCGCCCAAAGGCGTACCGTTTGGAAGAGCATTGCGCCAATGCCGTGGTGTTGGGCCTGTGGGACAACTCGAATATGCGCCCAAAACGTATGACGTGGTGTATTCCACGTTGCGCGAAAACAAAACGCGACCGCCACCGGATCATCGATTGGACCAACAATCCAACGACGAATCGGCACACCGGCATCTCGCAAATCGTTATCAAAATGGAGCACTTCTTGGGGGGTGTCATATTCATAATCACACCGTTCATGGGGAGGGACGGTGGCGACCACACGGGCATGCGCGTGGGCGGCTTGTTCACCACGCATAATCTGCGCGGTAAAGGAGGTGCTTGTACTCATATAATGCGCTTTCACTCGAGCGATATTGTGCAGGCCGCTCCCGTCCGCCGACAACGGATGTCATCACCGTCACGTGCGGGAACCAACACCGAATGTTGGGCTCATACACACAATCCGCTCACGAATCATGTATGATTATAGCAGATTATTTTTGAATTGACTAGTAGGCGCATATGGATGCGATTTCATTAGAAGTATTTCGTCATCGTTGTGCGGCTATTGCCGAAGAAATGGGCGCTGCGCTCGAACGGAGCGCATTGTCGTCCAACATCCAAGAACGGCGTGATTACTCGTGTGCCTTGTTTGACGATACTGGGTCGCTGGTTGCGCAAGCCGCACACATCCCTGTGCATCTTGGTGCTATGCCACGCAGTGTCGCAGCCGCGATTTCGCACTGTGCCCCACTCCATGAAGGGGATGTGGTGTTGCTCAATGATCCTTTTGCCGGTGGTACGCATCTTCCTGATTTTACAAGCGTCGCCCCGATTTTTGTTGATGGCGTGCTTATTGCATATAGCGCAACTCGCGCCCATCATGCCGATGTCGGTGGGATGACGCCGGGGTCGATGCCCCTCAGTCGCTCGCTTTTTCAAGAAGGCATCATCATCCCGCCCATCAAGCTGATTGCTGCCGGCCAACAGAACGAGGCGGTGATTGCCCTAATCATACGCAATTCACGCACCAGTGATGAGCGCCGTGGTGATTTGGTTGCCCAATTGGCCTGCCATCAAATTGCTGACGCACGCATCAAAGAACTTGTGGCCAGAATTGGCGTTGCTACCGTCCTACGTGGTTTTTCTCACTTGATTGCATATGGTGAGCAGCGGATGCGTCATATTATCCGTAGTATTCCTACGGGATGTTATACCGCCACCGAATATCTTGATGATGATGGGATCGACACTGCTCCACTTGCCATTTGTGTCACACTGACCGTTGTGGATGACTCTATGCACATCGATTTTTCGGGCAGTGCGCCACAATGTGGCGGGCCGCTTAATGCCCCGCAAGCAGTCACCGAATCGGCCGTGTTATATGCATTGCGTCTCCTTGACGGCGATGATATGCCTGCGTCTGCCGGGGTGTATCGCCCACTGACGTGGCATATCCCGTTAGGATCACTCTTGCATCCATTCCCTCCTGCGCCGGTAGCTGGAGGGAATGTCGAAACGTCGCAACGCGTGGTCGATGCCATGCTTTCTGCCTTGGCGCAGGCGATTCCTACCCGCATTCCTGCCCAATCTGCAGGTACGATGAATAACTGGACGATGGGCGGCATGCGCGACGATCAATCCCCGTTTGCCTATTATGAAACGCTTGGTGGTGGTATGGGAGCTCGTCCCACCGCCAACGGGCTTGACGCCGTCCAAACCCATATGACGAATACCCGCAATACCCCCATCGAAGCGTTTGAGCGGCTCTATCCTGTACGCGTCAACCAACTTGCCATTCGGCGTGATTCGGGTGGGAAAGGAAAATTCAATGGTGGGGCGGGGCTTTGCAAAACTATTCAATTTTTGGTGCCTGTGACAGTGACATTGCTCACCGAGCGTCGTTTATATGCACCGTGTGGCGCACGCGGTGGTGCTGCCGGGGCAGCAGGGCAAAATATGCGTAGCGATTTCACTGCTGATGCCACACTGCTCCCTGGCAAAGGGTCGTTTGATTTTCAGGCTTATACCACCCTACACCTTTTGACTCCTGGGGGAGGTGGCTATGGCGACCCTGCGTAATTGGTGGCTGAATCAGGTGTGGGACCATCAAGAACGATGGGCGCGAATGACGTTGTTGCTCTATTGCGCAATCTATCCCAATAGTGTTATTGCGATTCTTGCCAACCTTATTCCCGATGAAGCGCGGGGCTTTGGGGGAGTGTTGTTGTTACTACAAGGGGTCAGTATTGCGGTGTATCTTTTTACGCATCTCGGGCGTCGGGCATGGAGTACGATTGCCATTATTATGATTGGTGCATTATGTGTTGAATACATCGGCGCTACGTATGACTTCCCCTTTGGGGCGTATGACTATACTCCACTCCTCGGGCCACAGCTCTTTGCCACTGTGCCCATCGTTATTTTGTTTGCCTGGCTAATGTCGCTAGTTGGATCTTGGTCACTCAGCTATATGGCGTGGCCGACCGCGCCCCGCTGGGTGCGCGCCGTTGGGTGTGGTTTTTTAATTATGTTTTTTGACATTCAAATTGAGCCGGTAGCAACCTTGATTAATCACTACTGGGTATGGATGCAACCCGGCGTTTATTATGGCGTCCCACTTATCAATTTTGCCGGTTGGTGGGCGGTTGGTGCACTCCTTGCGGCCTTGTGTGACCATGATTTACTCTATTTGATGCAGATTACCCGTGGTCGTACCCCATTTGCCATTGCCAATCTAGTGGGGTGTACAGGCATGTTTGTCGCCATGAATGGGCAACGCGGCTATCTGGGTGCCGTTGCCATGTCTGGGATTTTTGTCGTGCTATTTGGTCTCATCGTATGGCGCTGGCGTATAGTCACGCAAACGGAAGGAACGAAGTGATTCGTTTGCATGCAAAGCGTCACGCAACGCGTCGTTGTTCTTACTGATGACACCCTGGTGCAAACCGTATTCACTGGCCGTACTCCCCGTTACACAGACATGCCCAGCCGTAATCCCTTTGGCCACGAGACCAGTAATCGATTCGGCGGTGCCAAATTCAGGACATAAGTAGAGTGGGAAGCGATTAAATAGTTTTTCGCTAGGGTTACTCGTTACCGGTATTTCTATAATTGGATGGTGTTGAATGGTGGCATCATTTGACCACTCAGTCCCAAGCTGGCGTAGTTGCGCCCCAGGCAAGGTGATTGAGGTGCGCAGAAATCCGAGTGTTTGACATAATTCGAATGTTTGTTGATTTCCCGAATAAAACCCTGTGCGAATACTTTTGGGGATATGATATAAAAATTGGGTAAATACATCACGGGCTTGCATAATTGCATTGCGTTGTTCTGCAAGTGACAAGTGGCCCATTGGTTTTTGTTTTGTGAAAATGCTAGACTGGCTGGGTGAAACAAATAACCCGAGTTCACATCCGCGCTCCCTTAGCTCTTCGAGCATCGGTGCATGCGCCCGCGCAGATTCTGGTGACACAAAAATTGTCGGCCAAAATCCTGCCCCGAGCATCAGATTGGCATAGGCATCGAGTGACCGACCGCTAAACTCCCAATCAGGTGGTGCGTCTTTGCCAGTGCCTGCAGCTACTGCGTTAAATGTACAAAAGAGAGGAATCGTCATGGGTGCCTCACAGCGTGTTAATTCCGATATTTGTATTATTGGCGGAGGTCTCGGTGCAGTGGCGGCAGCACTCACGGCCCTCGATCAGGGCGCGACAGTGATTATTGTGGCGCCGCAACGGTGGCTTGGTGGCCAAATGACGAGCCAAGGTGTCAGTGCCCTTGATGAGCATCGCTATATCGAACTATTTGGTGGTGCACCGCATTACCAGCTGCTACGCCAGCTGCTACGCCAGCGTATGGCTTCGCTGTATGGTATCACAATCTCTGACGAGGCAACATTTAATCCTGGCAATGCTTGGGTGAGTAACCTTTGTTTTTTTCCACAGGTTGCGGCTGACATAATCGCCGAAATGCTTGCCCCTTATACTGCCAGCCAACAGTTGACGATTTTGTACCAAACGCTCCCAATCGCTGTTGCCAAAGAAGATTTGGTAATTTCGCGCATCACCTGTCGTGATGTCGACGGCATATCACACGAAATTTTTGCCCGTTTTTTCATCGATGCGAGTGAGCATGGTGATGTAATGGCCGTGGCAGACCTCGCCTATGTCACTGGTGCCGAAGCGCAAATTGACACGGGTGAACATAATGCACCACTCACCGCACAACCCCACGAAATTCAAGGTTTTACTTTTGGTTTTGCCGTTGAGTTTTGTCCGCATCAATCACATATCATCGTCAAACCCGAAGGGTACGAGAGTCTGCGTGATCGCCAACCATTCACTTTGACCCTTACCGGCCAAGACGGCGAGGCGCGTCCATTTCGCATGTTTGTGGACGGTCCCACTGGACTGCCGCCATTTTGGACATACCGGCGCCTCTGGGATGGGCAACATACCACCCCCCCAACCGCCGACATCGCGCTGATCAACTGGAACAGCAACGATTATCATCATGGCACCATTATCGATGTTGATCATGCAACTATTGCCCAGCGTATCGATGAAGCTAAACGCTTATCGCTAGCCTTTTTGTACTGGCTACAAACCGAAGTGCCGCGAGATGATGGCAGTGGACTAGGCTATCCCGAACTCAAACTCCGTCCCGATATCATGGGCACCCATGACGGGTTATCGATGGAGCCATATGTCCGCGAATCACGGCGTACGCTTGGGTCTACACGGATCGTTGCCGAAGATTTGCTTGTGGCCACACAGCCATTGGCCAGAGCACGGGCATACCCAGACAGCGTAGGGATTGGGTGGTATTTTATGGATTTGCACCCGGCGTCCGGCAATCCGCACAGCATGTTTGCCCCGACGCGACCATTCCAAATCCCAATGGGCGCATTAATCCCCCCAGATTGTCATAATCTTATTATGAGCTGCAAAAACATCGCCACCACCCATTTGTCAAACGGCAGTTATCGCCTGCACCCGGTAGAGTGGAATATCGGTGTGGCAGCTGGCATGATGGCACATTTGGCCATTGTGCAGCAGGTTGCTCCGCGTGAGCTCCCCGTATGGTCTGTGCAAAAAGAGTTGCTGGCGCTGGGGCATCCCCTTGCGTGGGCAGTTGATGTACCGCCAAGCCATCCGGCGTTTGTGGCCACGCAATGGCTTATCCTTAACGGAGTGATTGGCCATGAACGGGCACAACGACTCACCATCGACATTGCGGAGCCGATCGGTGCCGATGCCTTTACCATCTTCATAGAACGCTTACGGGATGCAGGAATCAGCACTGACGACATACACATCACACCGACCGACTCGTGGGAGTCAGTCTGTGTGAAAGTAGGGCAATTGAGGCTTTGGGATCGCGTTTAGGCAGGCTTGGTACGAGTCGCATAGGCCGCGAAATTATCCAAAATCGACTGCCAACCAGCACGTTGCATGTCAACCGGATTGGTTGCTTCGGCTTCGAATTGCTCAATGATGGTGGTTTCGTCGCCATTGGCGATGAATTGGATGTGGACTTTGCGGCCATCGCCCAGCTTGTAGGCCAATTCGGTTGGGGCATTGACGAGCGTATATGTCCCCCAAAAATCAAAGCCGAAACTACCGTCTTTGGCTTCCATACGCGATGAAAACTTGCCGCCAACTTGCAAATCGACCTGGGAGTGGGGGGTATGCCAATCGGGCGACGCGGCATTCCATTGGGTGATGTGCGCAGGAGTGTTCCAGCATTCCCAGACGTGCATGATCGGAGCGGCAATCGTTGTTTGAATGGTGATAGATGTCGGTGTAGTCATTTATTCCCTCGATACAATAACAAAACGGTGTCATTATACAATTGGCGTCATTTGTGCGCAGAGTGATGACGCCTCCCTTGCTACGCAAATTGCCCTATTTTCAAAACGACATTAGTGATGTAATGTTGTTTTGAATGAAAAAATTGGCATATCCGTGGCGTTATCCTCCGTTTGACAGGGAACAACAGTTGTTGCGATTGAATCGTGTTATGATAAATAAAATCTTAGGAGGAACAACCATATGCGAGAGTTGAAACGTGCGATTTTCATCATACTGTTCATCACAACACTGCTGACGATTGCCAGTTGTAGCAAGAACAATCAATCGTACCCGAACCCAAACGATTATCCGTACCCTTATACCTCACCCTAATGCAACGAATAACCATCGTGTGGGCCATTTTTAGCACACTGTTGTGGAGCTGTGCACCATCTCCCGCAGGGGTACCGCCTGCAACGCTCCCACAAGGGCAGCTGACGGGTTGTGGCGCCGATATGCGGTTGGACATCGTGTCGACACCGACTCTCCGTAGTCGCGGGTTAATGGAGCAACACACGCTTCCCACGCAGTATGGCATGTTGTTCGTCTTTCCTAATCCCACGACCCCCAGTTTTTGGATGCATGATACCCCGACGGCGCTTGATATCGTCTTTCTCAGTGATACAGGGAAGATTTTGGCAATCGAATCAATGATGCCAAACACTGATGATCGCCACACAGCACCGCAGCCAGTGCGCTATGCCCTTGAAGTGCCGCACGACTATTTCGCAACACAATCGGTTACGGTTGGCCACCAGTGCACACTCACGATCCCTGCGGATTTAGTCATCGAGTAGGGTAAGAGCACCAACAATCGGTGGTTTGACGCTCGTTGTCGTTGACATCACGCAAAAAATTCCCTTTGGCGAAGCCAAATTTGCGGATAGTGGCTTGTGATGCCAGATTGTGGTGGCCAATCAGCGCATAAACGGTCGTTACTCCGAGATGAAGCTCGCACAAAGGCAAGAGTTGTGCCAACATTTCACTGGCATACCCTTGGCGCCAATAACTCTTCCAGACGTCGAAGCCGATTTCTACCTGTTTGGTGTCTGCCTCATAAAAATGATAACCGCAGGTTCCAATGAAATCCCCTGTATCATGCGCAAAGGTTGCATACCGCAAATAACGTGATTGGCGCATATCGGCATAGTGGTCAATGATAGCAATAGCCTCAGTCATACTACATGGGGGATCACTAAAATTGATGCACATGTCAGGATCGGAAAATTGACGATATATTACGTCAACATCAAGTGGCTGCAAACCACGCCAATGTAACCGATGGCTTCTGAGGGTGGTGGGAAACAATGTTGGCGTCATCAAATATTACCTCGAATACAAATCTCAAACGCAATCCCCTATACAGAAAGTATACGCCATATGCCGATAGCGAACCGTCTGATCCACGCACAATCACCCTACTTGCTCCAGCATGCCTATAATCCGGTCGATTGGTATCCTTGGGGGCAGGAAGCAATGACCCGTGCCAAAGCCGAACAAAAACCAATCTTGCTCAGTGTAGGCTATTCGGCTTGCCATTGGTGTCACGTGATGGAGCACGAATCATTTAGTGATGTCACCATCGCAACAATCATGAATACGCATTTTGTCTGCATCAAAGTAGACCGCGAAGAACGCCCCGACATCGATGCGATTTATATGACAGCCGTGCAACGTATGACTGGGCAGGGTGGTTGGCCAATGACCCTTTTTCTCACGCCCGAAGGTGAGCCATTCTATGGGGGCACATATTACCCGCCCTATGACCGAGGGCAATTCCCGGGATTTACACGAGTACTGCAGAGTGTTCATGCTGCGTGGGTCGCGCGGGCAGACCAATTACGGTCGGCTGCCACACAATTGCGTGACGAAATAGCCCAGATGCTCCTCCCGCTTCCGAGTGATCTCACATTCACAGCTACTACCCTTGATCGTGTGATTGAGCTATTACAACAAGATTTTGATAGCACCCATGGTGGATTTGGCGGTGCACCCAAATTTCCTCCAGCCATGACTATTAGTTTTTTATTGCGCTATTATCAACGTACCCACAATGTCACTGCCTTTGCGATGCTCGAACGAACGCTAATGGGAATGGCAGCTGGGGGAATGTACGACCACGTGGGGGGAGGATTTCATCGCTATAGCGTCGATGATCGTTGGGAAATACCCCATTTCGAAAAAATGCTCTATGACAATGCCCTACTCCTCACCGCCTATAGCGAAGCATTTCAAGTCACACGCAACCCGCGCTATGCACAAATCTGTCACGAAATCGTAGACTGGTTAACCCGCGACATGATACACCCTGAGGGTGGATTTTTTTCGGCACTCGATGCCGATAGCGAAGGGGAAGAAGGGCGCTATTATGCTTGGAGTGCGCATGAGCTCGACACATTGCTAGGCAGTGATGCGCCGCTTTTTCGCAATGCGATGCGTTCCGATCAAACAGCGAATTTCGAAGGCTCGTACGTCTTGCATCGTCGTATCAATGAAGCGGCACTGTGTGGTGCACTAGGGATTACTCAGACATCCCTCAATGATTGTATCGAGCGAGGGACAAAGCACCTCTTGGAGGCAAGACAGCACCGGATAGCGCCGCAGCGCGACGACAAAATCATTGTGGCCTGGAATGGACTGATGATTCATGCGCTGGCGACAGCGGGAAGGATTATGGGCAAACCAGCGTGGCTGGCTATTGCTACCCGCGCCTTTGATTTTATTTGCACGCAAATGATGCCGCACGGCGAATTAATGCGGATCTGGAAGGATGGGGTATGTGGCACCACTCCTGCATTCCTTGAAGATTATGCCGCACTCGCCAATGCCGCACTCGCACTGTATACCAGCAGTGCGAATCCGCACCATCGTCTATTTGCCAAACAAATGGCACACACTATTTTGCAACGATTTTATGATGAGCACACACACATTGTCTACGATACTTCTGATACCCACGAACAATTAATCGTCCGTCCGAATAATCGTACTGACAATGCCATACCGAGTGGCACCGCAATGACCATCGTACTCTTATTACGACTCGATGCCATCTACAGCGAGCCATTCTTTGGACTGGTTGCAGAACGACTGCTCATGCATTCAGCGGCAATGATTCCACGTTGGCCACAGGGGTTCGGGTTAACACTGTGTGGCCTCGAATTGTTCCTAAATCCGGTGGTGCAAATTGTCGTGGCGGGTAACTCAGCCAAGTTACTCAACCGCACAATGACGGTAATGCCCTTAGATGCGGTGGTTGTTTATGCCGGTAGTGAGGAAGAATTAATATTATGTCAAAACAAAATCGCCATAAATGGCGGTGAGACACTCTATATTTGCATTAACAACCATTGTGAGCTCCCGGTGCATGATGACACAACATTGCAACAACAGCTCACGCGCCTTTTTCGTCAAGAAGCGCCGTAATGGCATGGTGAATATCAGGAAAGCAATAATCAACATAGTCTGGCACTGGCAAATCAGCGTGATGGGGAATATAAACAGTGGTCATTCCTAATGCTTTGGCGTGCACAAGATTATGTAATGTGTCTTCAAAAAAGACTGTACCTGATGCTGGGCAGGCAATAGTCTGCAACGCAATGTGGTAGGCATCGGGATGCGGCTTAGGCAAAAAATTAAGCATCCGGATATCGATAATCGGCAAGTGCAAATCGGCGAGGCCAATGGCGTGCAATGCGCGTAGGGCATGTTCGCGGGGAGAGTTGGTGAAAATTGCCATTGGTAGGGTAATCCGCTGCAACAAGGCGACTAATGCCGGATTAGGGCTGATCAACGCTGGCAAATCGAAATCATGCACCGCATGTAAATATGTTTCGACATCGACATCGTGATGAAGTTGTAGCCCACGTAAGGTCGTACCGTAGGTAACAAAGTAGTGTCGACGCAATGCTATCGCTTGGGGGTACGAGAGACCACTCACCTGTTGCACAAAGTCATTCATCCGCGCTTCGAGTGCTTCGGTTACCCCCGCATGCGCCGGATAGAGTGTATTGTCAAGGTCAAACAAAAAAGCTGTTGCGCGCATGTAAACTACTTTCTGGTGCGCCGCATTATTAGTAATGCGGCGCGTGGGAATTACTTACTTCGCTAGCACAAAGCTCGCATCATAAGCAGACGATACATCGAGGTCTTCTTTGAGCGCTGATACTGCTCGGAGCAATTCATGTGTTTTGGCCCATTGTGCCGGTTGTACTAGTCCAAATGTCGACGTATTGGCCTTCCACATGGTAATTGTAGCCTTGAGCACGTCTGTAGTGACTGATTGGTCACTCGGTTTTGCTTCAGGAATATATTTTAACGATGTGGTATAGGCTGCCGCCGGATCATCACTAACTGCTTGCATCCCTTTTTGCAAAGCGCGGGTAAATTTCGTCACGACATCTTTTTCGGTGCCAATCAGTGCCTCATTGACAATCAATTGATCTGACGCCATTGGGTAAAAATCAGCCACGCGCAGGACGTTGACTGCGGTTCCTTGAGCAGCCAGTTGAATTGGTTCGTTGTTGGCGTACCCACTAATAATTTGGACTTTGTCAGACAACAATACTGGCACTTGATTAAAGCCGATTTCTTGGATGGTCACATCTGCTTCGGTCAGTCCACCCGCATACAACAACGCTTGCAAACCGATGTAGCTTGCCCCAAATCGCCCCGGGATGCCAATGACTTTGCCTTTGAGGTCGGCAGGCGTGGCAAGTGGGAGTGTCGATTTGCTCATAAATGCTACGGGAAACTCTTGCGACGTGCTCATGACTGCTTTGACCGGCAATCCTTGGGCTCGAGCCAGCAAAATAGAATCCGCACTTGCTAAGGCAAATTCGATTTTGTTTTTGCTGGCAATCCGTTGTACGACGTCGTTTTCGAAATTGTAGTCAAACGTGACATCAAGCCCTTCATCGGCAAAGAATCCCTTTTCGGCAGCCAAATAAAAATGGGCAAATTGCACGTTTGGGATGTATGGCATCCCAACAATGATTGCTCGCCGCGCCACAGGCGCCGTTTGTCCGGCACATGCGACCAACAAAAACAAGGCAACACAGGCACTTACTAATCGCCGAAACATTCGGATTCCTCCATACAACGATAAAGCCAAAGTTATTATACCAATTATTCATGAAATGCACATTATTTGTAGATATTTTGCACTGCATTTTTTACAATTTATAGCACCGCACGTAACACAAGCCGCTCAATGAAAGTTAATAGTGTGGTAAGCGACAGGGTGATGATGATTAGACAAAAGATTGCCAAGAATACCAGGGGTGTATCAAACAAACCGCGAGCAATGTTGATAAGCGCACCGAGACCATCACGACCACCAAGGTATTCGCCGACCACTGCTCCCGTGGTTGCCAGCACAATACTGGTGCGTAAGCCACTAAACATGACCGGCAACGCAAGCGGCAATTCAATGAACCAGAGTTGCTGGCCACGAGTCGCCCCAAAAAGCACTGCAACTTCCCGGAGATCAAGTTGGATGAGGTTGAGACCAGTATATGTTGCTGAAAAGACGGGGAAGAATGTAATCAAAGTCGCAACCACTGTCCGCGCCCAAAACACATCATTCACCCAAATTAAAATCAGTGGCGCAATAGCCAAAATTGGAATCGATTGACTCGCAGTGAAAAACCATTGCAATGCTGCATTGACATATGGAAATTGATACACAATCCACCCGAGGCACGCACCTAATATGTATGCCATCACCACACCAAGCAACGCCACAGAGGTCGTAGCCGCAATGTGGTGCCAAATTTGGGGAGATTGTAATTCAATTACCGCACGTACGACGATATCACTCGGTGAAGGTAAAAGATAGCGTGGGATTTGCAGGCTCTGCACCAACACTTCCCACGCTATAAAGAAGATACCGATTACCGTTAATCGCGTTGTGGTCATGCAACCTGTATTTCTGTTAGAGCAGAGAGGTGATTGACCGCGCCGGGCCAAAAATACGCTCGCGTAATACGCGCAGCGGAAAGCGTACCACAGCGGTTAAAATCCGATTGAAGCGCCATGGTTGAATAATAAGCCGGAATAGCCATTTCAATCCAAGCGTATGCATCCAGCGCGGCGCTAATGGCACAATCCCTGCAATTTCATCAAACGTCCCACCAATCCCAATTGCTACGGGCACATTGAGAAATGGTTGGTTGCGGGCAATCCACACATCTTGCGCAGGATGACCGTATGCAACGAACAAAATATCAGGATTGGCATCAATGATTTGTGTTCGCACATAGGGTTCTTCGATGATACTCGGTGAACCAGCATAGCATCCGGCGACTTGCAGTCCGGCATAGCGATGGCGGAGCGTTTGGGCGGTTTTTTCGGCGACGCCAGGCGCAGCCCCAAGGAAAAAAATCCGCCAACCGCGAATCACTGATTGTTTTGCGAGTCGTTCGACCAGCGCCACCCCCGTCACCCGTTCACGAATCCGTATCCCTTTGAGTACCCGTGAGGCCCACAAGATCCCAATCCCGTCTGGCGTTGCGAGCGAGGCGCTGTTGAGTACTTTACGGACTTGTGCGTCACGCAATGCTTCCATCACAAATTCAGGGTTTATCGTCACTACTTGATGCACTCCGCCACTGCGAATCAATCCGTCAATGACACGCACCGCCTCGTCTTCGGTGACATCATCAACCGTTACCCCAAGGATCGATGCACGGAGTGGGATAAATGGCACAGTGCCTGAATGTGATTTACGGCTTGCAGTCATATCAGGCTACCTGAATCCGATCAACAACGGCGGCACCAACCACATCGGTATGCGATGTCACTTCACCGAGGGCGGCTACGTCTTTTGTGACAATCCCGGCATCAAGCGTGGCATATACTGCACGTTCTACCGCTTGCGCTTCGGCCTCGCGGTGCAGTGAATAGCGCAACAACATCGCCACACTCAAGATTGTCGCCATCGGGTTGGCGATGCCTTTGCCGGCGATATCGGGGGCAGAGCCGTGGATCGGCTCATACAAGCCCATCCGGGTTGGTCCCGTGCTTTCGGCACCGAGTGAAGCTGATGGAAGCATACCCATCGAGCCAGCCAGCATCGAAGCTTCGTCGGTCAAAATATCACCAAACATGTTTTCGGTGACAATCACGTCGAAATCAGCGGGGCGGCGAATCAAATGCATGGCACAGGAATCAACCAGCATATGCTCAAGAGTGACATCTGGGAATTCGGCTTGCATGATGCGCGTCGCAGTGCTGCGCCACAAGCGTGATGTTTCGAGGACGTTCGCTTTATCGACAGAGACGAGTTTCTTTTTGCGGCCACGGGCAGTCACCGCAGCAGTACGAATAATTCGTTCGATTTCGCCGGTGGTATAGACACAGGTATCGCTGGCTTGTTCACCCGTGGCATGGGGCTCGCGCTTTTTTTCACCGAAGTAAATCCCACCAGTCAATTCGCGTACCACTACCATATCAACGTCGTGCAATAAATCGGCACGCAGTGGGGAAGCGGCGATTAACCGGGGATGGATAGTAACGGGGCGCAGATTGGCGTACAACCCTAATGCTTTGCGAATCCCCAACAAGCCTTGTTCGGGGCGGACTTTGGCCGCAGGATTGTCCCACTTGGGACCACCGACGGCACCAAGCAGGACCGCATCAGATGCCTGACAGGCAATCAAGGTAGCCTCAGGCAAGGCAGTACCGGTGGCGTCGATGGCACAGCCACCTAGGAGGGCAGTAGTAATGGTAAATGTGTGGCCAAACACGGCTGCAACACGATTTAACACAGCAACCCCTTGGGCAACGACATCGGGACCGATTCCATCACCTGGCAGAGTGGTAATTGTGGCGTTCATTATAAGCCTACTGTATCTACACGAGTGGAATGCGTGTGTTCGTATGCGCGGATATCTTGATCGGCATCCACCAAAAATCCTAATTGGTCAACGCCATTGAGCACACAATATTTGGCAAATGGCTCAATGGGGAACCACATCGTGCGACCATCGGGCAGTGTCACTGTTTGGCTGGCCAAATCGACACTCAGCGTGGCTTGACCGGGGTTGGGGGCATCATTCGCAACGAGGAGTTGGTAGGTCTCTGGCGAAATCACGATTGGCAATAAGCCGTTTTTGAGGGAATTGTTTTGGAAAATGTCGGCAAAATAGGTGCTCAGCACGGCTCTGAAACCAAAGCCTTGCAAGGCCCATGGCGCATGTTCCCGTGACGAGCCACACCCAAAATTTGTACCGGCGACAAGCACTTCGACCCCTTTGGCGAACGGTTTGTTCAACAAAAATTCGGGCTTGGGCTGACCGTTACTGTCATAGCGCCAGTCAGCGAAAAGGTTGTCGCCTAACCCCACTTTGTCCGTCGTTTTGAGGAAGCGGGCGGGAATTATTTGGTCGGTATCGACGTTTTCCATCGGGAGTACTGCATAGCGTGCGGTAAATGGAATGAATTTATTCAACTGTTGCCTCATTTTGAATCATGTGCGGAGGAAGATCCATCAGCGTACGATGACGAATGGCGTCGCCGACCACACTAATGCCACTATTGACGATAATCAACCCGATTGTCCCCCACCAAAACCATGGTTTGCCGAGGCTTTTTTGGTTAATGGCATGACCGGTAATACTTAGGCCAAGCCCCACGAGTAATAACCCGAGGGGGGCTTTTTTGGCCCACTGGAGGTATTGTAGATTATCCCAAGATTTCACGGGGGTCACAAATCGCTCCTGCAATTGCTGAGGCGGCAGCGGTTAACGGACTTGCCAAAAAGGTCCGCCCACCCTTACCTTGGCGTCCTTCAAAATTCCGATTACTAGTGGATACCGCATATTGACCCGGTTTGAGTTGATCACCATTCATGGCGATGCACATCGAACAGCCAGCCTCACGCCATTCAGCGCCAGCCGCTTTGAAGATTTCATCAAGCCCTTCGGCTTCGGCTTGTCTTTTCACGTGCTGCGAGCCTGGTACAACCATTACCCGTACGCCACTCGCCACTTTGCGATCTTGCATGACTTGCGCGGCCAAGCGCAGGTCGGAAATGCGCGAATTGGTGCAACTGCCGATGAATACAACATCGATTTTTTTGCCAATCAATGATTGACCCTGCGTGAGATCCATGTATGCCAATGCTTTGACCAATCCGGCCCGCGCTGACTCGTCAGTCATATCATTTGCCGTAGGAACGTGGCCGGTAATTGGGATACCCATACCCGGGTTCGTACCATAAGTAATCATGGGAGCTAATTCGTCGGCGTGCAATTCAACGACAGCATCATAGACGGCACCTTCATCGGACACGAGCGTTTGCCAATCGGCGACGGCGGCATCCCAAGCGGCGCCTTGTGGAGCAGACGGCCGCCCATTGATGTAGGTAAAGGTAGTTTCGTCGGGTGCAATAAGCCCGGCACGCGCGCCACCTTCAATCGACATATTACACACGGTCATGCGTTCTTCCATGCTGAGCGCCCGAATCGCTTCGCCCGTATATTCGAGCACATAGCCAGTGCCACCACCCACTCCGATTTTTGCAATAATGGCGAGGATAATATCTTTGGCACCGACGCCTTTTGCCAAGCGTCCATTGATGCGAATTTCCATCGTTTTGGGGCGACTTTGGAGCAAGCACTGGGTGGCGAGCACATGACCGACTTCGGACGTACCAATCCCAAAGGCTAAGGCACCAAAGGCACCATGGGTACTCGTGTGGCTATCACCGCACACAATGGTCATACCAGGTTGGGTTAATCCTTGTTCTGGTCCAATTACATGCACAATTCCTTGATTTTCGCTCCCCAAAGCAAATAATGGAATCCCAAAGTCACGACAATTAGCTTCAAGTTGGGTCAATTGGGCTTGCGCTTGGGCATCAAGGACGGGAATAATACCGTGGGCGTTGCGAGGCGTTGTCGGAGTGGAATGGTCCATTGTGGCAATGGTTTGGCCAGGACGCCGTACCGTCAGTCCCCGTTGGCGTAATTCGGTAAATGCCTGGGGTGAGGTGACTTCATGCACCAAATGGAGGTCAATATACAAGACGGCGGGTGTTTCACTGGTTTCGGGGCGCACTAAGTGGCGATTCCAGATTTTTTCAAATAAGGTTTGCGGTGTGGTTCCCATGCCAACTCCTTTTGCCTACAAATCGTTTGGTCACTGCAAACAAAAAATATTCTGTTTGCAGTGATGCGCTATGCTCGGTGTATTTAGACGTAATCCAACCAGCCATGTTTATCTTCGACCGACCCATCAAACAACCCAAAGAAGCGTTCTTGGATGGCTTCGGTGAGTTCACCACGCATGCCCGTACCGATGACCACTTTGTCGACTGAGCGGACGGGGGTAACTTCTGCGGCAGTGCCGGTGAAGAAAATCTCGTCGGCCAAGTACAACATTTCGCGTTGCATGTTGGTTTCAACAACCGGCATCTTGAGTTCTTTGGCGACGGTCATAATCGAGTCACGGGTAATCCCTGGCAAAATGCTAGCGGTGGTAGGTGGAGTGTAGATGACGCCATCACGCACGATAAACAGATTCATGCCCGACCCTTCGGCGATATTGCCGTTGATGTCCATGGCGATGCCTTCGGAATAGCCATTGCGCAACGCTTCGTTTTTGATCAAGTTTGATGACAAATAATTGCCTCCGGCCTTGGCCATGGTGGGGATGGTATTGGCTGCAGGACGATTCCATGACGATACCATTACATCGACACCGTTCTTGAGGCCTTCAGGTCCGAGGTATGCGCCCCATTCAACGGCGGCTACCATGGCTTCGATAGGATTTGCTTTGCCATCAAGCCCCAACGGCCCTTCACCACGCCACACGAGTGGGCGGATGTAGCAGTTGGCGTAGTTGTTCACCTTGACGACGTCTTTACAGGCCTGGGTGATTTCAGCCACGCTAAAAGGGATATCCATGCGATATATCTTGCATGAATCCCACAAACGGCGCATGTGAAGTCCTAAACGGAAGATGGCTGGGCCGTTTTTGGTGGGGTATGAACGAATACCTTCAAAAATCGAAGACCCGTAATGCAAGGCATGGGTCATGACATGGACATTGGCTTGTGACCAGGGAATCATCTGCCCTTTAAACCAAATCTGCTTTTCAGTCGTCATGGGAATACTCCTTCGTCGGCGATGGATTTCATGGGTATTATATATCATTCACTTGACCGCAACGTGTCAGTTGAACCGTGCTTAATAGCCGTAACGTGCTAACGGCAATTCCAAAGCATCCCAGAGCGCTTGCCAACTGGCAGTCAAAATGTTTTCTGAGCACCCAACGGTTGTCCAGCGCGTTTCACCACGGGCAGACTCAATCAGCACCCGTGGTCGCGCTGCCGTGCCTAGATGCTCATCGACAATCCGCACTTTATAGTCGACCAAGGTTACATTGGCAATCTGTGGATAAAACGGCGCGAGGGCTTTGCGAATCGCTTGGTCGAGGGCATTCACAGGGCCATCGCCTTCGGCGGCAGTATGCATGTCGTGCCCTTTCACGCGTAGCTTCACCATCGCTTGTGAGCGAATGTCATGATCGCTTTTCGCATCAACAATCACGGTGAAATCGAGTAATTCAAAGGGTGCCACATAGCCCGGCGCATTCCGCCGGATGAGCATTTCAAACGAACCTTCGGCCGCTTCAAATTGCAACCCTTGTTGTTCGAGTTCTTTGATTTTTTGCAAAATCACCCGTTCATTGCCGTCGATGGCGAGCCCCAAATGCTCCGCGCGCATACGAATATTGTTGCGACCCGACAATTCACTCACCACAATCCGCATTTCGTTGCCGACTACCATTGGATCGATATGTTGATAGCTATCGGCAAACTTGGCGACGGCTTGGGCGTGAATCCCTCCTTTGTGCGCAAAGGCACTGCGTCCCACAAAGGGGGCATGATGATCGGGGTTGAGATTGCAGATATCAGCAACGATATGTGATACGGCACTTAGGCGCTGAATTTGCGTTTGCGCTATCCCGCTATAGCCCAATTTGAGATGTGTGTTGGCGATCAACGCAATCAGATCCATATTGCCACACCGCTCACCAATGCCATTAATGGTGCCTTGGACATGGCGGGCTCCGGCAGCGAGCGCCGCCAATGCATTGGCGACTGCGAGCGCGCCATCGTTGTGGGTGTGGATGCCAATCATGACCGACAGTTGGAGTGCGGCAAAATGCGTCATCACCTGCTGCACCACGTGCGTCACGTCGTGGGGCAATGAACCGCCATTGGTGTCACAGAGTACGATAGTGGTTGCACCGGCGTGGGCGGCGGCCGTAATGGTGGCGAGAGTGTAGCTAGCATCTAGGGTATAGCCATCAAAAAAATGTTCGGCGTCGTAGATGACTTCTTTGCCATGGCACACAAAATACGCCACGCTATCGGCAATCATGCGCACATTTTCGTCACGCGTTGTTTCGAGGACATGTTCGACATGCAACACCGAACTCTTGCCTACTAATGTAACCACCGGCGTATTGGCGGCAAGCAGTGCTTGGGTATTAGTATCGGTTTCGCAGGTGGCTTTGGCATGGCGGGTACTCCCAAAAGCGGCAATTTTGGCGTGGGTGAGGGATGTATGTTGCATGCGCCGGAAGTATTCAGCATCTTTGGGGTTAGAGCCTGGCCAGCCCCCTTCAATATAGTGCACCCCGAGCTCATCAAGGACATGAGTGATTTTGATTTTGTCTTCGACCGAGAGCGAAATACCTTCGCGTTGGGTACCATCACGCAACGTTGTGTCGTAGATTTTAAGCGGGATTGTCATTTACATGGTCCTTTTTTGCTCTTTGTGCCAGCGTGGATAGCTTCCAAATATTTTCAAAAACCCTGTTTGGGTGCGCATCTGCTCTAACGCAGATGCAATGTGTGGATCGAGCCGATGGCCATTGATATCAACAAAAAACACATATTCCCCAAGCACCGCCTTTGATGGGCGAGATTCAAATTTGGTTATATTAATGCCCGCATCTGCTAAAATCTGGAGCGGTTTGACAATTTGCCCTGATTGGTCTTCACGGTCAAATCCAAAACAAAGGCTTGTTTTGTCGTCACCAGTCGGTGCATGGTCGTTGGCCGCGAGCACCACAAACCGTGTCACATTGCTAGCACGATCTTGGATATCGGGGACGAGCACAACGGCTCCGGTGAGTTCGGCAGCCCGAGTCGTACCAATGGCGACTGCACACCGATTCGATGCGAGTGCTTCGGCGGGAGCCGCACTATTTGACAACGATGCAATTGTGGTGACATGGGGCAAATAGGTATCGATATAGTGGCGGCATTGCCCAAGTGATTGCGGGTGACCATAGAGCACTTCGACGTGCGCTAATTCGGTACCCTGTTTGCCGAGCAATTGATGATTGATTGGGATAACCAGCTCTGCAGTAATAGAAAGCACCGTATCATGCACCAACAAGTCAAGCGTGGTAGTGACACTGCCTTCCAAGACGTTTTCAATTGGCATTACCGCCACATCGGCGAACCCGAGTGTGACTGCCGCAACCACGGCTGGTAAAGTAGACTGTGGGACAACCGTATCGTGAGACATTGCATAGTGCAAAGCAGCTATCTCACTATACGTCCCTGCTGGTCCAAGATAACTAATACGCATACTCACCTACTGCCACACTAGTGGCCTAGCCTACTTATTGTCGCGTATTGGCGAAGCTATCCACAGCGTAGCCAGGATTACTGGCATCGTACCCATCGGCATAGGCCGATTTTTCAGCCTGAATGAAATGGGCACGGTTGTGCAACAATTTGTTGAGTGCCCCCATATAGGCTTCTGCTGCTGCCACCATAGTATCAGTATCGACGCCGTAGCCGTTGAACAAATCAATCCCCGGTTTGGTGCTAGCTTGCTGCGCAGCCGTGGTGTCACGGATCCGCACCGATACTTCTGCGACCGCGTCAATCCCTTCGGTCACCGCATTAATGGCAAATTCCAGCAGTTCAACGGGTCGGCCAACCACCTTGTCAATGGCTTTGTAAATCGCATCGACGGGGCCTGTACCGTGGGCAGCTTCAAGGTATATTTGGCCTTGTTGGTCGACGATCCGCACCGTTGCAACGGGAGTCAAGCTCGTCCCGGTAATAACCTGGACATGTTCAAGTTTGTAAACTTCGACAGTACGTTGTTGTTCACCCGCAATCAAGGCTTCGATATCACGATCATCGATTTTCTTTTTGCGGTCGCAGAGCTCTTTGAAGCGCTCAAACAAGGCTTGGAACTCTTCTTCGCTGTCAGCCTCGTAGCCCATAGCGATCAACTTCGCTCGCAAAGCGTGACGACCGGAGTGTTTTCCCAACACCAACATGTTTCCGTCAAGCCCCACAGTTTCGGCACTCATGATTTCATATGTCAAGCGATTTTTCATCACCCCATCTTGGTGAATGCCAGACTCGTGCGCAAATGCATTGCCACCCACAATGGCCTTGTTGGGAGGTACGGGGATGCCAATGAATGAGCTGAGCAAACGACTCGAGCGGGTTAATTCAGTGGTATTGATTTTGGTGGTGGTTTGATAAAACGATTGGCGGGTGTGCAGGGCCATAACCACTTCTTCAAGTGAGGCATTCCCGGCTCGTTCACCAATCCCGTTGAGGGTACATTCGACTTGACGCGCCCCCGCACGAACCCCCGCTAAACTATTGGCGGTAGCCATACCCAAATCGTCGTGACAATGCGTCGAAATGATGCACTGTTCGATGCCCGCCACATTCGCCAATATTCCACGAATCAAGTCAGCGTACTCTTCACTGGTGGTAAAGCCCACGGTATCGGGGATATTGAGGGTGGTGGCACCTTCGGCAACAACGGCCGTTAATACTTCGTAAAGGTATGCCGGTTCAGAGCGTGTAGCATCCATCGGTGAAAATTCAATATTGTCGCAGAGTGAACGTGCATATCGCACCATGTCGCGGGCGCGTTCCAACATTTTGGCGCGCGTCGACTTGAATTGATGCTCGATATGGATGTCGGAAGTTGACAAAAAAGTGTGGATGCGTTTTTTGGCGGCAGGTTGGATGGCAGTCCACGCTTTATCAATATCTTCTTTGATGGCACGGGCCAAGGCGGCAATCACGGGGCCATCACTGGTGCCAACTTCTTTGGCTATTTGATGGACGGCAGCCCAATCTCCCGGGGAAGCAGCAGGAAAGCCCGCTTCGATTATGTCTACACCGAGGCGCTGAAGTTGACGAGCGATTTCGAGTTTTTCTTCGAGTGACATGGTGCACCCCGGAGCCTGCTCGCCATCGCGCAAGGTGGTATCAAAAATGCGTACGTGACTTTCCTGCATGATAATTCCTCTTACTGTAGTAAAAATGCTGGCTGGAACATAGAGTCCCAGCCAGCCGGAATGGCTTAGGAGCCGCCTTGGCCAGGAATGACTTCGCGTGGGTTGACGAACGGCATCATCCGGCGCAAATCGCGGCCGACTACTTCGATTTTGTGGTCAACATCGGCAGCGCGCATTTTGTTGAAGCGAGGGCGGTTGTTGACATTCTCATCGATCCAATCTTCGGCAAAGGTGCCATCTTGGATGTTGGTGAGCAATTGCTTCATGGCAGCTCGGGTTTGGGCATTGATGATTTGTGAGCCAGCCACATAATCGCCCCACTCGGCGGTATCTGATACCGAGAAGCGCATGTAGTTCATGCCACCTTGATAAAAGAGGTCAACGATGAGTTTGAGCTCGTGCATGCATTCGAAGTAGGCCACTTCGGGTTGGTAGCCGGCATCAACCAAGGTTTCGAAGCCTGCTTTGACCAACGCCGACACGCCACCACACAACACGGCTTGTTCGCCGAACAAATCGGTCTCGGTTTCTTCGGCAAAGGTGGTTTCGAGTACACCGGCGCGGGTGTTGCCCAAACCTTTGGCATAGGCCAAGGCATCGGCCAACGCGTTGCCACTGGCGTCTTGGTGGATAGCGACCAATGCGGGCACGCCGCCCCCTTGGGTAAAGACTTCACGCACGCGGTGGCCGGGGGCCTTGGGGGCTACCATGCTCACATCGATGCCGGCAGGCGGGACGATTTGACCGTAACGGATGTTGAAGCCGTGGGCAAACATCAAGGTTTTGCCGGGGGTCAGGTTAGGGGCGATATCTTCGCGATATACCTTGGCCTGCACCGTATCGGGGGTCAGATTCATGATAATTTGGGCGGTTTTGGCGGCGTCAGCGACGGACATCACTTTGAGGCCGGTGGCTTCTGCTTTGGCCCAACTTTTGGAGCCGGGGTACAAGCCAACCACCACATCGACGCCACTCTCTTTGAGATTGAGGGCGTGGGCATGACCTTGGCTACCAAAGCCAATGATGGCGACAGTGCGGCCAGCGAGGCGGCCCAAATCAGCCTGATTGTCGTAATACAACTTTGCCATGATCTACAGATACTCCTTGTTATTGGGATACCGCGTTTGCGGTTCCCGCGACGTCATTTTGCCAACCAGTGTCAACTAAATCGGCACCACTATGTCCCCGTGCGCCACGGACCATGGCGATACGCCCAGTGCGCATCATTTCTTTGATGCCAAACGGACGCACCATATCAATGAAGTTGTCGACTTTGGCAGGGCCACCAGTCATTTCGATGACCATAGCCGTGACCGACACATCGACAATCTTGGCACCAAATACTTCGGCAAGTGCCACGATTTCGGCACGTTGCTGGCTCGGGACATGCAATTTCACCAAGGCCATCTCGCGCTCGACCGTCGGATCATCGGTGACATCGCTGACCTTGAGCACTTCAACCAATCGATAGAGTTGCTTGACCACTTGTTCGACATGGTCAGATTCTACCACGACCGTCATTCGGCTGACGCCGGCAGTTTCAGTATGGCCCACGGCCAAGCTCGCAATATTATAGCCACGCCGGCGAAACATGCTGACGGCGCGATTTAATACGCCGGGGTGGTCTTGCATTAACACCACCAAAATATGGGTCTTCATCGCTTACTCCGTAATCATTTCGCCGATGCTCTTGTTTTGGGGCACCATGGGGAAGACGTTGACTTCACGTTCAACACGGAAGTCAATCAACACGGGACCGTCTGTCGCGTAGGCTTTTTGTACCGCTGCGTCGATTTGGTCGCCTGACTCAACGGTAATCCCCGTCCAGCCATAGGCTTCGGCCAACTTTTGGAAGTCAGGGCTGGTCAATGGCGTCCCACTATAGCGTTTGCCTTCGAACAGCTCTTGCCATTGTCGTACCATGCCAAGGAAGCCATTATTGATGATGGCAATCTTGATATTCTTGATCTGTTCTTGGATAACCACAATCATTTCTTGATTGGTCATCTGGAAGCCACCGTCACCACAGACGACCCATACCGTGTCTTCGGGGTGCGCGACAGCCACTCCCAAGGCTGCTGGCATCGCAAAGCCCATCGTACCGGCACCACCACTCGTGATATGCGTGCGCGGGCGATACCAGTCGAGCAATTGCGCCGCCCACATTTGATGCTGACCGACGTCCGTCACGACGCGATAATTCCCACGCGCATTCAATTCTTTGGTTAGCACGGCATAAACATCGTGGGGCATCATCACCGATGTATCGGGACGATTGAGGTATTGTTGTTTATGTTGATGCTTGGCTTGTAATTCGCGTACATACCCCAACCACGTGTTAGCAGCATGATGAAACTCCGCTACTTTGGGTTCTTCTGGTTCTTCTTCGAGCAATGACAACAAAACCAACTTTGCGTCACCGACGATGGGGACGTCGACTTCAATGTTTTTGCCGATTTCGGAAGGATCGATATCGACATGCACAATCGACGCATTCGGCGCAAAGGTCGACGCCTTGCCGGTCACGCGGTCATCAAAGCGCCCACCAATATTGAGCATGAAGTCGCATTCTTGAATGGCGCGGTTGGCATGCACCCAGCCATGCATGCCTGGCATTCCCAATGACAACGCATGATCTTGGGGGAACGCGCCGAGTCCATGCAAGGTGGTGATGACAGGGATATGATAGCGCTCAGCAAATGCCATGACTTCGTCACTCGCATTGGCCATCATGACGCCATTGCCAATCATCATGATTGGTTTTTTGCTCTTGAGCATCAAATCCAAAGCTGCTTTGACCTGTTTTTTACTCCCTTGATACGTGGGGCGATAGCCGGGCAAAAAGATTTTTTTGCTGTAGTCAGGTATCATGGAGGCCTGCAACGCATCTTTGGTGATATCGATGAGGACGGGACCAGGGCGACCAGTGGTGGCAATAAAAATCGCCTCCTTAACGGCATAGGCGATGTCTTCGACGCGTTTGATTAAATAATTGTGTTTCGTGATGGGCATGGTGATACCGGTGATGTCAGTTTCTTGGAAGGCATCTTTGCCTAACACGGCGCTACTGACTTGGCCACAAATCGCCAGCATGGGCGTACTGTCCATCCACGCATCGGCAATTGGCGTCACCAAATTGGTGGTGCCTGGGCCGCTGGTACCGATACAGACCCCAATGCGACCAGTTGCGCGTGCAAACCCTTCGGCAGCGTGGCCTGCACCCTGTTCGTGTCGACACAAAATATGACGCAACTCGCTGCGATATTCCCACATCGCATGGTAGAACGGCATGATTGCGCCGCCCGGTATCCCAAACATCGTGTCGACACCGTTTTGGATTAGTGCCTCACACAGAATCTGTGCGCCTGTGCGCTTCTCACTCATACGTCCTCCCATATCATTGCATAAACAAAACCTCTCCCGTAGTGCTACGGGAGAGGTGAACTGTACTTCACGTGCGGTTGAACCGCTCCCTATAGTATCATGTGCTCATAATCGTTAGTACGACTAGAGCGACAATAATTACTACTAGGTTGCGCTGACCACATTGAACCACAGCAAATCCTCGTTTGTTATGAGCCTTTTTGGATTATAGAAGGTTTTGATTGGCTTGTCAAATCACAGGGAATGCCTGTGACATTCACTACATGCGCTTATGGCAAAAACGTTGGCGCAATCCCCACAACAATTAAATCGTCACCATTAATCGATTTGATAATCTGTTTTTTGTAGGTATCGGGAATGTGCACATTCGGCACCCGTTCCATGGGAACAAAGAGCAATTGGGCATCTGGTCTTGGTTGGGTATCACCCGAAATCGCTAAGTAATCGAGTTTTTTGGTTAAGAAATCGATGACTGGAGTGCTACCACGCGAAAAATAATCTAATTCATACACATCGATTTTTGTTCCCGCGGGTAATCTTTGGGCGTATTTCCCAAATTGTGAGGCAATTTGCATCGATCCATCGCCGAGACCATCTTCGACCGTCACAAACGTTGAATAGTACAGATAGGGTCCTAACAACACACTATACCCAACCGCCACTGTTAAGAGCGCGACAACGGCCCATTTCATCGCTGCCACCCGTGGCACGATTATTTGATACACCGTTTGGGCACCGATTGCAATGATGATGGCAATTGCGCCCATCGCATTTAACATGCGGTGGCCAGCAGCAATAGGATACGATAAAGACGCTGATATGCACGCTAACACCACCACCACTACTGCAATCTGTAAGGATTGTGATCGCCACGACACAAGACAGGTGATTAACCCAAGCACAAATAACGACGAAAACCCGAGTGATAGGATTGGTGAATTCGAGCGATACCAGCCATCCACTGGCCCAGTGACAAATGCCAAAAAGGATATCTTGAAATTTGACATCAAAATAGCCGCTGGAGACATGTTGAGTTCGCTAGATTGACGTGATAACACAGACGAACCATCGGGTGAGTCAGGTAGGATTAACGACGCACGCTGTAATGGTGCTCGGAAATTGTCAGGACGTTGATAATAGTGCGCCATGAGGGGACTCGACACCGCCAATGCCACACTTCCACATAGCACTAATTGTGTTAGCGCATTTTTCCATGCGTTGGGGGTATGAATCAATCCTAATCCGTACCAAACAATTAACATGAGCGCAAATCCTCGCGCACTGGCATAGCCAAATTGGGCGATACCCGTAAACACCCCGAGCAGTATACTCGTTCGTGTCGACACAATTTTTGCACTATGCAGCATCACACCTAACAATAGTACTGCCCAAAAACAATCGTTGACGATAACAATCCCAATCCGTGAAAAATTCAACATCAATCCACAGGTCGCAATGACCAATCCAGCAATCACTTGGAACGGTCGCGAAACGAGAGGGCGTGAAGCCCACATGACCAACGGAATCAGCGCCGTGCCCACCAATACGCTCTGAATTCGTAAGGCAAACACGGTATTGCCAAATAAAAATACCGAAACCCCTTGTAACAAAAATGACATCGAAGGGACTTCGAGCCACCCCGAGATAAATGGATTATTGAAAGTACCATCAAAATAAGTCATTCCAAAAAGAGCCGCAGATGCTTCGTCACTCGACAACACTGGAGTTTCGGTAAATTGAAACCAACGTAAACAGAAGCCGAGTAAGGTAATTGCTCCCACTATCAACAAATAATTGCGGTCCAGCGCAACGATTTTGTTGATGGTAGATTTGATATCGTCAACACTGATGACGTGCCCAAGCAAAATAATAATCAGACTGAGCCAGCCGAGTACCATTCCCGTCATGGCTGGTGCGACCCACGCCGTGGCATTCATGCTAATCGCAATTCCATACGCAATAACACCAAGTACCACAGGGTATATCATTGGGCGCTGGACAGAAAAGAAATAAATTACGACACTCGCTACGAGCGCAAGTGTAGTAATCATCATCCCATTTTCAACATTCAAAAATAATACATGCAACGGAAATAGTAATAAAATAAGATATGTGAGATGCTTACGGGCGACCATTCCATCCTCCTCACACACGCAAATCTGCACACAACACGTTGATTCATCGTGCAAATGATTCACATCAACACAAGCGAAAATTCAATAATTCACACGCAATCTGATAAATGTTATTATCATACCATGATTTGGAGCCAATGAAAGTGAGCCGCCAATGACGACGACCCTCCCATCCTTGACCGCAATGCAAAAGCACATCTCCACCGACCCTGCCGTATTTGGCATGTTGCATGATTGCACTGCGCTCCTGCAAGACCCTGGCGCACTCCGCCAACACATGGATACCGAAGGCTACATCTACCTCAAAGGGGTACTCGACACGTCAAAAATCGCTGCTGCACGTCATATCATGGCCGAACGCTTAGCAGCCCAAGGTCACATCGACACGACACACCCGATTGACGAATGCGTGGCAGCCCCGGCGACCAAGGTCACTTTTATGCCTGACCTCGCCAAAGACAACGCTCCTCTCATGGAAGTTTTGTATGACGGCGCAATGATTGATATTTTTACGCTCTTGCTCGAATCAACCGTGCGCCACTATGATTTCACTTGGGTGCGGGCCGTCGCCCCCAAACGAGGAACACCTCCCCACATGGATGTGGTCTACATGGGGCGCGGTACAAAAAAACTGTACACCGCATGGACGCCCCTTTGTGATGTCCCGCTCACCATGGGGGGCTTACTTGTTCTCGAACGATCTCACCAGCACGATCGACTCAACAATGGCTATGCCAGCAAAGATGTTGATGAGTTTTGTGAAAACAAAGTGGGCGAAGGCTATACCAAAATGGGCGGCGGTGGTAACATCCGCGATGGTGGCTGGCTGTCCGACAATCCCGTCAAGCTTCGCAACGCCCTTGGCGGGCGCTGGCTCACAGCCAACTACGCAGCAGGTGACGTGCTCATTTTTAGCGTGTTTACTGTGCATACGAGTCTTGATAATGCTTCCAACCGCGTGCGCTTGTCGACCGACACCCGCTACCAACGTGCCGATGAACCAATCGATGAACGCTGGATCGGCGATGAACCAATCGGCCACGGCGCAGCCGGCAAACGGGGCAAGATTTGTTGATTCAGGATGAACACATCTTGTCAAAATCAGGTATAGTAATGCTATGATCTTTATATAAAGGGTTACAATTATGTCAGACATCGTTACCACGCCTACTGGCCTGCAATACCAAGACATTACCGTGGGTACGGGTGCCAGCCCTGTTCATGGCAAGCAAGTTACCGTGCATTACACCGGCACGCTGGTTGACGGAAAGAAATTCGATAGCTCACGTGACCACAATGCTCCCTTCACCTTTATCATCGGTGTCGGCCAAGTCATCAAAGGCTGGGATGAAGGCGTCGCAAGTATGAAGGTTGGTGGGCGACGGATTTTGACCATCCCTGCCGATCTCGGCTACGGTGCCCGTGGTGCCGGCGGCGTCATTCCCCCGAATGCCACACTTATCTTTGATGTCGAATTGCTAAGTGTGTAACAGACTGCGAGCATCGAATGGCTACACCGTTTGTATTTGAGCCTGATTTAGCCAAGGCAACAACTATCCCCGCCGATTGGTACTATGATCCTGCGCTCTTGGCGCAGGAAAAAGAACAAATATTTGCCAAAACCTGGCAATTGGTCGGTCGCCTCGAACAACTCAAATTGCCAGGCGATCATTTTACCTGTAGTGTCGTCGATGAGCCATTAGTCATCACGCGTGATAGCTATGGCACGATTCATGCATTTTATAATGTTTGTCGACATCGGGCCGGTGCCGTTGCTAATGGGGCAGGACACCGCAAGACGTTGCAGTGTACCTACCATGGCTGGACCTACGGTCTCGATGGTAAATTACTCAACACCCCCGAATTCGAGGGTGTTGAATGCTTCGACAAGCGTAACTTCGGGTTGAGACCGGTGCGTGTCGACACCTGGGGACCGTTCATCTTTGTCTGTCTTGACGATCAGACACCGGGGTTGCACGCAGTGTTGGGCAACATTATCCCCGAAACCGTCCACATGCAAATCGAAAAGATGGGTTTTTATAAACGCATCGACTACGAAATCGACTGTAATTGGAAGGTCTACGTCGACAATTACCTCGAGGGCTATCATATCCCTATCGCGCACCCAGGCTTGTTCAAAGAAATCGACTACAACCAATATTTGGTCGAACCAGAGCGCTACTACTCCAAACAATACGCCCCGATTCGCGCCAAAGATGATTCGTTGTACCGTCGCAATCTCGAAGAAGGCGCCGCTCCCCAAGCGCTCTATTATTGGCTCTTTCCCAATTTGATGCTCAATATTTACCCCGACAATGTACAAATCAATATTGTCTTGCCGTTAGGTCCAGAACGCACGGTCACCATTTTTGAATGGTATCTCCGCGATGTCAATCGCCCTGGTGTAGCCGAAGATTTCGCCAAATCATTTGCGTTTAGCGACCTCGTCCAAAAAGAAGACATCGAACTCTGCGAAACCGTACAACGCCGTTTACGCTCACGGTCATACCATGCTGGGCGGTTTTCGGTGGCCCGTGAAAACGGTGTGCATCACTTCCACGGGTTAATTTGCGAACACCTCAACGCCACATAATTATCACGCCAAGCCCCGCAGACGATGGGGTCTGTGGGGCTTGACACAAAGAAATGCAAATATATGCCAACCACCCCCATTCCCCAATCACTTGGCTTGCCAAAAATCGGTCACATGCTTGATTTGACCATCGATGTCATGGCCGTCATGCAACGCTTGCATCAACAATTCGCCCAAATCGTCGAAGTTGCCGTGCCACCACATACGTTTTTTGTGGTGACACATCCTGACCTAATCGAAGAAATCCTTGTCACCAAACAAAAACACTTCCATAAAGACAGCTTTTTGAAATACCACGCACGGGGATTGTTTGGGAATGGCTTACTCAGTAGCGACGGAGACTTTTGGTTACGCCAACGCCGTATGGCTCAGCCGGCCTTTCATCGCCAGCGGATTAGCGAATATGCCGAAATTATCACAGCCAAAACTGCCGCTGCCCTTGCGGTCATCCCGACCAATCAATCGATCGACATTATGGCTACGATGATGCAATTGACGCTAACTATTGTGGCCGAAACATTGTTTGGGGCAATTACTTCTCAGCAACTTGCCCTCATTGGGCAGACGCTCCACAATGCCATGAATTATTTTGCAAGTGACCCGCTGCGAGATATCGCTGCCAATATCACCAAATTACCGTTCCATGACGCCAAAAACGCCGCGTATGACCACGCAATTGCGACGCTCGATACCGTCATTGACGAAATCATCGCTGGGCGCATCGCCCAGCCCCGTGAAAGCAGTGATTTGTTGGGGATGTTTCTCGCCGCTCGTGATGATGACGACCAGCCAATGACACATACCCAGCTGCGCGACGAATGCAAAACCCTCTTTTTGGCAGGGCATGAAACAACCGCCTTGACGTTGACGTGGAGCATTTGGCTGTTGCTCAAGCATCCTGAATCACTCCAATTAATCAGGACTGAACTCAATCAGGTGCTCGGTAATCGGCTTCCAACCATGGCTGACGTCCCGAATCTGGTTTATACCGAACAAGTCATCCGCGAAGCAATGCGCCTCTACCCACCGGCCTACACCATTTCCCGTGCGTGTATAGCCGATGTCACTATTGGGGATTACGTTATCCCCAATGGCAAAGATGTCAACTTAAGTCAATACGCCATGCACCGAGATCCACGTTGGTATGACCACCCAGACGCTTTCATCCCCACTCGTTGGAGCGACGCATTCAAAGCACAACTCCCCAAATACGCCTATTTCCCCTTTGGTGGTGGACCGCGGTTGTGTATTGGCCAGCAATTTGCTCTTATCGAGGCGACTTTGATTCTTGCAATGGTGTTGCGCCATGGCGACTGGCAATTGATGCCGTGGCAACGCGTGGTCATGCAGCCTGCCATCACATTGCGCCCCAAATATGGGGTCAAGGTTCAGCTCCGCGCACGTAACTAGCTGTTAAAAAATACGGCGCCACCTTTAATAGGTGCGCGGGGTGACGGGGATGTGTAGCTGTAGCGTTTTGCCAGCCCGTTCCACCGTAACGGTCATAAGCGTCCCAATGGCATCACGACGTAACATTTTGCGCACATCATAGCGTCGCACAATTGGGACATCGTTGATTGCGACAATCACATCACCGACTTCAAAGCGTGTTGGCATGCTACGGATCCGTTGTACCGAGATCACCTGACGATCGCTCCCATCATCGGCCCATAGTTCGCCAATTGAAATACCCAATGTGCCACGGAGCACTTCCCCATGCGTAATAATTTCGGGGATAACATCAGCGACAATTTCGGCAGCAATTGCAAATCCAATATTTTCGGCATCCGAACGTTTTGCGACATTCACCCCCATGACTTGGCCTTGCCAATCAATCAGCGGGCCACCCGAGTTCCCATGATTAATGGCTGCATCAATTTGAATGCTTTCTTCAATGAAACTATTTTCATTCGGGACTTGGCGTGCCAAACCACTCACAACCCCAAAGCTAATTGATTCGCGAAAACGCAACGGTGAACCCATCGCAATACAGACTTCACCGAGCTGTACCGCAGTCAACCGGAGGGGCAATGGCGGCGGCGGTGCTCCCCCCGCACTACAGCGCAACACCGCTAAATCACTGGCTGGGTCTACGCCCACAATGTGCGCTGCCACGGCACGCCGACCAGCAAATTGGACCGTGAGATTGCGTTCGAGCGAATTAACCACATGATAATTGGTCACCACATGTCCTTGATCATCATACACCCAGCCTGATCCAGAACCACCCGTGGCCATATCGATGGTCATCCCTGCAATCGTAGCGGTGCTGTGGCGGGTCTGGGCAATCAGCTGCGTGATTTGCTGATTAAATTGCCACAAAGTTTGGGACATTGCGCCGCTCTCCTACACATCAATGGCATCATCCGTTAACGTTGTGCCAATCAATTCCCCGCCAAACGTCGCATGTAAGCGATCATCGTATTGGTTCGCTAACATTTTCACTTGCGACACCACGTTTAGGAGTGACTGTTCGTTCAACATGTACGGAAAAATGCTCGATTCCAAAATAACCAAACCATCTTTTTCAAACATGCGCCCAATTTGGAGCATCGCATTGATGTGATTCAACGTTTCGTATAATTCTGCACTCGCGACGATTTTTTGAATTAATAACGCATAAACACGTACACGTACGGGCTCAGAGGCAACGCTGACACACATCACCGCACTGCCCGCAGGCATGATGATATCGCCGTCCTCATACATGGATAGTGCATGGTTATCAAAATGACGCCCAAGCGTTGTAAGTACAAACTGGCGGAGCGCGTCCACCGGATTATCATCTTGGCTCATTACCGGCTGTACAATAGTCGTATGTGCATCGGGAGTGGTTAGTGCTGGTGATGCAGATAACTGAGTACCCAAATCATTGCGTTCACCTAGTGCAATAAATTCAATCAGCACCACATCGCGCAAACCTGCACTATTCCGACAACGACGTAGGTAAACAAAATCGTCGCTGATTGTCGTATTCCCTACATGCCGTATGCGCAGTGCTTCAGCGATGCGGTGGGTTGCATTGCGGTCGTCTACCAACCAGGAATCGAGTAACACAGGCCACGTAGCCTGGATAAATTCTTGCTTGGGACGTTTCCCAAAACGCGTCACAAAATGGGCGACATCCCCACTGGGAAATTGTAGTGTAACAGCAAGTGCCATTCGTAGATTTGTGTCAATATTATCCCATTGAAATCGCACCCGTGGCATGTGCTCCCCCTTTGCTACAACCTGCGGCCGCACTGCATTACGTTTGCGATGCAGTGCAGCCGCAATCCAGATTTTAGGCGTGTAAATCGATGGCAGTTGTGGACAATGGTGGCACGGTCACAATGATAGCCCCATCGTGGGCAACAGGAGTCGCCAATGACTTACTCGTCAGCAGTTGTGGTTGCGCAAACGTGTTGTGGGCCTTAGGATCATTCCCCCATAGTGACTCTGCAGCCGGTGCTTTGACTTGCGCCAAGCCATCGTCAAAACGAATCGTCACCGTCACCGCTTTGTCGAGACTGCGATTCACCACAAAGCAGGCACCTCGATTGGTTGATGCATCCCACGACGCCGAGACGTCGATCATTGGCACATCGGCTTCACTTTTGGTGGAATAGACCGGTGCCTGCACGACGGCGTCGAGTGAGGCACCCGAAGCCCGCTTGGCCATCATCATAAAGGGATAAAAAATACTTTGAATCAGCATCGCGTCTTTGGTAGTCAAAATCGGCGCAATAATATTGACCATCTGCGCCATGCAGGCTGCTTCGATGACATCACATTTGCGCAAAAAGACATTCAACCATTGCCCAACCACGAGGGCGTCTTCGAGGTTGTAGACTTCTTCGATTAAATGGGGCGCAACGCTCCACTTCCCGTCCATTTGCATGTTTTTGTACCAGACGTTCCATTCGTCCCACGACAATTTAATAGTCTTTTTCGAACGTTTGACGGCCTTAACATAGCGGATAGTGGCAGCGAGGGTATCGACATAGTCTTCGAGGGCACGCGCGATTGCCAAATATGATGCCGTATCGTCGTTGCGATTCCCTGCATAATAGTGCATCGACAGCACGTCGACATGGTCGTAACAATGCTCAAGAATGGTACGGTCCCAATTGGGGTAGGTCGGCATACCATTACTCGAAGAACCAGCAATGACCAACTTAATTGATTCATCTTGCCACTTCATCATTTTGGCAGCTTCGAGGGCTTTTTTGCTGTAATCGACCGCGTCGAGATGACCAATTTGCCACGGACCGTCCATTTCATTGCCCAAACACCACCACTTTACCCCCCAAGGATCGGCTTGACCATTGGCAACTCGCTTGTCGGCCCAATAAGTACCGGCGGGAGCATTGACGTATTCAACGTAGGCTGATGCCAGCGCAATATCGCCAGTACCCATGTTGACGCCGAGCATTGGTTCAGCGCCGAGGCGGGCACAGAAATCGAGGAATTCATGGGTGCCAAAGTGATTGGTTTCGATTGATTTCCACGCCAACTCACGTTTGCGTGGACGCTGGGCAACCGGGCCAACCCCATCACGCCAGTCGTACCCGCTGAGCATATTCCCACCGGGGTAACGCATTATCGAAACGCCCATTTGATTGAGGGCAGCTAATACGTCGAGGCGGATGCCTTTGGCATCCGCATGGGGTGAACCTGGATCATAAATACCTTCGTACACACAACGACCCATGTGCTCAATGAATCCCCCAAATAACGTTGGTGAGATTTGCCCAACTACGCGGCGACGATCAAGTGCAATATGCGCACTGAGTTGCTCGGTCATGACATCCTCTGTTCTATTGTCGCAATATCGGAACAACTCTATATTACCGCAAAATCGCTCAACACGAACAAAAAAGACTGGGGATATACGGTTACCGTATATCCCCAGTCTTGTGCTATACCGCTGATTACGCTTGATTACGCTGTAGCCTTGCGGGTTAGTGTTCGTACTTGGTCAACCAACCACCAAGCAAATAAGACACTCGCAAGACTAATGGCTGTCATACTCGCAAAACTCACCAGTTGCGGTGCAGCAGGGAGATGCGCTTCATTGGTCACATACTGGACTTGCTTGACACCGAGCCCATACAGCGCCCACGCTATTACCATGCCGTAGGCAGTGTCGCGGCGCAATAGGCGCTGTGAGAGCGCCAAAATAACCGCCACCACAATTAATGCCATGGTCCACAAAATAGCCGTCTCGTCACTAAAGGTCCCATGCCGAAAAATAACTACCGCCACATTAACAACCGTCGCCACACTAATCCACCCAATGTAAATATGAAATGCCAAATCGACGCAGAGACGTTCGGCAATGGTACGAGCCGGAATCCGTACCAAGGTGATGACGGTATATATCAAGGTAGCGAGCAAGGTGAGCATCATCACTAGCGTGACTTCAACCTGATAGTAATGCCAAAATAACAACCACAAGGTGTTGGCGGCGCTCCCCACCACAAACCACCACCCGATGGCGCGCATGCGAGGATCTTCGCGCTTGGACGGCAACGCCTGGTAGACACAAAACGCAATCAAAAAGGTGTAGATAATCCCCCACACACTAAAGACATACCCTGCCGGCACAAAACGAATCCAATAGCTGTCAGATAATTTGGCTGTAGTTACACCATTTAGCGGAAGTGCAGTAGCCAACCCATTGACAATTAATGTCACGATGGTAATCAAGATGACACTGATTTGCCGCAATATATCACGATTCATATGGTTCCTTTACGTTAAATGAAACAAGAACGTCATAGTGTATACGCATGGAGCATCATTTTGGATTGACGCCACAAACCTGGGGTTGGTGATTGGCATATCGTTGCTGCGCCAATCACCCCTACGCCCACACGGCATGCATATGGCGCAACAATTCAATGCCACTGGCGACACTGGTGGCGGCCCCTTCACCGACGTTATAGACCGACACCAAGGCCTGTGCAATCAATTTGTCTCCCGCGACTTCTGCCACCGCGTGAATCGCTGCCACCACTTCTGCCATCGAAGGACCGTTAGGCTCGGCCGTGCCGTGATTTGGTACATAGCGTTTGTCCAAAATGTCTTCGTCGATGTGGAGATAGATGTAATCACATTCGGCTACCAAACGCTCCATAGCGCTCCGAAGTGCATCGGTGGCACACGGTACCACCGTCACATCCGTGGCAGCAATGAGTTGCGCTTCGGCAGGGTCGAGGTTACGGACATCGACCATCACAATACGATTGGTGGGCAAGGCTACATTGATCCCCGCATTGATACGCCATTGTGGGAGCGTCAAGCCCGCACAGACGGCAACTGGCATACCACCAAGCATCCCCGACAAGGTGGTTTTGGAGGTATTGAAGTCGCCATGAGCGTCAAACCACACCAAACCAATCGCCGCCTGCGGACCATGCGCTGCAACCAGCCCTGAGTAGACCCCCGTCACGTGCGAACAATCACCACCAATCATCATCACTTTTTGCCCTGCACGACGCGCAGTCGCAGTCGCATCAGCGATGCGCTGACAAAACATGCCGATATTGGCAGGAATATCGCTCCCGAGTGGCAATCCATCGGTGGTGGGAGTGACGACGAGTGGGGCAATCCCATTGGTATGCAATGCGTGGGAATTGAGCAGGGCGTCGACACTGCGTTCATCGCCCATACAAGCGGTCGCATTGCGATAACGAATAGCAATAACTGATTCCATGATGCGCTACCTCCATTGAAGCGACTATAATGTAATTATCATACGCCTAACAGTACTGGATGTCTATGTCAACCACAAATCCCGCTTCTGGGCTTTCGCGCATGCCAGCACCGTTCCTTGTGCTCACCGCCGTAGTTTCGGTACAATATGGCGCAGCCCTAGCGCGCGACCTTTTTCCGATTATTGGGGCGGGTGGAGCAGTTTTTTTACGCATATTAGTAGCAGTATTATGTCTCTCTGCTATTTTCCGCCCCAATATTATCGCGCTGTATCGTCAACATTTTCGCATTATGGTCCTGTTTGGCATCTGTATTGCCTGTTCGACACTCTTTTTTTCTTTAGCCGTACAACGCATCCCATTGGGAATTGCCGTTGCCATTGAATTTATCGGTCCTTTGGTTGTCGCCGTACGCAATAGCCGAACTTGGCTCGACCGTATGTGGATTGGGATTGCCGCGCTTAGTATTGCACTGCTCATTCCCGACATCGGCGTGTATCTCGATATCTGGGGGGTCGCTGCGGCTCTTGTCGCAGCACTGTTTTGGGGAATGTACATCGTCACCTCACCCCGTGTCGCCAAAGTTGCCTCGGCATACGATGGGCTCATCGGCGGGCTCATCGTCGCCCTTGTAATCATGAGCTTCCCAGGGATTCTCCAAGGTGGCTGGCAATTACTGAGCCCAAATATTTTATGGCATGGTTTTTTGATGGCAATTGCCGCTGCCATTATTCCTTTTACCTTTGAATATAATGCCTTACAACGTATGCCAGCCCGTACCTATGGCGTACTCGTCTGTAGCGAGCCAGTCGTAGGCGCGATTATTGGCTGGCTCGTACTCCATGAATCACTCAACACCAATGCCATCATCGCGATTATCGGGATTACGATTGCATCACTTGGGAGTACACTTACCAATCAAGAGGAGTCACACGTATGAGTCATATCCAATCACGCCTTGACCTGGCCACGATCAAGGCGATGGCACAATCACCTACCGCACTCATGCACAATGTACTCGAGCGCATTGCGGCTGACCGTAACCGCGCCATCATCGAGGTAAATCCCGATGCCCAATTACTAGCTGAATATGCACAAGCCACCGATAACACGCATCCCCTCGCCGGTATCCCCATAGCCCTCAAAGACAATATCGATACTGGCGACCGCATGCAAACTACCGCTGGCTCGCCAGCCCTGCTCACGAGTCGCGCACAGGGTGATGCTTTTGCCATCACACAGCTACGCCAAACTGGGGCGATACCCGTTGCAAAAGCGAACATGAGCGAATGGGCCAACTTCCGTGCCGCCCACTCAAGTAGTGGCTATAGTGGCCGCGGTGGCCAATGCCTCAATCCCCACGACCACACCCGCTGCCCGAGTGGCTCGAGTTCAGGGTCGGCCGCAGCTGTGGCAGCTGGGCTTGTGCCTCTCGCGATTGGCAGTGAAACTGACGGATCGATTATTTCGCCATCCGCGCGCTGTGGCGTAGTCGGGATCAAACCAACAATAGGATTAATAAGCCGTAGTGGCGTTATTCCCATTTCGCCCAGCCAAGACACCCTCGGCACGCATGCGCGCACCGTCGCTGATGCCGCGTTGTTGCTCGGCGTCTTGGCTGGGTATGATCCGCACGATGTGGCCACCCATCAAATCCCGGCCACCACCCTTACTACACTCCGCATGCCTGTAAACCCCGAAACCATCCGCCAGGTGCGGATTGGTGTGGCACGCGCAGGATTCAGCGGTTACCATGCCGGCGTTGATGCCCGATTTGAGTCGGTTGTCACCATGTTAGCCCGGCATGGGATTACCATCATTGACAATGTCGAAATCACCACTATCAATGAGCTACGGAGTAGCGATAATGAATATATGGTGTTGTGCTACGAATTCAAACGAGCCATCGCTACGTATTTAGCCACTCGTGTCGTGCTGCCTAGCTTCAGCGAGGCCGATGTGCCCCGCACCTTGCGTGATCTGATTGCCTTTAATGAGGCTCATCCCAACCCGGGGTTTGCCTTCGACCAAGCAGTGTTTTTGCGCGCCGAACAAACGACGCAAGCCGACAAAGCCGCGTATCGCAAAGCTGCTGCCTGGTGCAAACGCAAGTCGCAACACGAAGGCATCGATGCCACCTTGCAACGCCATAATCTTGATTGCATTATCGTCCCTTCGGGTACCCCCGCCTGGCCAATCGACCAAATCAACGGTGACCCCCACATCGGCGGTGACAGTACTACCGCAGCTGCCTGTGCCGGCTATCCCCTTATTACTATCCCCATGGGCAAAATCAATCATCTTCCCATTGGCTTAACCCTCATGGGCACCGCGTGGAGCGATGCCACCTTGGTCGCCATCGCCCATGGCATTGAACAATTGTTGCACCAAGAAGGAATCAGCCAATGATTGACACCTTTCGTAATCTATTATCGCCACAACGCCTCGGCGAAATCGCTCACACCTTAGTAGCCATCCCATCAGTCACCAATCATGAAGAGGCCATGAGCGATTACACGGCGGCATTTCTGCATCAAAACGGATTTAGCGTGACCCGCCTCGCCGTACCAGAATCGGGTGATACGATTGTGGCGAGTATTGGGCATGGTGATACGAGCGTCATGCTCAACTTCCACCTAGATACCTTTGATGTATTTGCGGGTTGGCAGACGGATCCATTCACCCCCACGCAAATAGACAATCGACTCTACGGGCTGGGTGCCCATGACATGAAGGGTGGTGCCGCCTGTGTGTTAGCTATCGCCGAAGCGCTCGGCGCACACCCTGAATTATTACCGGGCCGCGTATTGATTACTGCCACAAGTGACGAAGAAAACTGGTCGCGTGGTGCCCATGCCATTATCAATGGCGGTCATCTACAAGGATGTCGGGCGGCTATCGTTCCCGAGCCGTCCAACGCTGGCACATTGACGATTGGGCAACGGGGCCGGCATGTGTTTCGTATCCGTTTTTTTGGCAAAACAGTCCACGCTGCCTTTGGTGGCGGCATCAACGCCGCGGCAGACGCGGCTCGCGTCGCTGCCGCCCTTGAAGAACCGGGCATGATCGACCTCGGCTGGGACAAACAATTCCAGCTCGCTGGCACGCTTAACGTTATTGGTATCCACAGCGGCGGAACGTTTATTCTTGTGCCCGAAATCGCCGATGTCTGGATTGATCGCCATATTTTGCCAGGAGAAACGCTGGAGCATGCGACCGCCCAAATCCGCGCTGTCGTCACCCGCTATACAAGGCATAGTCGCTGGGAGTTAACGTGGGACGAACGCCCAACTCCCGCACCTGGCCCGTATCTTGTCCCCACCAGCGACCCATTGGTACAAATCATGACAGCCGCATTGGCACATGAATATCAACAAGAAATTCACTATGTGCTTGGCCGAAGTGTGGCCGACACGAGCCACTTCGCCTTCCATGGCCATGTGCCGACCATCATTTGTGGTCCCCAAGGGGGGAATACCTGCGAAGCCAACGAATGGCTCGACCTTGATTCATTGTTGCCTACCACTCGTGCTATGATGCAAGCAACAATTCGATTGCTCACCCTAAATGAAAGGGAATAAGGTATGTGGCAAACACCCCAGCGGATTACGCATACCGGGAACCATGTTATTCTCCGAGCTCCCGATCTCCGTAACGATGGCGCCGCGCTCTATGATGCCGGTCATCGTACATCGGCGCATTTATATACGTGGCAGTACTTACCGTATGGACCATTTGCTGATGTTGTAGCCATGAATGCATATCTGCATGATTTCGCCAGCAAAACAGATCCGTTAATGCATATCGTTTGTGATGCCGTCACACAAGTTCCCATCGGTGTTATTACAATTATGAGCATCTTTCCAGAATTTGGACGCGCCGAACTTGGACATATTTGGTATGATGCTGATATTCAACGGACACCGCGCACGACCGAAGCAGCATTTCTGTTGTTGACTTATTTGTTCGATACGCTTCACTACCGGCGCATTGAGTGGAAGTGTGATGCCAACAATGCTCGGAGTCGGGTAGCGGCACAACGCCTCGGATTTCGCTTCGAAGGGGTTTTTCAACAACACATGATCGTCAAAGGGCGCAACCGTGATACCGCATGGTTTGCCATTTCCGATCATGAGTGGCCAGCAATTCGCATGCGCTTCGACGAATACTTTGCAGGAACACGACGTCATTTAGCCCGCTAAAAATCGGGTTGTACTGCGGGTTTATTTAGTTTAGGTAAACATATGAAAGTACCGTTTAATAGTCCATATATGACTGGACAAGAATTAGACTATATTGCTCAAGCCTATAATCTGCACAAATTATCTGGGAATGGCCAATTCACCCAACACTGTCACAAAATCCTGCAACAACAGGTCGGCTCGCAAAAAGTCCTGCTCACGCATTCATGCACTGCGGCCCTTGAAATGGCCAGTATTTTGTGCGACTTACAACCCGGCGATGAAGTTATCATGCCCTCATTTACCTTTGTGTCAACAGCAAATGCCGTCGTGCTCCGTAACGCAATCCCCGTCTTTGTTGACATTCGCCCTGACACCCTCAATATCGACGAAACACTCATTGAAGCGGCTATCACTCCACGTACGAAAGCCATTTGTGTCGTCCACTACGCCGGTGTTGCCTGCGAGATGGATACCATCATGGATATTGCGACCCGCCACAACTTATTCGTCATCGAAGATGCTGCCCAAGGCTACGAATCGTACTACAAAGGTCGTCCCCTCGGGAGCATCGGCCATTTTGCGGCCATGAGCTTCCACGAAACCAAAAACGTCATTTCGGGCGAGGGTGGCGCACTTTTTGTCAATGATCCCAAATATGTCGAATTATCCGAGATTATCTGGGAAAAAGGCACTGATCGTAGCCAATTTTTTCGCGGCATCGTCGACAAATACACCTGGCAACATGTCGGTTCATCGTTTTTGCCGAGTGAACTCATCGCTGCGTTTTTGCTGGCGCAACTCGAAAACGGTCTTACCATCACCCAAAGCCGCTTGGCAACGTGGGAAGCGTATCATGCCGCCTTTGCCGATTTGGCCAAAGCAGAATTTTTGCGCCAGCCGGTAGTACCATTTGAATGTCAGCATAATGCACATATGTATTATGTCATCTTACCAACAGCAGATATTCGCAATGAATTGCTGGAGGCACTCAAAGAGATCAATATCAATGCCATATTTCACTATATCCCGCTCCATAGTTCTCCCGCTGGGATGCGCTACGGGCGGGTCCATGGTCGCATGGACAACACTGATTCACTCAGTGGACGGTTGTTGCGCATGCCCATGTACAATTACATCGATGATGCTAAACTCCACCACGTCATTGAGTCTGTTATTTCGTTTGTAAAAAAATATTAGGCGCGGCGGTGAATACGCAAAAACGGGGTGGCGAAGTTTCGTCTTCGCCACCCCGTTTGGTTTAATCCAAGCGCGCTACCACACCACCCAACGTCGAAAACTGCGTGTCAGGTCGTGATTGGACGTGTTGAATAAACTGCTCCAACATTTCAATGCGATGCCCGCGCCCGATTACTTGTGGGTGCATTGCAACCGTCAATACACCGTTGGGATGATTGTGATGCATCCAATCAAAATCTTTGCTCCATATCTCAAACACTTTGCTTGGTGCCGATGTCCCGTTGCGATACGGGTTAAAATTAAATTGGAAATGCGCCCAATCATCAAATTCAAAACAAAACGGTAGTTCCCAAATGTCCGCTACTCGCCCTGGAATCAATGGCTCGTGCCGGCTAACCTGATCCCCAATACGTGGATGATACGGCGAAAAATCATTCGCCATTAAACTCGAATCATAGCGAAACTGGTATTCTTCGAGCAATGATAAGGTCACCTGTGAAAAATCGGCCGAAGGTGAACGAAATCCTTGCGGCTCCACCCCGATGCGCCGCAATACTTGCAATGCCCGCTCCATGTCACGCCGCTCTTCATCGGGGGTTTGCTCACTCGGGTCAACATGCGCATATGAATGATGCCCTACTTCGTGCCCAGCAGCCAGAATCGCATCGACTTGCTGTGGGAATGATTCAACCGTATGCCCGGGAATAAAAAACGTCGCTTGAATGTTGTAGCGCTTAAGTAACTCCAAAATCCGTGGCACCCCTACGGAGGCACCATATTCACCCCGCGACAACATGGCTGGTGTGGTATGTGCATACCCAAACCACACCGACATTGCATCGAAATCAAATGTCAAACAGACGGTACTCGTCATCGCACGCTCCTACATACTCCGCAAGAATTCAGAGGAATTATTGGTTTAATTCTTGTACGCTATCATAGAGGAAAATAGAAAGGATGCAACATGCAGTACAGCGACGATCAATGTTGGCAAATAATGCAACAACGTGATAGTGCCTTCGATGGGTTGTTTTTTATAGGAGTTATGACAACCAAAATTTATTGCCGTCCCTCGTGTAGTGCCCGCCCATTACGTCAAAACGTGCGCTTTTTTGCCGATGCACAAGCAGCTCAACAGGCAGGTCTTCGTGCCTGTAAACGTTGCCACCCTGACGACATTAGCCCCGAAATCCGCAGTATCAACACGATTTGTCGCTTCCTAGATACCCAACCAAGTCCGCCGAGTTTACGCGATTTAGCTAGCCGTTTTGGGTATAGTCCATTTCACCTCACACGCATGTTCAAAGCCCATTTAGGTGTTTCACCACGCCAATACAGCGACGCCATTCGCAAAAAACGCCTAGCAACTGCCCTCAATCACCAACATTCAATTACGCACGCTGCATTAGATGCGGGATACGCCACCCCCAATAGTTTGTATTACACCAATCCACTTGGTATTTCGCCGCGGCATTACCGCAATGGGGGATCAGGCATGCACATCTGGTATGCCACGACACCAACAGCACTTGGGTTACTCGTGGTTGCACAAACAGCCAAAGGAATCTGTTTCGTGGCGTTTGCAGATGATGCCGCTCACGCCACCAACATCATTACGAGTGAATTCCCTGCAGCGGATATTTCCAACGATGCAACAGTAGTCGCAGACACCCTCATTTATGTAAATAATCTCATCGAAAATCATCCCAATCATCGCGATATCCCTAGCGATATTCGTGCCACAGCCTTCCAACAACGCGTATGGGATGCATTGCGGATGATTCCGCGTGGTACTACGCTCAGCTATGCCGCAATTGCACGCCAGCTTGGGCAACCCACGGCGAGTCGTGCCGTTGCCCAAGCGTGTGCTAGTAATCCACTCGCCGTTATTGTACCCTGCCATCGCGTCGTCGCACAGTCGGGGGATCGTGGTAATTACCGCTGGGGAAGCCAACGCAAAGCTGTACTCCTCGATCAAGAACAACGGTCATAGTAGAGTCGCAGCAGGCTGCGACTCTACTATGACCCACGGTATAATCAATGTGGTTAATTTTATTAAAAGGATTAATTTTTATGTCTATTCAAATTGCCGTCGTCACTGGGGCTGCCCGAGGCATCGGCCGCGCGATTAGCGAAGCGTTGCTCCAGAACGGCTACACCGTCATCGGGGCCGATCTCAACCCCTGCCCCTATAGCCACGAATTATTTCATCCCTACCAGATTGATTTAACGAGTCAAACCGCTATCCAAGAATTATTTTCCACCATTATGTCTATTCATGGTGGAGTGGATGTGTTAGTAAACAATGCCGGTGGCTGTATCATGGAAGAGTTCAGCGAAACTACTGCTAACACCCTCCACCAACAAATGGCGATGAATTTCGACAGTGCCTTTTTTTGTTGTCAAGCGGCGATTCCGCTGATGCAAGCGCGCCCCGGCACCAAAAAAATCATCAATATTTCATCCAATGGTGCCTACAATTTCGACGTCTTTGACCCAGCTCCTTACCGAGCCAGCAAGGCCGCCATCGATAGCCTAACCAAGCACTTGGCACGCCGTCACGCCAAAGAATCGATCTGTGTCAATTCGATTGCCCCTGCCATGACCCGCACCGACTTGTTTGATGTGGTGAGACCAGACGTGCTGGCCCAAGCACTAGCAGGCATGCCCCAAGGGAAACCGATGGAACCGCAACAAATCGCCAGCTGGGTAGCTTTTTTGGCATCACCAGCCGGCGACTGTTGTAGTGGCAACGTGATTATCCTCAACCAAGGCCGCGACGTGCGTTAGTCGTACCAATGCGGGGCTTTATGGAGCACACGCCACTGCTGCGGACAATGCCCATAAATCAACCAGGCGTTGCGCTCCGCCGATAAGTGGCGGAGCATGTGGGCGGATGCACGAGCCGCATCAGGGTCTTCAGCATCGCTCCAGGTATCGTCGCCAAATTCATCGGGGCGCGAAATCGCATCAGCAGCCAAAATCACCATCCCCATGTTGGCAAGCTTCACCGTGAGTGAATAGTGCCCCATGGTATGACCAGGAGTGGGGAAAAAGAGCACGCCTGGGACGATTTCGCAGCCGTGGGGCACTGCCTCAGTGGGGATTGCCGGCCATTGCACGCGTGAACGCCCTGCCCAATAACTAGGCGTTGGCAAACTCCGCTCACGCGCCGATACCCACAATCGGGCATTGGGGAATTCTTCGATCCGACCCACATGGTCTACATGCCCGTGAGTAATTACTAAATCTGTTATGTCAACACATGACAATCCCAACAGTGCAAGTTGACCTTGGGGCGTCTGATCGGGACGGTAGTCGAGCAGCCTGCCAAACTGGCCCAATCCATCATTTAGCGCCACGCCCACAGGATCTGCGATATAATCAACGTGAAACCCGGTATCTACCAAAATATTACGATCAGCGGTCTGAATCAGATATCCTTGGATACCGATTTGGCGCCCATTCTGGTAGATTTCAAACAATCCAAAATCAAGGATAGCTAAACGCATAAGGATTCTCATTAAGATAAAGGATGTTGCCATGCAATCTATTGTCTGCCCAAATGGCGCCCGCATTGCCTACCACCACGAAGGAAGTGGTGAAGACGTGGTGGTACTGCTCCATGGCTTTACTGGCACGGGCAAAGCCCATTTCGCCAAAGAAATTCCCTTCCTCGCCCCCTACATGCAAATCTACGCTCCCGATTTACGCGGTTATGGCGCAAGTGCCCCACCCAATCGCGAATTTGGCGTTGATTTCTACCAAAACGATGCTGCCGATATGATTGCCTTTATTACGGCACTCAACGTTGGTCCTGTGCATTTGATTGGATTCAGCGATGGCGCCGAAATCGCCTTGTATATCGCTGCCACCGCTCCTCATCTGGTGCGTTCGGCGTTGGTATGGGGCGTATGCGGCCAAATCACCCCCGAAATGGTCGAAATGGTGCACAAGTGGCGCCCATTATCGACGTGGGACGAGCGATACCCAGCATGGAAGGCCGAAATCATCGCACTACACGGCGAAGCTCAATTCGAGCCAATGATCGAAGGCTGGATCCTTGCCGCTGATGCAATCCTCGCTCGAGGGGGTGACGTATTGTTTGGGGTTGCTGCCCAAATCGAAGCACCGATTATGATTGTGCATGGCAGCGAAGACACTGGCAACCCCATCCCGATGGTCACCGCTCTCGCCAACAAAATCCGGCGCTGTCAGTTTTTGTTGCTCGACGGCATCGGACACGATGTCCAAGACGAAGCGCCCCGTGAACTCCACCAAGTCATGGCCGAATGGTATGGACTCGCCGAAGCAGTCTAAACAAAAAGCACAGTCCCCTCGTATAAATCATCCGTGCGGGGGACTGTGCTTTTTGTTTTATTTGGCGGCGGCCAAGGTTTGGCGGATTTGTTCCACATGCGCACGCGTATGGCGTGAGTAGATGCGGAGCAAATCATCAATGCTCCGCTCCCCATACGACAAACTAATCCCCGTACGGGCGAAATCTGCATCACTCAACGATTCGAGCATGCGCACCCAGCGGATATGCATGGCACGCATCAATTCAAGTGATACACTGATGTCGGCCGCACGCGCATCCGCAATTTGGGCAAACCCTTCTGGGCTGTACGGCTTCCAGGTTGGCTTATCTTCACTTAATACCAGCCGCAAATTATTGATGGCGTAACTATGGGCATCTGGAAGATGATGCACGTTTTGGGCAACTGTCCACTCATTGGCAAGGTACGGAGTAACTAACTGCTCTACCGATAAATGTACGACTTCGGCAGCGATTTCGTCGGGAGCAACTCGCAACAATTGGATGGCTTCGTGGCGTTCGGAATTGGTTAACACAATGACTCCTTTGCAAAACTTTGTGCACAACCATCATA
>Ga0214917_10000381_pt1 | contig 58069 bp, 67 predicted proteins | sample LL_1208_BB_MetaG_FD_177983 | JGI IMG/M metagenome (GOLD analysis project Ga0214917, IMG submission 177983) | Freshwater microbial communities from Lake Lanier, Atlanta, Georgia, United States - LL_1208_BB | ecosystem: Environmental > Aquatic > Freshwater > Lake | place: USA: Georgia | collected... | reverse complement strand
TTTTTCTCCCCCGTTTTTTTTTTTTTTTTTTTTTTGCTGTAAAATTCGAGTGACCAGCGCACGAGAGGCGTCCGTGTCTTCATCCGCTACGACACCGTAAATTTGTGCTGTATTGATTTCTCCAAGCAGCTCTTGAAGTTGGTGTATAGATTTCTGCCGGAGCTGTTGCTGCGAGGGTGTGCTCATTTTTTTTTTCTGTATTTTTTTTTTTCATCAGAATTCGGCGAATTCTTGATCGCCATAAAATCCGTCTCGTCCGCAAAATCGCCGCCGCGGGATCATCACCGGCCACGCCGGGACGAACACCGGCGGCAGTGTCGCCGGCGATGCGGCCGCCGGCGGTGGTGTCGCGCCGGCGGCGGGTGCAGCGGCCCTGCGGCTCTGGCGCTGCCGGCGCAGCATCTGGAGGAGCCGCTCCATGGTCTCGGCGGCGCGCCGGAGGCGTGCCGGCATCTCCTGCGATTTTCCGAGCGCTTTCTGGAGCTGCTGCCTGAACGAGCGTTCGCAGACCCCGATGTCGTAGTGCTCGTCACCCGTCCGCACGAGCACGAACGCCTTTTCTCCACGGCCGTACACGGTGGAGCGATCGCCGTCCATCACCAGGACGTATGGCGTCACCAGCCGCGCGAACGCCTCGATCTCCAGCACCCCGCCACGCTTTTGTGTCTGGCGGATCTGTCGCGTGTATGCTTTCTGGTCGAGGTGCTGCTGTTTCGTCTGCTGGTACATCCGATTCCGCTGGTCGCCTCGTTGTTTCTGGTCGGTCATTGCGCCGTAGTGGCGCTCGATCTCCGTGGCCACGGCCTCGCGCATCGCGCGGACGGCCTCGCGCGTCGTTTCGTCCGTCGTCAGATCCGTCGTAGCACTTTCCGGCGGCAACATTCCGGTCAGGATGGCCATGGCACGGTAGAGAGAGTGAGGATCGTTACGGACATGGAGGGTACGGATCTTTTTTCGTTGGATCTGTTCGGGTGATCCAGGGCACGCCAGGATGCTCATTTCTTTTTCCAGAAAAAAAAAATTGGTCTGGCGTCTGTGCTGGAAAAAATGAACCGCCTGGCCGTCGAGCGGCGCGTCTGGAAATGAGCGATCTGTGGCACCGGCTCGAGTGCGAGTGTAACCCCGGCTTCCGGTACGCGACTCTCACGACTTTTGACAGGCATTTCGCATCGCGGCGCCACCAGTACCACGAGCTGGTTATGCTCCGGCGCCAGGATGACATCGAGAAGCGGCGCGCCCATAACAAGATCCGTGTGCTCGAGAACAAGATCCGTGAGAACGAGCACGAGAAAGAAGAGCTGCTGTGTCAATCTCGGCAGGCGGCAGAGCGGCTGTCTGACGAGCACCGCGAAGCGACAGAGCAGCTGATCCGGCAGCACCGTCAAGACAACGACCGTCTGTCTGATGAGCACCGCATAGCGACAGAGCGGCTGACCGACGAGCACCGCCAGGCCGTCGAGGAACTGATCCGGCAGCACCGTCAAGACAACGACCGTCTGTCTGACGAGCACCGCATAGCGACAGAGCGGCTGAACGTTGAGAACAGCCGCGTCCAGCACCAGAGGAGGCTCGGAGAATTGCGCCGCTCCGCGCGCCTGCACGAAAAAAACCGGTATTATCTCCGTTTGCTCAACGAGCAGTGCTAGCCGTTACGCATCCGTGAGATTTTCTGGCGTGTCTGCTGGTCGTGCTGGAAATCCGTGTGAGCAGTGCTGGCTCGCAGGCGTTGGATCTGCCGGCGTGTCTGCTGGTCGTGCTGGAAATCCGTGTAGGGCTTGAACTGGATCGGGTCCCTGCCGAGGATGGCGTCGTTGCTCCGCGTCCTCAGGTAGGCCGCCAGCGTGTCGGCGTCCCGCGGCGTCCGTGTCCTTTTCTCGTCCCGAAAGATGCCCCGTATCGGGATCGTCGGCACCGTCATTGAGATCGGATCGCTCATCTGTTCCGCCTGACTCGGGAACCGCTCCTGGAACTGTTTGATCTGCTCCGCGGATTTGAACATTTTTTGTCTTTCTGTTTTCATCTGGTCGATCATGGCGGCCAGCTGCGTGCCCGAGACGCGTGCGCCGTGTTCGCGGAGGCGCTTCGCTGCCTCTCGATTCCCGTGATAGACCGCGTAAGCGTGTGGGGTCGATCCGTGGTCATCCAGGGCATTCATGTCCGCGCCGGCGCCGATCAGCTCGTCTACGGCAGCGGCGGATCTGGCAAAATGGAGCGGTGTTCTCCCTTTCGATTCGCGGGCGTTCGCATCAGCCCCGGCTCCGAGGAGCCACCGGATCACATCCCTTTGGTCAGAATGAGCCGCCACGTGGAGCGGGCTCACTCCCTGCCAGAGGAGGGTGGTCGGAGTCGAGCCCGGCGCGGCGCCACGATCCAGGAGGAGCCGGACGGCCCCCGCGTTGCCGGCATGGACGGCCAGGAAGAGCGGTGTGGCTCCGGATCGGTCTCTCCAGTCCACGAAGCGCGGGTCGGAGCCGATCATGCCGCGCACCATCCGTCGGCCGCGCTGGAACAGGCTGGTCTCGAGGACGTGATCCAGGAGCCGTCGGAGGTTGTGGTGGTGGCCGGAGGTCGCGTGGTGGACGGCCGTCGAACCCAATCTTTGCCTCAGCGGATCGGCGCCGTGCGCCAGCAGCATCCCGATGATGTCGGTCGTGTCTTCTCTCCGGGCGGCGGCGTGCCCGAGCACGGTAAAGATCCGGTTGGTGAGCGGACAGACGACGACGTCGTCGATGGCGTTCCGCGGCACCGTGTCGAGGAAGCGACGCACGGCCGCGGCATTCCCATAAAAGACCGCCCAGTCCAGAAGCGATGGCATCATATTGTGCCGGGGCGGCACGCGGGCGCCGCGCCGGATCAGGAAATCGACAACCCGCCAGTGGTTGTTGGCGGCGGCCGCCCCGATCGGTGTGATCGTCCCGAACGGTCGGTTCGGATCCGCCCCGCGACCGACGAGCAGGGCCACGGCCGGCAGGCTGCCGCTCTGCGCCGCGGTCACCATTTGGCGCGGATCGCTGGCTCGTTTCATTTTTCTTTCCGAAAAAAAAAAATGATCTTCAGCCGGGTGCGGGCTCGTTTTCTATCCATGAGATGGACAAGAAACAGCGCTCGTGTCTCGATCTGGTGCTTGCTGATCCACCAAGATCAATGCTCATCACCGGTGCCGCGGGCACCGGCAAGACCTACACCATCCACCGCCTCCTCGACGCGCTCCGCGAGCGCGACGTCTGCGTCGGCCTCGCCGCCATGACCGGCTGTGCCGCGCTGCTGCTCGGGCACGGCGCGAGGACGCTCCACTCGTGGGCCGGGATCGGGCTCGGGACCGGCTCCGTGGACGAGCTGGCGCGACGGATCCGCAAGAACCGCGAGGCGCTCTCGCGCTGGCGCAAGACGCGCGTCCTCATCCTTGACGAGGTCAGCATGCTCTCTTGCGAGCTCTTCGAGACGCTCGACGGTGTGGCGCGGCGGCTGCGCGGCACGGATGCTTTTTTCGGCGGCCTGTGTGTCGTGCTGGTCGGTGATTTCTTTCAGCTGCCGCCGGTCGGCAGCGAGCGCTTCCTCTTCGAGTCGCCGGTTTTCCAGCAGAACGTCCTCCACCGCGTCGAGCTGGACACGTGCTACCGGCAGGCCGGCGACGCGTCGTGGATCCGCTTGCTCCACAAGATCCGTCGTGCAGCATTGGATGCAGAGGATCTCGTTGTGCTACGCGGCCTCGTCCGCCGGCCGTCGCGAGAGGTCTCGACGCTCTTTGCACGCAACCACCGCGTCGACGACAAGAACGAGGATCGGCTGCGCGGCCTCAGAGCCGACGTGCGCGTTTTCCGTGCGACGGTGGAGGACGGCCGTGAGCCGGTCGAGGCTGTGGCCAAGCGCCTCGGCGTCCAGGAGGAGATCCGGATGGCCGTTGGCGCCGTTGTCCAGCTGGCCTGGAACATGGATCTGTCGAACGGCCTGGTCAACGGCAGCCAGGGCGTCGTCCTGCGCTTCGCCGAGGAGAGCGGTCATCCGGTCGTCCGTTTTCGGAGCGGTGTCCGGACGATCGGTCCGATCGAGTACACGGATGCCGACAAGACCGTCGCGCTCCTCCAGGTGCCGCTGCGGCTGGCGTGGGCGCTGACCATCCACCGCGTCCAGGGACAGAGCCTGGACGAGGCGGACGTGGATCTGGGCTCGTCGGTGTTTGAGGCCGGGCAGGCGTATGTGGCTCTCTCGCGCCTCAAGACGATGGACGGCGTCTACCTCAGCGGCCTGGATGCCTCGCGGATCCGCGCGGATCCCCGTGTCGTCGCTTTCTACGAGGGATTAGTCGGTCTTGCTGTGTGAGAACCAGCTCTTTATTTTTTGCCAGAACGAAAACGTCTTTGGTGCGGTAAAGGGATTGGAGAGCGCGGGATACAATTCCTTCCAAACTTTTTCCAGATCGGCATCCGGTTCGATGTCCCGTAGCTCGTGGATAAAAAATTCTGAATTTTTCTTCATCCATCGAGAGAAAGCCCCATCGGGTCGAGGATTCATCATGTCGCACAGCAGAGCATCGGCATGATCTTCTTGCATGATTTTCTTTTCCAACAGATTCATAAAGACGGCTTTCACTCGGGCTTCCCGACGGATACAGATCTCCATCTCTGGATGGAATCCGAGGAGCACGTTGACCAGCCTCGACAGATGACCCGTGGCACACTGTTCACTCATCTCTTGCAGCTCTTCCCTCAGTCGTTGTCTCAGCTCTCGTTGGGTCTCTTGATCCTGGTGTACAATGTACCGAGCCAGGCATTCAAAAACGTCCATGAGGGTGACGGAGATGCTCGTCAGCGTTTTCCCGCTTTTACGGAAATGACTCCGATCCGTCTCGATCCGCTGGAGCGATCGCAGCTGGGCTTCGTTCAGCGGGTACAGAGAATCCATGAAAGCCTCGAATTCGACGGGCGGGAGCATCTTGGATCCGGAAACGAGGATGTCGATGTTTTTCCAGACGGATTCGTTGATGGCGGTGTCGTGGACGTTCTGAGAATCATCATAGATGCTCCGTGCAAGACGCTGGAACCGATGGGCTCTGATTTCCACCGGGTAGACCGGCTCGTTCCGCACGGGATGCTGGAATCGATGAGTATGCATCCACCCTTCCAGCCAATCCGACTGTTCCGTGGTCATGAGGAAAGAGAAGCGGTTCAGGATATCAAAAGCATCCCAATCTCCGTCTTGTCTGACCCAGCGCAAGAGATCGTCCACCATGCGATCCAAGATCTTTTCTCGGCTCAAAAGATACGAGATACAGAGCATCTTGGTGGGCTTAGAGGTGGTCGGATCGTCATAGAGTCGCTGATAGAGCCGGCAATTCATGTTGATCTTCCATTCTCTCGTCTTTTCCAGCATCTGTCCCAGGATATTCCGATCGGTGTTGACAAAAGCAATGATGAAGGCCAATTTGTCTCGTTCGGAAGGCAGCTCGTCGAGTTTTTCTATCAATTGTCGTTCATAAAAAACGGCATGCGCAGACAAAAAAGATATGCTCATGAGCCTGTATTTCCACTGATCCATTTTTTGGTGGTAAAATGGATTTTAAATCGGTGAGAATAAAATGCGGCAAAAAAAGACGCTGCGTGTCGGCCAGAAATCCTACGATCTCGAGGATCTGCCGCTGTTTTTCTCCAGACGCAGACGGTTGCTCCAGCAGCAGAGCCTCGACGAGAGCATCGTTTCTGGGACGACGTTCCAGCGTCTCGTGAGCCTCATGCAGATGCCCAATCCCCAGACCATCCGGGACATGGAGATCGGTGAGGTGTACGATCTCATGAGGGCTGTGGATTATTTTCTCTTGTACGAGGACGAGGAATCGAGGTGGCTCCTCAATGCCCTCTACCGGCGTCATCGGCAGCACGTGCGGCAGGCATCGCAGCCGCTGCGTATCGAGGACGTGTATGCCGATATCTCGCCCTTATTCCAACAAAAGATGGAGCGGCTCCAACAGCAAGAGCGGCGACCGTACCGATCCACGATGCTGAAAAAGACACAGAACGCGATCGTACTCAGCATGCTCCGTTATGACGGATCACGGCTGGATGCACAGGAGAAAGGACGCCGGCGGGCGTTTATCTCGGGCGTCCTGAGGAAGCGCCTCCTCGAGGACGCGAGGAGCCACACCAACAATACGACACGGGCCCTGGCTAACCGTAATCATCCGGCGCTACGGCCGATGCTGGCAGAGGCCGATACGACGGCCGTTCACACGGAACCGCTCGGTCCCCGGTTCATGGCTTTCTATATTGGCATCCTCCGTCCCGGTGATCCGCCGTCGTACCGGATCATCGGTCACCTGTACCGATCGGTCGACGACCAGGAGGCCAACCTGGAGCGGTTTTTCCGGGAGAGGATGCGCCTCATCGAGGTGGCCGACGTAACGGATCAAGTTTGAAACGTAGAGCGATCAGGGGAGCGCGGCGGCACACGCGGGAGCGACGGCAGCGAGAGTCCTATCCTCCTCCGTAAACTCCGTGGTGTCCTCCTCCCAGGAATCGACCGGCAGCCCGTTGCAGCTCAGCTTGTCGTGCGCGTAATCCTCGAGCGCGACGTGGTAGTAGCGGAACACGCGGCCCAGGTAGGAACGATCGGGCACACAGGCATCGTCGAAGACGGGAAGCCGCCACCTCGCACCGGCAAAGAACGCGTGGTTCGGCGAGAGGAGCACGTCCGCGTACGGCATGCCCTGGCCAAAAGCGTCTCTCGGTATGCGGTACGGGATGGTCTTCTCGTTCCCTTCCAGCGACGTGGAGAAGACGGAGCGGACGACCGACCGGCGCCCGTCGGGCGTGAGGACGACATCGCCCTCCACCACCTCCTCGACGGGGAGGTTGCCGCGCGCCGTGGCGACGCGCATGCCGGCGCAGAGGCACGCAAGATTGGTCGGGTCGCTCGGCGGATCGATGTTGTTAGCCAGCAGCGTCGGTAGCGTATTGTAAGCGGTGTAGATCGTCGGTGTAGAGTAGTAGGTTGTATTCAGGAAAGCGGAGAGCCGGTATGGTGAGGGACTGGTATTGAAAGCAGAAAGATTCGAGAAAGTGGGTGATAACGACCAGGTATAAGAAGAATTCGTGTTTGTCGTTGTTAGCCCTGCTACGTTATTAGTACTAACGAGGTAATTATTGCTTGAATTATTGTAGTTGGTATAATAATTGGTTATTGAGTTAGTACCAGTAACTGCTTGTTTGAATACTGAAAGACCGGTTGAATTTGGTGTATTATAAGTGCTGATTACCTGATACAGATCAGTAATAGAAACAATAGTACCAGTCGCACCTCTATTTGTAATCAGACCCAATGATGAATTTGAATTTGAAAAAGATGTTAGCACGACATAACACTGGTTAATTGTCATGGTTGATGATGTATAGAGTTGACCAAATACAGAAAATTGATAATTAGAAGTAGTTTGATTAGCGATACCTGCATTGAGAAAAACCGCGCAAGATGAAAAAGTATAAGAACCGCTGGAATCTGTAGTGGGTAAAAAAACAGCTGTTAGGTCTGGTATAGATTTATTGGAATAAAAAAATACATTGTTGAATGATACAAGTGATAATGGATTACCAATGATGAGTCCTCGACCTTGACCTGCTGGTAAGATCGCTGAATTTGTAATATTTATAATGATATTATTAAGATTAAGATATTGTGGTTGGTAACTAAAGGTAATACCATCAAATCCAACCAGAATAGCTTCAGTACCACTATTCGTAGCCGCAAGTTGTGCTGAGAAAGTCACCTGAAAATCTCGGAGTGTCGCATTATTCCCTGACGCGCCTTGTGCCTGTAAAAGAGTAAGGTGACCAGCAGTCCCGCTTTCATCTACCGGCAATACAGTCGGTACAGCACCGCTTTGGATCGTAATCGTGTACCCGTTCCCGGAGAACACCTGCCCCGGTCTATATACAGGTAATTGGCATCCGCATTACCGTTACTGAGGTAGTACTGCGAAGCTCGAGAAAGTAATGTTGTCCCGGATCCGGATCTCGAGGACGCGATCGCGTTCGTCCAATCCGAAACGCTGCTGATAGCGTACCCTTTTATTTTTTTTTTTTAATTACGACACACCCGTTTAGATTTGTTTTTTTTCGTTTACGAACCGAAAAAAAAATCGCGCACAAATAAATGTTCTGGGCCGAGGATTTCTTGAGCCTCTTCCGATCCCCTTATCTCATCCCGACGCCCAAGATGCCGCTGGACGAACAGATGAACTGCATCACGCGGATCATCCTGATTGTCTTTCTCGCGCTGCTGATTGTGAACGTCTGGTTCGACGTGCTGTTCCTGTGCGTGGCGCTCCTGCTCACCATCATTGTCTACTACTCGCTCCGCGGCGCGAGCCGCGAGGAGTACGGCCGCGTGGAGAGCGTGCTGGTGCCGCCGCCGCCGCCCGTCCCGCAGGAGTCGGGGGCTGGAGGATTCGTCTTCTCGCCGCCGACCGGTCGGCCGCGGAGTCCGTGCGGCTCCTCCGTTCCGCCCTCCGGTCTCCCCGTCTACATCGACGCGGAGAACGAGAACCCGCAGCTGATCGATACGGAGACGTCCTCCGCCTACGCGTTCCGGGACGTGCCGATCGAAAAGACGTACGGCGATAACCAGCGGTTCGCCGGTCCGCCGAACCCGCGGACGCTCGTGCGGCCGATCATCCCGTCGCCGATTTACAGCGACGAGTGGATCTCCAACGACTTTATTATCCCGTCGCCGATCAACGACCAGCGGCGCCAGGAGCTGTGGCAGAACGGCTACGTGGCGCGCGACGACGAGCGCGCGATCGCGTCGATCCAGGAGAACTACGACTCACCGAACACCGGCGAGTACAGCGGGTACGGCGTCCGCAGCGACTACTACAACCAGGGCGGGGGCTATGCCAGCAACGGCATGGACAGGGCGTGTGGCTACGACCCGTCGAACCTCAGGTACGGCCTCCCGGTCAACTACCGTGCCAGCGCCTGCGACCGCACGCCGGAGATGCGTGCGTACAACGAGAACCTGTTCTCGATCCCGATCCAGCCGGGGCTGTACACGCGCTCTCAGGTCAACCAGCCGGATGCCAGCATGGCCAACCTCGGCATCTCGTACACGCAGCCGTTCCTGCCGACCACGCTCAACCGGACGGCCGGCGGCATCGACGAGTTCGTCGAGCGCGACCCGGCCACCGTGAAGCCGTGCCCGCTGCCGCCGTATAACAGCGAGGACTTTGGCCAGCCACTCGTCAACGAGATCTACGACCCGCGGTACACGGGCTACGGGACGGGCTACCGCTCATACGTCGAGCCGGTGACCGGCCAGCCGCGCTTCTACTACGACGACGTGGATCAGGTGCGCCAGCCGAATTACATCAGCCGGAACAAGCTGGACATCTACGGCTTTGCGCCGCGCGTCGGCGCGGCGGGCGAGCGCGTGCTGAACGGCGGCGAGCTCCGCGAGGCCGCGAACCAGACGTTCGTCGACAGCCAGCTCCAGTTCCGCACGGAGCTCCAGCAGCGGCTCCTGCACAAGAACAGCAACCGCGAGTGGCAGCAGCGCGTCGCACCGATCACGACCAACCAGCGAGCCTCGTCGGGCCGTGGCACCGTGTCGGGCTATTTCAAATAGACGTACATTTCTTTTTTAGTCTGGAAAAAAAAGAAAAGGATAGAGACGAACTGCTGTCTACGCGATGTTATAGCCGTATTTGGTCTCGTAGGCGTTGATGGCTTTGAGGAGACGGTTGTAGTAGTTCAGGGGCATGTTGTGATACTGCCGAGCCTCGTAGAGAGCGTTCTCGGCCTCAGCCTTATAATGCTGAAACGCAGCCTTGGTACCGGGTGCGCCCTTACCATTTGTGACGACGTTATGCAGATCGTTGATCGCTCTGGCCACCTTGTTGATGATGCCGATGTGCTCGGCTTTGCGCTCCCAGGGCGATTTGGGCGTCTTGGGCGGCTTGAAAGCCAGGGGATCGATGGCCAGGGGCACGACCGGCTCGTACGCGTCGTACGGGGCGCGGCGGTACGGGCTGTACCGGCGGCGCATCGGGCTCCGGCGGCGGGGCGGGCTGTAGCGGATCGGGCTGCGGCGGCGGCGCGGGCTCTTGCGCTTGGGGCTCTTGCGCTTCAGGCTCTTGGGCTTGCGGCCGGGGCTCCGGAGGGCGCTGTCGAGGATCGCCACGAGTTCTTTCTTGGTGGATTTGGGGCTGTAGTGGACATCGATATCGTCCAGAGCCTGCTTGAGCTCACTGACTTTGAGATTTCCGATGGACATGCTTTGTTTTTTGTAAACCAGAAAAAAAAAAATATTCTTTTTTTTTTTTTCGTTTTGCCTCACCCTAAAAAACCATGGATCAGACCACGACCTTTATCTGTACCGGAGACTGGGGAGCCAAGACCAGGGCGTATTTCCAGAACCGGGAGGCCATCCAGAAACAGGCGCTCATTGATTTTTTTGTCCTCCTCGGCGATAATTTCTATCCTTCCGGCGTCTCGTCCGTTCAGGATCCGCAGTGGAAAGACATGTACGAGGACACGTTTGATCCCAAGATCCCGTCGTTTGCCGTCCTCGGGAATCACGACTACCTCCGCTCGCCCGAGGCTCAGATCCTCTACACGTACGAGGGCTCGTCCTGGAAGATGCCGTTCTTTTACTACGACATGGTCGTCCGGCTCCACCGGCAGAGCATCCATTTCGTGTTTCTGGACACCTGCCTGCTCGCCGAGGACATCACCGTGCCCCTCCTCATGGGCAACCTGAAAGCCATCGAGGGCTACCGCGACCTGGTCGTGACACATCAGAAAAAACAAAAAGCCTGGCTGGAAGAGACTCTCCGGGCGAGCACGTCCCGGTGGAAGATCGTCTGCGGACACTACCCCATCATCAGCGACGGGCCGCACACGACCTCGGCTCAGCTCCGTGCGTATCTCCTGCCCGTCCTGGAGCACTTTGGCGTGGACTTTTATCTGTCGGGGCACGACCACAACCTGCAGCACCGGTCGCTGAACGGGGTCAACCACGTCGTCTGCGGCGCGTTCGCGAGCGCGTACCCGCTGACCAGGCCGCACGGGACGGCTCATCCCGGCAAGCGCTTCTCACCCACCCAGGCCGTCGTCGGCTTTGCCCGGTTCACGTTCTCGGATCAGCGGTGTGCCATGGATTTTGTGTCCGAGAACCGCCTCCTGTACAGCTTCATCACCAACAAATCGTAAAAAAGAAAGAGAGCCGGTATCCTTCCGTCCTCGAGAACGGGTTCCGATCGATGAGCGGCGGCTGGTCGGGTCGTCTCAAGAGATACGCGGACGAATGCCGCCGCCATCACGAAAAAGACGACGACGACATGGATGTCGCTTGACATCCGTTGGAGACGCATGCCGAGTATTCAAAATAGAGCGGCGGGTATCGAAAGCCCTGAGTCTTGCCCTGGAGCAGCTTGCGGTACTGGAGCCACAACGGGATGTTGGTGGAGAAACACATGATCTGCTCCTAACTTTCCGGCAAGAGATTAAATTTCCGGTAAAGTCGCATCAACGAGCGACAAGAGAATGATCGTATTGGCCGCGACGACGTCGATGGCCGTGGCATGACTATTTTTTAATCTAAGATTTTCATTCTCCTGCCAAGAAAATCCGTATGCTCTATAACAAGGTGATCTTGCTGCTGATGGTCAAGAACGAGTCCGCGATCCTCGAACGCTGTCTCCGCGCGGCTCTCGAGTGCGTGGATGCCGTTCAGCTCTTTGACACGGGCTCGACGGACGACACGGTCCGGATCGCGACCGAGGTGCTGGAGGCCTCCGGCAAGCCGTTCCGTGTGACGACCGGTACTTTTGTGAATTTCGGCAAGAGCCGGACGTGGTCGTTCCGGCTCGCGCAGGAGCTGTGCGCGAGCCTCGGCTACGACGCGGATTCGACTTATGCGCTGGCGGTCGATGCCGACATGATTGTGCGGCCGCAGCCGGCATTCGAGCAGCAGCGGCTGACGCTGCCCGGCTACGCCGTCATCCAAGACAACGGCTCGATCCGCTACTATAACTGCCGTTTCTTGCGGTGCTCTTACCCGTGGAAATGCCTGGGCGCGACGCACGAGTACTGGTCCGGGGATCCGACGGATCGTCTCCCCGCGGACGTCTTTTATATCGACGACCGCAACGACGGTGGCTGCAAGGCCGACAAGTTCGAACGCGATGTGCGGCTGCTGACCGAGGAGATCGCGGAAGATCCCAAGAACGTGCGGGCACATTTCTACCTCGGCCAGAGCCTCAAGGATCTCGGGCGCTTCGAGGAGGCCATCGTCCTTTTCAGGAAACGGATCGAGCTGGGCGGGTGGGTGGAGGAGGTGTGGTACTCGCACTACCAGATCGGCAAGTGTTACGGACACCTCAACAACGAGATCGAGATGGAGGCCTGGATGAACAAGGCGTTCGAGTACCACCCGAAGCGTGCCGAGCCGCTCTACCACCTGACGCGGTATTTCCGGGAGAAGCCGCGCGACCAGTACAAGGCGTACCACTACTACCTGAAGGGCCGTTCGATCCCTTTCCCCAAGGACGACGTCCTCTTTATCGAGAACCGGGTCTACGAGGGACTCTTTGACTACGAGAATACGATCCTCTCATACTACACCTGCGACCGGAATCGGGAGGAGGCGCAGAAAGACCTGCTCCAATTCATCAACCGCTACCCGCATCTCTATACGGACAATGCCTACGACAACCTCGTCCACTACACGCTGGCGCTGGCGGGCTACGACTACGGCGGCGCGTACAGCCGGTTCTTTTTCCGCGCGCAGGACGAGTACGAGGCCTCGTCTGTATCGCTCGTGCCGGACGGCGATGGCGGGCGTCTGCTGATGAACGTGCGGCACGTCAACTACAGCATCGATGCCGGCGGATGCTACCACATGCGCTCGCCGGACGGCAAGGTCAAGACCCGGAACGGCCTCGTGTACCTGAACAGCCGGTTTGGCATCGTCTCCGATGCCGTCCGCATGCTGGACGAGGACACGTTCCCGCGCTCCCCGAACAACATCGAGGGTGTGGAGGATGTCCGGCTCTTCCGGCACGGCGACGGCCGGGTCTGGTTCACGGGTTCGTCCAAGGACGCGACACCGGACGACGACATTGTCATTGTGCTCGGACGGTACGACACGGAGACGACCGCGCTGCGCGACGTGAGTGTATTGCGGCCGCCACGGCCGTCCGGATGCGAGAAGAACTGGATCTACGTGCCGGAGCGGTTTCTCAGACACACGAGCGCCAAGAACCGCTTCAATTTCATTTTTGGCTGGCGGCCGCTGCGGATCGGTGCCGTCGGAGAGGACGGCACGCTCCGGATCCACACGAGCCACGACACGCCACCGATCTTTGAGCGCTTCCGCGGCTCGTCGAACCTCGTGGAGCACGATGGCGGCGTGTACACCGTCGTCCATTTTGTCCAGTACAGCACACCGCGGGTCTACCTCCACGCGCTGATCCGTTTTAGCGCGGTGGACATGAGGCCGCTCGCGTACACGCGGCTGTTCCATTTCCGTCGGCCGGCCATCGAGTACTGCCTGGGACTGGACATCCGCGGAGACGAGACGGCCATCTTTTTCTCACAGAACGACTGCGATCCCTCCATGATCCGCATCCCGTTCTCACGATTCCGGTTCATCGATCTGTGATTGCACATTTTGTACCGTGGTGCTCCTGTCAAAAAATGTAAAGAATTGGAGATTCGCGGTCTCCAAATTGGCCACGCCGGGGTAAGGACGGAACATCGCACTCGTGTTTTCCGACGGCAGAAAATAGGGTTCCAGACCGGAATAAACACCCACCGACTCCTCATCCCTCAGGCCTTTCTTGACGATCGTGTCGTAGACCCTCAGGTTGTTCTCGATCGATTCGATGTGGTCACCGAGTACGCCACCCTCCGAAAACACAATGTCGAAGCGCTCTTTTTCAAAGCAAGGAGGGAGCACGTCCGCGGCGTCGCCGTGGAGGAAGCCGACCTCCAGATTCCTTGCCCCAATGATCCGTACGATCGAGACGACGCGCTGCCTCGTGGCCTCGAACGGCTCGTGCGGCTTGTCGCCAAATACGAGCCTGAAGCGCTGGTGCGGGAATTCCTCCGCGCACAAACGCACGAGCTTTGCCGAGAAAAAGCCGAAGCCGGAAGAGAGCTCAAGGATGGCGACACGCTCGCGGTGTGCGAACCGGTCGCGGAGGAGGGTGCGCAGGACGTCGAGGAAAACGGGATCGAGGCAGGCTCTGTACCACATCCCGATGTGTTCCAGGGAACCACCCTGTTGGAGAAAATCCTCGGATCGGTACTGGTGATGCCAGGAATAAGTTGCGTGCTGAAAGAACTTTCCAAAAGATAGTTCTGGAGATCTCCAAAGAGCAGGCGTATAATAAAACGGTAGAAACGACGGACGTTTGGAATAAATTCGTAATCAAAGCGCACATTGACACATTTTTTTAACAGGTTATCGTAGAGAATGAAAGGATAACGACTGGTAGAGGCTCGCTGGTACTGGTGATTTTTGGGGAGCGACTCGCTCTGCGACAGACGGAAATCATAGAAGCGGGTCAGGAATCTTCGATTCTCTGTGATCAGATCACCCAGGGTGATGTCGTCAGACGCATATTCATGTGATTGTGCGTACGAACCGGGTTTTAATTTCGAAACGGACAGGAGTTGCGAGACGCATCTCGTATTTCTGTTCGTAGACGATACGGTCAAGCGGTCGGCTAGATTCAAATACGAGGTATCTGAGAGCCGCGGAGAGGAGCTGTTCACTCATTTTATTTCTAAAAGAAAAAATGTTTGAGGGGCTGCACGACTACCGTGCCGATTATCCTTTCCGTTTTGCCGAGAACATCGTGCCCTCTGCTAGGATGACAAAGGGTCTTGTCGAGTTCTTGACCGTCCGAGCCCAAACGACAAAGAGGTCGACCGGTGGCACCTCGACTCCGTTCCTTACGTGCTGGTGATCCTGCTGAGCGATCCCGAGACGTTTTCGGGGGGCGTCCTGGAGTACGAGAAAGACGGCTCGATCGTGCCGGTGTGGTTCACGGCCGCCGGCCAGGCCTTTTTCATGAAAGGCAGCGAGCTGAGGCACCACGTCACGAGGCTGGTCTACGGGAAACGGCTCACGCTCATCAACTCCTACATGGAGCGGCACGACTACACGACCAACCTCAAGACATTCGAGCACGAGGATAATTTCGAGGCGGAGCTGCGCTACAAGCCGATCTTTCTAAAGAAAGCCTGTCCAGAAATCGTCTAGGATGTGCGCCTCGCGCTTTTCGTCGGTGATGTGGACGCAGTGAACGGATCCGTAGATGCGCCGGATCTGCTGCTTGACGACCTGGATCGCAGACAGGCCGAAATCGGACGAGAAAGAAAATCGGTAGATTTTCTTTGGCAGAGAGGAAAACCGCTTTTTGCGGTGGCGGTTTGCGGCGGATGGCGTAAACCAATGGTGGTGGCCGTACATGGCTGTCAGGAGCCGCTTGGCGGTCTGTTTGTCCGTGGTCGTCTCGGTATATATTTATGCGCCGAGCGCGGAGAGAAACGAGTTCACGCCATCCCTGAATACGGCTCGATAGCTCCGCTTCGTCGAGCGTAAATTCCATTGTGATCAAAAGAAAAAAAAACAAACCGCAAATGGAGACGATCCTCGTGACCGGTGGCTCCGGCCTCGTCGGGCACGGCATCCGTGCGGCCGTGCAGAGAAATGGTCTGGACGCCCGCTTCCTCTATGCCTCTTCCGCGGACTGCGACCTCCGCGATTACGCGCAGACGCGTGCCTTTTTCGAGCGGTGCGCGCCTACCCACGTCATCCACCTCGCGGCCAGGGTCGGCGGCCTGTTCCGCAACATGAGTCAGAAAGTGGAAATGTTCTTGGATAACGTGGCCATCAACAACAACGTCCTGCGCGCGTGCCACGAGCTCGGCGTGAAGCGCGTTGTCTCGTGTCTCAGCACGTGCGTGTTTCCCGACAAGACCGCCTACCCGATCCACGAGGGCATGCTCCACGACGGGCCACCGCACGCGTCCAACGACGCGTACGCCTATGCGAAGCGCATGCTCGAGGTGCTGAGCCGCGCGTACAACGAGCAGCACGGAACCACCCGCTTCGTGTGCGTGATTCCGACCAACATCTACGGGCCGCACGATAATTTTCATCTGGAGGACTCGCACGTCATCCCCGGGCTCATCCACCGGTGCTGGTTGGCGGTGACGCGCGACGAGCCGTTCGTGGTGGCCGGGACGGGACGGCCGCTCCGGCAGTTCATCCACAGCGAGGATCTCGGTCGCCTGATCCTCTGGTCGCTGTTCGGCTACGACTCGACCGAGCCGGTCATCCTCGCGCCGTCAGAGGAGGTGAGCATCCGGTGGATCGCCGAGACGATCGCGCGGCTCATGGAGTACGAGGAACCGATCGTGTACGACTACGACCGGTCAGACGGACAATACAAAAAGACGGCGGACAACAAGAGGCTGCTGAGCCTCCTGCCCGAAAACGAGCGCCACTTTATCGCGCTCGAGGACGGCCTGCGAGAGACCGTACGGTGGTTCGTGGAGAACCACGAGACGCTCAGGCGGTGATGGCCTGCTGCTTCATCCACAGCTCGGCGTCCAGCGAGCCCATCTTGTGGTTACAGCCGTGGCACAGCGGCATGACGTTGTGGACGCCGTTGCTGCCCACGTTCCCGCACTTGGACGGGACGATGTGCCCGATCTCGTAGCTGTCCGGCGAGATGCGCCCGTGGCACGACCGACACTCCCACCGGTCGTTGCGGTTCGGGAAAAAGACGTTATGGAAAAGATGCCGCTTCTCGCCCGGGTTGAAGCGCCGCTTGCTGGGATCGATCTGGCCGTTGATCTGCTGGAAACGCTGATCGTGGAGGTATCGATCCATCGCGTCGGGGACGTAGGACGCGTTGTTCTCCAGCCGCTTCCTGGTGAGGTGGAGGCGCGCCCGGTTGACGGCGAGGCCGGAGCGGAGCGCGTTACGGTCATCGTCGGACATGGGCAGATGGCGCAGCCTGTGGATGAACTCCGCCCGCTTGTGGCGGTTCAGGCGGAACGACGAGAGGCTCGACCCGTACTCGCCGACACGATCCTCGGTCGTCATCCCGGCCTCCTCGATGGTTGCCCTGTCCTCTCCCTGGCGGCGCAGGAACGGTGCCGCCGAGACCTGCGGTGCGGGCTCGGGGCTTGGCGTTGGGACGTACGGCCTGTAGCCCGAGTCCTCGGCGTAGGGCAGCGAGGCGCAGAGCCGGTCGAGCTGCCGGTCGACGTCGCGGTTCTCCACGCCAACCACGCGCTCCATCTCGCCGGAAAAATCCGACCAGTCCTCGACGCGGACAAAGTCCGTCTCCGGGGAGAGGTCGCCCGAGCCCTTGAAAGCCATGGAATAAATGACCTCTCTCGCCATACCCATCATCGAGAAAGAGCGCGGAAAGACATTGCCACCGGTAAAGGCCGTGAGCTCGTCGGCACGGAACCAGGGATCACCGTGCGTGCCGTAGACGCGGAGTTCGTCGGGCGCGTAGATGTTGCTCGAGCCCAGACTGAGGTTGCGCGGACGGTTATTGACCGCCTCGAGGTGCGCAAACATCCGGTCGTGGTAGCTCCGGATGGTCTCCGTCTCCTGCGTGTGGAGAGTCATCATCGCGTGGATCTTGATGGCGTTCTGCTCGGCATCGTGCCGGAGCATCTCGGCGTGGCGCCTGTCCTCGGCCTCGCGCTTACGGATCGCCTCCTGGATCTCGGCATTGTTCCGACGGATGGTCTCCTGAAGCCGCTCATGCTCGGCCAGCGTCTCGGCCTCGCGCTTCTCGCGCGCCTCCCTGATCCTCTGCTCCTCCGCGGCCATCCTTGCCTGGAACTCCTTATCTTTCGCCGCCATCATCACCTGGAACTCCCTCTCCTCTTTCTCCATCTTGGCCTTGTACTCCCTCTCCTCTTTCTCCATCTTGGCCTTGTACCGCTGCTCCTCTTTCTCCAGGCGTGCCCGGCGCCTCTTCTCCTCCTCCTCCATAAAGAGCCTGCGCCGCTCCCGTTCCTCCCGGCGCTTGTTCTCCTCCGCCTCGCGCTGCTCTCGGCGGTTTTTATCGCGCTTCTCGCGCTCCTCCTGGAGTCGCTTCTCCTCGAGCGCCGCCTCGATCTTGCGCTTCTCGCGCTCCTCCTGGAGTCGCTTCTCCTCGAGCGCCGCCTCGATCTTGCGCTTCTCGCGCTCCTCCTCCAGCCGCTTCTCCTCGAGCGCCCTCTCCTCCTTGCGGCGCTCCTGCTCCAGGTCGTGCGTCTGGAGTTCTAGCTTCTTGAGTTCGATCTGGAGGAGGAGGAGCTTCTCGGCCTCGTTGGAGACGGTCGCGGTTGCGACCGGGACGGCGCGGCAGGTCTTGATGTGGCGATTGATGTGCTTGTACATGCCGGAGCAGTACTGGCACTGGGTCTTGTTGATGGTGGCCATCGGTTTGTGGTTTTCTGCGATAACAGCGGGAGGATCGGTGAGAATCATGTCTAGTATATTGATGATACTGTTGTTGGATCGGCTGGTAGATCAGTTTTTCGTTGGCGTTATCGAGACGGTTATTTCGGTGTTCTATCCACGCACGGGGCTCGTGGATCAGTTTTCACCGGCGGTTATATCCGCCGCGTCTGGAGCGACCCCTGGTCGATCCACGGGTTCCGGTTGTAGAAGCTGTTGACGCCGAGCGGCGTCGAGCTGATCCGGGGCAGGCCCGCGTGGTAGAAAAGCGTGTACCGCAGCGTGTCCAGGCTGTACGTCGGGGCACGGAAGCCGGGCGGGAGGCTGCCGGTGATGACCACGCTGGGATACTTGTCGTACGGCGAAAGATCAATGATCATCTTCTCTCTACTATGTAGGGATGGTTTTAAATTTATGGTCATGTTTTTGCGTCTCGCCGCGAGAGCGGCTCAATCCGTGATCGGCGGGAAATTCTTTGGATCCAGAAAATAGAAAAACTGCGGGAAAAAAGCCTCGTTACGGACGAGCCGTGGATCGAGCGCGTGTGCCAGCAAGGCCGTCTTGCTGACAAAATTGCTGTTGTGGCCGCAGGCCGGGATGCAGGCGTACTCCCACCGGAAGCACAGCTTTTGTTTCTTGCTCCAGATCTTGGTGGAAAAGAACGAATTCATGCAGCGGAAAAGGCGGAAGCTTCCCTGGAGCGCTGCCTGACCCGGGCTATTGAGCGAAGGGATGTTCTTACCCTCGGGCGTGACGCCGCCGTACAAGTTGGTATCGTTGGTGAAAAACAAGAAACAATTACGCGCCGAGCAGTGCGAGGCCTGGCATGCTCGCAGCTGTTCCGCGTCTAGCGGCAGGTTGCCTACACCTTGCGGAAAAAGATACGGGGGTTCTGCCGGATCCGGTCTCCGGTAGATACGGCGGTCACAGGAGTCTTTCAGTGCTGGGTTGACGGCATCCGCAAACACCTTCAAAAAACGCGATTGAAAAGAGTAGTAGACATCGAGGGCGCTGCCGTTATCGAGTTCTCCATGTGAGATCCGTGGGAACGATCGAGGATCGATGGTCGAGTAATCGATCAGCTCCGGGTAGTACTGGGTTGCGGTGGTGTCCGTGTTGTAGCACGGGATGTACGACTCAAGCATCAGTCCTCTTCCCAACGGAAAGAAATAATACGAGGAAATTCCCGAGATTGTTTTGAGTGGTGGTCGTTTTCCCGGAAATTCAATCAGTGGAAAGAAGAACAAGAAATAATTGACGAAACTCGAACTGGCATCGTCTCCGTAGAGAAAATAATCCGGGTTGGATGCCGGCCAGGTTTCCACAATGAACCGGTTGGCGATGAGCACATAATTCAGCGTCCACTGCTCCGGGGGATTGAATGTCTGATCCGGGAGCAGACTAGTCGTTGCATCAAAAGAAGAAGCCGGAAACAGATTGCCCCCCTCGAACTCAAAAGCGGTGAGCCCGCTAAAATCGATACACACACCGAGCGTCTGGGTTGCCTCAAAGAGCGAGGTGCACTGGCGGATGTACTCCGCGGCGCTCCCGTTCCTGCCCGGGATGACGATCGTCATCGGGTTCTTGCCGGTCAGGTTCGTGGGCCGGTAGACGTCGATCAGGACACCGTCCACGGTATGGGTCGAGTAGCCGCACGGGAACGGGATCTTGTTGATTTCTTCGGTTGAGACGCTCGTACCGGGCGGTAGCGCACCGACACAGGCGGTGGCTGTGCTGCACGACGTGCAAGGAAAAGACATTATAATTATTGAAACATTTTTTTTTTTGCTCGATAAAGATGACGCAGACCGGGCTAGTTGACCATATCTACCGGTACATCGAGCAACGGGATAATCGCCTCCGTCTCCAGCCAACCGATCCGTCGCAAGCCATTCGTCACCAGATGAGACGGGATCGATGGCTCCAGGACAGGCTGATCCTCCAATCGCTTTTCCCGCGCGGAAAAGCCGTGGAGCCCGAGTACCTTCGCTTCCTGATCCATCAGGCCGTCGTTTTTGATCCGTTACAGCATCCACGACAAAAAAATCCACGGCAACCAGAAAACCTTATCCGCATCGCGTCCCGTCTGTCCGCGCCGACGCTGAACGGGCTTCAGAAAACTTTATCCGACTACGCGACGCACGGCAAGAAAAGTATCCTAAAAAAGTGAATCACTCACTCTCGCCGTTCCGACGGACGCACCAGGCATCATCATGTCCATCCGTCAGTTCCCGACGCTCTATTTCGATAACGGAGGCGGGAAACGAGACCGCGTGTGGACGGCACGGGTGCGCCGCGAGACGGACGGCACGGCCGTTGCGGAGATCACGCACGGCGTCGAGGGCGGCACGCTCCAGACGGCCACGAGGACGTACCGTCGGGGCAAGAACGCCGGTCGCAAGAACGCGACCGACGCGCACGACCAGGCCGTCGCCGAGACGTTGCGCCGCTGGCTCGACAAGAAAGAGAAAGAAGGCTACCGCGAACGAGACGGTGGCACGGCGGTGGCCATGGACACACGGCAGCCCATCCTGCCCATGCTGGCCAAGACCTACCAGAAGGGCAAAAAGTGCGGGATCGTCTTCCCGTGCCTCGTCCAGCCCAAGATCGACGGCGTGCGGTGCCTCTTCCGCCGCGAGGAGGACGGCCGGATCGTCGGCCGCTCGAGGACGGGCGGCGAGTTCTTTACGCTGGCCACGATCGCTGAGGCGCTCGAGCCGCTGTTCCGTGAGCATCCGAGCGCCGTCCTTGACGGCGAGATCTACTCGTCCGAGATGCCGTTCGAGGAACTGGCCGGCCTCGTCAAGAAAAAAAAAGATTTCGAAGACGACCCGCGGCTTGGCGCGCTCGAGTACCACGTCTTTGACCTCGTAGATGCGACGACGCCGTTTCATGAGCGGATCGAACGGCTCTGCGGGATGATCCGTGGTATTGGTGGACAGATCCGGATGGTCGAGACCAGAGAGGTCGAGTCGGAAACCGATGCCATGGGGTATTTCCGTGGGCTCATCGAGGCCGGGTACGAGGGTCTGATCCTGCGCAACCGGGAGGGGCGGTACGCCGTCAACAAGCGCGGCTCCGACCTCCAGAAATACAAGGAATTTGAGGAGGAGGAGTTTGTGGTGGTCGGCTTCCGCGAGGCGGAGGGACTGGACGCGGGGACGGTGATCTGGGTGTGTCGGACGGCCGACGGCCAGGAGTTTGCGGTGCGGCCGCGGGGCTCGCGGGAGCAGCGCGCGGAGTGGCTCAGAGACGCCGCCGCCATGGTCGGCAGGCCGCTGACCGTCATCTTTCAGGAAAAGACGGAGAAGGGCGTCCCGCGGTTTCCGGTGGGCAAGGCGATCCGCGAGGACGGGGCTTAGCGCCTCTGCTGCCGGCGCATCTTATCCAGCCGTCTGGCGCGTTCGAGGGCGGGCGTGTCCTCCGGCGCCGGGTGGCCGTTCCGTTGGCACCACTGGCGGAAACGCTGTTTCTCTTGTTGAGAGGCTGGGATGCTGGGCGTAGAGTATCGCACCAGCTCCCGGAAAACGTCGTCCGCGAGCCTCGTCCGAACTCCCTGAACGACCTGGCGCGTCCTGGTCTGCTGTGGGGTCAGAGCGTCGTGCCACTGCCGCCGCTGGTGCTGTTGCGGAGTTTGTCGCTTCTCGTCTCTTTTGCGCACGGCGCTAAGGATCTTTGATCGGTGGTACGACTGTTTTACGTCTCGGATCCGGGACTGGATCATCTCTTTGATCGGCTCCGACGTCTTTTCGGAGACCTGATTTCCAAAAGGCACGTACCCGTTGTCCAGAAAGAGACGGATCATCTTCTCTTCGCCATAGGACACTGCTCCATCAAAAGGCGTCCGACCGTGGTTATCTCGGAGGTAGGGGTCAGCGCCATGATCCAGAAGCAGTTGCGCCACCGCGGTGTCGCTTGTTAAATGAAGCGGCGTTGCCCCGTCAGAATCCCTGGCATTAAGATCCGCCCCGCGCCGGAGGAGCGATAAAACGGCATCGACACTGTTCGCATTCACCGCAAAATGGAGCGGTGTAACTCGATCCGCAGCCGTGCCATTGACGTCAGCGCCGTGATCGAGCAACGGGTCGATGACTCCGAAAAATCCAATGTTGATGGCATCTATGAGCGGTGTGACTCCATGCCGCATTTCAATATTGGGGTTGGCGCCATGATCAAGGAGCCTGATCATGTTGTCGTAGCCGTAGGATAGCAATGCCCTTTCGAGGGGCGAGCACCCGTTGGATAGAAGGTTCGGGTCGGCCTTGTGCCTCAGCAGGAGCTCGACCGCTTCATTATCATTTTCCGCGATCGCCGAGTGGAGAGGCCTCGAGCCGTCCGACGACGGCGTGTTCGGATCGGCTCCGAGCCTGAGCAGGAGCCGGAGCATCTCCGTATCTTCTCTGGCGAGGGAGAGAGGTGTCTGTCCCCGGCTGTTGAGGGCGTCCGGGGAGGCGCCGCGTTCTCGGCAGAGGTAGTGGACGGCATCCGCACGCCCATCCTCGATCGCGCGAGACAGGAGGTCGGCCAGGTAAGTGAGCGCCGGGGTGTCTTGTCGACGGACGCCGGCTTGCTCCCGATCCACGTATTGTTTCCCGGTGTTGCGCGGAACGTAAGAGACCGGCGTGTCTGGATCGGGCCGCAGCTCGTTCAGCAGACGGGTCATCTGTTGCGTCGTGGCCAGGGATAGAGGCGTCCTGCCCGTGCTGGTCGGCGTGTCCGGAGAAGCACCGAGCTGCGTTAACAAGTAGCGGGCGGCGTCCGTGCGGTTGGTGATCACCGCGCGAGCGAGCAGATCGGCGAGCCGGGTCTCTGGTGGGATTCCTGGCTGGACAAAAGACTGCATGGTATCGACAAACTCTTTTCCGGTGTTTCTTTTTTTCTGCTGGCTCATGATTTTGTATAGGATTTTTTTTTCATTCGGAACTAAAAATCCAAACAGATTGGCGAATGTCGAGAGAGCACAGCGTATGTTAGGAGTCGTGGAACGACGCTCTGGTGACCGAGAGCTCGTGTGTCGTCCATGTTTAATGTCTTTTCACGAAACGTGGACGGGGATTCAGGGGTTGCGGTCGATCAGGAACATCATCTTTGGATTGACGTAAAAATTCTTGAAATGCTTGTTGAAATGGACGTGCTCGCAGGACAGCCGGTTGTCCGAGGAGTGCGTGTACCGGTTCTTGCGCTCGCGAAACTCGGACAGCCGGTAGATGCACATGCCCCCGAATGCCGAGGCGACCTTGTGGAGGCTCATGTCGCGGGAGTACCGCTCCGTTGTGTAGAGGAGGACGTCCTGGTCGTGGCTCGACTTGTCAAAATCCGTGTTCCACTCGGTCTGGTCGCCGATCTCGGCAAACGCGAACGAGTCGTAGTAGACGAAGCGGTTATTGGCATCGCGGATCATGCCGTTGCACGCAATGGCCGAGGTATCCGGCTCTTTCTCGAAATGGTAGAACGAGTGGTAGATGCCGTCCATAAAGAGCCGACCCTGGAGGTCGAGATCCATGACGATGAGAAAATCATAACCGGAAAATTCCGGCATCTTTTCGATGTAATCAAGATAGATGTTCCGGAGGTAGGCGAGCTTCCGGATCCGGTTCGTGGACGGCGACTTGTCCTGGTAGAAGTGCTCGTGGCCGTCGAGCCGGCACGACGGCTCGTTGGGCGGCTTGTCCAGGTCGCAGAGCACCGTGACGGTGGGATCCTCCGCGTTCCAGGCGAGCAGCTTCTCTCTCGTCCCGTCCGTCGAGTTATTCTCGACAATGAGAAAGGCCGTCCTCCTGGATGCCAGTCGCATGTCGTGGTAGACGCTCCTGAGGAAAGGGATGTTGTCCTCGGCGTTCCGGATGAGCCCGGCGAGCACGATGGCCTTGTCCTGGAGAAAATTCCTGCCGGTGCGGCACTGGTTCATGTAGTTCCGGAGTTCTTTCTCGATCGTGGCCTCGTTGAATTTTGAGAAATAACGAGCCGTCACCGGATCCACCTCCCGATCCAGGTTCTTGTGAAAGAACTGGAAGACGGCCAACGACTTGTCCTGGTAGGATTCCATGAGACCGGAAATGACAGAAAAAACCAGTATCGCGAAAAGAATGAGGAGGATGACTATGAGCAGGACGTCCATATTTTTATTTCCACCAAAGATATAAAATATTTGCGTCGGATTAAATGCGCGTCGTCCTTGTGGTGATCCTCGTGCTGCTGATCCTCGGCTGGGTCGCCGTGCTGTATTGGAGCTGCCCGCGGGAGTCATTCTCTTTTTCCCGGTCGCGGCTCGTGGCCGCCGACGGCGGCCGCCTGGCGTCGTTCAACGACCTCTACCTCGTGGTCAGGAGCGCAGACGGGGGCGTCTTTGCGTTTGACGGCAGCCTCCGGCTCCTGCCGAGAGGCCTGTATGCCGCCCTCCAGAAAATCGTCCTTTCCCGCACCTACTACGCCGTTATCCTCTCCACCAACAAACCGAAAGAGCAGTGGATCGCCGAGCCCGCGGGCGGTGGCGCGTATTTCTTCTCGCAGCGCGTCGACGGCCGACCCGTCTACCTGTCCATCAGCGAGGGCGTCCTGAGCGGCGATCCGGCTCACAAGACCGCCCTCCGGTTGGAAGCGGCTTAAACAGAGATGCCGTGCCACAAACAAAAATGGATCGAGAAGAGAACGCGCTGAATGATTTCCGGCAGGAGCTGGAGCGGATCGACGGTCCCCTGGCGGCCTCTGCAGCCCCGAATGCCAAGAAAGCGGTCGCGATCCACGCGTGGCTGCGGGACTACGCCATCTACCCGGCTTTTTTTGTCTGGACCATCATCCTGGTGGCGGCGCTGCGGCCGTCTTTTCTTTTCCGACAGGACGATGCCGGCAAGAAGCGTTTCCTGTGGAAAAGATTCTTTCTTACCGTCCTCCTCGTTTTCGTGGGACAGGTGCTGGTCTATCTGGGGGTCGGGTTCTACCAGAAGCGCGCTCAGCCGTAGGAAGGAGACAGGCACGGCGTCTTGCAGTACTGGGGGTAGGCGTTGTTGATGTTGAAATAATTCGAGTCGGAGAGCGGGAGGTCGCTGATGTTGGTGTTGAAGCCGGGGATGTTGTAGCCGGTCCCGCCGAACCCCGGCGTGATGTACACCGGCCGGACGAGGCACTCGCCGGGCGCTGATTTCAGCGGGCACTGCGGCCTGCTGTAGTAGTTGCCCAGCGTGGTGTAATCGGGGGCGGTCTTGACCTGCGGGTAGATGTCGCTGGAGTTGGGATACGTCGTGTTGGACTCGCTGAGACCCAGTTCGTAGCTCATGTCGTGTCTTTAGAAAAAAAAAGTATTTTTTTTTCTTTGTTTAAGGTTTTTAAAAATCAGAAAAAAAAAATGACCACGGAAACGTCCATGCCCGTCTCCGAGTTCAGGAAGCTCTGGTCCAACTCCAAAGAGCTCCAGGCCATCCAGAAAGAGATCGATCAGCACCGGAAGCCGTTTGCCGCACGGATCAAACAGCTCCGGGCGGAGAACGACAGGCTGAAAGACGTCCTGCTCCGCTACCTGGATCAGATCCAGGCGCCCGGGATCAAGCTCGCGACGGGTCAGGCCGGTGCCGACGGAAGAGAAGAATTCATTGTGGTTCTCAAGAAAGACCTTGCCGCGCGCAGCAAAAAGAACCAGGCCGAGACTATGAAGACCATGCTCCAGCGCCATCAGATCGATCCCTCCAGCCCGCTCTACCGGGACACTCTGGACGCCCTTGCCAGGCCCGAGAAAAAAGTCGGCATCCAGATCAAGACCGTCAACGAATGAAAAATGATGCGCTCGGTGCGGAGCAACGGCCCGAGAAAAACGAGGATATGGAACGCCTGGATCGCCTGCCCTGGGATCTCCAGAAAATGATCCTGGCTTTCCGGCCCGGGCTGCCCGCTCTGGGTTCTCTCTGCGTGGAAAGACTCCGTTTGCACATGGCGAGGCGCTACTGTGCCGTGTGCGGAGAGTACATTGATCACCCCAAGCAGCCGCTGCGGCCGTACCCCGTCCACGTCCATTCCAGACGCTGGAAAGGTTACAAGAAAGAGTACCGCTACACGACGTTCCGTCCCACACTCCGTCTCCACCTCCGACCCCTCCCCAGGCGATACCGCCACGGGATGCCGAGCTATCTCTACCACCACGTCCACGAGAAAGACCTGCTGAATATCCGTCTCGTCGTCCTGCGCCGACAGCCCATGTATTTTTTCCGGATGGATCTGCGGGAGCCGACGCCGTCGTTCCAGCAGATGGTGAACGTCGGCATGCTCAGCCCGTTCCACAACCCCGAGGTGTTCCTGCCGGACGATTTCCAGCGCCTTTTCCGTTTCAGCGAGCCCGAGAACTATGCCCTGATTACGGACACGCGGCGCTTCTTCTCCACCCGGACCGTTTCAGAGAACGTCTGTGCTTTCCTCGCTCGGCTGCTCCGCAACGGGGTCAGCGCCCGCCACCTGGTTCCGCTCCTCGCCCGCGACGACTGTCCCGTCGGCCTCCTCGCCGCCCTCCTGCGGGTCGATGCCGTCGCCGTCGCCCGGAACGTCTGTCTCCTGAGGCGCTGTCCGAAAACGCTGCTCCTGTCCGTCATCCTCCACGATCCCTGTCTCGTGGAGCACGTCCCGGAGGAGCGGCTGAGACGGCTTTTTTTCCATTACCCGGATGTTTTCATGGATCTCGCGCCGAATCCCTTTTTCTCGCTGGTTGATCCGCTAGCGGCCACCGTCTTTCAGCGCTGCGCCATGGCCTAGGAGCACAGAAAAAGACGATGCGGCACGGGTTTCCTTGCCGGGTCTCCATTGGGACAGGTTCTCCATCCCGGCGGAGCGCTCCTGGAAGCGCATGCCCTCGCCGACAAGGATGTTGTACAGGGCTTCCGTGATCTTGTACGCGTCCAGGCCGCTGATGCGCTCCAGGATGTCGCCGAACGACCGAAAAAAGATCCAGACCTCCGGCATGGGCTTTTCCGGGATGGCGCCGAGCAGCGCGAGCTGCGAGAGGATGCAACGGATCTGCCCCCGGTCAAAGACCCGGTTCGAGTACGGATTCCGGGGCAGGCGGAAGCCGCGGACGATCGTCACGATCCCGGTGGTGCTCTCGGTCTCTGCGGAAGACCGTGTGAGGTCGCTGTGGAAGATGTTCCACACCTCGGACGGCTGGAAAGCATAGACGCGGGAGTGCTCGACCACCAGGATCACCGGCCCGTTGTCCGTTGTCGGCGTCTCGAAATCGAGAAAGTACTCGTTCCCGATCTCGAGGCCATGCGGAAACCGGTAGAAGCGCGGAAAGATCTCGTGGAAACAATCCCGGGCCCTGTCCAGGCTCTTGGGCGTTACGCGTTTCGACCATATCTCATGAAAGATCTCGAGGAAAGACAAGAAATCCATCCTTTCTTTTTTCGTCTGGAATTTTTTTTAAGCCGTCCGAGCAAACGTCAGCAGGCGGGGCATCGCGCTCTCCTGGATCGGCCGGTGTTTCTTGTTGGTGGAGTACATGGGCAGCGGCGGGGAGGACGCCAGCGGGAACTCGAAGCAGTGAAAGACGCTGTGGTGGAAGCACTCGTACATCCGGTCGAGATCGAAGCGGCAGTTGTGGACAAAGCACAGCCGCTTGAGCGCCACGAGGTCGGGGAAGCCGCAATACGGCACCGAATCTACGGAGAGGCGGATGGGATGGCGGAACAGCGAGCGGACCACACGGTGGTTCAGCGCGCTCGTGTCCATGATCTCCGAGATGCCCTCGATGCTCTTGTGCGCTTTCAAGAGACGGAAAGCCTTCTCGGGTCCGATCTTGGGGAGGTTGCCGTTGTAGTCCGTCCCGCACATGATGCAGAAATCCAGGAACTGGTCCGCCGTCATCCCCAGGCTGGTCAGCATTTCCTCGTAATCGATCTCCATGACCGTGGACTCGGCGGTGTCCATCCGGTGGAGCATGACGTTGGCACCGTACGCCAGCACGTCCGTGTCCTCCGTCAGCACGGCCGCCGCGAGCCCCCTCCGCACGAGCTCCGAGCACGTCGCCTCCGCCTCGCCCTCCGCGTCGATACACGGGATGCGGCACGCCCGGAAAAATTCCTTGGTTAGCGCAAAATCCTCCGAACGGATCGAGAGCAGCGAGTTTTTCATCCTGAGCAGCTCGGCATCGATCTTTTGAGGAGGCAGGCTCCGGCTGTCCTCGTTCTCCATGATGCGCCGGATAAAGCCGGCGAGGATCGCGTCCGCACCGCCGAGCGTGCCGTCGTCCACGACCTCCTTATCCTCCCGGTACGCGCTCCACAGCGCGTCCAGCCGCTCGATACGGATCTTGTTTTTCTCTCTCGCCTGGACGCGCAGCTGCCGCTCGCGGTCTTTTTCTGGCGGCGCCTTGGAGTCGTACACAAAGACGAAATGAACCTCGTTGTACCGCAGCACGCTGATCAGGTGGAGGAAGCTGTCCATGAAAGCCAGGCCGCTCGCGTTCTTGAACTTGCACATAAAGATGGACGTGTCGATCGCAATCTTTTTAAAGGCGTATTTCGAGATCGGGACTTTCTTGTAGATCTGTGGACAGGTCTTGCGCAGGAAATGATGAAGATTTCGGATCCCCATGGTAAGTGGGCTTTTTATAATGGGACAATTTTTTTTTTAGATTGCCCAAAAACTCCGCGCTTGCGAGGAGGTGCTCGTGGCACTGCCGGAGCGTCTCACCACCGTGGCACCAGCCGCACTCGAACGAGGCATCTACCGTCTTGTACACCATGCCGCTCCTCCTCGAACGGACGCAGACGCAGTCTTTGCAGAAACAATGCCCACACTCCGGCTCGGGTACGACCTTGTCCAGCAGACTCGGCAACAAAAAACTATCGTGGCCGTTTCCCTAAAAGATCTTCTCCCGCAGCAACAGAAAAATCCCAGGCAGTCAAAGCAGCAGCAGCAGGCCGTGCGACCGATCATTACCCTCCAGCAGTGGATGGAAATGTGATCCGGATCAGCCGTCGAACGGGTGACAAAAATTTATCATCTGGACGTCTTTACCATTCCACAATAGAACTATGAGAACGAAAATCTGACCGGGATTTTTTTTCTGGAACAGATGCTGCGAGATGACGTCAGACGCGTGCCTCAAGATATCCTGCGGTACATCACCTCGTTCGTCCCGAGCCGATTCGACGCGGTCGTGATTTTCCCAATCCTTTTTGGCGGCCTCCACCGTGGCGTAGGTGAATCCGTATTGACCATTCGAGTTGATCGGAGTCCTGTGCGGTTCACGGATGAATTTTTCGAGGGCGGTGGCCTTTCCGGAACAATTCGGACAAGATAGCAGGTTCGAGGATTGCGTCATCGGGTATTACCGAGACCACTGGTACGACCAGGAGTGCGCGGTCTACATCCTCGGGATGGATAAAAAGGAGAGGTGGTGCGGCCACGTCACCTGCGGTGCGAGTCATAAAATAGACGTCTGGATCGCGCAACAGCCGCGGCTCTGTAAATACAGAGCAATGCGTCATAATTACCGGAAAGATCTCGACTATGACGATCGCATGGTTGTTTTAGACACCACCAAAAAAAATGGAGAAAAGCGTGTGACGCGAACGCAGACCGCTTGCGCTCGTGTTGATGACGTAAACGCTTTCTGCTCTGTGCTTGCGGCGAGCCAAGCCGGGGCGTTTTGATCGCCACCGCAAACCACTCAAAAAGCAGATCCTGTTTTCGGGAACACGGTCATTCCACCGATCGGCAACCGATTTAGAGAGAAAAAAAAAGAGAAAGAAAATGTCCAATAACCGGATCGCCGTCGAGGTCTACCGTGTGGATACATACGACTCTGGGAAGCGGACGGGGAGGATCATGTGCCCGAACTGCAAGGATACCCACATCCACGAGCTCGGTACCAAAGACGAGCCCATCGAGGATTTCCTGACCCGTCGGACGTCGCACTGCCTCCACAAGCCGTCCATCCAGTACCAGCTGGTTCAGAAAGACGGTAAAGCGGCTCAGAAATGAGTGCTTGACAGCGGCGGGATTCGAACCCGCGAAGCGTATCGCAGCAGATCTTAAGCCTGCCCCCTTTAACCAGGCTCGGGTACGCTGTCTTTGGTATCTAAAAAAATCATTATCGTCTACAGTGTTTTTTGGATCTCCGAGAGCAGGTAAAGGCGCATCGGGGCACGGCTGGGAAACACCGGATTCCTGGCTTCACGGTACTCGAGACTTTCCAGGCGTCGTCGGGACACCTTCCAATCCCGCACCGCGGCGGCTCTGGAAACGCAGCACCATCCGGGATCGTTCCGTTCGCAGTCCAGGCATACCGGCAGATCGAAAAAGACGTGCCTGCGCGTGGTGCGCCTCGTACACAAGAGGCATGTTTTTGGCACGGCCAGGCGGAGGAGGCACAGCCCGGGGTGTTTCTCAAGGATGGGTGGAACACGGTGTTTGTGATCCAGGAGCCGGAGCCACGCGGCACGGTGGAGCGGGTCGTACACGCGCCCGATCATCTCTTTATTCACGACCATGAGGCATGCGATCCCCGTGCGATCCAGGCACGGGAGGATTTCGTTGAACAGGAGGTCATCCGTAAAATTCATGACTTTTCTCTGATCGGGCATTTGTCTTTAGGCTCGTAATCTGCTGCGAAACGTTTCGTAGCAGATCCTTGTACGTTATCCTCAATATAATTTAGATCGTGACAAAGATGGTAGACAGACCGTTGCTCGCTCATTTGAAAGACGTGCCGTCCTTTCTCGCCGGAAAAGGGTCTAAAGAGATGAGATCTTGAAAAAAAAATGTCTTACCGCCAATTCCTGGAGCGCTCCCTGGATCGTCGGGCGCTGGCCGAGAAGAATCGCAACGCGCCGGAGGGCACCAAGTTCTGCAACGGCTTCTGCTTCGATTATTTGCCGACGCACCGTTTCTCGGGTGTCCACGTCATCTGCAACGACTGCCGGAACAGGATCCACATGGCCGAGCGGATGGTCGAGAAAAACCTTGCCACGTTGGAGACCGTCCGGAGCAACCCGCTGATCATCTACCAGGACACGGACGGCTTGCAGACGCACAAGCGGTGCGATACGTGCTTGCAGACCAAGGTGCTGACGGATTTTGAGCACAACCGGTGCGTGTGCAAGAGCTGCCGCTACCTGAAGGCCACGGCCAAGACCAAGGACAAGATCCAGGGCTACATCCACGACATCGAGAAGCTCAAGGACGACCAGGGACGCCTCGAAGCTTTCCTCAACGGTATTGCCAAGGACGCTCTGATCCTGATCAACACCCACTACCAGGTCGGTCGCAAGGCCACAGATAACAAGTCAACCATCGTGCTCAACATCCTCCAGCATTTCCGACGGCTCGGCGATCCATCCAGGTGCGGTCGCTGCGGTGCCAACAATGCCGCGGCGGTGGCTCCGCCGATGCGGAAGAACGAGAAGCGCCAGGAATTCATCGATTCTCTGGACACCACGTTCGAGACGCTCGAGCCCATGGATCCGGAGAAAGACATGGATCGGTTCAACAAGGATCAGCTCACCATGCTCGCCCGGAAAGCCGGGCTGAAATTCGAACAGATCCTGCGGAAACACGACCTTTTTGCCCTCCTCAATGCTTTTCTTGTCGAGCGCCGGGAACGGCGCGAGAAAGAGAGAGCGGAGAAAGAACTCTTGGAAAAAGGGATAGAGATCCAACAGTCGTTCCCGGAACTGATTGTCGACGACCACAAGTTCCAGAAAGAACCGTGTTTCTACATCATCCGCGCGAGCAACGACGCGTTCAAGATCGGCTTCGACGGCGTGGACATCAATGAACGGTTCAGGACGTACCGCACCTCGATCCCCAACATGACGGTCATGTACATGGTTTTTAGTCCAAAGAGCGAATGGATCGAAGAGAGCATGCTATCCAGATTCCATGATTCACGGGTCGAGAACAACCACGAGTTTATCAGTGAGGTATCGGTTCTAGAGCTGACGACATCCGTAGAGACGCTGCTCCGGTACTGCCGTATCCCGCACGAGGTGGTTCCCGAGGAGGAGATCCGCCGGTACAACGATTCCGACTAAAACGGTCTAAAGAATTATGAATCTCTATGAAAAACAATCATGGCGTACCGACCTTATGCGCCGAACGCGCTCGATCGCCGGGCGCTCGCCGAGAAAAACAGGAATGCCCCCGACGGCATGCGCTACTGCAACGCGATCTGCGCTGACTATCTACCCATCGATCGTTTCTCGTCGGTACACACGATCTGTAATCAGTGCCGGAACCTGACTGGGATGGCGGATCGGAAGATCCGGCAGAATCAGCTGACGGCGGAGCAATTCATAGAAAATCCGTCTATTGTGTACGGTGAAGACAAAGACGTGGGCACGACACGAGTGTGCGAAACGTGTAAACAGGAGAAATCGTTCCATCTTTTCGAGTTCGGTAGGCGCGTGTGCAAGAGCTGCCGGCACCTCAGGGCATCGGAGCACAACAAGAAAAAGATCGAGGGCTACCTCCGGGACATTGAGGAGCTGAAAAGCAACATCCCTATGCTCGAGAATTTCTGCCAGCACATCCCGAAAGACTGCCTGATCATCATCATCTCGCACTACCAGATCGGACGCAAAGCCACAGATCCCAAATCGACCATGGTCTTCAACATTGTCCAGCATTTCCGGGCGTTGCTCGATCCTGGCAGGTGTCCACAGTGCGGGTGTACCGTCGTCGCACCCGCCCGGGTTTGTGGAAAATGCCAGGAAGGTGGGCAAGAGAAAGCCTACGAGCGCCGACAGGATTTTATCGATAATCTGGAGACGACTTTTGAGAACCTGAGACGACTCGATCCGGAACGGGATCGGGATCTGTACACGAAAGACCAGCTGTGCCTGCTGTCTCGCCGGGCAGAAATAGATTTCCGACAGACCATCCACAAGAACGATCTTTTTGACCTCTTTAACGCTTTTCTGCAGAGGAGAGATCAGGAACGAGAACGAAAAGCGGCCGAGGACGAGCTGGAACGGAAGCGTAACGAAACCCCACAATTTCCAGAACTGGTTGTGGAGCAGTTCCGGATCCAGGCACGCGCCTCGGACGGCTACATCAATGCCACGCAGCTGTGTCAGGTCGGTGGCAAACGATTCAACGACTGGTACAGATTGGAAAATACAAAAGCTCTATGCGAAGCATTAAGTTCGGATGCGGGGATCTCCGCAACGAAAATCATAGAATCCACGAAAGGTGGAAATAGTCAATTACAAGGCTCGTGGATCCACCCCGATCTTGCCGTCCAGCTCGCTCAATGGATCTCTCCGGCTTTCGGGATCCGTGTCTCCCGGTGGGTGCGCGAGATCCTCACCACCGGACACACCTCTCTCGATCCCAAGTCCAACGAGGAGCTCATCCTCCTCCAGATAGAACTCCAGCGCGAGCAGGAGCAGCGGAAGCGCATCGAGACCAACCACAAGCACCTGCTCCAGAAGCGCGAGTACCACAAGTTCCAGAAAGGTCCGTGCTTCTACATCATCCGCGCGAGTGATGACGCGCTGAAAATCGGCTTCGACGGCGTGGACATCAACGAGCGGTTCAGGACGTACCGCACCTCGATCCCCGAGATGAAAGTGCTCTACATGATCTATTCTCCCAGGGCGCAGCTGATCGAGGAGAACATGCTCGCCCGGTACGCGGAGTTCCGCGTGGAGACCAACCACGAGTTCTTGAAAGAGATCTCTCTCTTGGAGCTTACGGGCACCGTCGACACGCTCGTGAATTTCTTTCGGCTGCCTTCCCAGCCCGTTCCCGCCGAGGAGATCCGCCAGTACAACGAGGGCTAGACAAAGGGATCGGTGTACGAGGGATCGAAGCGCGCCTTGTGGAACTTCCAGGTGTCCTTGCAGCCGAGGCGGAAGTCCGGTGGCACCGGCTTGGCCTTGTACCAGAACAGGCAGTCCTCCAGCCGGTTGCTCGTCGTCGCGTTGTGGATGTACAGGGCGGTGTATTCGCTCGTCAGCTGGTCCATGATGCTGCAGAACATGCTGAAATCCGGGATCACGCCCGCGTAGTTCTCCCACAGCGACTTGCGGTTCCGCAGGTTCGTCTCCCTCAGGATAAAGACGCCGTCCACGTTTGTCCGGATGACTGGCTTAATATCCATACAATACTGGAGAGAGAGGATGAAAAAAACCTTCCAATGCCGTCCATTTTTATATAATCCTTGGAAAAGCGGCTTGTTAAAGAGCTTCGGATCGTCGGTGCAGTCGTCCAAGAGCAGTATCGCCCAAGGGTTCTCTAGGTGTTTTTTGGCAATCTTCTGGCGGACAACAAAATCCTCGATCTTTTTTTCTTCCAATTTGTTATACACAAAAACGGACGGCACTATTTTTTTGTAGTGGCCATTGGAGTCTTCGGTCCCGGACATGATCATGGTCACGGGAAAGATGCCGCGCTTCTCGTAGAGGAGCGAGGTGATGAGCGTCGTCTTGCCGGTGCCCGGCTTGCCGATCACCACGATCTTGGCCCCGCCCTGCTCCGGGCGCTGGTACGTCTTGTGGTTGGGCTGGATGAGATCCAGATCCAGCTCGCGGATGTGCAGATCCATCGTTTTCACTCGCTTGTTTTCTCTTTAGACCGGTTTTTCTCGATGCGGAGTTTCGCGATGGTGTCGTCCGCATCGAGGAGAAACGGTTTAAAAACACGGAGACACTCATAAAATGTCTTATCGCCGCTTCGTCCGCACCGCCCTGGATCGTTCAGCGCTCATGGAGAAAAACCGTAATGCTCCGGAGAATAACCGCTTCTGCAACGGATTCTGCCACGACTACCTGCCCGGGAATCGTTTCAGCGGTATCCACACGATCTGTAACCAGTGCCGATCCATGGTCGCGATGGCCGAGCGGATGGTCCGGCAGAACCAGACGACTGAGGATGCCGTCCGCGAGAACCCGATGATCGTGGTCCCGGAGGAGAATCGTCTGGAGATGCGACGCAAATGCGACACGTGCAACCAGCACAAAGTGGGCACGGCATTTGAATTCAATCGCCACACGTGCAAGAGCTGCAGGAGCCTTCAGAGCGTGGCACGATCCAAGAAACAGCTGGAGGGCTATCTCCACGATGTCGAGGAGCTCAAGACCAACCCGCCGCTGCTCGAGAACCTCCTGCTCGGCGTGCCCAAGGACTGTCTCATCCTCATCATTGCTCATTACCAGATCGGTCGGAAAGCGACCGACCGCAAGACGACGATGGTCAATAATCTCGTCCAGCACTTTCGCTCGCTGATGGATCCGTCGCGATGCCGGGGATGCGGCGCGACGGTTGTCCCCCCGCACACGACGTGTGGGGGTTGCCAGCAGAAGCCACCGGTCAACCGTCTCTGCGAGCGCCGACAGAGTTTTCTAGACACCCTGGATACGGTGTTTGACACGCTCCGACCACTGGATCCGGATCAAGACGTGGATCTGTACACCAAAGAGGAGCTCACACTGTTGGCTCGGAAAGCCGAGCTGAAATTTGAACAGACCATGAAAAAGAAAGACCTGTTCGGGCTCTTCAATGGTTTTCTGACGAAACGAGAGACGGAGCGGGAAAAAGCGAAAGCGGAAGAGGTTCTGCGGCAGCGACAACCGTTCGATGACCTCGTCATCGACGAGTTCCGGATCCAGGCACGAGCGTCGGACGGCTATATCAACGCCACGCAGCTGTGCAAGGCAGGTGGTAAATTATTTGCGGATTGGAATCGATTGGAAAACACGAAAAGTTATTGTGAGGCATTATCTGAGCATATGGGAATCCCCACATCTCAATTAATCGATACTAACAGAGGTGGGAATAATCGACCACAAGGTTCTTGGATACATCCGGATCTTGCAGTTAACCTGGCGCAATGGATTTCTCACCTTTTTGGGATCCGTGTTTCCCGATGGGTGCGCGAGATCCTGACCACTGGGCATGCCTCTTTCGATCCCAAGTCCAACGAGGAGCTCATCCGTCTCCAGGTGGAGCTCCAGCGCGAGCAGGAGCACCGGAAGCGCATCGAGACCAATCACAAGCGCCTCGTCCAGAGGCGCGAGTATCACAAGTTCCAGAAAGGATCCGGCTTCTACATCATCCGCGCGAGCGACGATGCGTTCAAGATAGGCTTTGACGGCGTGGACATCAACGAGCGATTCCGCGCGTACCGCACCTCGATCCCCAGCATGAAAGTCATGTACATGGTCTTCAGCCCGGACGCCGCTCTCATCGAGAAATGTATGCTCTCGAGATTCCGGGATTTTCGGGTTGAGAATAACCACGAATTCCTAGGTGGTCTGTCGCTCCTGGAGCTGACGACCTCGGTGGACACACTGCTCAAATACTGCAAGATCCCTTACGAGCCCGTGGAGGAGAAAGAGATTGAGGCGTATAACGATCCGGATACAATACAGACATGACGTGGACGCGATATTTTTGTCTGAAAAAAAAAATGTAAAGACAATAGATAAAGAGATATAGCACCGTGGCGCATCCCAACCCTGAGGTCGATGGATCGAAACCATCCGGTGCTCATCAAAGTTTTGTATCTCGAGATACAAAAAAGAATGCGATTTTAGAAATTAGAATCAAAAAATGCTCCAGAAGCCTTTGTAGCTCTTTGTCCAATTTTTTCTGGATCATGACGGGGAAAGAAAAATAAAACATCCTCGGCATCCAATTGCCGGATCTCATGCCATCGCTTTTTCCGGTCTCGGAGAACGAGATCGGTTGTCCGCTCTTCAAACACGTACCGCAGCAATTAAGGATCTTGTACGAGACGTAAAAAAGAGATCCACCCAGATTTTTTAAAAAAATCACTCACTGGAATCAGGATCATGATTTTCAATGGTTAAAAAAATGGTTCGAACGAACCGGAAAGATGTTACGATTCGCTCAGCACTACAAAGAAAAATGTGCTGAACGATACGGTAAACGTCTTGAAAACCCCGGCTACATCAGAGATACTTTGAAAATGGCGGAAGATAGATACGAAGAAAAAGAAAATAACATCCCATCCGCATCCTCGATGTCTGTGGATGTCCAACGAGGTCTGCGGATGCGGAGGGACGTCTGCAGATGCCGAGGATCATGGGAAAATCCGCATCCGAGGAGGCGGATGTCCGAGAATGTCCAAACGACCTCTGCGGATGCGGAGGATCATGGGAAAAAAAAAGAGTTTCCTTATCCGCGTGCGACTCGAGCAACGCTCATCCGCATCTCCCGATTCGTGGTGGTTGCTCCTGAATCCGATCGAGATCGTTATGGACGGATCACGGCACGACCTCATCCCGGAGCGTATCCATCTTGCTCAGATCCCGAGAGAGCAGCCCGATGCTCGTTACTACTCGTTTTCGACAAAAAAGACAGACATCCTCGAAAAAATATTCATCGATCTCGACGGCGTCAAGCAGATTATTGATTTCTTTTGTTCTCCTCAGAGACGCGAACAACCATCATTCGTTTCGCTGTACTATAATTTCATCATGTTTGCGCCCCTGCTCATGTACGCCACCGGCTACGGCCTCGGACACCAAAAGAGACAGCAAAAGAGACCACAAAAGACCCAAGGACAGCAAAAGAGACAACAAAAGACCCAAGGGTTACCGTCATGGGTTAAGCCGGATCAACAAGCGCTCGCGAGAGAACTGGGTCTCGACAATCCCGTCATCACCAAAGCCCAGCTGCTGAAAAATTATAAAAAACTGGCTCTTAAATATCATCCGGACAAGAACGCGGGAGGAGAACAGAAATTCAAAATTTTGGCGAACCTGAAACAAAAGATTCAGGAGCATGATCGGAAACGCGACAGCCAACGTGGCGATGATTGGTAACCATGATTCGTTTCAGGTCGATGGATCGAGCTGATCCGATCCTCGTGACAATCGCAGATCCTGAAGTCTTTCGGTCAGCCGTGTGACGAGATCTTGGCGCTGTAGGATCTTGAGGGACGGATCGTCTTCTGGCATATGGACGAGGCTCCGCCGGGCTACAAAACGTCTCTGAACCACATGTTGTTGCTCCTGAGGAAAATCGACGAAAAATCCGTAGACCTGCTCCTGTGTCTTGGTTTGCTGGTTGAGGATCTTCTGGAAGACGGCTTTGTGACTGCTGTATTTTCTTTCTTGGAGCGCCCTGGCTGCACGCAGAAAATCCTGTTTGGAGACGCGCGGTGCCAGCGCTCTCAGATCCTGCTCATTATCTTTTTTTTTAGGGGAAAAAAAGATGAAAAAATACACAGATCATTTGTTTTTTGTGATCTGTCCGAGCCATCGGCCGCAGCTGTCCATAAAAATGATCTCTTGAGGTGTGTCACCACGCAGCCGTTATCCATGACTGATACCCGTTTCCGTAACGACGTAGACCGGCTGACGCCTCGTCTCGCCTGTTTTGCCGAGATCCTGAATTTTCTGCGTGTGGTGTGCAGGAGAGACGAGCCCATGAGCAGGGTGGTTGAACGCGAGATCGACCGGCTCCTGAGCAGTGTCGCGGATGCCAGATACTACGCGGCATCCGAAAAAGAATCCGGCGAGCCGTTTCCTTTCTATGCCGAGACATGGTGGGAGTGCGGCGACGCCGGCTGGCGGCCCGGCTTCCGGTACGAGAACGTCCGACGGCTGTTTTCCGCCAAGACGCACGACGACCTCTGCTACCACAACAAGGTCTTTGTCGCGCAGACGCTGCGCAACGGCACCGCCGTCCCGGTGCTTACCGAGCTCATACCCAACATCGGCTCGGTCGAGCACGCACGGATCTTTCTGGCCATCCTGGACGGCCTGGTGTCTTTGGAAAAGACGGATGCCGATCGCCTCATCGGAACCGTACGCCGACGGGTCTGGACGCTTGAGATCCAGAAACAGATGGATCGGGCGGTGGAGATCCTGGCATCCAAGGTTTTGTAAAAAATATCACTTTCGAGAAAATGAAGATCTACGGACCGCGCAGCCTGACCGTCCTCAGGAGAGGATCTGCCGTCCTCTACCTGTTTGGTGACAATCACGCGCAGCGGCTAACCGCGCAGACGCGGGACGGCTTTTCCGTCATTGATTTTTGTCGGGCGCTCGGACGCTTCCGTCTCCTCGTGGAGGGCGTGTCGACCGGTATCGATCCTCGGGATCTGCGCTGGATCTCGCGCCTGTCCGTTGCTTTCCCACAACGGATCAACCTTAACGCGATCCGTGAATCCGTTCCTTACTCCATGTTGGGCTATGCGCTGAGGCAGTTCGTGACCGACAAGGACGTCTTCCCGATCCTCCGAGACCTCTGCCGCTCGATCGGGTCGGTCGCCAGCACAGAGCCGATCCTCCCGCACGACAGGGCATTCCTCGAGCCGTACCGCCGAGAACTCGAGGCCTGGCTGGTTACACCGGTGGCCAGGGAACAGCAGCGGCTGGTGTGCCGCTTCTGCGGGATCGTCGTTGCCTTCCCCGACCACGCACCGGATCGTGTGGAACAGGATCGCCTATCCGGCGTGCTGAGAGCCACAGACGATCTCTTATCGAGAATGGAGAGTTACTATAATCGGGTGATGGAGGCCTACCTCATCCACCTCGTAACGCGTGGAGCACCGGGTTCGGTAGACGTGGCCTATGTCGGCGAAAACCACACCACGATCGTGGCAGAGCACCTCGTCCATCATCACGGTTACGATTCTTCTCCGGTGTATACGGGTCGCGACAGCGGGATGGATCAGTACGTCATCCTGCCGGATGGTGGTGGGTAATTTTTTTTTTATCTTGAAAAGGAAAATGACTCAGCAGGCCAAAAACTTTTTTCAACGCCTCCCGACAGGCCAACGGGTCTTCAGGTACAGGCGACCGTTCAACGAGATGCCCGTCGTCGGCCAGGAGACGATCCCGCAGCAATTCAGGACGGCGCTGACGCAGATGAGATCGTTTGCCGACGCGCAAGACACGATCCAATCGAGACGACACCGTCTCCCGGAGGAGCTCGTTTCTTTCCTGTACCACTGGGTCTACAAGGATGCCGATCCCAATACCGTCCGTGAGCGGATGAAAGTCTTGCTCTTGTTCTGGAAACACTACGATTCGTTCTACCCAAACCTGCTGACACGCCATGCCGGAGAACAGAAGAGCCGCCAGGTCGGTGGAAAGATCCTGCGCCTGAGTTCCACCATTCCGGGTGCGTTTGTCATTACGGAGAATAATGACCATAAGCTCTACATCATCAAGAATGCCGGGGTGGTATATGATGGAAACAGGTTTCTGGATCTGTCCACGCTGATCCCGGAGGTATTCACCACCGGCAACGACTGTCCGATCTGTCTCCAGGAGCTGACGGTCGGTCAGGGAGGACAGCGGGAAGTCATGACGCTGGCCTGCAACCATCGATTCCATATGGGCTGTCACACAACGTTCTTGCGAACCTCGAGGGGTCGCCAATGTCCGATGTGCCGGACACGGATCATGCAGACGTCACAGTTTCCGGCGGGAGAGATACGAACGTATAGAAGGAGGCGATAAAAACTGACACCGCACCGAGATCTCCATCCGTCCAACAAAAAGATGCTGCTCCCGATCCGGTGCTTCACCTGCGGCAAGGTCATTGGCCGCTACGCCACGGCCTGGGATGAACACAAGAAAGCCGGTCTTGAGCCGGCCGCTTTTTTCGAGAAGCACGGGCTCTCGCGCTTCTGCTGCCGCAAGGTCTTGCTGACGACCGTCGATGTGACGCAGTGGGAGCCGCCGTTCAATAGCGACAACATCGTGCTGAAAAAAGATCCGGAAGTGGTCAAGATCCTGCCCGCGATCTAGAAAAGGATCGTAGGAGAGATGAAGATCCTGGCTCCGAGGCGGAAATGGGCATAGAAATGAAAATAGCGGTGCTCACAGTCGTGAAACGTAAACATGCGGAGCGGGGCATCCGCATTGGCTCTGGAGTTCCGGTCGATGGATCGAAACCATCAGGTGCTCTGATTTTGTATCTCGAGATACAAAACGAAACTCACCAATCGTCTCGTTTTTCAGTTCAGAAATCCGATATGATTCTGCGTTTTTTTTTAGTCCAAGAGATAAAATGCAGCAACAGAAAAAACGACAACGACAGACGTGGACGACAATCGACTGGCAAGACAGCCAAGCCGTCCGCCGGCTCTTGGAGAATGGTCGTGATCCCAACGAGCGGTTATCAGGAAACCAGACGCCGCTGCATAGAGCAGTCCTTCGTTCGAGCGAAGCCGTTCGTCTCCTCTTGGACGCCGGCGCCGATCTGTATCTCCGAGATGACTACCAGAGGACGCCGCTCCAGCTCGCGGCGCTATTGAATTCGGTGGAACCGGCTCGTATCATCCTCAGGAGGAATCCCCATCTTGCGAACGACACGCTCCGCTTGGCGGCGTACAGCTGGAGCAACGACATGATCCTGCTCTCGTTAGAGTACGAAGCGGACGTCAACCATCATTTTCTGGAGTCTCAGGAGACAACTCCGCTCCACATCAGCATCGGAGGGTATGGCGGCGGCGTGGAGACCATCCGCCTCCTCCTCGGACGCGGCGCCAACATCGAGGCTGGAGATGTACGCAATCATAGGCCGCTCCATTATGCGGTTACTCAACAAAATACGGACATCCTGCGGGAGCTGCTCGATCGGGGAGCCGATCCGAACGCTCAGAGCAATACCGACCGAACGCCGCTCCACGAGGCGGCGATACACAATAATCGGGATAATATCCGCCTGCTGCTGGAGCGTGGAGCCAATCCGGACGCTCGAAGCGATACCGGCCGAACGCCGCTCCACGAGGCGGTGATCCACAGCAAGCCGGATAACATCCGCCTGCTGCTGGAGCGTGGAGCAGATCCGGACGCTCAGGACGATACCGGCCGGACGCCGCTCCACGAGGCGACGACATCGCCCGACCCGGAGGAGAGCATCCGCTTGCTGCTCGAAAGCGGAGCCGACCCGTACCTCCGAGACCAAGACGGACATACGGCATTCCGGAAAGCCATAGGGAAAAACAACATCCAGCGCATTTTCCTCGAGCACGGGTACATCCCCCTGCCCGGAGAGTATTTGTACATCCCCCTGCCCGGAGAGTATTTTGGGACGCCCGCCGATGCCAATGCTCGGATCCGAGAGATCCGGCAGGCGCAACAGCGGTTCCGGATGTTGATACGGCAGAGCGAGCAACTCCAACAAGGGCAACAAAAACAGGAACATACTGTTGCTCGCGATATCGGAACCATGACCCCAGATTTATTCGGGCAGCTCATGAGCTACACCGCACCGAGCATCCCTCGACGCCAAGAGAGAAATAGGTTCAGAGAGTGGTGCCAAAAACACATGCTGGATATACAACATGCGGCACCCCAGAGACGGGCTCGATGGCTGGAACAGATGCGCTACGAACAGAAACGATCATCCCGGAAAGGATAGCCGCTTGGAAAATACCATGTCTCGGAGGCGGCCAGCCTCCGAGTCGCCCGTCAGGAGCAACAGACCATGTCCCGGAAAGAATTGCTCAAAAACCTGTTTGCCGTTACGACGGAGAAGTGTACTACGAAAAGTACAGACTATTTCTGGGTGTAGACCGATGGACACAGTCCTAAAGACACCACGCTCATTTTCAAAGTCCGCGAGCGCTCGGACTGATCGATGTGGACTCCGCAATCAAGGGTCATCTCGGAGAAATTGTGGTTACCCACAAAGATCGATTGTGTCGATTCGGTTTTGACCTGTTTGAACGACTCTTCTCTCAATACTCCAATGGGAAAATCGTGGTTCTCCATCAACCAGAAACGTCCCCAGAACAAGAGCTCGTTAATGACCTCCTCTCCATTATCACGGTTTTCTCTTCCCGTCTCAACGGTCTCCGAAGCCACTCCATCAAAAAAGACATCCAAGAAAAAATCCTACAAAACATTCAAGGGCAGACTCTTCCCGACACCGCAGGAGCGACGTGACGCAGTGGGAGCCGCCGTTCAATAGCGATAATATCGTGCTGAAAAAAGATCCGGAGGTGGTCAACATCCTCCCCGCGATCTAGAACAGGATCATGGGCGAGACAAAGATCCTGGCACCGAGCCGGAAATGGGCGTGGAAATGGAAATACCGGTGCTCACAGTCGTGAAGCGTAAACATGCGGAGCGGAGCGCCGCCGTTGGCGCGCGAGTTCCTGGCGAGATCGTCTTGGCTCAGGAAGCGCATGCTCTTACGGATGTCCCATTCGTACCGGCTGCGGAGGAACATTGAGGCCCGATAGACGGCAAACCCGTTGAACGCGGAGAGAACCGGGAGCAGACACGTTGTCGTGCCCGCCAGACGAGCCGTGATCTCTTTCTTGATCCGGGTCTTGTCGGGCGGCTGGAAATGGTACAGGCTGAGGAAAAAAGGATCAAAAGACAGTGCCCAGAGGTCGTAGTAGTCGTCCTTATTAAAAGAGACGGCGTCCCAGTGCGCGGCCATGCGCATGACGGAGTGAAAAGCCTCCAGGCGGATGTTTCCCGCACAGACGTTGTCCATGTCCATCATGACAAAGTGCTCGAAGCGCCGCCTGCGGTAGAGCCTGCGGATGTGGCACAGAACCTCGTTCCTGGCAGCCGCCAGGTTTCTGGTCCTCGTAAAGCCTTTCGGTTCCGGGAGATCTCCTTTCTCCATCAACAGGAGGAGGAGGCGATCGCCCACGCGAGCACGCCACGGCTCGAGCACCCGCGTGTCGTCACCACCGGGCGCCACCACCAGGACGATAAAGAAATCGGTATAATGAGCAGTCATCTCGAGGATGTTTGTCATGACCCGATCCAGGAAAGGCTCGCACCGGCTCACACAACCACCAATCACAATGGTGTGCGAGACCGGGACGGGACGCCAGGTCCACCGCAGAGCGAGCAGCACGGCACACACAAGGATGATCATGACGGGGATGACAAAAAACATTTATCGTAGCCTATTTTTCAAAATTGATCTTAGGATTCAGAATCATGCCGGATAAAAAAAATGTTTAGCGATTTCCCTCTTTTCCACACGCTGCTCCAGCGGGTGAAATCGGATCAGGAGCTGTCGGCCGAGCAGGTCGGCGTGCTGCACGGCAAGATTGCCGGCATGGACGATGAGGGTCTCACACTCATCTACGTAATCATCCAGTATTACTCCATCCTGGAGGACAAAAGGGATACGGAGCTCCTCCCGTACAAGGGCAAGTGGAACAAGAACAGCCTGAGATTCGACATGTCGAATTTCCCGCCGAGGCTGGTCGCCATCATCAAGGATTTTGTGGATCTCCATCTGGAGAAACAGCTGGAGGAAAGAGAGCTCCGGAAAACCTAGAGCGGCGGCGACGGGCGAGGGCGCGGTCGAGGAGGTTATTCCTCCAGATTTTCCAGAGCTCGTAGCTGCAGAGCTCGATGGCCTCGGGCAGAGACACAGTGATATCCTCTTTCTGGGCACCGTAAGAAAGGAATCCAGGAAGGAGCTCCGAGCCGTTCTGGTAATCGATGTGGGCACCGAGGGCATGATCGGTTTCGAGGACACCGATGATACGAGCCATGAGGACAACCAGGAGATCGGAGCGCTCCTCCCGGAAGATCCGATGGAGGATCACGGAAAGATCAGGAAAAGCACTTTCCACCGCCGCAAAGATGGCATCCATGGTGAGAAATCTACAGATGGTCAACATTATTTTTCCTGTACAGCAACAGGTAGGCCTGATCCACGATCTTGGCCAGCGGCTCGTGCTCCGCGCAGCGGACGTTGTCGTCGTCGCACACAAAAATCCGGTTTTCACCACGGATGATGCTCGTGTAGTGGCCGTACTGGAGCGTCCCGTGATGGACGATGGCACCCACAAAGACGTAGTCACGGAAAGCGACGGGCACGTCGATGGGCTCCGTGATCTTGTTCATGCGGGCGTCGTACCGGCTGAGGTGGACGACGAGGTATGCCGGCCAGCCAGAGACGCGCGTCTCCACATCGATGCTCAATTTCTTTCCGTCGAACCAGCCATCCACACGACTCTGCGTCTCAAAAAGGCTCACCGACTCGTCAAAAGACTTGGACCAGGGGAGTGTAAGGATCGTGTTTTCCTCATGCCTTATTTCGGAGGGACGGAAGCACGTCTTGGTGCGGACGAGAAACATGTCTCGGATTGATCCGTATTTCTCAAAAAACACGTCAAGGAGGAACAAGAAAATCTCGTGCGCGTCGTGCTGAGCCCTCTCGAGAAACAGTCCCCTCGCATGGAACATGGCGAGGATGACCGTCGCGTCGCACGGCCGTGTCTTGTCCTCGTAGGCCTCGAGAAAGAGAAAAAAGGGATCGGACCGATCCGCCCGCTCACGGATGATCCGGACGGCGGCGTCGCACCGCAGGAACAGCTGGAGTACGGCATTGAAAGAACAGGTGTTTCCCATATTTTGGAGGCCGCGCAGATGATTCATCCGGTTTTATTGCGGGCATCTTTTTTTTGTGAGCACAAAAGAAAAGCCGCTCAGATCATGGAGAGGTCGATTTCGGTCGAGTCCGGTTCGTGCTCCTCGACAAGCAGGTTATCCAGATCCATGGCACGGGTTCCGTCCGAACGGACGAGCCTCGCGGGATCGAACTCGCCGTGTGCCTTGAGCAGCTCCGCCTCGATCGCGTTGTACTTGTGGATGACGTCGGCTTTCCCGTCCTCGAACTCCCGGAGCGAGATCAGAACCGTGTCGCCCATGTTAATCCAAACCCGGCGTTTGAATTTCCCGCGGATGTGGCAGACGCGGACCGTCGAGTCCGAGCACAGGACGGAGCACCGCATGTCGCCGAGCATCTTCTCGACGACGCCGTACTCCTGCATGTCTTCCTTGAACTGGAGCGCACGCTTCGAATCCGCTGAATACGCGGATCGCTTGCCGCGCTTGCTCTTGTTTCCGCCGTGTACGTTCTTGACCATCTTTCCTGTTAGACAATAGAAAAAAAATCAGTGCTCTGTGTGTCTGATCAGGACAGAACCAAGGATTGCTCTGGATCAGTTTTTGTAAAAACTCACGCGGCTCATGGGGAGCCGCTTCGACGGGCTGACAAAGACGCGCCCGTGCGGGAGGAGGTCGCCGCAGGAGGCGGCGTCCACGGACTCGACCGTCTTGTCGGCGGGCACGTGGTCGGGATGGACGATCCGGGCATGTGGAACCAGGCAGTACATGGCCGCGTTGTCCCGCTCCAGCACCCGGCCGTCCTGATGGACCAGGGCGGCATCCACGGAAGTGCGCCGCACGGCCGGGTAGGTGCGCGACGGGCTGAACACGCCGGAATCGTGGATCAGGACGTAGTTCTGCTGCTCCCACAGCGGGTGGAGGTAGAGCTCGGCCGCGTGGCCGCCGCTCACCCACGCGATGCCCGACCGGAAGACGGTGTTCTGGTACGGAGAGCTCCTCACCCTGGATCGCTGACAACCGCAAGGCATCGATCTATCTTTCTACACATACCAAACATAAAAATGAACGGTTTTTCAGCCATCTCGTCCGAAAAGGAAACAAAGAGATGAAACACCTGATCCTGCGACTCCGAGGATGCCGCAACACGGAAGCGCTCAAGAGCGCCGAGCGGCTCCGCTCGGTCTCGGACGACATCATGACCCTGCTTGGCGTCACGGTGGTGGGCACGCTCGACCACCAGTTCCAGCCGTCTGGCGCCACCATGATCTACCTGCTCGCGGAATCACACTGCGCTATCCACACGTTCTGGGCGGAGGCGGAGTGTTTTATCGATCTTTTCTGCTGCAGGGATTTTGACGCGATCCTTGCACGGAACCTGTTTGCCGATGCCCTGGAAAGCGAGGACTACGACGAAGAGCTGCTGGATCGATCCTGAGCCGTCAGCCCGTTGCGGCGGGGAGACAGTTCAGCGGGTTGTTTGGATCCGCGTTCAGCGCGCCGATCCCGGCGGGCTCGGGTGCGACCGGCGGATCCGGGCAGGCCGGTGGTGCCGGCGAGCCATTGGTATAACAGGAATTCAGCCGCGAGACCTCGGCGAGCGTGGAATACCCGCCCCTGCTCCGGACGTAAGAGGTCGTATCAACGATATTCATTTTGATCCTTGTGACGACTATTTTTTTTTCAATGAAAAAAAAAAAGCCACGGATGTCTCACGGACAGAACCGGACGCGATAGGTCCTGTCCTGAGCCAGCCGATCCGGCCAGCCCCCGCCCGGCGCAACGAGGAGGACGACCAGGTACACGTCGTCCTCCCGTCCAAACGGCCGAGGCGGCACCGCGAGCGATACGGCCGCTTCCCCGGACGCTCCGCTCACGCGCGTCTTGTTGGTTGTAATGACCTCCTCGGTGAACGCGTGCGCGAGCGTCGCAATCACCTCGGCCCCGGTTGTGTTTACGAGTCCGAAAGACGCACGGACGAGCCGGGTCGTCCCGGTCGTCCACACCGGTGGGTCGTTCGCGTTTTCCAGAACGACGTAGTCGCCGCGACCGGGCTCGATCGTGCCCCTCGGTGCCACGTAGGGACAGTCGCCGACGACGCGGTCGCCCACCACGGCCAGGAAACCGGACTCGCCGAGCATGTTCGGGAACGGTTCCATGTAGGGCGTCACAAACACCTTCCAGAGGATGGGATCGCCGCCGCGCTCCAGGATCATGGTCAGCGTGAGGTTGGCTCGCGACCAGTTCGTCGAGAACCGTGTCCCGCCGAACCACTCTTTTGTGACGGCTCCGACGGCATCCAGGTGGACGTCGACGGGCCGGGGACGATCCAGGACATACCACACCGAGACGTTGAACGGCACGCCCTGCGCGACCATGGCTGGGTGGCAGGCCACGCCGACGCTCGCGCCGCCGAGGCCGAGGGCACGAGCGTCGGCGGCCAGCCATGCCGCGCCGAAAAGAGAGAGCCATGATCGTATCATAGTATTTGCGGTTCCTCGGCTCCGCTCACGACCGGATTCAATTTTTCAGCAAAATCTGCGGGGTAGAGCGTCTTCTTGTCGAGCAGGAGCGTGGCGAGCCCGAGCAGGCGCTCTTTGTTGTTCAGCATGATCCGCTGGGTCTCCTTGTAGGCCGAGACAATCAGGCGGTGGATCTGCTGGTCGATCTCTTTCCGGTACGTCTCGCTGAAGTGCGGGTAGATGATGTGCGTGCCCATGCCGTACTCCATGACCATTTTCTTGGCCACCCCGAACGCCGTCTCCAGATCCGAAAAAGCCCCGGAGGACACGCTGGCACCGTAAATGATCTCCTCGGCAACGCGTCCGCCCAGCAAGACTTTCAGATGATCCACGAGGTACTCGCGCAGGAAAAACCCGTTCTCGGCCTCGGACTGCTCAAACACCGTGTAGCCGAGCGAGCTAAAGACCGAAGAATCGATGGTGACTTTCGAAGGCCGGTCAAAATGTGCGGACTCGAGTGCCATCAGCAGGTGGCCCGTCTCGTGGATCGCGATCCGACGGAGCGTCTCGTCCGAGAGATTCCTCTGACCGATGGACTGCCCGAGGATCATGGCGTTCCGCGTCTCCTCCAGCCGCTTCAGTTCCACGGGGAGGCTCTTGCCGCGGATCGCGGTCAGCGTGGCCTCGTTCAGCATGTTCTCGATCTGCGCCCCGTTCATACCGCTCGTCAGCCGCACAATGTCTTCCGTCGTCGCGTTGATCGGCTTTCGGAGCCGATGGATGTTGACAATCTCGCGGCGCGTCTCCATGTCGGGGTTCGGCACGTGGATGATCTTGTCCATCCGGCCCGGCCGGATCACGGCCGGATCCAGGATGTCGATCCGGTTCGTCGCGGCCATCACAATGATCCCGTTGTGCGCCTGGAATCCGTCCAGCGCCACCAGGAGCTGGTTGAGTGTCTGGCAGCGTTCGTCGCCCGAGCCGTCGTCCCGAGCCTGGCGCTTGCGCGCCAGCGCGTCGATCTCGTCGATAAAGATGATACACGGGCAGTTCTCACCGGCAAACTCAAACAGCTCGCGCACCCTCGACGCGCCGACCCCGACATATTTCTCGTTAAACTCGGCACCAGAGGTGGCGATGAGCGGGAAATCGATCTCGCCCGAAAAAGCCCGGGCCAGCAGCGTCTTGCCGTTCCCGGTCGGGCCCTCCAGGAGGATGCCCTTGGGGAGCCGGACGCCGTACTCCTCGTAGACCGCCGAGTTCTTGAGCATGTCCATGATCTGGAGGAGCTCCTCCTTGACGCCCTGGTAGCCGCCGACGCGGTCAAAAGTCGTGTTGTGCGTTGTGGGCTCGATCCGGAAATTACCCTCTTTCGAAGCCTTGGTCTCGTCTTTTCGCCGATCCGTAAACCAGGACGCAAAGGTCTGGTTGTGAGAGTTCTCCGACGGCACCACCAGCGGCACCTTGACGCGCACCGGGACACGCGACCTGACCCGCGGGCTCTCCAGCGAGCCCAGGTATCCGTTCCCGTGACGCACCCTGTCCAGGGACTTGAGATACGAGTTATCCGGCCCGAGGACGATCCGCTCCGGGCTCTTGGCCACGAACGACAGCAAGAAAAACGGAGAAAACATGAATCTCATTGTGCGTCTTTTATTCCTTGTCAGAAAAAAAACCTCGTCTTTAGATCGCGTCGTCGTGTCGGTGCCATTCGTCGCGGCACATGGCGTGCGGAAACCACCGGCATCGCGGGCTGAAAAGGTAATCCGTGTCGTCGATCTCCTCGTCCACCCAGATACAGTACGTGTGCGGACACTCCGTCCACAGCTCGTAGAGCCACGCGTCGTCGTCGATCTCGTCGACATCCGTGCCGCTGTCGTACTCACTGTCTGTCGTACTCATCTTTGATGGAGACGATTCTTTATCTTTCCCGGATCAGTTTTACTTGCCGATAAAAGCCGAAAACTGACGCAGCTGGGAGAAGAGGCTCACGCGGGGGGTGTTCTGGGTGAAAGACTGCGGCGGGTAGTAATCCAGCGCCGTCTTGGAGACGAGACCCGTCCCGGTCAGCTGGGTCGGGAAATAATTCAGGACGAACGGGATGGTGTTGTTGCTGAACGTGCCCTTGGTGGGCAGCGAGATCTGAGGAACGATGGCGTTCACGAGCAAAAGTCCGGACATTTCCTGCTATAATCCGGCAAGAAAAAAAAAAGCCAAAATATAGAACGGATGTCCCTGAAAGCCGAGATCCTGCGTCAGGAGCTCTACGGCTTTGTCACCAACACGAACCCGCGGCTGTCGCGGAACAACGGACCGTTCCCCAACACCGCGCTCCAGTATGTCGCCGCCCTCGCCGTCATTGCGTCCCGAAAGCCCGTCCCTTACGCGCTCCCCGCCGGCGTGAATGCCGCCTACGTCCCGCCGTTTCTCTGCGAGAGCGGCAGCCGGTTATAGGCCTCGGGGTTGTACGAAGGAAAATACCGCCCCGGGCTATTGAACGACTGGAAATAATTGAAATCACTCGTATTGATCTTGGACGACTGGAGGTTCATGAGATCCTCCCGGAACGCGCACTGATCCTGGTCGAACGAGTACTCGAACTGGTTCGTGTTTTTCGCCAGCAGCGGGACGCGCGTATAGTACGGCCGGAGCGCGCCCATCGGATCCTGGAGGATCGAGGGCACCACGTATGCCGGGATGACGTACGGTGGCGTCCCGAGCACGAGGTCGCTGTCAAGATCCGTGTAGTAGGAAAGGTCGCCGCCACGGATGGTCTCGTATCCTCCCGGGTAGAAGCCCGCACGGTTGCCGGGCGTCGCATACAGATCGGCCTGCGGCTGCGTGCCCGAGGATACGCGCGGCGGCGAATCGAGGACGAGGCGCTCGTCCCTGGCCGAATCCAGCAGACGAGGATCTGCCGACGCGTACCCACCCGGCACACGGATAAAATCCGGGGAGACGTCCGTGCGAACCGACGTATCAACATTCAGGCGGTGAACCGCCCGGTCGGCCGGATAGAAATGGTTGGGCATGAGCTGCGCGTTCTCCATCTTTGGTATCTTGCCCGAAAAAAAAATTCTAGGCAACGGTCTAAAAAAAAACCCCCACAATAAAAATGGAGGTCTCATCGCCCGACAAGGTATTTTCAAGGATCCTCTCCGAGGTCATGATTTTCAAGCACGACGATCCCGAGAACAGGGTCGTCCCTTCGGACGAGCCGATCCTCCGCGAGGATCCGAACCGTTTCTGTCTTTTTCCGATCGTGTACCACGATATTTGGCGGGCGTACAAGAATCACAAGAATTCTTTCTGGACGGCGGAGGAGCTGGATTTCGGGGGCGACCGGGACGACTGGGAGAAGCTGACGCCCGACGAAAAGTTTTTTGTCGAGAACGTCCTCGCCTTTTTTGCCGGCTCGGACGGGATCGTCCTCGAGAACCTGCTCAAGAACTTTTGTTCCGAGGTGACCCTCCCCGAGGCAAGGTGCTTCTACGGCTTCCAGGCCATGATGGAGAACATCCACAGCGAGGTCTACTCGCTCATGATCGACACGCTCGTCAAGGACGCCGTGAGGAAGGAGCGGCTCTTCCGGGCGGTCACGGAGATCCCGTGCGTCGAGAAGAAAGCGCGGTGGGCCCTCCACTGGATGGACAAGGACAAGAACTCGTTCGCGACGCGCATCTTTGCGTTCGGGATCGTGGAGGGTCTCTTTTTCAGCGGCAGCTTCTGCGCCATCTTCTGGCTGAAAGAGCGCGGCCTCATGATCAACGCGCTCGGCAAGAGCAACGAGTGGATCGCGCGGGACGAGAGCCTCCACACCGAGTTTGCCGTCCTCATCTACCACCACCTCAAGAACAAGCTGGAGGAGACGGACGCCCACAAGATCATGCACCAGGCGGTCATGATCGAGGAGGAGTTCATCTGCGAGAGCCTGCCGGTCAGCCTCATCGGCATGAACGCGGAACTCATGCGGCGGTACATCCGGTTCTGCGCCGACCGGCTCCTCCAGCAGTTCGGCTTCCACAAGAGCTACAACGAGCGGAACCCGTTCCCGTTCATGGACAAGATCAGCATCGACGGCAAGACGAATTTCTTTGAGCAGGATGTCAGCGAGTACTCGCAGCAGGTCGGGCACGTCGACGACTCGTCGTTCCTTTTCTGCGAGGATTTCTAACGTGTGTTCCGGCGCTTCCACCGCCGGAACTGATCCAGCCGCCTGGCCAGCAACGGCCTGTCTTGGATCGGCTCGTGATCTTCTCGGCGCAGCCATGCCTGGAATTGCCGTTTCTCCGCGGCATCCTCGAACGTTCCGGGGATGAATTTTCTCGCCTGCACGATCGGATCCGTTCCTCGGCGTCTCTTTACCGGCATCGTCAGGAGCCGTTGGTCTTTCTGCTGTGTCGACAGCTCCTGTATATTCACCATCCCTGGGAGGCGGTGCTCGGCGCAGACACGAGCCTCTGCCGTCCCGAAGACGGCCGGTGCCTGGCAGTGCTGGCATTTCGGACGCGTCTGGAGGAGAAGATCAAAGCGCTGGTGTGCCCTCTGGATCTGTCGGAGCGTTTCGCGGATACGGTGTGCCGTGCGCGGCCTGCGATCGGCCGGATACTCACCCTGCCGCGGGATGTACCCGGCCTGGAGCAGGCGCGTCGCGTTCTGATCAACGGCCGTGCCGAACGGCGTGCGCTCGTCGGTGTTCTGCGCATAGAGATCCGTGTCTGGTGAGGCAAGGAAAGCAGCCACCACCGCCTCGTTTCCCGGGATTGCGGTAGCGTAATGGAATGCCGTATTGCCACGCTCGTCCTCGGCGTTCGGGTCGCCTCCGTGACCGAGGAGGAGCGACACGATCCCCGCCTCGCCGTTCACCGCGGCGAGGTGGAGTGCCGTGCGTCCTCGCCGATCCGTGGCTCTGGGGTCGGCACCGCCACGCAGCAGAGCCAAGACCGTATCCGGGGATCGTGATCGGACGGCAAGATGGAGCGGTGGGTCGCCATAGAGACGGAGCGAGGATCTGGCACCGCTTTCCAGGAGCGCGGCTACCGCACGGTCGTGTCCTCGCTCCGCGGCCACGTGGAGCGGCGTCTGCGAGAATCTATCTCTGCGATCGAGATTGATCCCTGGAGCCGCGGAGAGCGCCGCGATGACGTCCGCGTGTCCATCGCGTGCGGCTCGGTGTAGAGCCGTCATGCCATCAGCGGCCACTGCGTTCGGATCCGAGTGCGCGTTGAGGAGTGCTCTCACCGCCCCGGCTCTCCCGCGCTCCGCCGCGACGTGCAGCGCGGTATCCCCGGCGTCGTTCACCAGACGGGGATCGGCGCCGTATCGCAGCAGCAGAGGCACCAGCTCGGTGTCTGCCGTCCCAAGCACGGCCGTGTGGAGCAGCGTCTGATCAAGATTCGGATCTGCGCCCGCGCGGAGCAGCAGATCAACGGCATGGGCATCGCCGTCAGAGACCGACCTGTACAGCGGCGTCCGACCCCGATCATCTACGAGCCCGCTCTGGAGGAGCCCACGGATTTTCTGGATGTCTTGAGACCGGAGCGCCTGAGCCAGTTGTCTCATCTTTATTTCTTGATTTTTATTTCATACTCGGATGATGGATGCGCGGCTCGTCAGCACCGTGCCTGGCACGGCCGTCTTGGACACGTCTCGGACGCGTGCAAAGAGGATTTCCAGGTTCGGCACGCTCTTGTACCGCGAGTGCTGCTTGCAGAGCAGCGCCCCGCGCGTAATGACGCGGCGGAGCGCTTTCTTGCGAGCCGTCGGCTCGTTCATGGCAATGACGTGGCAGGAAGAATGATTGGCCACGTGGAACCACAGGTGGTGCGGCTCGGCCGCGTCCAAGGCGTGGAAATTATCGGTCGCGCTCGTCCCAATCAGGAACGTCGTGCCGTCGTGGATCTCGGTTTTCATGCTCTCTCTGTGACCCGCCATGAAAATCATAAAAAATCTCATTTTTTTTTTTTACGGATCCAACCGCGGGCTGAGCGGCCACCGGATGGATGGTCTCCACCCGGCTCGTTCCAGCTCGAAATAGGTTTCGATGTAGGAATCCAGCGGCTCGCCGTGCTCGCGATCCTCGTGGTATCGGGCATTGGCACAGGCCTCGTAGACGTACCGGATCTCTTCCTGTCGTTTGTGGAGCAGGGAATCGATACGGTGCAGGCTCTCGTTGTCTCGCGCGAGTACCGAACGATGGTTTTGATAGAGCGTGCCGAGGAAAACCAGGATCTCGTCGTAGGAAAGGAGCGTGCGCCGTGCCACGACACGGACATTACGACAGAAAGAATCCTCCTCCATTTTTTTTTTTGGCGCTCACCACGATGGATGGTGTGTCATTTTTTTAGCGGATCCGGAGCTCTTCCACGTCCACAATGTCGTCCCCATAAAAGACGACCTGGAACACGGCATCCGGCGGGTACGACCGTCCGGCGGACGGCCGCACGGGCGTCCGCACGAAAAACACGCGGTACTCCAGTTTGTTCCTGGTGAGCGCGACCATGAAGCACCCGCCCGGTTGTTCCCGGAGGAGGCCGTGAAACATATCCCGTGTCTTTGCGGCCACGCGCGGCACCGGCACGCGCGACAGAAAAAACGGCTCGCGGAGCAGCGCGTCGAGCCGGTTCAGGACGGCTCGGCGGCTCAGGACGCGACGGGACGGGTGCGCGACCTCTTCGAGGAGTCGGTCGAGCTCGGGGAGCTCTTTTTTCTTCCGGAGGAAGCGGGCGTGCTCGATGGCCTCCTTGTCCGGCATGACCCAGGCCGCCCTGGCGGCCTGCCAGTCTTTTTGCTGGACGCGGCTCCCCGCCAGCAGCCGCAGCGACGGGATCATATCTTTTATTTACGCAAAATTTTTCTTACGACGATCGTGCCGCGGAGTAGGCTTCAGGGTATCGTCAGGAACCACAGGTAGCAGATCCCCTGACGGCCCACACCGCCGTTCGTGTTTCCCGGGCTTGCGGTGGTGGCTTTCTTTCCCCCACCGCCTCCCGATCCATAAGAATCCGATGGGACCACCCGAACCGTAGCTTCCGCTGTTTCCTGTAAATTGTTTGTAATTCGCTGAATTGGTACCGGAATAACCTGCCCCGGCGGCTCCGCCCCCGTACGAGGATCGGATCCCGAGCTCGGCTGGTATATTGGAAAAACTAATCCCCGATCCTGTTCCGCTCTGTCCTTGTGCTGGCGGGGTCTGAGTCGTGTTGGCGCCTGAACCACCCGTATTCCGATTGATTTCTGGATATTCTGGAACAGGCTGCCGGATACGCTGACCGTGCTGGATTGAGGCACCGCTCCGGAATACTGACCTCCACCGCAGCTGAGTACCGATGTTCCGATTGTTGCCACGGATGCGGCTCCGCTGCTCCCGTTCGTGGAAACTCCCCCGCCGTTACCCACAACTATATCGATCGAAACTCCCGGAGTGGCGCTGAAAGACGTCATGGCCGAAGCACCACCGCTACCACCATTGGAGATGAAATTGCTGCTCCCTGATATCCCTGATGCCCCGCCGCCTACAAGGATGATATAGATTGTCTTTGTGTTCGGGAACGTTATCGTAAATGTCTGAGTCGTATCCGTTAATGTCATGAGAGTATACTGAGTCGTGTACGTCGTGGTAAAGCCGGTCGAGGCACTGATGTAATAACCATTGCCGGCAAAAATACTGCTGATATCCTGTCCGTTGTATAGATAACCGGTGGATGGAGCCGTGCTCAGATTATCGCTCTTGGCGCTGAAAGCCGAGGTCAGATCCGGGTATCCGATATCAGAGGATACAGGCGCTGAACCCGTATTGCCTAAAGAATACAAGATGGTATCGAGCGATATGCCCTTAGAAAAATAATATCCAGCCATGTCTTTTTTTTCTAAAGCGTGATGAAAAAATCCGCTACACTATCGGATCTTTTCCAACAGTATCCACTGCTGCTCGTCATTCAGCACGTACCGGACAGAGACCGCCCGTCGCTCCAACACCCAGCACAGGTAGAGGAGGAGGATGATGTACATGTTCAGACAAACAATCAGGACAATCATCAGACCAAACGCGTCGAGGGCGATCTGCCGGGACGCTGCCAGATCCGGCACGACGGCCACCGGCCGCCGACAGAGCGGGCACGTGATCCGATACCGGAGCCAGGTAAGGATGCAGGTGGCATGGAAGCCGTGGCCGCAGCGGAGGACGGTGGCCTCCTCCCGGACGGGAGAAAGACAGATGGAACAGACCATTTTCATCATGGTGATCCGTTATTCCATAAATAAAAGAGCGACCCGATCAGTAGTCGTCGAGGTCGTACCTGGCCGTCCTGGCCTTTTCTCCCTTACGGAAATACATCCACTTGCACGGATCCGTCTTTCCGCCCGTGCACCGGCTGCGCTCCAGCACCACGCCCGTCGGCGTCGTGAACCGCTTAAAATCCCGCCTGGAATGATTCGTCCCCTTCCAGGCGAGCGTGCGGAAACCAACGGTCTCTTCACAACCGTCCTCCAAGATGTTGACGAGCACCTTGCCGCGGATCCGTCCGACGCGTCGCATCCCTGTTTATCGAGAGACAAGAAAAAAAGTTTAGCACCGGAGCCGCCACTCAACGGACTGAGTGGATCTTTATTTATCATTTTTTGGAAACCGCTCGCACCAGCGGAGGCTTACCGTCCGCGGATCACCGATCGTCACCTCGACACGTCTTGTGCCAAAACTGGGGATCTGCGACGTGGATGGTTGGAGCGTGTCATCAGCAGAAAAAAAAAAATCAAGATATAAAATGGATCGACAGAAACTCCAGGCGATCCGTCGAGCGGACAAGCATCTCGCTCGGTGGATCGAGACGCATCAGAGCCGGCGCGCAGCCGAGCTCGTTCAACTGATTTCCATCCGGTCGGACGGCCGGCTTCATTTCCGTCTCGGCTTTCCATCCCAGCAGTGGAACGCCGTACGGCCGCGGGAAAGGCGGAGACGCGGCATCCGGGACGCGTCGCAGGACACCATGTCCGCCACGCTCCCTAACCTCCGGCTCCGGCAGAGAGGCCGGCTCTCTGTGACGACGAGAGACGCGTTCGGAATCGACCGCGGATCGCTCCACCGGCGGCACATGCAACAGCGGATCGACCAGGCTTTCAAACCGCACCAGCAGGAAAAAAAAAACGATCCTCATGATTATGACCGTAAAAGGACAATCTTGCTGACGACGGCTCGAGAACTTTTCAGCCTGGATCCGAAGAATCGTCTGGAGATCGTCCGATACATTATTGGTCGGATCGCGGATATGGCATCTGTTACCGACCGTGCCAACCTGATGGCGCGTTTTCTTTACGACCTGTCCGTCCAGGATCCTCGACCGGACGCGAATTTCTATCGAGCCGTGCTCGAGATCTTTCGAGACGAGCCGCGGCTTGCCCGCCGGCGGCCGCGCTTCATGGAGCTTACGAGGCAGGGTGGAGAACTGAATTTCAGGGATCTCCTCAGGCCTTCTCCGTTTGATCTCTCCTCCTCGAATTTTTTCCAGGTCTTGGCCGGACGGTTGGGATCTGAGGAGGCAAAACGCCTCGTGTACGTGCTTTTCCCGCAACGGGAGGCGGTAAAAGAACCGAGCAGACAGCAGATCGATCGTGAGATCACACGGCTGATCACAGAACGCGGGCTTGACCAGAGTGACGACCTGACCCGGGGTTTGCTGCGAGAGCAGGCTCTCCATCCCTACCGAACTCAACAGGAGGCACGATCACGGCAACAGGCAGATCGGGATGCCATCCTCCGGATGCTCGGTGGCAGCGGTGGCGGCGGTGGCGGCGGCGGCTACAGCGGTGGTGGCAGCGGTGGTGGTGGCGGCGGTGGTG
>Ga0214917_10000379_pt1 | contig 58169 bp, 40 predicted proteins | sample LL_1208_BB_MetaG_FD_177983 | JGI IMG/M metagenome (GOLD analysis project Ga0214917, IMG submission 177983) | Freshwater microbial communities from Lake Lanier, Atlanta, Georgia, United States - LL_1208_BB | ecosystem: Environmental > Aquatic > Freshwater > Lake | place: USA: Georgia | collected... | reverse complement strand
GGGCGGTCCATGGCTTCGCGGGGCCGATCGGCGGGATGTTTCCGGCGCCGCACGGCGCGGTCTGCGCGGTGCTGCTGCCGGGCGTGATGGAGGCCAACATCGCGGCCGCCCGCCGCGCCGGCGACCGGGACACGCTCGACCGCTTCGCCGAGATCGCCCGCCTGCTCACCGGCGACGGCACCGCAGCAGCCGAGGCCGGCGTTGCCTGGGTGCGGCGGCTCGTGGCCGATCTCGCGATCCCGCCGCTCGCCGCCCACGGCATGACCCTCGCCGACATCCCGACGGTCGTGGCGAAGGCCCGGCAGGCCGGCAGCATGCAGGGCAACCCGTCCCGGCTCGACGACCCCACCTTGGCAGCCATTCTCGAGCGGGCGATCCCGGAGGTGGCCGATCGTCCCGCTTCGGGCTGACCGCGGCGATATCATCAGTCGCCCATGCTTTCATCCCGCGACGCGACGGGTGCGATCCGCTCCACCGCCATGGCACGACTCGTCATCCACGTCGGCCCACACAAGACGGGCTCCACCAGCGTGCAGTCGGCGTTCCACGAGCACCGGTCGCGGCTGATTGACCGCGGCGTTTTCTATCCCCGCCCGCCCGCCGGCGACTTTCCCGAGAGTCATTCCGACGCGGCCTTCCTCCTGCTCGAGGGCCAGGCTGCGGAGTTCGAAGCCTGGCTCATGGATGCCTGGCGACAGGCCCGCGCGGCGGCCTGCGACGTGCTCCTCCTGTCGAGCGAGGAGTTTTCCAATGCCCAGGTGATGCCGCGGCTGCGCGAGGCCCTGCAACGATTCCGCCGGGAGACGGGCGCGGAGCTTCGCCCGCTCGTCGTGCAACGGCCCGCCGTCGAGCACGCGGTGTCGTCGATCCTGCAATACCTCACGGGCGAGGCCGGGTTCTTCGCGCGGCACGGCTACGAGATTCGCCAATGGGCCTGCACGTTCGTCCGGCACCAACGGCGCGTCATGAGGTTCTTCGCGGCCCTCGGTGGCAAAACGCTTCCGCTGGCGGGCTTTCCGCCGGAGCGGCTCGCCGCCCGGCTGCTGGAGGCGGGCGTCGATCGGCCCTTCCCCGACATCGACACGCCCTTCAAGAACGCGTCGGCCGAGAAGTTTGGCGAGTCGCCCGCCTTGCTGCTCTCGTATCCGCTGCGGGTGATGGGCAAGATCGCGCATGGCGGCAATATCGTCTCGGAAGCCTGTACGGCGCCCGCCGTCGCCGCGATCCGGTCGCTGAGCATGGACGAGGACGCCTTCGGCCGCCTGCGGGACGACTTCCTCAGGGCCCTCCGGGAGCAGATCGCCCTCGGCGTGGCCGATGCTGACCGTCCGAAGTCCCTGACTCAGAGGCTGCGGGGCCGGCTGGCCGGGCTGGCTCGGCGGGTAGCACGAAACCTGGAAAGAGCCAACCAGCGCAATGGACCGCGATGAGCGGCATTCTTTCGCCGTTTGCTGCATGGGCAGGATCGGCTACTGTCCCCGCCCGCCCGGATGACCCGGGCCAGCTCCCGGGAGACCGCCCATGCCCAAAGCCGGCGAAATGACCTACTTCGAGCAGATCGGCGAGAGGGGCCGACGCCACTCCCTGCGGAAGCCGTTCTCGACCGGACAAAGGGGCGGGGGCACGACCTGCGGCGATCATCTGATGGCCTTCGGAGGGCTGGCGACCCTGCTCCACCCGACACCCTCTCGCCTGCTCGACCTCGGCTGCGGCACCGGCTGGACGAGCTGCTTCTTCGCCCGGATGGGATACGAGGTCGTCGGTCAGGACATTTCGTCCCAGGCGATCGACCTGGCCCGCGAGTTCGCCGCCGCCGAGGGCCTCGACGACCTCACGTTCGTCGCCGGCGACTACGAGTCGCTCGATGAGGAAAACTGCTTCGACAATGCGGTGTTCTTCGATTCGTTGCACCACTCGGTGGACGAGCGGCAGGCGCTGGAGTCGGTCTACCGGGCCCTGCGGCCGGGCGGCATCTGCGTCACCCGCGAACCGGGCGTCGGGCACGCCGACGCCCAGGCCTCGATCCAGGCGATCGAGACCTATGGCGTGACCGAACGTGACATGCCGCCGACGCGGATCGCGGCCCATGCCTTCGCGATCGGCTTTCGCCAGGTGAACGTCTACCCGTTCCCGAACCGGCTGTTCCGCGCGCAGCGAGGGAACCGATTTTCCCAGCTCAAGCGGCCGCAATCACCGCTGAAGACCTGGTGGGACAGGGTCCGCGGCAGCTTTACGGCGGGCCGCCGCACGGCCCGGCTGCACCGGCACATGCACGACGACGGCGGCCTGGTCCAGCTCGTGAAGTAGCCGCCACCGGAACCGGCGGGACCGAGTGGCGACCGGTGCTACCGCGGCACGATCCAGACGTTGCGGAACCTCGCCGGGCTGCCGTGGTCCTGCAGGAAGAGCGGGCCCTCCCCCGTCTCATCGAGCCGCTTCTTCACCTGCCGCAGGTGGTCGGTCACGCCGTGCCGGTAGGGAATGTAGGGCGAGCGGGGCTCGCTGAACTCGATGCCGTCCTGCACGAGCTTGCCGTTGAGCCAGGCCGTGATCGAGCCGGACGTGGTCACCTTCCCGGCCGTGTCCCGCCGCGGGGCGGTGTAGCGGATGTCGTACACCTGCCACTCGCCGGCCGGCCGGGAGGCGTTCACCAGCGGCTTGGCGAACCGGTACAGGCTCCCCTCGTCCTGGTCGGTCGGCGGCTCGACGCCGAAGGAGTCGTAGATCTGCATCTCGTAGAGGCCGTGGATGTAGAGCCCGCTGTTGCCCTTGGCCGCCTTGTCCACCATGAACTCGGCGTGGATGTCGGCGTCGCGGAACACGGCGGTCGAGTGGATGTGATTGGCGTGGCCCTTGGATTTCGTGACCACGAGCGCGCCGTCCTCGATCTTCCAGTCGATCGGCCCGCCGCTCATGGCGGCGAACTTCGGCGGCCCCTCGCTGCCGTCGCCGAAGAGCACGATCGCCCCGGGCGGCGGCTTGACCGGCAAGCGATTCTGCGCGGGCCGGAACGCGGCGGGGGCGGCGGGAGCCTCGTGGACCGCCGGTCCCGAAACCGCCCCGGCCGAGGGCTCGAGGCCGGCGCACGTCCGCCGTGCGAACCGGGCGAAATGCTCCCAGTCCTCGGCGAGCAGGTCGTGCTTCCCGGCCCGCACGTGATACTGCACCCAGTCGCCCACCGCTTTCCCGACGGGTGGGTCCTCGCTCGTGCCGATCCCCTCGCGGCCGAAGAGCCTCCAGACCGGCGACGCCGCCACGGCCGCGAGGAACTCGCCCCGCGGATCGGCCCAGCGGTCCTCGACGGCGCTCGCCACGGCGAGCGGCCGCGGCGCGGTCATGGCGAGTGTCACGTGGGCGTCGACGGGCAGTTCGCTCTCCCGGCCGGCGAAGCCGGCGAACGCCGGGCAGAACCAGTGCGGGAACCGCGTCGTGATGTCGACGATCCGCTCGCCGAACTGCCGCCGCTCGAGCGCCGCGCCGCCGCAGCCCGATTCATTGGAGACGACCAGCGCGAACCGCTCGTCGCACGCTCCCGCCCAGAGGGCCGCCTTGCCGTTGCGGGAGTGGCCCACGACTGCGACCTGGTTCGGGGCGACCTCCGGCAGGGTGACCAGCCAGTCGAGGATCCGCGAAAGCTGCCAGGCCCAGGTGGCGATGGCACCGGGCTCGTCGGCCGGAAGGTCGCCCTCGACGGGCCGCCCGAGGGAGAGAAGCGCGCTCGCGGCCCGGCCGTCGGGCCGGTCTGGGAAGACGTCGCCGTAGCAGGCGGTCGCCATCCCGAAACCGGCCTCCACCAACGCGGCCACCGGCCAGCGGTGAGCCTGAAGCCCCCGCGCGGCCTCGGTGGCACGGTTGCCGACGATGCCCGCCTTCTGATCGTCGGGCAGCCACGCTCGGCAGAGGTGGACGGCCGGGTCGTCGGTCTCGGACTGATTGCCCCTGAAGTTGAGGTTGAGAAACACCGGCGACGGGCCTAATCCCTGAGGCAGATAGAGGAGCACGTCAGTCGTGGGGGCGGTCTCACCTTCGCCGAGCCGGAGCCGGGCCTGGAGCCGTCGGGCCTGCACGCCTCCCGCGAGTTCCACGTCGGCCCGCTCGACGTCGCCGACGACGGAAACGGGCACGGCGGGCAGCCGGCGGCCGTAGACGAACTTCTCGAGCAGGGCGAACTGGTGTGGCCGGGCGGTGGCCTTCCACGCGTCGGCCGTCGTGACCGGCTTCCCGTCCGGCCCGGCCAGGACTTCGGGCAGCGTGTAGACGGGCACGGCCGATTCGTCCTCGTTGCGCTGGGCTGCCGTGCCGGCCTTCATCGCAAACTCCCCCGGCCCGAGCAGGCAGACGCACAGCGCGAAAGCAGCGAATCCGGTCGCCGCCCGACTGTGTCGCCGTGTCGATTGCAGCAGTGATCCCATCGAAACCCCCGTCGGCGGCCCGCCGGCATCGGTCTTCAGCCCACGTGGCTTAGGATACCGCGCCCACGGCCGGGAACATGCGGGCCCCGCGCGTCACGCCGGCGCGACACCGCCAAAACGTTGATCTGCGGGGTTTTTGGGCAGCCACGCAAACCGCGTCGCATGCAGGCGCCGCAGGCGCGCGACGGCACCGAAACCCTGAACGGGCTTTGGGCCGCGGTTTTGGCCCCTACCGGGTTTGGCACGCCGCGTGCACGTGCAGGCGTTGGCGGAAGGGCTCGATCAGCGTGATCGGCCCGACGATGGCCCGCGGGCCGAAACCCACCAGGACATGAAATCATGAAGAAGATCGAAGCGATCATCCGGCACTTCAAGCTCGAGGAAGTGAAGGACGCCCTCAACGTGCTGGGCGTGAAGGGCATGACGGTGACCGAGGTGCGCGGCTTCGGCCGGCAGAAGGGACATACCGAGACCTACCGCGGCGCCGAATATTCCGTCGATTTCCTGCCCAAGGTGAAGATCGAGGTCGTGGTCAGCGACGACGAGGCGCAGAACGTGATCAGCAAGATCATGGCGACGGCTCGCACGGGGCAGGTCGGGGACGGCAAGATTTTCGTGACGAACCTCGCCGAGGTGGTGCGGATCCGAACGGGCGAGACGGCCGCCGCCGCGATCTGAATTCAAGGCTGCACGGCCATCCATGGCCCGTGCAGCCTACGGGCGGGCGGAGGGGCACCTCGTGCCCCTCGCCCGCCGGGCGGTCGCACCTCCGGGCTCCCGTGGCCGCCGCGGCAGCGGCGGCCGGAGCCGTGCGTCGCACGGCGACCCAAGCCGGAGCCGACGCCGGGACGGCGGCGACGGCGCGAAAGCCAACGCACCTCGTGCCCCTCGCCCGCCGGGCGGTCGCACCTCCGGGCTCCCGTGGCCGCCGCGGCAGCGGCGGCCGGAGCCGTGCGTCGCACGGCGACCCAAGCCGGAGCCGACGCCGGGACGGCGGTTGCTACAATGCGAGGTTTCCCGTCGGGTTCGTTTCCCGCCGGGCCAGCCCGACCGAGGAATCCGACCCAGTGCCCACGAAGCCGACCGCCACGCGTGCCCAGGAGAAGGCGATCCAGAAGGCCGACACGCTGATCGAGGCCCTGGGCTGGATCCGTCGCTTCCGCGACACGACGACCGTCATCAAACTCGGCGGCAGCGTGCTCGAGCATCCGGACGCCCTGCGGCACCTGCTGCTCGACATCGTCTTCATGACGACGCTCGGGATGCGGGTGATCGTGGTCCACGGCGGCGGCAAGGCGATCAGCCGCGCGATGGACTCGGCCGGCATCGAGCCCCGGTTCGTCCAGGGCCGGCGCTACACCGACGAAGCCACGCTGGCGATCGTCGAGCGGGTGCTGGCCACCGAGCTCAACCAAGAACTGGCCGCCAGGCTCGAGGAGTACGGCGGCCGGGCGATGTCGCTCAACTTCCTCTCCACCAACGTGTTGTTCGGCGAGCGGCTCACGCTGGAGGGTCCCGGCGGCGAATCGCTCGACCTCGGCCACGTCGGCGACGTCACCCGGGTCGACCGGCTCACGATCGACAACCTAGCTTATGCCGGGCAGGTGCCGGTCATTCCCTCGATGGCCCTCGGATCCGACGGTCACAAGCTCAACGTCAACGCCGACACGGCCGCCACCGCGGTCGCCGCGGCGCTCGGGGCCGACAAACTCGTGGTGCTCTCCGACATCCCGGGAGTGCTGCGGGACGTGAACGACCCCGAGAGCCTGATCCACTCGCTCTCGGCGAGCGAGGCCCGGCGGCTGATCGCCGACGGGACGATCGCGGCCGGCATGATCCCCAAGATCGAGGGCTGCCTCGAGACGCTCGCCCGCGGCGTGGGCAAGATCCACATCATCGACGGCCGACTTCGTCACTCGCTGCTGCTCGAGATCTACACGACCAGCGGCGTGGGCACGGAGATCGTCCGCGACGACGTCCGCACAGCGGTCCCGCCGGCCTCCGCCGCGGCGGCCGTCGGCTGAACTGATTCGTCCGTTCCCCACGAGACCCGCCCAGGAGCTTTTTTCCATGGCCACGATCGACTCCGCCCCGCCCGCCGTCGGCTCCCACACGCAGGCCGTGATCGACACCTTCAGCCGTTACGTGGTGCCCAACTACCGGCGGTTCCCCGTCTGCCTCGTCCGGGGCGAGGGGTCGCGGATCTGGGACGCGGAGGGGGCGGAGTATCTCGACCTGTTTCCCGGCTGGGGCTGCAACCTCCTGGGCCATTGCCCCGCGCCGGTCGTGCAGGCCGTGCAGGAGCAGGTCGCCCGGCTGGTCCACGTTCCCAACTCCTGGTACATCGAGCCGCAGGGGGAGTGGGCCAGGCTCCTGTCGGAGCGGTCGTTCGGCGGGCAGGCCTTCTTCTGCAACTCGGGCACCGAGGCCAACGAGGCTGCGATCAAGCTCGTTCGCCTGCGGACCAATGGCGAACGGTACAAGATCATCACGTTCCAAGGGGGCTTCCACGGCCGGACGATGGGCAGCATCTCGGCGACCGCCCAGCCCAAGTATCACGAGGGCTTGGGGCCGATGGTGGCCGGCTTCCAATACGCCCCCCACGGCGACCTCGCGGCGGTGGAGCGGCTCGTCGACGACAAGACCGGTGGCATCCTCGTCGAGCCGATCCTCGGCGAGGGGGGCGTGGTTCCCGCGCCGCCCGGCTTCCTCCAGGGGCTGCGGCGGATCGCCGACGAGCACGATCTGCTGCTGGTGTTCGACGAGGTGCAGTGTGGCTGTGGCCGGACGGGACGGTGGTTCGCCCACCAGCAGTTCGACGTGGTGCCCGACGTGATGACGCTCGCCAAGAGCCTGTGCGCGGGAATCGCCGGCGGGGCGCTGCTGACCACGGTGGAAAACGCGCGGCATCTCCGCCCCGGCATGCATGCGGCCACCTTCGGCGGCAATCCGATCGCCGCCGCGGCCGGGATCGCCGCGATCCGCATGATCGAGGACGAGGGCTTGCTCGAGCACGTGGCCCGGGCCGCGGAGCTGTTCCGCACGCGGCTCGAATCGCTGCGGGAGCAGTGCGACGGCGTCCGGGCCGTCCGGGTGATGGGCATGATGATCGGCGTCGAGCTGGCGTTCGAGGGGGCGCCGGTGGTGCAGGCGGCGCTCGAGCGGCGGCTCCTGATCAACTGCACGCAGGGCAACGTGATCCGGCTCCTCCCGGCGATGAACATCACCCCGGCCGAGGTCGAGGAGGGCTGCGACCGGCTGGCCGCGGCGATTCTCGACGTGGCAGGGCGGCAGTGAGCGCGAGGTCCCTCTGATGCGGCATGTGATCGTGCCCGAGGATCTCTCGGCCGGCGAAATCGAGGCGATTTTCGCGGTCTCCCGCGACCTTCAGGAGAAGTTCGCCGCCGGACGCCGCGACGCGCTCCTGCCGGGCCGTGTGCTGGCGCTCGTGTTCGAGAAGCCGAGCCTGCGAACGCGGGTCAGCTTCGAGGCGGCGATGACACACCTCGGCGGTTCGAGCCTGTTCCTGGGGGAGGATTCCGGCTTTGCCTCGTCGCGGGAAAGCATCGCCGACTTCGGCCGGGTGCTCGGCGGCTACGTCGACGCGATCGTCTGCCGGTCGAAGTCGCACGACACGATCCGGCGGCTGGCCGACGTGGCCGGGGTGCCGGTGATCAACGGGCTCTCCGACCTGGCCCATCCCTGCCAGGCCCTGGCCGACGTCTACACGTTGCGGCAGGAAATCGGCCGGATCCAGGGTCGCTCGCTCGTGTTCGTCGGCGACGGCAACAACGTGGCCCGGTCGCTGGCGGTGGTCTGTGGCCTGCTCGGGATGCGGTTCGTGCTCGCCGCCCCCGAGGGTTACCAGTTCGACGCCGCCTTCCGCACGCACCTGGCGACGATCCTGCCCGACGCCGAGATCGAGGAGACCGCGGACGCCGCCGCCGCGGTGACGGGTGCGGCCGCGGTCTACACCGATGTCTGGGCGAGCATGGGCCAGGAGCGGGAGCGGGCGGAGCGGCAGCGGGCCTTCACCGCCTACCAGGTGAACGAGGCGTTGATGGCCCGTTGCCCCGACGCCGTCTTCATGCACTGCCTGCCGGCCCGCCGCGGCGAGGAGGTGACCGACGGCGTGATCGACGGCCCGCGGAGCATCGTGCTGCCCCAGGCTGCCGCGCGGATGCACCTCCAGAAGGGCCTGCTGGCCTGGCTCTTGGGGCACGCGGAGTAGGGTCGGCCCGGCGCGCGCGGGCTCGGGGTTGCCCATGCCATCTCGCCGGACGCTTCCTCCGCGACCAATCCGCCTGCGGCGGATCGGTGCCCGCCTGCCCTCCGGTCGCTCGAAGGAAACCTCGCTCCGCAATCCTTGCTGCGCTCGGTTTCCTACGCCGCTCGATTGGCATGGGCAACCCCTCGCAGTCCAGTGGTGGACTGACGGAAACGCTGTTTCACGCGACTGGTCCTTCACGCGTGGCCGAGCATTTTCCGGATCGTCTCGCGATTCACCGGCGTGATCACGCCCCGCTCGGTGATGATGCCGCGGATCAGCCGGGCGGGGGTGACGTCGAAGGCCGGATTGAAAGCGGCGGCGCCGGCCGGGGCGGCTCGCACGCCGAGCGGCGCGAGCACCTCGTCGGCCGACCGCTCCTCGATCGGGATCTCGGCCCCGGACTCGATCGCCAGGTCGAAGGTGCTCGACGGCGCGGCCACGTAGAAGGGGACGCCGTGCGCCGCGGCCAGCACGGCGAGCGAATAGGTGCCGATCTTGTTGGCGGTGTCACCGCCCGCGGTGATCCGGTCGGCTCCCACGATCACCGCGGCGATCCGGCCGGTGGCGAGGAGGTGGCCGGCGGCCGAGTCGACGAGCACGGTGACGGGAATGCGACGTTCGACGAGTTCCCAGGCGGTGAGCCTGGCGCCCTGGAAGAGCGGCCGCGTCTCGTCGGCGAACACGGTGAACCGCCGGCCGGCATCCCAGGCGGCGGTGATCACCCCGAGGGCGGTGCCCGCGCCACCCGTGGCGAGGGCCCCGGTATTGCAGTGGGTGAGGATGTCGCCCGCGGGCAGCACCGCCGCCCCGTGGCGACCGATGGCGGCGCAGAGTTCGCGGTCTTCGACATGAATGGCCCGGGCCTCGGACAGCAGGATCCGGGCGAGGGTGTCGGCCGGGGCTGCAGTGGAGACATCGAGGGCGGCGACGCACCGCTCGACGGCCCAGCGGAGGTTCACGGCCGTGGGCCGGGCTGTGGCCAGTTGTTCGGCGCGGGCGAGCACGTGGGCCAGGGCCGCCTCTGGCGCGAGCCCGTCGCGGAGCGCCTCGCCGGCCGCCACCACGAGGCCGTACGCGCCCGCGATCCCGATCGCCGGCGCCCCGCGAACCCGCAGGCTCTTGATCGCCTCCACGACGGTGGCCACGTCGCGGCAACGCACCCACTCGAGGGCCGCCGGCAGCCGGGTCTGGTCGAGAATCTCGAGGTGCCCGGCGGCGTCGCCCACCCAGCGCAGCGACTCGGGCGTGCCGCCGACGATGGCGCTCATGGATCGAACGACTCGCAGCGGAGGCCGAAGGCCGCGGCCACGGCGGGCTGCACGAGCCGCCCCTCGTGGACGTTGACCGCGGAGCGGATGGCCGCGCTCGAGCGGGCCGCCGCGGCCACGCCGGCCTGCGCGAGGGTCAGGGCGTAGGGCAGCGTCGCGTTGCAGAGCGCGTAGGTGCTCGTTCGGCCCACGGCGCCGGGCATGTTCGTGACGCAGTAGTGCACCACGTCGTCGACGACGTACGTAGGGTCGGCATGGGTCGTGGGCCGGCTCGTGGCGACGCAGCCTCCCTGGTCGATCGCGACGTCGATGATCACGGCCCCAGGCTTCATCAGGGCGAGATCCTCGCGCTCGACGAGATGCGGCGCCCGGGCCCCGGGGATCAGCACGCTGCCGATCACGAGGTCGGCCCAACCCAGCCGCTCGCGGATCGCGTGTCGGTCGGAGTAGAGGCAGTCGATGTTGGGCGGCGTGACGTCGTCGAGGTAGCGCAGCCGCTCGAGGTTCGTGTCCAGGAGCGCGATGTTCGCGCCGAATCCGGCGGCCACCTTGGCGGCGTTGGCGCCCACCGTGCCCGCGCCGAGCACGAGCACGTTGGCCGGGGCCACCCCGGGCACGCCTCCCAGCAGGATCCCCCGCCCCATCTGCGGCTTCTCCAGATACTTGGCTCCCTCCTGGATGCTCATCCGCCCCGCCACCTCGCTCATCGGAATCAGAAGCGGCAGCCGCCCCGCGGCGTCACGGAGCGTCTCGTAGGCCACCGCCGTGGCCCCGGTCGCGAGGAAGCCCTCCGTCAGCGGCCGCGAGGCGGCGAAGTGAAAGTAGGTGAACACCACCTGGCCCCGGCGGATCAGGGCCAACTCGGGCGGCTGCGGTTCCTTGACCTTGACGATCAGATCAGCCCGGCCGAAGACCTCCTCGGCCGAGCCCACGACGGTGGCGCCGCAGGCCGCGTAGGCGTCGTCGGACAGCCCGGAGCCAGCCCCGGCCCCGCGCTCGACGAGCACCCGATGCCCGGCCCGGACGAGTTCCTCGGCCCCGACCGGCAGGAGGCCGACGCGGTACTCGTCCCGCTTCGTCTCCCGCGGAACACCGACGATCATGACTTTCCGAGCTTCGTGACGTCCGCGATCTTGTAGGAGGCCGGCATGGGCGGCGGGTAGTTGCCGTCCTTGTCGGGCATCACCGGCGGCGTGGAATCCCAGGTGGGGTTCTCCGGCATCAGCCGATAGTCGGCCGCCAGGGCCTTGGCGTATTCCCACTGCTTGCCGGAATACGTCGCGAGACGGCCGAGCACGGAGGCGAAACTGGCCGTCACGCCGTAGTAGGCGTTGTTCAGCGGCTTGTCGTTCCTGATCGCATCGTGCAGCTCGTCGTGCTCGACCTGGTAGGGGTTCGGGTTCGGCCCCTCGAACTTCCACAGCACCTTGCCGTCGTAGTCCTTGATCTCACCGATCCGGACAAAGGCCTTCGTGCCCTGAAACTCCTCGTTCACCCGGCCGTCGCCCCCGGGGAACTGGCGGCACTGGCTGGCGATCCGCACACCGTTGGGATAGGAGAAGTTCACGGCGTGGTGGTCGTAGATCTCGCTGTTCTTCCCCCGGTCCTGCCGCCCGCCGACGCCGTAGGCGGACTCCGGATGGTAGGCCTGTGCGGCATCGGCCCCGAGCACCCAGTTGGCGATGTCGATGTTGTGGACGTGCTGCTCGCAGATGTGGTCGCCGCACAGCCAGTTGAAGTGGTACCAGTTGTTGACTTGGAACTGCATCTCGTTCTGGTCCTTCTGCCGGTCGCGGTACCAGATGCCCGAACCGTTCCAGTAGACCTGCCCGCCGACGATGTCGCCGGCCAGCCCCTCGCGGACCCGCGCGATGGTCTCGCGATACTTGTTCTCGTAGCGCCGCTGCAGGCCGACCACGACCTTCTTCTTCTTCTCGTCTGCGAGCTTCGCGGCCTCCAGGCAGAGCCGGGCCCCGAACGAGTCGACGCAGACGGGCTTCTCCATGAAGACGTGCTTGCCCGCCTTGATGGCGGCGTCGAAGTGGAAGGGCCGGAAGCCCGGGGGCGTGGCCAGGATCACGAGATCGACGTCCGGCAGGTCGAGGAGCCGCTGGGCGGCGTCGAGACCGGTGAACCGACGATCCTCCGGGCAGTCGACCTTGTCCTTCATGCCCTCCACGCTCTTGAGCGCCCCATCGACGCGATATTGAAACGCGTCGGCGACCGCCGTGAGCTTGACGTTCGACCCAGGCACGGAGAGCGTCTGCTGGAGGGCACCGGTGCCGCGACCGCCGGCCCCGATCAGCCCGACCTTGATCGCGTCGCTGGAGGGGTTTTGGCCATGGACCCCGCGCAGGGCCGTCAGCGTGGCGGCGCCGGCGGCAGCCGCTTGGAGGGCATCACGACGGGAGAGCGAGAACGACGACATGCGGAAGGCTCCGAGGGTGCGGATATCCAGAGGGCGAGAGCATTGGGCAGGATACCCGATGGGCGGGACCGGGGGAATCAGCCGACCGCAGGGCAGGCAGCGGACAGCGACGAAAAAAGCACAGCCGCGGCCGGATCTCCCGGCCGCGGCTGGCTTGTCAACTCTGGAGGCGGACCTTGCGTGGAGCGACCTCACTCCTGCAGCGTCGCCGACTCCTGCCCATTTCGCGAGCAGATGCTCATATACACCGTTGGGTCGACGTCCGCCGTCACCTGGGCGATGTGCGTGTCGCCGAAGGCATGCATCGTGATGCCACCCTGGTGGTCGCTGCTCGGGCCATACGCCATGCCCTGCGCCACCCTGCTGCCAAACTGCGCCCCCGGCAGATACCGCACCAGCGGCGAGAGTGCCGGTTGCACCGACAGGGCGCACCGAGTAATCGGAGTTGTGCCACTGCTGTACCAGTACCCGTTCGTGGAGATGGGCGTTCCCGCATTCGGATCGTAGGCAACGGCCCATGCCGTCGTCCCATCGATCCAAGCCGAGTAACCCCGCTCCTTCGTCTCGGCGACCATGACCGTCTTCGACATGCCGTCCGACACGCCGCTCTGTGCAATACCCGCCCGCGTGGCGAACCAGGGAGTCGTCGTCAGCGCCGAGGAAACGGATTGATCCGGCGTGAACTGGATCGCCCCGTTGGTCTGCGGCATGCCAGACACCATGTGCGTGCCCGCCATGCCCTTGTAGTTCGTCACCGCCAACTGGGCGTTGTTGATCGATGACTGAAACGTCGCATATTCGGACGAATACGACAGGCCGTTCGTCGGGCCGGTCGCGGTCGTCTCGACGGTGCTACCACCGCCCGAACTCGGGCAGATGAGCTGTGAAATCACGACGGCCGAAGCATGGGTGCCTTGCCAGTTTTGACCGCTGAACGCGCCGCCGGCGGCGGCCGAGGTGCCGATACTGAAGGGGCCGAACTGAAACTTGTTCGTGTTGCTCGACACGTTGTTGTAAAACGCGCCCTCTTCCATGTAGGGCAGAATGTGGAAGATCCAACTGTAACCGGAGGCCGTGGCCGCCGTCGACCATTGGCCTGCACGGCTCTGCGTCTCGTTTCGATCCGTCGCCGCAGGCAGTCGCCGCTTCGTCGATTCGTAGACCATGATGGCCTGGGTGAGGCCACGGATGTTGAAACTGCAACCGGTTCGCCGGGCCGCCTCGCGGGCGCTTTGCACGGCGGGAAGCAGCAGACCGATCAGCGTGGCGATGATCGCGATCACCACCAAGAGTTCGACGAGGGTGAAACCCCGTCGCTTCGAGTTGTGCTGGAACGTGGACATGAAAAACCTCCGTCCTTGCGGACTGTCAATGGAAAGAAAGAATGAAACGATGAACCGAAACACGATCCCGCAAATCAGGCCAACCGATCGGCTGAACCCGTGTGCGTTCAAGGAAACTGGGACGTCTTCGGGGCAGGCGAACGGAATGAGAATGTGCCTGTTCCGGAAACCCCCACGACTGAAATCATAGACCCTTTTCCTTCGCCCAGTCAACCTGTCACCTCCCATGGCAGCCCCACCGGTCGACCCTGCCGCCTCGCGTGAGTTTGCGGCCACCGTCGTCACCCGCTTGAGGGAGGCGGGGCACGAGACCTACTGGGCCGGCGGCTGTGTTCGGGACGAACTGCTGGGAAGAAATCCCGCAGATTACGACGTTGCGACCGCCGCCACGCCCGAGACTGTGAGGAACGTGTTCGGACGCCGGCGGACGCTCGCGATCGGGGCGGCCTTCGGCGTGATCACCGTCCTGGGGCCCAAGGGGGCCGGACAGGTCGAGGTGGCCACCTTCCGCACCGACGCCGACTACACCGATGGGCGGCACCCGGCCGGCGTCACCTTCTGCTCCGCCCGCGAGGACGCGGCCCGGCGCGACTTCACGATCAACGGCCTGTTTCTCGACCCCCTCACGGGCGAGGTCCACGACTTCGTGGGCGGCCGCGCCGACCTCGCGGCCGGCATCGTGCGGGCGATCGGGGTTCCCGCGCTGCGGTTCGGCGAGGACCACCTGCGGATGCTGCGGGCCATCCGCTTCACCGCCTTCTTCGACTTCGTGCTCGACGGGGAGACGCGGGCGGCGATCGAGCGAATGGCCCACCTCGTGGCCGCCGTGAGCCCCGAACGGATCACCGCCGAGTTGCGGGCGATGGTCGAGCGAACCGGCCGCGAGCGGGCGATCTTGCTGCTGGCCGAGACGGGCCTGGCCCGGGAAGTGCTGCCAGAACTGGCGCCGGCACGCGGCTCGGGGCACGACAGTTGGGCGAGCAAGGCGGCAGTCATCGGCGCGCTCGACGAACCCGTCCTGCCGCAGGCGGTCGCGATACTGTCGGCCGACCTCGACGCCCCTGCGGTCGCCCGCATCGCCGGCCGCTTTCGGCTCTCGAATCAGGAGTCCAAGACGATCTCGTGGCTGCACGCCGCGCTGGCAGACGTGGGCCAGGCCACGGATCTCGCGAGCCGCCCCTGGTCGACCATGCAGCCCTGGGTCGCCGACCCGCGGGCGGCCCTGCTCGCCGACCTGCTCCGGGCCCGCGCGTCCCAGGGTCTGGCCGCCGCCACCGCCGCGGCATGGCTGACCGCGCAGGTCGCCCGGCCGCGGTCGGAAATCGACCCGCCGCCCCTGCTCAGCGGCGACGATCTCCTGGCGGCGGGCGTGCCGGCGGGCCGCAGCATCGGCGCGGCGCTCGCGAAGGCCAGGCAGCTCCAGCTCGACGGCGTGGTCACGACGCCCGAAGCAGCCCTGGCCGCGGTGCGAACTTCGCGCTAGGAACGGTTCGCACGCCGTTCCTCACCCGGGCGGCTCGTTGGGCGGCGGAAGGTCGGCCAGGCTCGCGAGCCGAAAGACCTCGAGAAACTTCGGCGTCGTGGCGTACGTGGGGCCACCATCGGCCTCGCCGGCCGGCTCGAGCGAAAGCAGGCCGCGACGCACCAGCGCCCGCAGGGTGGCCGGACGGGCGTCGCAGCCGAGCTCGACGAGCCGGTCCCGCGGCACCGGCTGATGCCAGGCCACGAGCGCCAGCACGTCGAGCGACTCCGCGTCGAGCCGCACCTGCCTCGCCTTCCGCTCGACGAGCGTGCCGAAGCCGGTGAACTCCGGCCGCAACCTGAGCACCCAGCCATCGTCCCGCGAGGCCACCTCGTAGGGGCACTGGTCGGCGCGGTAGCGGCGCTCGAGTTCGGCGGCGAGTTCGTCGACCTCCTGCGGCCGCACCCCCCGCATCAGCCCCGCCACCGCCGTGCTCGACAGCGGCTTCCCGCCGGGGAGGCCCACGAACAGGAGCGACTCGAGAATCGAGAGCGGGCTGACGCGGCACTGGTCATCCGCGGCATCGTCGAGATCGGGCGAGGCGTCGACCTGCACGACCGCCGCGTCCGAGGCCGACTGAGGCGACTCCGCCTCGCCCATCATCGCCGCGAAGGCCTGGGCGAGCCGGTCGATCGAGAGCCCGCCGTCGGCGGGGGCCGCGCTGAAGCCGGCCTCGACCGGGCGGTCCGCCGGCTTCGGCTCGCGCCGCTGCCGTGCAGCCTTCTGATCGCGGGAAGCCTGCTTGTCCGCCACGGGTTGCCTCCCTGCACCGCGTCCGGGCGTCAGCCGCGCCGGCTCGCGACCTCGCGGTTCATGAACGCCAGTGCGTCGGCCGCGAGCTGATCCTCCGACGGGAACATCTTCCGCCAGATCTTCGTCGCCGCCACGATGTTGGGCAGCGCCAGGCCGAAGGCCTCCACCACCATCCAGCCGTCGTAGCCGACTTCCTGCAGCGTGTCGAAGGTCTCGCCCCAGTGCACATGGCCGGTGCCGGGGATGCTGCGATCGTTTTCGGAGATGTGGACGAGCACGGTCCAGGGGGCGGCCGCGCGGATCGCCTCGGGGATCGACTTCTCTTCGATGTTCGCGTGAAAGGTGTCGTACATCATCCGCACGTGCGGATGATCGACCGCCTTCACGAAGGCGACCGTCTGGGCCACGCTCGTGAGGAAGTAGTTCTCGAACCGGTTGAGGTACTCGGTGGCGATCGTGACGCCGGCCGCGGCGGCGTGCTCGGCCACCTTCCGCATCGTCTCCACGCCCCACTTGAACTCGTCCTCGGTGGGGCCGGTGCCGGTGAACTCGCCGATCGCCGAGTGGGTGGGCCCACAGAGGGTCTTGATCCCGGCGGCCCGGCAGCAGTCGATCGTCTTCCGCATCGCGTCGACCGCCGCAGCCCGCACCGTCGCCGACGGGCTGATGGGGTTGTCCCCCGCATTTCGCACCGTGACGGCCGTCCGCTCGAGGCCCAGGTCGTCGAGCCGGCGGCCCCACTGCGCGTGGAGCGGTTCGTTGAGTTCGAAGATCGGAATCTCGACGCCGTCGTACCCGAGCGCCTTGACCCGCCCCAGCACCGGCACGAGGCCTTCGTGCATGCGATCGGTCCAGAGGAGGAGATTCAGGCCGTACTTCATCGCGGAACTCCGGGGTCTGGTCCGAGGTGTGGGGACGCCCGGATTCAACACCACCCGCCGCCACGGGGCAAGGCGGAACCGGCGGTCCCCCGAAAGGGCCCTCCCCGCTCGCAGTCCGCCCGCGTGCCACGAACTGCGGCGGCGGTGCGGCATCCACGCAGTGTCAGCGGCTCGCGGCAGCCGGCTGCAGGTCGGCCAGGTCGAGACCGAGCCGCTTGAGCTTCTTGTAGAGGGTGGTGCGGTTGATGCCGAGCGAGCGGGCGGCCACGTCCCGGCGCCAGCCCGACCGCTCGAGCGCCGCCAGGATCAGTTCGCGCTCGGGGACCGCCAGCGCCGCCTTGAGCGGGCCACCCTGACCGGAGGCCTGATCCGCCGCCAGCACGGCCGCCGGCAGGTCGGCCGCCTCGACGAGACCGCCCCGCCCGAGGAACACGGCCCTGGCGACCGCGTGTTCGAGTTCGCGGACGTTGCCCGGCCACGGGTGCCCCTCGAGCGCGGCGCGGGCCGCCGGCGCGAAGCCGCTGACGTCGCGACCGGCCCTGGACGCCGCCACCCGCAGGAAGTGCTCCGCCAGCGGCAGGATGTCGGCGGATCGCTCCCGCAAGGGAGGCAGTTCGAGCGTGACGACGTTGACGCGCCAGAACAGGTCGGCGCGAAACCGCCCCTGGGCGACGAGCGCGGCCAGATCCTCGTTGGTGGCCAGGATCACGCGCACGTCGACCGCCTGCGTCTCGCCTCCGCCCACCGGTTCGAACGCGAACTCCTGGAGCACGCGCAGCAGCTTGACCTGGAGCGCCGGCGACGCCGTGGCGATCTCGTCGAGGAAGATCGTGCCGCCGTCGGCGAGCCGAAACTTCCCCGGCCGGTCCATGATGGCGCCGGTGAACGCGCCCGCGACGTGGCCGAACAGCTCGCTCTCGAGCAGCGGCTCGGCCAGGCTGCCGCAGGCCACCTCGACGAACCGGCCGCGCCGGCCGCTGGCGGCATGGATCCGCCGGGCCAGGAGCGACTTGCCGGTTCCGCTCTCGCCGGTGACGAGCACGGTGGCCGGCATGCGGGCCACACGGTCGGCGAGTTCGAGGACGGTCTCGAAGGCGGGGTGGCTGCCGACCAGACCGCCGTCACGGAGGAGCGGGCTCGGCGATGCAGGGCGCCGCGTCGCGGCCAGTGATCGCGCCGCGGCGAGCGCCGCGAGGATCTCGTCGTCACGACCGGGCGCGGCGACGCCCGCGTCGGCCCAGGCCGGCGGCGGCGCACCGGGAGGGGTCAGCGCGACGATGCCTGCCGCCGGAGCGTGCGTCCGGATCGTCTCGGCCACACGCCGGCCGCCCTCGTCGGGCAACAGCGCGTCGACGAGACAGCCGGACGCCCGCTCCCATCCGGGCAACCGCGTTACTTCCGCCACCGAACCCGCCGCCGACGCATGCCACCCGAGCGTGCAGAGCCATTCGGCCCGGCGCGAGGCCATCCGCCGGTCGTCATCGACCACGAGGATGCGGCCCGACTCGGTGACGGCAGGATCCGAAGGGCGAGGCATGGCCGTTCCCTGGAGTGGTCGACGGGCCCGCACGAGCCCTCTCCAGATCTTCTAGGTCGCGGCCGGGCGACGGCGCGTCGCCGCCGGGCGACATCCTTCCCAACCCGCAGGGTCGAGGCCGCACGACCGGAACGGCCGGCACAAACCGAATGCCTGGCCCCTCATCACCCACCGGGGCGGCGGTCAGTCCCGCGCCCCACCAGCCTGGGTGCCGGTCGGCGTGCTCCCCTTCTTCTCGGTCGACGTCCCGTCGACCTCACCGAGTCGCACGGCCTCGGCGATCCGATCGGCGGCCGGCCCGAACAGAATCTCGCGATTCTCGAACAGCGCCTCGGGGTCGCGGTCGAGCATTTGGATCCGACGGCGGCGGAACGAGAAGAACGCGACCACGGCGAGGGCCACCAGCGTCACGGCCACGGCCGCCAGCGTGAAGCCCCGCTCCAGCGACTGGATCAGGCCCGTGATCCGGTCGCCGAACAGGTAGGCCAGGCCGAAGAACCCGCCGATCACGACCGACGCGCAGAGGAAGTCGGCGAACAGGAACCACCGGTACTTCACCCGGAGGATGCCGGCCGTCAGGTAAAAGGGGCTCCGCAGGCCGACCAGGAACCGGGCGACGAAGAAGGCCTTGATGCCGTGGCGGTTGATGAGCTCCTCGATCGTCTTCTCGCGTTCGGGCGTGAGGAAGCCGGACCACCAGGGATGCTCGCGGAGCACCCGGGCCCCGAAGAACCGGCCGATGCCATACATCAGGCTGTCGCCGAGCAGTGCCCCGGCGAGGCAGGCCGGCAGGGCCTTGTACCACTCGAGGCCACCGGCCCGGCTGGCGACCCCGGCCGCCACGATCGGCACCTCCTCCGGGATCGGCAGGCCCAACCCGGTGAGCGTGAGGAAGACGACGATGCCCAGGTAGGAGGCTTGAAACCAGTCGAGCATGACGTCGTGCGTGGGGCCGGCCGACAGGCCGAGAGCGCGAGGTGAGAAACCGAAACCAACCTCGACTCAGAGTGTACCCCGTTCCCGAGCGGTGTCCGCAGGGATTCGGCCGGCCCGCCCGCCGGGGTTCACTCGGCCGATTCGCGGCCGGTCGCCGCCGCTTTCCAATCGACCGCGAGCCCCGGCTCGGGCTCGACGGCGATCGCCTCCGGCCCCAGGTTGGCCACCACGACCCGCAGCCCGCCCGACGCGGCCGCCACGACCAGCACGGCGGACGTCGAGTCACCGGCGGGGGCGATCCGCCCGAGCCCCTCCTCCCCGAGCACATACAGCGCCGTGGCCAGCGCGTCGGCCTCCGCCGCACTCCCGGCGAGCACCGTCGCCGAGATCACGCCCTCGGCCGGCCGGCCTGTCCGAGGGTCGAGGATGTGGCCGAGCCGCCGGCCCCGCTCGATGAAAAACTGCGTACCCGAGCCGCTCGTGCCGAGCGCGCGGTCGGCGAGCGTGATCGTGGCCAGTCGCCGCCCCGGCCGGAGCGGATGCCGCAGGCCAACCTTCCAACCGCTCCGGCCGGGCAGCGCCGGCCCCTGGATGCCGCAGGCCCGCACGCTGCTCTGACCGCCGTGCACGAGCACGCTCGCCACGCCCGCCGCCCGCAACCAGTCCATCGCGTGATCGATCGCCCACCCCTTGCCGATCGCGCCGGGATTGAGCTCCGCGCCCGTGACCGTCAGCCGGGCCCGCCCGCCGGTCACGTCGAGTTCGAGCCGGCGCGTGCCCGAGACGGCCAGCGCCGCGGCGAGTTCGGCATCGTCCGGCGTGCGGCCCTGCCGGCGGAGGAATCCCCAGGCCCGCACGAGCGGCCCGGCGGCGATGTCGAAGCCGCCGGCGGTCGCGGCGGACAGCCCGCGGGCCAGCTCGAGCAACGCGAGCGTGTCGGGCGAGACGGCCACCCACTCCCCCGGGGCCTGATTGATCGCGGCCAGTTCGCTCGACCCGCGGTAGACGCTGATCCGCTGCTCGATCTCGTCCACGAGGTCGAGCGCCCCGCAGCCCAGTTCCGTGGCCTCCGCCACCTCGCCGGCGTTGAACACCACCTCGAACCGACAGCCCATCGCCTCGCGGCCGACGACGATCGTGTGCAGGTTGCCGCCGTCCATCCGCTAGCGGGGCGCGAGCCCGCGGTCGAAGGCATCCTGATCGCGACGAAACACGGCCAGCGTGGTCTCGAACCGCTCGATCGGGATCGTGTAGACCGGCCGCTCCTCGGTGTGGGCATGGCAGTGGGCCACGAGCAGGCGGTAGAGAAACTTGAACAGCTGCCGCGGCACCCGCAGGCTGCGCAGGCCGTCGATCAGCCGCCGCTGGTCCACCGAGTCGTCGAACAGCGCCCCGAGCGTGGCCGGCGGCGTGCCGACGCTCGCCGCCTTCACGCGGGCCGAGGCGATGTCGTAGAGCGTCTCGCCCGACCACTCGAGCGAGGGCACGAGGTTCTGCTTGTCGAGCCGGGCCCGCTGGTTGAACTGTTCGTTCTCGCGCTCAATGAACCGGTAGAGCTCCTCCGGCAGGAGCAGCTTGAAGCCGAGCCCCGGCGACTTGAGAAACTTGTTGTCGAGCAAGGGCCAGATCACCAGCCGCATCCGCTCGCCCTGGCCGTTGATCAGGTGGGGCTCGTCGAGCCGGTCCACGATCACGACCATCCCGGTCCAGCCCAGCGCCTTGAGCACGCCCTGAAACTTCTCGAACAGTTCGTAGCGGTCGTCGGACCGGGCGTGGGCCGGGAGCGGCTGGCCGGCGAGGTCCACTTCCGGCAGCGCGGCCAGCGCCCGGCCGAGCTGGCCGATCGTGCGGTTGCCGGTCCGCATGCTGTGCACGATCCGCCAGGCCCGCCAGGTCGACTTGAGCCGCCGCAGGCCGGCGGGGATCCACGCGGCCGCGAGCGTCGCCCACGGCCACCACTGCCAGGCCCAGTCGAGCTTGCCGAGCGCGAAGCCCGCGGCCAGCGCCACCGCCATCACGACGGTCGCGGCCAGGGCCACGAGCCTCGGCCAGCCACCGAACCGGCCGTGGTAGTGGACCCGCCGCTTGAGCCGCCGCCAGCGCGACGGAAACGACTCGGCCGTCGATTGGTCGTAGCAGGCCGCGAGCAGGCTGAGGTCGCGGGCCTGGGGCCGGGTCAGTCGGGCCGGACGCTTGTCGCCGATCACCTCGGTCACCAGCTGCGTGACCGCCAGCGACAGGATCGCGTCCATGTGGTCCCACAGCTTCCACTGGGCGAGCGCCTTCTCGACCGCTCGGCCCGGACCCGCCCGCCCCACGAACCGGTCGAGAAAGGGATTGAAGTCGTCGTACAGGACCACGAACGCGCGGGCCTCGGGATGGGCCTCGTTGTGCCGCTCGAAGTGCCGCACCATCTGCAGCTTGAGCGCCGTCTTGCCGCTGCCTTTTTCGCCGAACACGATCGAGGTGCTCGGGTCGGAAGGGCTGCCGAGGATCTTGTCCCAGGCGGGGTGGAACGTCGTCTCGAGGCAGTCCCGTTTGAAGACCGCGTCGGTCTGCGCGTCTTCTTCCGCGAACGGGTTGCCCGCGATGCCGTGGTGTTCGAGAAACTCGTGGACTTTCATCGCGGCCGGGATCGCCGGGGGGAAGGTGGTGCGGTGGGCGAGTGGGATCAGCGGCCGGCCGGAACCATGCCCTCGACCATCTTCTGGAAGCCGGCGGCGTGACGCTCGACGGTGGCGGCGGGGCCGTAGAACTTCACGTAGTAGTTGCCCTCGGCCGGGGTCTCCACGATCGCCGCCAGCATCCGGTAGTCGGGCCGTTTGACGGTCGGGCCGCCGGCGAACGGACCACCGGGCTGGTCGAGGTAGGTGCCGGGGATGTCGACCATCGTGACGCCGCAACCGGCGACCTTGAGCGACTTCTTCGTCAGTTTGGCCTTGGTCTCGCCGCCGTCGGGCTGGGTGAACTGGCCGCACCAGCGGTCGATGTTGGCCTCGATCGTGCCGCCGGCGCCCATGACCGTCATCCGGCCGGCCGGGAGTTCACCCTCGGACGGCACCGCGAACTCCGCCTCGATCATCCCCGACTTCGGCTGGACCCGCTCGAAGCCCTCCGGGGCCTCGAGCGACAGCGTGCCGCCGGCGATCGGAAAGGCCGTGGCGACGTCGGCCGCGGCGGCGGAGGAGAGGGAGAGCAGGCAGGTGAGCAGGGCCACGCCGGACGCAAACGGACGGTGCGAGGGCATCTGGCAGATCTCCGAGGCAACGGTGAGGCGGCAGGCCGGATTCGACGGTGGGCCGACCTGCCCGCAGACTTTACCAGATGGCTCCGCCGACCGCGTCGGTCGGCTGGATCGTCACCGATTTCAGCCGGACGAAGTGCCGGCTTCGGGCGAGGCGAGGGGAATCGCCCGCGGAAGCGTGGCGGCCAGAGCGGCATCCAGCGACACGACCCTGGCCACGGGGGTTCCGGTCGGCGATGGGCCCGCCGGAACTGGGACCGCGGGGACGGCCGGGGCCGCTGCGGGTTGTGGCATGATCGCCACGGGAGGATCCGCCGGACCGGGGGAGGTCTCCAAGGGGATCCGAAAACTGGTGCCGCATTCGGGACAGATCCCCTTGCGGCCGGCCAGATGGTCCTTGACCTTCACGCGATGCCCCTGGGGGCAGAAGGCGACAATACCCATGAGCGGAGATCCGGGCCGGAATCGCGGCGGCCGGCCGCGTTGATGCGGCCCAAAGCCGGGCGCCAAAAGGCTTCACCAGCCAGCATCGTCGCTCGGGCAGGCCGGTCCTGCAAGCGGTTTCAGGCGGACGCTTGCCGCCCCCCCGCCCAGGGCTTAGGCTCCTGAAATTTCAGACCGCACACGCTCGCCTTACGATTTCGCAATCGCGGGCGATTCGGCACCGAGGCCATGGCACAGGAGCGATCGTGATGGCAGGACGCGACGCGTCAACGAACGGCGGGCGGCAGCAGGACGAGGACGAGGGCCCGCTCGAGATCGCCGTCGTCGGTGACCTGACGGACAACGCCTCCGAACTGACCGATCGCCTGCTGGGAGTTCCGCTCGGCGGGGAGTGCACGATCTACTTCGATTCGCCGGGAGGCAGCCCCTACTGCGCGATGTCGCTCGTGTCGTTGCTGCGGCTTCGAGGCACCCGGGCCACGGCGGTGGTCACGGGTGAATGCTCGTCGGCCGCGCTCTGGCCCTTCGCGGCCTGCCGGCGGCGGATCGTGACCCCTTACAGCGTGTTTCTCTTCCATCCGATGAAGTGGCAGAGCGAGGAGCACATCGGGATCCGGGAGGCGGCCGAATGGTCGCGGCATTTCGCGGAACTCGAGCGGGACATGGACGTGCTGCTGTGCCAGTTGCTCGGCGGCCCTGAAAATCTGATCAACGACTGGATTCGCACCCACCGCTACGTGACCGGGCGGGAGATGGCCGAAGCCGGCCTGGCGGAACTGGTGTCGCTCGAGCCGTTGGCGGCGTTGATGCCCCGCTGATGCATCGGGGCCGGCGGTCGCCCCGGCCTACCGGTAGTCGCCGTGGCAGTCGTTGCAGCTCTTGGAGATCTCGCCCACGGCGGTGCGGGCGGTGTCGTAGTCCTTCTTGAGGCACGCCTCACGGATCCGCACGGCGGCGTCCCGCATCGAGCCGGCGTAGCCGCGATACGAGTCGTCGTCGTGATACTCGAAGTCGGGCTGGCGGATCACCTCGCCGATCGCCGCCACCATCTCCGCCTCGTGGAGGACCACGTCGAGTTGCTTGGTAAAGTCGCCCTGGGATGCGGTGGCCGCTCCCAGGAGCTTTTCCGCGGCCTCCAGCCGCATCATCAGGGGCGGCCGTCCCGACACCTGGTTCCACCGAAAATCGTCTTCGCGGTCGGGCTTACCCGCGGGCGGGTTGCCGTCCATCATCGCCTTGAGGTCCTCGACCCGTAGCTGCGACTCTTTGAACGACTGGTCGGTGCCGACCTTGCAGTTCACGCCGGCCCGCGCGAACAGGTCGCGGGCGGCGGACGCGTCCTTCTTCCAGCGGACGTCCTCGTCGTGGGCGGCGATCACGCCGAACGCCAGCGCGATCACGCTGAACGCCCGCTGGGCCTCGTTGTAGCCGCCTCCCTTGAAGGTCGAAGGTGTGGCCACCACCGGCGTGACCCGCTCCTGCATTTCCTTGATCTCATCGATCAGCGTGTCGCCGGAGACGAGCCCCGACCACTTGAAACCACCCTCGGCACCGCCACCCGCCGGTTCCGACCCACCGGCGGCCCCGGCGGCCGCGGCCGAGGCCGTCGCGGCGGCCGGCCGCGCCGCCAGGTCGAAGGCCGGCCGGGGTCCCTGGAGGCTCGCGAACGCATCTTCGAAAAAAGCGCCGCTCGTCGCTTTGCTCCATTCCGCTGCCGGAGGCCTGGAACGCCGGACGGGCGACCCGCCGGTTCCGGCCGCCAGGCCGGCGAGCGAGATCACCGCAACCAGCCGCAGCGACGCGGGCCGCATGATCCGGGATCCCTGGTGGGCCGCCAACGGCCGCATGTTGATGGGGTGTCGCATGGCTCCCTCGCTCCAACCGTCACGTCATCGGTCTACCCCGCCGCACCACGCTGCGGCAGGACGTCCGAGCCGCCGATTTTACCGAGTCTACCAACTCCCGATCACCGTCGCGTGGTCGCTGCCAAGTCATCTTGACTCCCCGGCGGCCCCCCTTCAGTCTCCCGCCCCGTCGGGGCCCCAGGCTGTCGCCACCGCCCCGCCCGCCTGGAGCTTCCTGAGCATGACTGGTTCCCGCCGCCGCCTCGTCACCGATTTGCTGGTCGCCGCCGGCCCCTTGGCCCTCCTGCTGGTCACGGGATGCTCTTCCGGCGGCCCTGCCGGCGATGTCGCCGCCCCGGCCAAACAAGCCGTGGTCACCTTCCTCGAGGCCATCAAGCGGGGCGACGATGCCGCCGCCCGCACGATGCTGACGACCACGGCCCGCGCCAAGACGGAGGAACTCGGGATTTCCGTGGCGCCTCCGGTGAACGATACGGCGACGTACGCGGTGCGCGAGTGCGAAGTGATCGGCGACGGGGGCGACCTCGTCCACGTTGCGACCACCTGGACCGACGTCGATGCCGATGGCTTTCAAAGCACCGACAACGTGATCTGGGTCGTCCGCCTCGACCCCGAGGGGTGGCGGGTCGTCGGAATGGCCATGCGGGTGTTCGCGGATCTGCCTCCCCTGCTGCTGAACTTCGAGGATCCCGAAGACATGCTCGCCAAGCAGGCGATGGTGGCCGAAGAACTCGAGCGGCGGGCCACGACCGAGGAGCAGGGCTCCGCCGAGCGGACGGCCGGCAAGCCCGGCGGCCCGACGGCCCCCGCCCGGCAGTAACCCGCCCAGGCACGCTCGTTTCGGGTTGCCGCCCGCGGGCCAGCCGGCCGGAATCGCCGCCGAAAGCCGCTTAATCCAGCGGCTTTTCACGGGGGCCGCAAATTCGTTGCAAGCGGCAATTTCGACGCAGATTACGCATTTTTATTGACAGCGGGCGGCCGCGTGTTAGCCTACTGCCCTGATTGATCCGGCGATACATCTTGCGCACTCTCCCTCGCTTGCCGTGGGGCGTGCCGGGTGTGGCGGCGGCGGTCAGAGCAAGACTCACGTGCTGCGGTCCGGTAGCCGTCCCGGATCGGGGTTTCCTAGGCGACGGCTCCCGGGGACGCATCGGCTGCGTTCCGTTTTCCTTTGTGGAGGTTTCTGATGAAGCGGTTTCTCGGTTTTTCGCTGGCCATGTTCTTCGCGCTCGTCGCCATCGCCCTGGTTGGCGGTGACACGGGTGCCGTTGCTGGCCACGGTTGCCACGGTCGGAAGTGCCACGGTGGCCTGCTGGCCAAGCATCGTGCCAAGAAGGCTGCCCGTAAGGCTGCCAAGTGCCACGGTGAGGAAGCTGCCCCGGCCTGCGAGAGCGGCTGCGGCGAAGCGGTTGCCAGCGATTGCGGCAGCTGCGGCGGCGAGGTTGCCAGCGATTGCGGCAGCTGCGGCGGCGAGGGCGAGGTCGTCAGCGGCGGCTGCGCCGGTGGCGATTGCGGTGGTGAGGGCGTGATCGTTTCGGAGGGTGCCGTGTCCGAGGGCGTCCCGACCGAGGCCGCTCCCGCCAAGGAAGCCCCGGCCGCTCCGGCCGCCCCCGCGGCTCCGGCCAAGACCTGAGCCCTGGTCATCACCGTTTTCCGGTTGCCATCCAACGGCACCGGTTCACGATCTGGCCGGGTCCTTCGCAAGGAGGACCCGGCTTTTTTCTTGCCTGTCCGCTTCGCCGTCATTCCGCCGGGGCGGGAGCCGGCGGCGAGGGGGTCGGCGGCACCGCCGGCCGCAGTACCCGATCCCGCAGTCGCCCGCGACGCGGAGGCAGTTCGCCCGATGCTTCCGCGGCCTGACGCGCCGCTCGCCGGCGGGCGAGTTCGTCGATCACGTCCCCCACGATCTCGGCCACCGCGTCACCGCCCGCCCCCGGCGGAGGAGCCGAATCGCCCGCGCCTGCCGGCCCGGGTGAAACCGCACCACCGCGGGCCCGTTCGATCAGCTCCCGCGCCACGTCGCCGGCCACCTGACCGATCGAACCGTCGAACACCACCTGCGGCTCGCCGAGCTTGCCCGCGACGCCCACGGAGATGGTCTTGCCGGCCAGCGCCGCCAGCAGCGGCCGATCCTGCCGCAGGTCGGCGGGGATCGGCAGCACGAGTTTCAGGTCAAGCGACTTGTCGTCGAGGCCCACCGAGCCGCTGCTCCGGACGTCGAGGCGACGCCCCGGCCCGGGCAGTGGCACGCCGAACTCGAGACCTTCGTGACGCACCCGCCGATCGGCGAGCGCGAAGCGCACGTGCGACTCATCGGCGACGCGGATCGCCGGCGGCGGCGGCAGGTTGCCCGGCAGCGATTGAAACAGGTTGGTGACCATCGGGCCCGGCCCCACGACCACTTCGTGCATCGCCAGCGTGCCCGAAAGCACCCCGCCCGCCGGATCGCCCACCGGCAGCCTGGCTCCGTCGAGTTCCAGCGAGAATCGGCCGCTCGTGCGGGTGGCGTCGGCGAGCACCGGGGCGATGTAGGACAGCACGCCCCAGGCCACCGGCGGATCCATCCGAGCATCCGCGAGCAGCCGCACCGGTTCGATCGTCCACTCGCTCCAGCCCTCGGGTACGGGAGCCAGCGCCAGCCGCAGGTCGATCGGCTCGCTCAGCCAGGGTTCGGTGGTCCACGGCGCCGTGATCCGCACGATGGCATCCTCGACCTCCAGCCGCATCCGCACGGCGGCTCGCCTGGGCCGTCGCGAGGGGTTCGCCGGATCGAGGGGCTTCCGCCGCACGAGCGATTCGAGGTTGCTGACGTGGTTCTCGTCGAAGGCCAGATCGATGGCGAGGCCGTCGATCGTGAGCCGGCCGAGGTCGCCGGCCGAGAGGAGCATGGCGAGCAGGCCGTGGCTGCCCTCGATCCGGCCGATCGCGATCGGCGCCCGGCTGCCGTCGCGGGGCACGAGCGTGACCCCCTCCAGCACGAGCGGGCCCGCCCAGCCCAGCCGCACCGACTCGAACCGCAGGTCCGCCTCGAGTTCCGGCACCGCCCGGGCCACGATCCCGCTGAGCCGCTCCGGCTGGGAGAGCCACCAGGGGAGGGCGCCGAAGCCGAGCAGCACGGCGACCAGGAGCGTGGCGAGCGTGGCCTTCACGGGCATGGTCAGCCAGCCTCGACGGGGGGCGGATGCAGCCGGCACTGGAGGCTGGGAAGCGGCGGTGGGCATGACGGCTTGTTCTCCGGGCGCGGCGGGGCCATGGCCGGATTCTACGCGGCCCGCAGCGGCACCGTTCGTCCCCCTCCCGCCCCCGTGTCGCCGTGATAGACTGCGAGGATTCGCGGGCGTAGCTCAGTTGGTAGAGCGCTAGCTTCCCAAGCTGGATGTCGCCGGTTCGAGTCCGGTCGCCCGCTTCTTTGGAGTTCGTCCCTCGCCGCCGTCCGGTGTTGTCCCCGGGGACTTCGCGATGAGCGATCCGAGCCGTCGGGCCTTCTCGCTCGTCGAACTGCTCATCGTCGCCACGATCGTCTTCCTCCTGCTCGGCATTTCCGTGTCCGGCCTCCAGGCGGCGCGGGAGTCGTCTCGTCGGCTCTCCTGCGCGGCCAATCTCCGCGAACTGGGGCTCGGCCTGCACCACCACCATCAGTCACTTGGGTGCCTGCCGCCTTCCTGGGGGGGGCCCGATAGCACATCCACGCCTGAGTGGGGCTCGCCGCCGGAGGTCAAGCCGTTTCCATTTCCAGGAGTGGGCCTCGCCAGCGGGTTCACCATGTTGCTTCCGTACATCGGGGAGTCGAACCTGTGGGCGGCGATTGAATCAGCTCCATGGCCGTTCATCCACCATGGCGTATACGCATCCGCTCGCATCCCGCTGTTGCTGTGCCCGTCGGACCCAGCGCCTCGATCTCACAACTATGTGTTTTCGATCGGCGATCGCTACCGTGGCTTCTGGACGTCGTCTCAGAAGCCCCCTGCTGAGGACGCAGCTTTTCAATCGACGCTTCGCGGCCTGTTCGGGCTCCAGAGCCGGGTTCGGCTCGAGTCCGTCCGTGATGGCTTGAGCCAGACGATCGCGATGTCGGAGTGTGTCAAGCCGAAGGGCCTGGGTCGCAGCGTACCCGCGGACGAGACCGTTGGCGGCGTGCGGTACTACGGACATGGCGAAGCTGTTGTCAACAACCGGCATGCGGTGTCGTTTAGTTACCAGACGCCGGCCGAGTGTCTCGCGAGTTTCGCTCCGGGCCGATTCCACCCGGGGACCACGCTGCTCGTCGTCGAGCGCTCGCCGGGTTGGCTGTGGAGCATCGGCTGGCCCGCCTACGTGAGTTTCTCCACCGTCCTGCCTCCCAACGCGCCTCGCTGCAGTGATATGGAGACCCAGGGCAGTCTCCCACCCCAGAGCCTGCATCCCGGCGGCGTGTTCGGCCTGATGGCCGATGGTGCGGTGCGGTTCATCGCCGACGACATCGACGCCGGCTACCCGTCGCTTCCCGACCGCCAGACCGGCCCGAGTCCCTACGGCGTGTGGGGCGCGCTCGGCAGCCGGGCCGGCGCCGAGGTGGCCTCGATGCCGCTTCCTTGAACGCGGCGCGCGATCCTTTCCACGGTATCTGGCATGGATCACCTGTCGGTTCCCGCGACCCCTGCCCCGCCTCCCGCGCTCGAGTCGACCGACTCGGGCCGCGCCGGCGTCACACTCGCCGGCCCGCTGCTCTCGCGTGTCTCCGAGGATTTCGGGTTCGGCGGGCCGCCCGAAGGCGGCGACCCATGGCTCGGCTGCGAGGTGGGCGGGGCGAGGCTCGTGAAGCTCGCGGGCGCAGGGGGCATGGGCCGCGTCTACGAGGCCGTGCAGGTGAGCCCCACCCGCCGCGTCGCGGTCAAGCTGGCCGCGCCCGAGTCGCTCACGCCGCTGATCGCCCGGAGACTCGGCCGGGAGGCCGACCTGCTGGCCTCGCTCGAGCACCCCGGCATCGCCCGGATCCATGCCGCGGGCACGCAACCGCTCGCCGACGGCCGCTCGCTCCCCTTCCTGATGATGGAGTTCGTTCCCGACGCCCGCCCGATCACCGAGTGGTGCCGGGCCCATGACCTCGACCACCGGGCGCGGCTCGAGAAGCTGCTCCTGGTCTGCGACGCGGTCAGCCACGCCCACGATCGCGGCGTCGTGCATCGCGACCTCAAGCCGGGCAACGTGCTGGTCGACGGTGACGGCCGGCCGCGGCTGGTCGACTTCGGGATCGCCTCGTGGGTGGCCCCGATAGCGCCGACGCTCTCGGCCGGGGGGCGACTCGCCGGCACGCCCGCCTACATGAGCCCCGAGCAGCGGGAGGGGGCGCCGACAGACGCCCGCACCGACGTCTACGCGCTGGGCGTGCTCGCAGCCGAACTCCTCACCGACGAATCTCCCGCGCGGGCCCAGGTCACGCTCGCGGGCCGCCGCGACCGCGTGGCACAGCTCGTGAAGCGTTGCCTGGAGATCGATCCCGAGAACCGCTACGCCTCGGTGCGGGAGTTCACCGCCGCCCTCCGCCGCCAGCTCGATCGGCTGGGCCAGCCAGAGCCCCGGCGTTGGCCGACCGGGCGGCTCATCGTCTGGGCGATGGTGCTCGCGGTGGAATTGGTCGTAATCGCGGCGTTCGCCCTGCGCGGGCGTCTCGCGCCGCCGGTCTCGCGGCCGGTGTTCGGCCCCGCGCCGGCCGCTCCAACCGCGAGCGTTTCCCCACGCAATTCGTGATCGGCCGCGCCGATCTACGGGGCGTTCCACGGCGGCGCGGGATCGGGCTGGGCCCAGAGTCCGAGGCGGCCGGCCTGGGCGGCGGTCTGGGCGGCGGCGAGCGTGGGATCGACCGCCGACGGGTCGGCCCAGGCGTTGCCCGTCGCCACCATCTGCCGATTGACGTCCTGCCCGTCGACGAACAGCCTGGCGAGCAACCCGCCATTCGCGTCGCGGCCACCGTCGACGACCTGGACGGTCCGCCCGAACACCATGCCGGCGAGCGCCTCGCGGGAAGCGGGGCCATGATTCTGGCTGCTCTCCGGCGCGTCGATGCCGGCCAGGAGCACCTTCTGCTGCTGCCCCGCCTCGTCGAGGCAGGTGACGGTGTCGCCGTCGTAGACCCCGACCACCCGCCAGCTGTGCTGCGCCACCGGCACGGTGGGCGGAGGCGACAACGGCTGCATCTGTGGCGCGGGATCAACCGGTGGCGGTGCGGCCGCGGGTGCGGGCGACGGCTGCATGGCGGCGGCCGTGGCGCCCCCGATCGCTGCCGGCGCCGCCCAAGCCGCGGCCGGAGCCTGGGAAACGCCGGGGGCCGCAGCCTCCGACGCCGCCGGCACCCACTGCGTCGGCGGCGGGGCCAGGGTGTTGGGGACCGGCGGCCCTGCGCCGCCCCACGTCTCGGCGACCGCCGGCTGCGAACCCGGGAGCGGGCCCGGCGGCACCAGTTCGGAGCCCTGCAGCGCTCGGGCGTTGTCCGGAAACTGGTAGACCGGGCGGTAGCGAGTGACCGTGCCGGGCGGCAGCGTCGTGGCCACCGGAGCCGCGCCGGTCGTGGCGTAGTTCCAGCCGGCGGGCACCGGAGCGGCCGCGGGCTGGGCAGCCCGCCCGCCTCGATTGACCTGCGGCACGCCGGGCATCGGCGGGCCCGACTGGTAGGTGAACACGTAGGTCGGGGCGAAGTACATGGTGACCGGCCTGCCGTCGGGCCCGACCCCTTGATACGGCACCGCCTGCGGCTGCCAGCCGGGCGGGATCGCGCCCCCCTGGATCACCGCCGTCGGCAGCGGCGGCACCTGCCAGTAGGCCGGTGGACCCGCGGCCGGGTTCGCGGTGGCCGTCACCGCAGCCGCCCCACTGCCTCCAGCAGGCTCATCGGCACCGCTCGCAATGGAAGCGCACGCGAGCGCGGCACACGCCACGCGTCCTCCCAGCCCGCCGCCACCGTACCGCTTCACGTCGCCGATCCTCCGCATGATCGTTGCCGGCCGGGCGGGATGATGCGCGCCGCCGCCGTTCGAGGCGAGAGCGGTTGCCGGCCCTTCCCCAGCGCGATCCATCGGCTGTCGGCCCGAGGTTCCTGAGGTCCGAAGCCTGGGCGGAGCGGCCGCCAGCCGCCCGGGACCCAGGCCGACTTGCCGCCACCGCGGAGGCTGGGTGAACTGGGCGGCATGAGAAACCCGTGCCGACTTCCGGCCGCCGCGGCCCTGACGGGGCTGCTCTTCCTCGCCTGCCCCACCACCGCGACCGCCGTCGGCCCGGTGGCCGTGGAACCGCTCGTGCGGCTCGCCCGCGAGGCGGGCCTCAGGCTGCTCGAGGGGCGTCACCTCGTGCTCGCCACCGATCGACCGGTCCGCGCCGGGGACGGCGTCGCCGAGCTGCCGGCCGTCTTCGACGAAGCGTTCGCGGCCTGGTGCCGCCACTACGGCATGCATCCGGCCGACCACGCCGACTGGCGGTGCTTCGGCTGTCTGGTGGTCGACCGCGAGCGGTTCCGGGCCGCCGGCCTGCTGCCGGACACGCTACCACCGTTCGAGAACGGCTTCTGCGATCGCAATCGCTTCTGGCTGCTGGACCAGTCGAACCCCGCCTACCGCCGCCATCTGCTCCTCCACGAGGGCGTCCATGCCTTCACGCTCACGCTCCGCGGGCTGGCGACGCCCGTTTGGTACAACGAAGGGATCGCGGAGTATCTGGCCACGCACCGGCTCGATCGCGCCGGCGACGAACTCCGGTTCGCCTGGACGCCGATCCCCGCGCGGCCCGACGACGTCGAGCAGCTCGGCCGGATCGAGAAGCTCCGCGAGTCGTGCGCGACGGGCCGGCTGCCGAGCCTCGGCGACGTGCTCGATCTCACCGTGGCCGAACACGGCACGATCGCCGACTACGCCACCAGCTGGGCGGCCGTGGCGCTGCTCGCGAACCATCCGGCCTACGCCCGCGGCTTCGCGGCCCTGGAGCGTGGCCCGCTCGGGCCCGACTTCAACGAGCGACTCGCCACGCTGCCCGGCTGGGATCCGGCCGGCGCGGCCCGTGACTATGCCGCCTTCACCACCGAGATCGACTACGGCTGGGACTTTGCCCGCATGACCATCGACTGGTCGCCCGGCGGGCCGCTCGCCGGCCCGGCCACGATCCCGGTCGACGCCACGCGCGGCTGGCAGAACGCCGGCGTCGCGGCGGCCGCGGGCCGGCGCTACACGTTCACCGCCACCGGCCGCGTCGGCCTGGGCACGGCGACCGACGCGGCCACGGGCGCCGTCGTGCCGCTCGAGAGCGAGGCCGACGGCATCTCGCTCGAATGGTATCGCGGGCGACCGACGGGCCGGCTGCTCTTCTCCCAGTGGATGCAACGGCCCACGGACGGCGGGCCGCCGCGATTCGAGGTGCTCGCCAGCGGAGCCCGAGGCGAGCTGACCGCCGTCGGCGACGGACCACTCTTCCTCCGCCTCAACGGGCCGCCCGGCAGCCTGGCCACCCGCGACGGTACGATTTCGGTCTTGGTCGCGCCGCTCCGCTGACCGAGCCCGATCCCCCGCGCAAGGCTCCCGATGTCGTCTCCGATCCGCCTGGCCATTGCGGCCGCCCTGCTCTGCGTCACCGCGGGTTCCGCCGCCGACCCGGCCCCGACGGCCACGGCCCAGCCGGCCTCCTTCGGCGGTCGCTATCCGCACCTCGCCGTCTCCAACGCGCAGGGCGAATGCGGCATCGGCGCGGTCGTGCCCTGGGCGGGGAAGCTCTGGTTCATCACCTACGGGCCGCACCTGCCGCTGGGTAGTGACGACGGCCTCTACGAACTGGACGAGTCGCTCGCGCTCAGGCGGCGGCCGGAGAGCGTCGGCGGCACGCCCGCGGCCCGTCTCATCCACCGCGAGACCGAAACGCTCGCCCTCGGCCCCTACCTGATCGACAAGGCGGGCGTGGTGCAGGCCATCCCGCCGGCCGAGATGGAGGGCCGGCTCACGGCCCATGCGCGGAGCCTCTCCGAGCCCGGCCGCAAGCTCCTCGTCTACGACATGGAGGGGCTGCTGTACGAGCTCGACCTCGAGTCGCGGAAGGCCAAGCGGCTCTTCGCCCGGGCCGTGCCCGGGTGGCACGGCAAGGGGGGCTATTCGGGGCAGGGCGTGCTCGTGGTCGCCAACAACGGCGAGCATGCCTCCGGCACGGTCGACAAGTTCAAACCCTTCGACTATGCGGTGCCCGACACCCGCGCGAACCAGACCGAGGCCGGGGCGCTCGCCGAGTGGGACGGAACCACCTGGAAGCTCGTCCGCCGCCGGCAGTTCACCGACGTCACCGGGCCCGGCGGGATCCTGGGCCCCCCGTCGCCCGACGCGCCGCTGTGGGCGGTCGGCTGGGACGAGAAGAGCGTGTTGCTCATGGTCCGCAGCGCCGCCGACGCCGCCGCGGGCCGTGATCCCTGGCACACGTTCCGGTTGCCCATCGCCTGCGCGAGCTACACCGGCGACCACGGCTGGCACACCGAGTGGCCGCGGATCCGCGAGGTTGTGCCCGCAGCCGGGGATCGTCCCGCGCGGTTCATCCTCACGATCCACGGCGGCTGGTACGAGCTGCCGGCCGGCTTTTCGGCTGAACACCCCGCCGGCCTGCGGCCGATCTGCTCCCACCTCAAGATCACGGGCGACGTGGCGCCGTGGCGGCTGGCCGGCCGCGAGGCGATCGTGTTCGGCTGCGACGATACGGCCAAGTCGGGCTTCAAGACCGAGCTGCAAAACACCCGCAACGATCTCAACGGCCGCTCCAACTCGAACCTCTGGTTCACCACCTGGGAAGGCCTGCGGGAGCTTGGCGAGCCGGCCGGCACGGCCTACGCCTGGCGGCGGGAGGACGTGAAGGCCGGGGTGTCGAGCGACCCGCTCCTGCTGGCGGGATACGCGACCCGGGTCGTTCACCTGGCCCACGGCGACGACCAGGCCGCCACGTTCACGCTCTCGGCCGGCTCCGGCGACACATGGCACGAGCTGGCGACGATCTCCGTCCCGCCGCGTGCCTCGGCGTTCGAGATCCTCCCCGCGGACGTGGCCGGCGACTGGGTGCGGGTGACGGTCGACCGCGACCTGCCGCGGGCCACGGCGGTGTTTCGCTTCGGCCGTCGCGGCGGACTGGCGGCCGACGCCGGCCTGTTCGCGGCGCTCGCCGACGCCACGAGCTACGACCCCTGGACCGCCGCGGTGGTGCGAAGCGCCGCGGGTGAGCAACTGCCGCTCGACGTCCTGGCCACGCCCGTCGCGGGCGGGATCGCGGGCCAATCCCGACCATGGCGGATCGGGCTGGTCGGTGATCGCCTCGCCCCGGCGGAGCCGCTCCCCGGCGACGAGGCGGCGGCGAAGGTGCTCCGTGACAAGGCGATTCCCGACTCGCCGACCGTCGAGTTCGATGCCGCGAGCGTGATCCTGCGGGAGGGGAAACAGGTGTTCCGGCTGCCGAAGCCGCTCGATCCCGCGGTGGCCGCCGTCTACGAGCAGCCCTTCGCCACCGGCTGGCCCCGCGGGCTGCGGGAGGTGGCGACGGAGCGGGCGCTGCTGAACGCCGCGGGCACGTTCTACGTGTTGCCCCGCACGACCAGCGGCGGCGCGGCGAAGATCCAGCCGGTCTGCAGCCACGGCAAGAAGCTCACCGACTTCTGCTCCTGGCGCGGCCTGCTCGTGCTCGGCGGCGTGCGAATGGCGGCCCGGGGCGAGGCCCGCGTGATCGGTGGCGCTGCCTCGCCGGCCGCGGCAGGTTCCGCCACGGACGCGGCCCCGACGGTCTGGGTCGGTGACATCGACGAGCTCTGGAAACTCCCTCGGCCGACCGGCCTGGGCGGCCCCTGGCACGAGACCACCGTCGCGGCAGGCACGCCGAGCGACCCGTATCTGATGGCCGGCTACGACCGGAAACGCCTCGCGGTCTCGCACACGGGCCGCGAGCCGGTCGGCGTCACGATCGAGGTGGACCCGGCGGGCGACGGCGCGTGGCTCACGTATGCCACGCTCACCGTGCCGCCGGGCGAGACCGCACGGCACGAGTTCCCGGAGGGCTATTCGGCGCACTGGGTGCGGCTCATCGCCGACCGGCCCTGCACGGCCACCGCGACCTTCGCCTACGAGTGAGCGAGTGATCCCGCGGGGCCGAGCACCCGCGGCGAACGGGTCGGCGGCGAGCCGGCGATCGCCCGCACGGCCTCCACGAGCATCACCGCCGCCAGGCCCAGGAGCACGAGCCCGACCCAGGGCACGGGATCGGCGGGCGCGACCCAGCCCTCCGGTCCATGGAACCGCGGCAGCGTCATCGTCGCAAGCGCCCAGGTGCTCATCACGTACATCAGCGCCGTGGGGATGCCGGTCACCACCCAGACCCAGGTCTCGCGGCGGCTCCGCCAGAGCCAGACCGTGACGCCCAGGAGCGTGAGCGCCGCGAGCAACTGGTTGCTCGCCCCGAACAGGCTCCAGAAGGTCTTCCACGCCGGCACGGGATTTCCCATCGCGTCGAGGTTGGGCCGGAGCAGGAACACGAGTGGCACGCCCGCCGTGAGGGTGGTGCCGAGCCAGGCGCCGGCGGCGCCGGACAGCCCCGTGAGCTCCTGCACGATGTAGCGGCCCAGGCGGGTGCAGACGTCGAGTGTGTCGTAGACGAAGGTGGTGAAGGCCATCAGGGCGAACGACACGCCGAGCGCCGCCGGCACCCCGAGGATCTCGAGAAACTGCCCCATGCCCAACGCGTAGATGAAGTTGGGCGACTGCTTCGCCAGCGGGCTGTCGGCGGTGAGCACCATCACGCAGCACAGGCTCACCACCGCCACCATCGCCTCCAGCAGCATCGCGCCGTAGCCGATGCCGCGGGCGTCGGTCTCCCGGCGGAGCTGCTTGCTGGTGGTGCCGGAGGCGATCAGCGAGTGGAATCCCGAGCAGGCCCCGCAGGCGATCGTGATGAACAGCATGGGCACGAGCGCCTGGCCGTTGGCGGCCTGCCAGCCGGTGAAGGCCGGATAACGGATCACCGTGTCGCCGCCGAAGAGCGGGGCGAGCACCGCGTCGCTGCAGACGAGGCCGACCACCGCGCCGGCCAGGGCGACGTAGAGGAAGCAGCCCCCCAGGTGGCCGCGGGGCTGGAGCAGGAGCCACATCGGCACCAGCGCCGCGACCAGGCAGTAGCCGAGCAGCGACACGCCCCAGACCTTCTGGGCGGTGGCATCGGAAGCGCCGAGGATCGCGGCGAGGTCGAGCGGGATCTTCTGGCCGCCCCAGATCGCCACGCCCACCAGCGGCAGGAAGAGCGTGGTGGCGAGCCAGAGTGGCATCCGGGCGAACCGGAGACAGAGGCCCATCGCCAGCGGCAGGGCGAGATACAACAGGCTCGAGGTGGCGATCCCGCCGCCGGAAACGCCCTCGCCGTTCTCCAGCACCTGCCGGCCCACGAAGCTCTGGGCCGTGATGTCGGTGAAGGCCACGATGATGTAGACCAGCGCGATCCAGACGAAGGCCAGGAACAGCACGTAGGCCCGCCGGCTCATGTGATCCCGCACCACCTCGGCGATCGACCGGGCCCGGTGCCGGATCGAGGCGACGAGGGCGGCGAAATCATGAACGCCGCCGACCAGGATGCTGCCGGCGAGGATCCACAGGAGCGCCGGCAGCCAGCCGAAGGCGACCCCGGCGAGGATCGGGCCCACGACCGGCCCCGCGGCCGCGATGGCCGAAAAGTGCTGCCCCAGGAGGAGCTGCGGCGGGATCGGTTCGTAGTCCACGTCGTCGCGCAGGGTGACGGCGGGCGTGGCCGCGTTCGGGTCGAGCCGGAACAGCCGGACGAGCAACGACCCGTAGACCCGGTAGGCGACGCCCAGGACCAGGGCGCTGGGGAGCAGGACCGCGAGGAGGCTCATGGAGATCCGGTTCCGGACGGGGAATCAGGCGTGCACGGCGAACTCGCCGGCCGCGGTGCTCGGCAGGTTCGTCTGGCCCATCAGCCAGAGATCGACCGACCGGGCGCATTCGCGGCCCTCGTGAATCGCCCACACCACGAGCGACTGGCCGCGACGCATGTCGCCCGCCGCGAACACGCCGGCCCTGCTCGTCATGTAGTCCGCCCCCGCCTTGACGTTGCCCCGAGGGTCGAGCTCGAGGCCGAGGTCGGCGATCGGCCCGACCTTCTCCGGCCCCACGAAGCCCATCGCGAGCAGGGCCAGCTGGCAGGGCCACTCCTGCTCGGTGCCGGGCAGCTCCCTGAACTTCTGCTGCCCGCTGGCCGGATCCTGATACCACTCGATCCGGACGGTCGTGAGCCCACGGAGCCGGCCTGCATCGTCGCCCAAAAACGCCTTCGTGAGGATGCCCCATTCCCGGCGGCAGCCCTCCTCGTGCGAGGAGCTCGTGCGGAGGATCTGCGGCCAGAGCGGCCAGGGCGTGCCCTGCGGCCGCTCGGTGCGGCGCGGATACTTGCCGAGGTCCGGCGGCTGCGGGAGCAGCTCGAACTGCGTCAGGCTCCTGGCGCCCTGCCGGTTGCTCGTGCCGTCGCAGTCGGAGCCGGTGTCGCCGCCGCCGATCACGATCACGTCCTTGCCGTCGGCCAGGATCTGGCCCGGCACCGCGTCGCCGGCGTTCCGCTTGTTCTGCTGCGGCAAAAACTCCATCGCGTAGTGCACGCCTTCGAGCTCGCGGCCCGGGATCGGCAGGTCGCGACCGAGCGTGGCCCCGCCGGTGAGCACGATGGCGTCGTACTCTTCCGTGAGTTGCTGCGTGCTGATATCCGTCCCCACGTTCACGCCGCAGCGGAACTCGACCCCTTCCTCCCGCATCTGCTCGACCCGCCGCCAGACCCGCCACTTCTCGAGCTTGAAGTCGGGGATGCCGTACATCAGTAGGCCGCCCGGCCGGTCGGCCCGCTCGAACACGGTCACGAGGTGGCCTGCCCGGTTGAGCTGCTGGGCCGCCGCCAGGCCCGCAGGCCCGCTGCCCACCACCGCCACCCGCTTGCCCGTCCGCACGGCCGGCGGCTCCGCGACCACCCAGCCCTCGTCGAAGGCCCGGTCGGCGATCGCCATCTCGATCTGCTTGATCGCCACCGGATCCGCGTTGATCCCGAGCACGCAGGCCGCCTCGCAGGGGGCGGGACAGACGCGGCCGGTGAACTCGGGGAAGTTGTTGGTGGCGTGGAGCCGCTGGCTCGCCTCGTGCCACTGCTGGCGATACACGAGGTCGTTGAAGTCCGGGATGATGTTTCCCAGCGGACAGCCGGTGTGGCAGAAGGGCACGCCGCAGTCCATGCAGCGGGCGCCCTGCTTCGTCAGCTCCTCCTCGGGCAGGATCGTGAGAAACTCGTTGTAGTGCTTGAGCCGCTCGGTGACCGGGGCGTAGCCCGACACCTTGCGGTCGTACTTCATGAATCCGCGAACGTCACCCATGGACCTTCTCCTGCTCCTGGACCCCTTGCTTGGCCTCGGCCTGTTCCTGCTCGGCGAGCTTGCGGAGTTCTCCGAGCGCCCGCTTGTAGTCGGTGGGCATCACCTTCACGAACCGTGACCGCTCGGCCTCCCAGCGGTCGAGGATCTCCCGACCGCGGGTGCTGCCGGTGAACTCCACGTGCCGGGCGACCATCCGCTTGACGTAGTCGAGATCCTGGCCGTCGAGCGGCTCGAGTTCCACCATCTCCATGTTGACGCGGGTTGGGAAGCTGCCGTCGGCATCCCAGACGTAGGCGATGCCGCCGCTCATCCCGGCCGCGAAGTTGCGGCCCGTGCGGCCCAGGATCACCGCCCGGCCACCCGTCATGTATTCGAGGCCGTGGTCGCCCGTGCCCTCGACGACCGCCTCGACGCCCGAGTTTCTCACCAAGAACCGCTCGCCGCACAGGCCGCGGATGTAGATCTCGCCGGCGGTCGCCCCGTAGGCCACCACGTTGCCGGCGATCACCTGCTCCTCGGCCTTGAACGGCGCCGCCCGGTCGGGCTTGACGATGATCCGCCCGCCCGAGAGGCCCTTGCCGCAGTAGTCGTTGACGTCGCCCTCCACGCTCACCTGCACGCCTGGCGCGCCGAAGGCCAGCAGGCTCTGCCCGGCCGAACCGCGGAACGCGATCGTGATCGTGCCGTCGGGCAGGCCCCCGGCCCCGTACCTCCGGGTCACCTCGCTCGACAGGATCGTGCCCACCGTGCGGTTGATGTTGCGGATCGGCAGTTCGAGCGAGACGGGCTTCCGCTCGTCGAGGGCCGGCCTGCAGAGGCCGAGCAGCGTGGTCATGTCGAGCGACCGCTCGATGCCATGATCCTGGGATTCGCAGTGATGGGTCTTGACGTGGGCGGGCACCTCGGGCCGGTGCAGAATCGTGGAGAAGTCGAGGCCCTTGGCTTTCCAGTGGGCGATCGCCGCTCGCGTGTCGAGCCGGTCCACGCGGCCCACCATCTCGTCGATCGTGCGGAAGCCGAGCTTCGCCATGACCTCACGGACCTCTTCGGCGAGCATGAAGAAGTAGTTGACGACGTGCTCCGGCTGGCCGGTGAACTTCTTGCGGAGCTCCGGATCCTGGGTGGCGACGCCCACCGGGCAGGTGTTGAGGTGGCACTTCCGCATCATGATGCAGCCCATCACCACCAGCGACGCCGTGGCGATGCCGTATTCCTCGGCCCCCAGGAGCGTGGCCACCACCACGTCCTTGGCGGTGCGAATCTGGCCGTCGGTCTGGACGACGATCCGGCTGCGGAGGTCGTTCATCACGAGCACCTGGTGCGCCTCGGCCAGGCCGAGCTCCCACGGCAGCCCGGCGTGCATGATCGAGGTCTGCGGGCTCGCGCCGGTGCCGCCGTCGTGGCCCGAGATCAGGACCACGTCGCTCTTGCCCTTGGAGACGCCGGCCGCGACCGTGCCCACGCCCACCTCGGCCACCAGTTTGACGCTGATCCGCGCGTGGTGGTTGGCGTTCTTCAGGTCGTGGATCAGCTGGGCGAGATCCTCGATCGAGTAGATGTCGTGGTGGGGCGGCGGCGAGATCAGCCCCACGCCCGGCGTGCTGTGGCGAATCCGCGCGATCTCGCGGTCGACCTTGTGGCCCGGCAGCTGGCCGCCCTCGCCGGGCTTGGCCCCCTGGGCCATCTTGATCTGCAGCTCCTTGGCGTTGACGAGATACAGGCTCGTGACACCGAACCGACCGCTGGCGACCTGCTTGATCTTCGAGTTCTTGCTGTCGCCGTTGGGCTCGAGCTGGTAGCGAACGGGGTCCTCGCCCCCCTCGCCCGTGTTGCTCCAGCCGCCCAGCCGGTTCATGGCGACGGCCAGCGTCTCGTGGGCCTCCTTGGAGATCGAGCCGTACGACATCGCCCCGGTGGCGAACCGCCTGACGATCTCCGTGGCGGGCTCCACTTCCTCGAGCGGGATCGCCGAGCCGGCCCACTTGAAGTCGAGCAGGCCGCGGAGCGTGAGCAGCTTCGCCTGCTGCTCGTCGATCAGCCGCTGGAACTTCTTGAACTCGTCCCGGCTGTTGATCTGGGTGGACCGCTGCAGGGCCGCGACCACGTCGGGGTTGAAGATGTGGGCCTCCCCCTTTCGCCGCCAGGCGTAGCGACCGCCCACGTCGAGCTCGAGCGTCTGGGGCACGTTCGTCTTCGGCCAGGCGTGCTCGTGCCGCCGGAGCGTCTCCTCGGCCACCTCGGCCAAGCCGATGCCGCCGATGCGGCTGGCGGTCCGCGTGAAGAACTCGTCGATGAATGGCCGCTCGAGGCCCACCGCCTCGAAGATCTGGGCGCCGCGGTAGCTCTGCTGGGTCGAGATGCCCATCTTGCTCATCACCTTGAGCAGGCCCTTGGTGGCAGCCTTGACGAAGTTCTTGTGGAGCTTCTCCCGCGGGATCTCGGCGTCGATCATCCGCTCGGCCTGCATCTGGTCGATCGTGGCGAAGGCGACGTAGGGGTTGACCGCGCCGGCCCCGTAGCCGGTGAGGGTGGCGAAGTGGTGCACCTCGCGGGCCTCGCCCGTCTCCACGACCAGGCCGCAGCGGGTTCGCGTTCCCGCGCGGACGAGATGGTGATGCACGGCCGCCGTCGCCAGCAGGCTCGGCACGGCGGCCATCTCGGCCGACACGCCCCGGTCGGAGAGCACGACGATGGTCACGCCCGCGGCCACGGCCGCCGAGGCCTCGGCCCGCAGCTCGTCGAGCCGCTGCCGCAGGCCGGCGGCTCCGGCCGCGACCGGAAACAGGAGCGAGAGCGTGCAGGCCGCGAGCCCCGGATGGTCGGCGACCTTCCCTGAGCCCAGTGCCTTGATCCGGGCGCACTCGGCATTCGTGATCACCGGCGACTCGAGTCGCAGGAGCCGCGCCTGCTCGGGCGTGGCCGCCAGCAGGTTCCCCTCGCTGCCGATCGTGGTGATCATCGAGGTGATGATCTCCTCGCGGATCGCGTCGAGCGGCGGATTGGTCACCTGGGCGAAGAGCTGCTTGAAGTAGTTGGCCAGCACCTGCGGGCGGTCGGAGAGCACGGCCAGCGGCGTGTCGTTGCCCATCGAGCCGATCGGTTCGGCGCCGGCCGTCGCCATCGGGCCGACGATCACGCGCAGATCCTCGAGCGTGTAGCCGAAGGCCCGCTGGAGCTCGAGCAGGCTGCCCTGTTCGCCGGCCACGCCGGCGGCCCGCCAGGGGTCCGCGGCCGAGGGCAGCGCCGCTCCGTTGCCGTTTGGCGTGCCGTGACCATTCGAGGCCTTGGCGAGCTCCTCTGGCCGCACCGCCCGCGACGCGGTGACGGTCTCGAGGCCCGGCGGATCGGCGAGCTTCTCGACCGCGACCTGGTTGCCCGCCATCCACTCCCGCCACGGCTTGGCGGTGGCGAGCTTCCGCTTGATCTCGTCGTCCTCGATGATCCGCCCTTCCTTGGTGTCGACGAGGAACATCCGGCCCGGCTGCAGCCGACCCTTGCGGACCACCTCCGCCTGCGGGAGTTCGAGCACGCCCGCCTCGCTCGCCATCACGACGAGCCCGTCCTTGAGCTGCCACCAGCGGCCGGGCCGCAGTCCGTTGCGGTCGAGCGTGGCCCCGATCCGCACGCCGTCGGTGAAGGCCACCGCGGCCGGGCCGTCCCAGGGCTCCATCAGGCAGGCCTGATACTCGTAATAGGCCTTGAGGTCGTCGGGCATGCTCTCATGGCCGCTCCACGGCTCGGGAATGCACATGCTCACGGCCTCCTCGATCGGCCGGCCCGCCATCACGAGCAGTTCCAGCGCGTTGTCGAAGCAGGCCGAGTCGCTGCCCCCCTCGCGGATCACCGGCTTGATCTTCGCGAGATCGGGCCCGAACACGGGATGGGCGAGCATGCTCTCGCGGGCGTGCATCCAGTTGATGTTGCCGCGAACGGTGTTGATCTCGCCGTTGTGGGCCAGGTAGCGGAAGGGATGGGCGAGGTCCCAGGTCGGAAAAGTGTTGGTGCTGTACCGCTGATGGACGAGCGCCAGCGCGCTGGTCATCCGCTCGTCGGAAAGGTCGGGGTAGTACTTGTCGACCTGGTCGGCCAGCAGCAGGCCCTTGTAGACGATGGTCTTGCTCGACAGCGAGCAGACGTAGACGTAGCCATGCTCCGTCAGGCCGAGCGAGCCGATCTCGATCCCGAATCGCTTGCGAAGCACGAACAGCTTCCACTCGAAGTGCTCGCGGGAGACCTTCTTGCCGCGGCCGACGAAGGCCTGGCGGATGAAGGGCTCCACCTCGCGGGCGGTGCCGCCGATCGACTGGTTGTCGGTGGGCGCGGTCCGCCAGCCGAGGAACTCGAGGCCCTCCTCGCGGCAGAGCTTCTCGAAGAAGGCCTCGGCCGCCTCGCGGTCGCCTTCCGACGGCGGCAGGAAGATGTTGCCGGCCGCCCAGTCGCCGGGGGTGGGCAGCTTGATCCCGGCCTGCGGCGCGGCCACCGCGAAAAACTCGAGCGGCAACTGCATCAGGATGCCGGCCCCGTCGCCGGTCAGCGGATCACAGCCGCAGGCGCCGCGGTGGGTGAGGTTCTCCAGGACCTCGAGCCCCTGCCGCACGATCCGGTGGCTCTTGCGGCCGTGCATGTTGACGACGAAACCCACGCCGCAGGCATCGTGCTCGGTGAGCGGGTCGTACAGGCCCTGGGCTGGCGGGAGGCCGGGCTGCCGGGCGCGGTCGCGGCGATCGTTCGGGCTGGTCTGGGGCGACTGCTGGGGCGACTGGTTGGTCATGGCGATTCGCTTGGTCACGAGGGTCTGGGGGCGGAAGCAGGGCTGCGGCTGTCAGCGGGCCGACGCCGGGGAGGTGGGCACAACATCGAGGTCGGCGGCATGCCCGCGGAGCAGGTCGAGGAATCGCTGCGCGGTCGGGGCCAGCGGCCGGTTGCGGCCGCGAATGATCCCCAGGGGGCGGACGAGCTCGTGGGCGGCCTCCTCGTCGGCGATCCGGACGCGGGCGAGCGTGCCGGCCGCCACCTCGCGGATCACGGTTGGCTCGGGCAGGATCGAAAAGCCGGCATCGATCTCGATCGCCCGCTTGATGGTCTCGATGTTGTCGAACTCGAGCACGACCTCGGGAGCGACGTCGTGGGCATGCAACACACGGTCGATCTCGTGCCGAATCACGAGATCGGGATCGAAAGCCACCATAGGCCGGCCCGCCAACGCGACCAGTGGAGCCTCGTCGGCGGCGGCGAGCGGGTGATCGGCGGCGCACACGATCACGAGCGGCTCCTCGCGCCAGGGCTCGGCCTCAACAAGCCGGGTGCTCCGCGGGTAACTCACGATCCCGAGGTCGCACTCGCCGTTCTCGACCGTCTCGAGCACCCGCTCGGGATGGAGGTATTCGAGCCGGATGTTGGCCTTGGGATGCTGGCCGCGAAACTCCTGCACGTAGCGGCTCATGTGATGGAGACCGACGGAGTAGATGGCGGCCACGCGGACCCGGCCGGCCACCTCCTCGTGGAGCGTGCGGACCTCGTCCTCGAGCGCCGAGTACGCCACGAGGATCTTGCGGCATCCCTCGAAGAACACCTTGCCCTCGGCCGTGGGCCCGAGCGGTCGCTTCGACCGTTCGATGAGTTGCACGCCCAGCCGGCTCTCGAGTTGGCCCACGACCTGGCTGGCCCCCGATTGGGAGATGCCGTTGTCTTCGGCCGCGCGGGAAAAACTCCGGCGGCTGACGATGTCGCAGAAGATCTTGAGAGACTTGAGGTTCATCGCCTGCCTGCGCATGCGGCCGCGCGCCGCCCTCCAGGCCCCGAGTTTCCGCCTCGTCCTGGATGAGAAATCCGAATAAAACACACCTGCATCATTCGGAAAACGAATACAGCGTAGCCCTGATTTGGCGGCCGTCAACTGCGGCCTTCGCCACATCCCCGGCCGATGAACAGCCAGCTAGCCCAGCTTGCCCAGGCCTGAAAACCTGCAGAACCGGTGCAACACCACCCGATGGAGAGGGTGGGATTTTGCATGCGCGATCCGCCCTCACGCCGCCGCTTTGGCCCCGCCCTGCCGCTGTTCGCCGCAGTCGCCGTGGCGTGCTGCGCGGCCCGCGGCCGGGCCGACGAGGTGCCCCCGGCGCCCGATCCGGCCGCCGCGATCGCGGAGCATGCCGCGCCGGCCGACGCCGAGGACGCACCCGTCGAACTGCCCGGCGAGCCCGACACGCCCGGGGAGATGCCGCTGACCGAGGATGACCTCGCGCACCTGGTCGACCAGGCAGTCGAGGCGCGGCTGGCCGGCATTCCCCGGCCTCGCTACATCCCGGCCACCGACCTCGTGCCACCCAAGGGGCTGTTGCTCCACGCCACTCGCCCCGCGAAGGGCGAGTTCCCGTTCGCGCTGGCCCTCAGCGGTTACATGCAGCTGCGCTGGTTCGAGTTCGCCCGCTCGGCCACGCAGTGGACCGACGCCGCCGGCCAGGTGCGGCAGATCAACAACATCAACACCTTCAACCTCAACCGCTATCTCATCAACTTCGCCGGCCACCTCGTGGATGAACGGCTGCTCTACAACTTCGCCCTGTTCGGCACCTCCGACCTCGGCTCCACCTTCGGCGTCGTACCGCTCGGCATGGCGGGCTGGAAGTTCAGCGAGGCGGCGATCGTCGGGGCAGGCGTGACCCCGGTGCCGGGCACCCGCGAGTGGCTCGAGCCGACGAGTTGGACGCTCGGCGCGGACCGCAGCATGGCCAACACCTTCTTTCGGCCCGGCTTCAGCCCCGGTGTCCTGGCGACCGGCGCGCTGGCCGAGGACACCGTGCACTACCAGGCTGGCATCTGGAACGCGATCGACGGCGGCACGGCGGGCGTCCTCCGCCGCGGCACCTCCATGGCCTTCGCCGGCAACACCTGGTGGGAACCATGGGCCCCGTTCGGCTTCGGGATGGGCGACATGGAACATCACGACGAGCCCGCCATCCGGCTCGGCACGAGCGGGGTCTACGCCCCGACCTATTCCCGGATCATTCCGGACCTCAATCCCGAAAACACGATCGTGCGGCTCTCCGACGGCACTCCGTTGGCGACCACGGGCGTGCTCGGCGCCGGCACGAAGGTCGACAGCTTCCTCTACAACCTCGCCACGGTGGACGCCGGCCTGAAGTACCGGGGCTGGGCGGTGAACTTCGAGTACTACTTCCGCCTGCTCGACAGCTTCAAGGGCACCGGCCCCTTCGATCGCTCGAGCATCTTCGACCAGGGAGGCATGGCCTATCTCTCCTGGTGCTTCGTGCCGCGAACCTACGAGGCCTACGCCCGCTCGAGCGTGGTGACCGGCCCGTTCGGCACGGGCCAGGAATACGGCGGCGGGCTCAACGCCTACATCCGCCGCTCGCGCCAGGCCCGGCTCACGCTCGAGGCCCTGCACATGAACCGCAACCCGGCCAACAACGTTCTCTATCCCTACCGGGCCGGCTACACGGGCACCGCGATCCAGACGCAGCTTGTGGTGTCTTTTTAGCCTCATGGCTTCGCGGTCACAGCTACCAAAACCGGGCTGCGAGGAGCATCGCGGCGGTGATCACCGCGATGCCCACAAGGTCGAGGAGGCTGCCGGCGGCCATCATGCACTTCAGCGGAATCCGCCCCGTGCCGTACACCAGCGCATTGCAGGGCGTGCTCACCGGCATCATGAAGCCGAGGCTCGCCGCGAAGGTGGCCGCGAGCGCGGCCACCATCGGCTCGCCGCCGGTCGCCGTGCCGAGCGCGATCGCCACCGGCACCACGATGTTCGCGCTCGAGGTATTGCTCGTGAACTCGCTGGTCACCACGGCGACGATGGCCGCCAGCGCCACGAGCACCGTACCGCCCCAAGCACCGCCCGGCACGAGCCAGCGGATCGACTCTCCCACGGCCGCCGCGAGGCCGGTCGAAAAGCAGAGCGTGCCCAGGGCCATGCCGCCGCCGTACAGCAGGATGATGCCCCAGTCGATCCGGGCCTCGCTCCATTCGAGCGCCGCCCGCCCCCGCCCCCCCGCCTCGCCGCCGGGGAGCACGAACAGCAGGCTCGCGCCGACGAGCGCCGCCACGCCCTCCGGCATGCGGTCCTTGAGCAGCCGGGCCCAGGGGTCGTTCGGCCCGCCGGCCACCGCGGCGATCCCGGGCAGGATCCACAGGGCCACCGTGATCGCGAACGCGGCGGCGGTGGACCATTGCCCCACGGTCCAGCGGCCGAGCCGCTCCCGCTCGGCGGTCACGAACGCCCTCACGCCCTCGAGCCGGCTCACACCCGCCGGAAACATCCAGCCCAGCAGCACGACGCTGACCGCCGTCAGCACCGCCGCGACCGGCAGGCCGATCAGGCACCAGCCGGGAAACGAGATTTCGACCCCGAGCTGTTTGCGGATGAAGCCCAGGCCGATCAGGTTCGTCGGCGTGCCGATCGGCGTCGCCAGTCCCCCCACCGACGCCGCGAAAGCGACGCAGAGCAGCAACCCCGTGGCGAACCCGGGCGCCGGAACACGCCCCGCCTTCCGGCCCGCCTCCTCGATCGCCACGATCATGCCCGACACGATCGCGAGCATCATCGCGGTCACGCAAGTGTTGGAGAGAACCGCACTCGCCGTCGCGCACACGGCCGCCACGGCCGCGAGCACCCGCCCGGGCCGCTCCGCCACGCCCGGCAGCGCGAGCACCGTGAAGGCGAGCCGCCTGTCGAGGCCGTGGAGCCGGATCGCCTCGGCCAGGAGAAACGAGCCGATCAGCAGGAAGATCAACGGGTCGGCGAACGGCGCGAACACCACCGGGGCCGGCGCCACGCCGGCCACCACGCAGGCGACGGCCCCCACCAGCGCCGTCACCGCCAGGGGCAGGGCCTCGGTGATCCACAGGACCACGACGGCCAGCACGATCGCCGCCAGCGCCTGGGCCTCGGGAGTGAGCGGCATGTCGCTACCCGGCGGCCCTCACTTCACTCCCAGCAGTTCCACGAGCTTCGGCTCGATGCTCTCCGCCCAGATCTCGTAGCCCCGCGGGCTCAGGTGAAGCAGGTCGGGCATGATGGCCTTCTCGAGCGTGCCGTCGGCCGTGAGAAACTTTGGGCCGATGTCGAGGAAAAACACCCGCTCGCCGTCGTCGAGTTTCGCGATCGTCTCGTTGACCGCCGTGTTCTTCTTCCGCAACACGTCGTCGGGCGTGGCCCCGCGGGGAAACACGGCCAACAGCAGGATCTTCGTCTGCGGCAGCGTGTCCTGCAGTTTTTTCACGATCGCCGCGATTCCGGCGGCGGTGTCGGCAGGGTCGTTGGGCTTCGCGTTGTTGGTGCCGATCATCACCACGGCCACCTTGGGCGTGATGCCCTTCACGTTGCCGTTGTCCAGCCGCCAGAGCACGTGCTGCGTGCGGTCGCCTCCGATCCCGGCGTTCATCGCCTTTCGCGGGCCGTAGAACTTCTGCCAGGCGGCCTTGCCGGCCCCCTCCCAGCCCTGGGTGATCGAGTCGCCGATGAACAGCAGGTCGACCTCACCGGGCACGGCCCGGGCGTTGATCTGCTCGTGACGCTTCATCCAGTTGGCGTCCCGCGGCACCGGCGCGACCGTCGACTCAACGCCGGAGGCCGGCTTCGGGGGCGGGGCCACCGCCTGGGCCGCGGCCCAGGCGGGCAGCACGCACGGAATCACGCACGCGAGCAGGAGCGATCGACGGACGTGACGCATGGCCTTGGCCTCCGGAACGGATGACTGATCTCGAACCGGCCACGGCCCGCGCGCGCGCCGGGCCCACCTACTCCTTGAGCGCCGCCTGCGCCGCGGCCAGCCGGGCCACCGGCAGGCGGAACGGCGAGCAGCTCACATAGTCGAGTCCCAGCTGGTGACAGAAGATCACCGAGTGGGGATCGCCGCCGTGCTCGCCGCAGATCCCGAGCTTGATGTCGGGGCGGGTCTTCTTCCCCCGCTCGACGGCGATCTTCATCAGCTGCCCCACGCCCGAGACGTCGATCGAGGCGAAGGGGTTCGCCTTGAAGATGCCCTCCTCGGTGTAGGTCTGGAGGAACGAGCCCATGTCGTCGCGGCTCGTGCCGAGGCAGGTCTGCGTCAGGTCGTTGGTGCCGAACGAGAAGAACTCCGCGGTCTCCGCGATCTCGTCGGCCGTGAGCGCCCCGCGCGGGATCTCGATCATCGTGCCCACGAGGTACTTGATCTTCTGGCCGGTCTCCTTCTGCACCTGCTCGGCGACCCGGTGCACGATCGCCACCTGGTTGTCGAGCTCCTTCTTGAAGCCCACCAGCGGGATCATGATCTCGGGACGGACGCGGCCCCCTTCCTTCTGCACCTTGGCCGCGGCCTCGAACACGGCCCGGGCCTGCATCTCCGAGATCTCGGGGTAGCTGATCCCGAGCCGGCAGCCGCGGTGGCCGAGCATCGGATTGAACTCGTGCAGGGCCTCGACGCGGGCCTTCACCTTCTCGGCCGAGAGACCGAGCTTCCGGGCCAGGTCGGCCTGCGCCTGCTCGTCGTGGGGCACGAACTCGTGCAGCGGCGGGTCGAGGAACCGGATCGTGGCCGGCCGGCCGTCGAGGGCGCGGAAGATGCCCTCGAAATCCTCCCGCTGGTAGGGCAGGAGCTTGGCGAGCGCCTCGCGGCGGGCCTCCTCGTTCTCCGCGAGGATCATCTCCCGCATCGCGTCGATCCGGTCGCCCTCGAAGAACATGTGCTCCGTCCGTGTCAGGCCGATGCCCTCCGCTCCGAACGCGATCGCGTGGCGGACCTGCTCGGGGGTGTCGGCGTTGGTCCGCAGGCCGAGCTGCCGGTGCTTGTCGGCGAGCTTCATGATGAAGTCGTAGTACTGGAAGACCTCCGAGTCGGCGGGCTTCATCGTACCGGCGATCAGCACCTGCTTGAGCTCGCTGTCGGCCGTGGCGATGCCCCCGGCGAAGACCTCGCCGGTCGAACCGTTGATCGAGATCGCGTCGCCCTCCTTGAGCGTCTTGCCGGCACACGACAGCGTGCCCTTCGCGTAGTCGATCTGGATCGCGCCCGCCCCCGCCACGCACACCTTGCCCATCTGCCGGGCCACGAGGGCCGCGTGGCTGGAGACGCCGCCGCGGCTCGTGAGAATGCCCTCGGCCGCGATCATGCCGCGGAGATCCTCGGGGCTCGTCTCGACCCGGGCCAAGACCACCTTCTTCCCCTTGTGGGCCAGTTCCTCGGCCTTGGCGGCCGTGAACACGAGTTCGCCCGTGGCGGCGCCGGGCCCGGCCGGTAGGCCAGTCGTCAGGAGCCGCCCCTCCTTCTTCGCCGCCTCGTAGGCCTTGCGGTCGAAAATCGGGGCCAGGAGCTGCGACAGCGCGTCGGGGTCGGCGGAGAGGATCGCGTGCCGCGGGGTCATCAGCTTCTGCTTGACCATGTCGTGGGCGATCTTCACGTAGGCCAGCGCCGTCCGCTTGCCGTTCCGCGTCTGCAGCATGTAGAGCTTCTTCTTCTCGACGGTGAACTCGAAGTCCTGGACGTCGCCGAACTTCTTCTCGAGCGTGGCCCGCACCTTCTCCAGCTGCTTGTAGGTGCCGGCGAACATCGGGTCGTGCTTCATTTCGGCGACCGGCAGCGGCGTCCGCACGCCGGCGACCACGTCTTCGCCCTGGGCGTTGATGAGATACTCGCCGTAGAAGACGTCCTCGCCGGTGGCCGGGTCGCGGGTGAAGGCCACGCCGGTGGCGCAGTCGTCGCCCATGTTGCCGAACACCATGCTCTGGACGTTGACGGCCGTGCCCCACTCGTCGGGAATCTTGTACTTGCGGCGGTAGAGGATCGCCCGCTCGTTCATCCAGCTGCCGAACACGGCCCCGACGGAACCCATCAACTGCTCGAACGGATCCTGCGGGAAGGTCTTCCCCGTCCGCTCCTTGATCAGCCGCAGGTAGCGGGAGATCAGCTCGCGGAGATGCGACTCGGTGAGGTCGGTGTCGTTGTGGATTCCGAGCTGGTGCTTGAGCCCCTCCATCACCTCCTCGAACGGCTCGTGCTCGTTCTCGTGCCGCTTCTGCACGCCCATCACCACGTCGCCATACATCTGGATGAAGCGGCGGTAGGAGTCGTAGGCGAAGCGGGGATTGCCGGTGGCCTCGGCCAGGCCCTTCACGGTCTCGTCGTTGAGGCCGAGGTTCAGGATCGTGTCCATCATGCCCGGCATGCTGTCGCGGGCGCCGCTCCGCACGCTCACGAGCAGGGCGTTCTCCGGGTCGCCGAACTTCTTGCCCGTCTCCTTCTCGATCAGCTTCATCGCGGCGTGCACGGCCTCCTCGAGGCCCTTGGGAAACTTCTTCCCGTGCTTGTAGTAATCGATGCAGACGGCCGTCGTGATCGTGAAGCCGGGGGGCACCGGCAGGCCGATCTTCGTCATCTGGGCCAGGTTGGCCCCCTTGCCGCCAAGGAGCGACTTCATCGTGCCGTCGCCGTCGCACTTCTTCTCGCCGAAGGAATAGATCAGCCGCCCTCCCTTGGATCCCGACGAATCCTTGTCTGAGGACTTGCGGGAGGGAGACTTCTTGGTGGACGACTTGGACATGGGCTTGGTTGAAACCTTTCAGCGGGGAAGCGGCCGCCGGACGGCGGAAAAATCCGTGCAAACCGCAGCGAATCTACGTTCGCGGCCGGAGGGCGTCAACGAGCGAACCGTCGCGTGGCTCGGGCTGCGGGATGGGGCTATATTTCAGTTTGTCCGAAACATTGCCGCGCCTCGTCCAGATGGTGCCGGGGTTGCCGGTGCCATCTCGCCGGACGTTCGCTGCGGCCATCCTGGCCTCCGCTCACTCCATGCCAGCCACGCTTCGCCATCCATGGCTTCGCTCGCTGGCAAGGCCGGCTCGATTGGCACGGGCAACCCCTCCGCGATCCCCGATGGGGAGTTGGGCAGTGGCCGCGCTCGTCATGATCGGAGTGAGCCTGGTTGCTCGGGTGATGGCCGCGGCCGATGTTCCCGACTTCAACCGTGAGATCCGGCCGATCCTGTCGCGGAACTGCTTCGCCTGCCACGGGCCCGACGAGCACGACCGCCGGGGCGGCCTGCGGCTCGATGACCGGGCCGCGGCCACGAGCGAGCTGGAAAGCGGCCTGACGGCGATCGTGCCCGGAAACCCCGCCGCGAGCGAACTCGTCGCCCGGATCCATTCGACCGACGCCGACGTCGTGATGCCGCCGCCCGAGAGCAACCATGTGCTCACGGCCGACCAGAAGGCGTCGCTCGAACAGTGGATCGCGGCGGGCGCCCCGTACGCGGCGCACTGGGCCTACGTGCCGCCGGCGGCCGTGGCCGACCCGGCCGTCAAGGATCCGGCCTGGGCCGGCAGCTGGATCGACCGGTTCGTACGCGACCGGCTCGAGGCGGAGGGGCTCACGCCCGCCCCCGACGCCGACAAGATCACGCTCCTCCGCCGCGTCACCTTCGACCTCACGGGCCTGCCGCCGACGCCGGCGGAGGTCGACGCCTACCTGGCCGACGCCCGGCCCGACTCATACATGTTATTGATCGACCGGCTGCTCGCCTCGCCGCGGCACGCCGAGCGGATGGCCGCCTGGTGGCTCGACCTCGTCCGCTATGCCGACACGGTCGGCTACCACGGCGACCAGACCCATGCCGCCTCGCCCTATCGCGACTGGGTGATCGACGCCTTCCTGGCGAACCTGCCCTTCGACCGGTTCACGATCCTGCAGCTGGCCGGCGACCTCGTCGAGCCCCTGCCCGGCGAGCATCCCGACGACCGCGTGCTGGCCGCGGCCTACAACCGGCTCCTGCAGACGACGCACGAGGGGGGCCTGCAGGTCAAGGAATACCGGGCGATCTATCAGGCCGATCGGATCCGCAACGTGTCGGGAGTCTGGATGGGCGCCACCGTCGGCTGCGCCCAGTGCCACGACCATAAGTACGATCCCTACACGGCCCGCGACTTCTACGCGCTCGGCGGCTTCTTCGCCGACATCGACGACGAGCAGCACATGGGCAACGCCGGCTTCGGCGGCGCCCCCAACGCGCTGCCGACCACGCGGCTGCCGGAACTCGCGATGGTGGGCCCCTTCGATCGCGACCGGGCCGCCGCACTCGACTCGGAGATCGCGGCCCTGCGGGCAAGCCTGCCGCCGAAGCCCGAGAAGAAGCCGCCCGTCAAGGCGGCGGCGGCTCGGGAGCGGAAGGAGCCGAAGGACGTCGAGAGCCCCGACGACGGCAGCCAGCCGGCCACGGAGACCGACCCGCCGCCGGAGCCACCGGAAATCGTCCGCAGGCGAAAGCAGCTCGCCGACCTCGAGGCCGAGCGGAAGAAGCTGACCAGGTCGCTGATGGTCACGCAGGCGCTGAAGCAGCCCCGCACCGTCCGCGTCCTGGCCCGCGGCAACTGGATGGATGAGTCGGGTGAGGTCGTCGCCCCGGCGATTCCCGCCTTCCTGGGCACGCTCCCGACCGCTGGCCGGGCCACCCGGGCGGATCTCGCCCGCTGGCTCGTCCGGCCGGTTGCCGAGGGGGGCGTGGGCGAACTCACCGCCCGCGTCACGGCCAACCGGCTCTGGGCGATGTTCTTCGGCGCCGGCCTGTGCCGCTCGGCTGGCGACTTCGGCGGCCAGGGGGAGCCCCCCGACCATCCCGCCCTGCTCGACCGCCTGGCGTTGGAACTGGCAGCCGGGTGGGACGTGCGCAAGCTGATCCGCACGATCGTGACGAGCCGCGCCTACCGGCAGTCGTCCGAAGCGTCGCCGGAGTTGCTGGCCCGCGATCCCGACAACCGGCTGCTCGCGCGGCAAGGCCGCTGGCGGTATCCGGCCGAGGGCGTCCGCGACGCGGCGCTGCTCGCCGGCGGCCTCCTGGTGGAACAGCTCGGCGGCGCGAGCGTGCACCCCTACCAGCCGGCCGGCTACTACCGGCACTTGAACTTCCCGCAGCGGGAATACAAAGCCGACGCCGACGCCCGCCAGTGGCGGCGGGGACTGTATGTGCACTGGCAGCGGATGTTTCTCCATCCGCAACTCCTGGCCTTCGACGCGCCCACCCGCGAGGAGTGCACCGCGGCCCGACCGCGGTCGAACACCCCCAAGGCCGCGCTCGTGCTCTTGAACGATCCCACCTTCGTCGAGGCGGCCCGGGCGCTCGCCGAGCGGGCCCTCAAGGAGGCCGGCGACGACGCGGCCCGGATCGACGCCCTCTGGCGCCGCGCCGTCTCCCGCAAGCCGGACGCCGAGGAACGAAAACTCACGGCGGATCTCCTGGCCCGCCGCCGCGCCGAATACTCCGCCGACCATGCGGCCGCCCGCGAGCTGCTCGCCGTGGGCCTTGCGCGACGCGACACGTCGCTCGACGACGCCGAACTCGCCGCCTGGACGGCCACCGCCCGCGCCGTGCTCAACCTCCACGAAGCGATCGGGAGGTATTGATGGAGAGGAAGAGGATCGAGGAAGTGCCGCCGGGGTTCTGGGGTGGCGACCGGGATGGCCTCCAGGCCCGCCGTCCCCGGGCTCGCGCCCGGGGCTTGTATGGCCAGCAGCCACGCATCCATCCGGGTTCCGCGAGGGGTTGCCCGTGCCAACTGGCTATACGGCTGCAGGGGCATCCCTGCCCCCTGCAGCCTTGGCGGCCCTCCGGCCGCCGGCCGCACCTCCGGGCGGCCGTGCTTTGCGCGATTGGCGGTGTGGATCGTCAACCCCGCGAGTCTCGGAACCACGGGTCTCGCAACTCGCAAATGCTGGTTCCGCGAGGGGTTGCCCGTGCCAATCGAGACGGCCTTGCTGGCAAGCGCAGCCCGGAGGGCGAAATCGCAGCCAGCATGGAGAGAGCGGAGGCCAGGGATGGCCGGAGCGAACGTCCGGCGAGATGGCACGGGCAACCCCGAGCCAGCGCGACGCAGAAACACTTCCCCCCGGTGACCCATGCCTGACCTGACCCCGCTGCATCGCCGCACCTTCCTGGCCCGCTCGGGGCTGTCGCTGGGCGGGGCCGCGCTCGGCACGCTCCTGGCCCGCGACGGGCTGGCCGCGGCGAGCGGTGCCGTGGGAACGGCCGCCGGCCGCGGCGCGGTCTGGCCGCTCCACCATCCGCCGAAGGCCAAGTCGGTGATCTTCCTCTGCCTCGCCGGCGGCCCGAGCCACATCGAGACCTTCGACCACAAGCCCGTGCTCGCCAAGCTCGATGGCCAGCCGATGCCCGAGAGCGTCACGGCCGGCCAGCCGATCGCGCAGTTGCAGGGCAAGGAGCTGATCGTGCTCGGTCCCCGCAAGCCCTTTCGCCGTCACGGCGAGTGCGGGGCGGAGGTGAGCGATTATTTTCCCCGGCTCGGCGGCCTGGCCGACCGGCTCGCGATCGTGCGGAGCATGGTCACCGAACAGATCAACCACGATCCGGCCCACACCTTCATGAACTGCGGCACGGCCCTCTCCGGCCGGCCGAGCATGGGGGCCTGGGTGACCTACGGCCTGGGCAGCGCGGCCGACGACCTGCCCGGCTTCGTGGTGATGACGAGCAAGATGGGCCGTAACCCACAGCCGATCGCCGCCCGGCAGTGGCACTCCGGCTTCCTGCCGGGGCAGTTCCAGGGGGTCGAGTTCGCCACGAGCGGCGCGCCCGTCCACTACGTCGCGAATCCGCCCGGCGTCTCGGCGGCCCACCAGCGGGATCTGATCGACACCGTCGCCGCGCTGGAGAACCATCGCCTGGCCCGGATCGCCGATCCCGAGGTGGCCACCCGGATCAAGCAATATGAACTCGCCTTCCGGATGCAGGCGAGCGTGCCGGCGCTCGCGGATCTCGCCGACGAGACGCCCGAGACGCTCGCCCTGTACGGGGCGGAGCCCGGCAAGGCGACCGTGGGCACCAACTGCCTGATGGCGCGGCGGCTGGTGGAGCGGGGGGTGCGATTCGTGCACCTCTACCACAGCGACTGGGACCACCACGGCGGGATCGAGGGCTTCATGGACGAGATCTGCCCGCCCACCGACCGGGCCGCGGCCGGCCTGCTCGTGGACCTCGACCGCCGCGGCCTGCTCGACGAGACGCTCGTCGTGATCGGCGGCGAGTTCGGCCGCACGCCGATGGGCCAGGGGAGCGGCAAGGCGATCGGCCGCGACCACCACATCAAGGGCTTCAGCATGGCGCTGGCCGGCGGCGGGATCCGCGGGGGCGTCACCCACGGGGCGACCGACGAGTTCGGCTACAACGCCGTCACGGATGTCGTGCCCGTACGCGATCTCCACGCCACGATGCTCCACCTCCTGGGCATCGATCACGCCCGGTTCACGGTCGAGTTTCAGGGGCTCGACACGAAGCTCACCGGCGTCGAGCCGGCCAAGCCCGTGAAGGCGATTCTGGCTTGAAAACCACAGGTCGCCGGCGCGTTGCGGGTGCCGTTCCGGGACGGTAGCCTGCCAAGAGGGTTCGGATCACAACGGTCGTGTCGTTCGGGCAGTCTGGCGAGGCTGTAGCACACGACTGGCGGACCTTCCGGCCGATGGAAGAGCGGCCGGGGTCTTGGCACCCCGGGCCGGGTTTTCGTGCGAGGAAACATGACGGTGGACAAACGACTTGGCGTGTTCGGTTCGAGGCGGGCGGCCGCCGGGCCCCGGCGGCGTTCCCCGGCGACGGTGCGGCGCCGCCTCCAGGCCGAGCAACTCGAGCACCGGCTCGCGCTCGCCGCGATCCCCACGGCCACGATCAACGGTCCCGACCTCTCCGCCCTGATCGGCCAGGAGATCCCGCTCACCGTCACCTTCGACAACACGGCGACCAACCCGGCCGACATCGGCTACTCGCCGTTCGTCGACATCGTGATGCCCGCCACGGGCGACGCGCCCCCGGCGCCCAACGACGGCATCTCGTTCAAGCCCAATAGCGCGAGCTACAACGGCTTGTCGCTCGCCACGACCGTGCTCACGTTCAACGCCCAGGGCAAGGCGACCCACCCCTTCGCCAAGAATCCCGACGGCACGGCCGTCGTCGTCACCGGCAAGCCGGGCGACCAGCTCGTGGTCGTGCAGTTGCCCTTCGGGAGCTACGGCCCGGAGCAGCCGGTCGCCGAGATCAACTTCACTGGCATCGTCAGCCCGCTGGCCCAGCCCAACAGTTCGTATCCCGTGACCGCCACGGGCGGCTTCCAGTTCAAGACCGACGCCTCGGGCAATCCCACGGTCAACATCGCCACGCTGGGCGCGACCACGACCGACCCGATCCAGCCGCAGCTGTTCCGGATCAGGAAGACGTCGAGCGCCCCCGAGGCCGAGACGGCCACCGGCCCCAACTTCCAGCACACCTACACCGTGAGCATGGCGGTGGCCCCGGGGCAGACGGTCACGAACCTCCGGCTCACCGACGTCCTGCCGAACAACGTGCAGTTCGTGTCGCTCGTCTCCGCCACGGCGAACGGTTCGACTCCCCCACCCGCGGCCATCGCCACGCCGAGCACGACCGTGCCCGGGGGCACGCTCACCCGGCAGTTCAACCAGGTCATCGGCACCGGCAGCCAGTCGGACGCGGTGATGACGTTCTCCTACTTCGTGCCGCAGGACGACAGCGCCGGCGTGGACGTGATCCCGCTCGGCACCGGCGGCACCGCGCTCGCCACCAACACGTCGAGCGCCACGGGCACCTGGACGAGCGCCAACCCGAACTATCCGGGCCCGCAGTCGATCGCGAGTGACCCCGACGACCCCAACGCCCAGCACACGCTCACGGTCCGCACCGTCGCCCTGCAAAAGAGCTATGCGGACCTGACCAACCCCGGCTCGCCCCGGGCCGGCGACCTGATCGAGTACACGCTCAACTTCCAGGTGAGCGACTATTTCGCGCTCGACAACTTCAACGTCGCCGACGTCCTCTCCGACGGGCAGGAGTTCGACGCGACGTTCACGCCCACGCTCACGTTCACCCA